>Ga0207706_10001406_pt1 | contig 24080 bp, 18 predicted proteins | sample KBSC53metaG_FD_184318 | JGI IMG/M metagenome (GOLD analysis project Ga0207706, IMG submission 184318) | Corn rhizosphere microbial communities from Kellogg Biological Station, Michigan, USA - KBS C5-3 metaG (SPAdes) (version 2) | ecosystem: Host-associated > Plants > Roots > Rhizosphere > Soil ... | reverse complement strand
CACTCATCGCTCCTTTTTAACAGCGATATTATTTTTTGTAAACATCAAAACCTGGAATGTTCCTGAAGCCATCGGCAATCATTGATTCTTGCTTTGCGTCTGCTGAAATTCCGGAGTGGGGAATATATGTTGTGCGTACTTGTATCAACAGATAAAGTTCTTGTTCCTCTTTTTGTAGAGACGTTTTCAAGCAATCACATCCTGCAAGTAAAAGTTTTGTGTTTCTTAAATTTCTCTTTTGTTAAATTTTTCTGATTTGAATGTGGCAGGCAATTCCCGATTTTTTGAAATACTGCCTTCAAAGATTTGTTTGGCATATTATTTTCTTTTTTCAACTTATAAAAAATCCGGTTATACCTATGAAGAAATTTTATGAAATAGAGATCACAGGAGCGGCATCTTATGTTTACGATATTTTGCAAAAAGCAATAGAAATATTGATCAATAAAAATGCTACGATATTAGAGATTGACAAGTCTGAAGCAAAGGATAAAAATGGTGAAATGGCGGTCTTACTCACTATGCTTTACAGGCACAATCACAATTCGAGGTAAAGCAGTCGATATCTTTTAAATAACAGTTTATATTTCTCTTTTTGATTTTGATTCAAACAGTTTATTATTTTTTTCAAGATGCCGGGCAAAAGGTTCATTATCTTTTGAAATATTAAACATATGTTATTGCTTATACACTGTTCCGTCATTTTTAAATTCCAGTTGTTTGTTTGTGCGCGGCGACATGATCTCTGTTTCATAAAAAACTTTATTATCTGCTTCTTCAATTTTTTCCGCATCAACTATTGAACAATCCGGATATCTTTTTGTAATGCTTTCAATCACTTTTTTCGGAAGTTGAGATAATGCAATTTCTGTTTGAGTTTCCAGCCATTTTCCATTCGATGTAAAGTAAGCCTGCGTGTCAATTCCATGCATACTGAATTGTGCTTCATAATGAGCACTGTCTTGCTTGCTCCATCTAACATCATTACTTATAGAAAACTTTTTTTCAAATGCATTTTTAACAGCGTCAGGAACGGGAGAAACAAACAACGAATAAACATTAAATCCTAAAATAATTATCACAATCACCATTAAAGTTTTCATCATATGGTTTTTAAAGTTCAACAATAAGTGATTGCAGGAGGGAGGTATCGGAAAGCGTAAGTTATGAACGATTGAAAAAACCTTCTATTGTTTTAATAATTATTTTACAGTTATTATAACAAAAATAAAATTGCTTTGTATTAAAACTATTAATGATAAAAACGTTAAACATAATTTTATGAGAGAAAAAAGATTAGAACAAAGCGTTATGCCTTTACTGCTGCAGAGAGTTCGAGAAGTTTTTCTTTATTAAGAGGTTTATTGATAAAGTATTTTATAAAGTGATTTTCTTTTATCCTTTCATGATCATCGGGATCAATAGTACTCGATACCATTACAACATTACAGTAATTAAGAACAGAAGAAGGAAGTTTTTCATATTCGCGAAGAAATTCAAAACCATCCATCAGAGGCATGCGTATGTCGAGAAAAATAATTTCAGGAAGCTCATCAGGGTTATCCGCAAACTCTTTAAGATATTTCAACGCTTCAATGGCAGATGATTGAGCAATAACAAAAGCTGCTATAAAAAACTTTCTCAAATAATATTCTGCAATATAACGGTCTGTTGCAGAATCATCAATTATCATTGCCTTGCTAAAGCGGTAAAGATTTTCAGCCATTATCTGTTTGTTTGTTGTTGGGTATGCTTACATAAAACAGTGAGCCTTTGCCTTTTTCTGATTCTACTTTTATTGTTCCGTTTAATTTTTTAAGCGTTTCCTTTACAATGTACAACCCGAGACCTGAGCCGGTAGAATTTTCAGATGCCCGGTAAAACATCTCAAATATTTTTTCATAAAAAGCCTTATCAATACCTATACCGTTATCTTCCACAACGATATTTGCAACTTCGTCATTAACAGAAATTTTTATTTCCACGAAAGGATTTATGGCTTTTGGGTCAGCATACTTTATCGCATTTGAAATAAGGTTATTCAGCACAATAGCAACACGATTTTTATCAGAACAAAAGCGGACATTGCCTTGAATATTTGTTCTTACTTCAACCATGCGTTCATTCAATGAGCTTTTGTAGTTCAGGCTTTCGGTTATGCTGTTTATTATTTCCACGAAATTGATCTCTTCATTTTTTATTTCCATTCTTGCATTTCTTGAATGATCAAGAATATCAAGAATAAATTTGTCAAGCTTTTTAATATTGCTTTTAAGAAGTTGCAAAAGCCGGTGCATATCACCTGCTTCTGTTTCTTCTTCTGCAATCTCTACAATACCAAGCATGGAAGTAAGGGGTGCACGAAGATCATGAGATACACTATAAACAAACTTATCAAGCTCTGTATTTATCTTTTGCAGTTCTTCATTTTGACGTTTTAGCATATCTTCTTTCATCTTCAATTCCGTTACATCCTGTGCGGTGCCATTCATGCGGATAACATTATTATTTTTATCTACCAAGACTTCACCCCTTGCGTACACGATAACTTCGGTTTCCTTATTTTTTTGCACACGGTGATAAAAAGTGAAATGCTGATGATCAAGATATGCCCTTTGAATGATATTATTTACACGTTCCCTGTCTTCGATATGAATTTTATCGAGGTATGTTTCATACTTAATCGGTATCTCCCCCGGTTGATAACCAAACATTCTGTAAAGCTCGTCTGTCCATATAACAACATCATTAAGTATATCCCATTCCCAGCTTCCTATATGTGAAAGTTTCTGTGCTTCCTGCAGCATCGCTTCTCTTTTCTGTAACAGTTGATGAGATCGCTTAAGTTCGGTAATATCCCGTGCTGCAAACAATATAGCTTGCACGTGCTTATTATTTACAACAGGATTACATGATAAAATCACGTTTCTTTTTCCTTCAGTTGTATTTAACGTGAATTCAATATTTACGATCTCACCATCAGTAATTGCACTTTCAAAAATTGCATCAATTTGTTTTTCTTCTTCTATAGTTTCAAAATTGAATAACTTCTTTACATTAATTATGCTGATATCTTTTTTGTTTAAACCAAAAGTTTTCAATGCAAAATTGTTCATGTAAGTAATTCTTTTTTCCGTTGAAACACTAAATACAATGATAGGCATTGAGTCGATAAGCGTTTCGTTTTGCATAAGGTCAGAAACAGAGAAGAGCTTATATTTTTTTAGAGCAATAACTGTTGTTAGCGAAAGAACGACCATAAAAGTTGAAGTAACAGGTATTGGGGCAAGATGAAAGATAATTGGAAAAATCGCTTGCGTAACAATTCCTATAACCGCGGGTATTCCGAGTCCGATAGTGATCAGCAAAGATTGTTTTTTTAAAAGTTTGTCGTTTTTGATTTTTAAAGTATAAATGATGAGCAACACCAATGTAAGGATCACTAATGTAGACACCCAATATACTTGCGCAATGTCAATAGGATTTTGATTATGAAAATTTCCCCAACCCCAAAAAGGAATAGGTTGAAAAATGTGTTCATAGTAATGCATTTCATACAAAGCATAAAACAAAAAACCGGGCGCATACAGGAATGGAATATAAAACCGCGAATAATTTGATTTTATTGCCCGGGTATAAAGCAATGCGAAATGAAGGCAAAGTGGACCGATAAATATCCAGGAGATGCTAAAGATAGAATCCCAAAAATCAGCGGCGTTGGCAGTATCCGCAATCCTTTGAAACGAATCTGAGATTTGCCACAAAGCTCCGGTAAAAGTTAAGAGAGCAAATACATTAACAAGCTTGTTTCTTGGAAGCGCGAAAAGAATATAGAAAAAAAGAGTAAAGCTCAGCAGAGCAGGTATAAATGCGATTAAAAAACTATAAGGATTTTGGAGTGTGAAATTAAACATGCAGCAAAAATATATGTAGCTTGATCTCAAGCCAATTAAAGGTAATAAATTCTCTGTTGAACTTTTCGTTTTTTATAGTGAATAAAAAGGTCATTCTTTGTTATAGACTGCTTGCCGATTAACTTCATACAGCACAAGTGTGACCCCCAACGAAGTGAAATAGCAACATTATGGTTATAGTCGGGTACATAAAAATTTTTATTCGATAAATCCCTACATTTATTGTCATGAAACTAAAACTCTTCTTCTGCTTTGCTTACCAGATAATTATTGTAACCGCATTTTGCCAGAAAGTAAATGATTTAAAACTAAAAGATTTTCGCCCGGTATCAATTTACAAAGTGCCTGAAACGAAAATTGATAAAGCCAAATATCCTGTGATAGATCTTCATTCGCACGATTATCCAGAATCTGATTCAGAAGTAGATGCATGGGTGAAAACAATGGATGAAACAGGCATTGAAAAAACGATGATCCTCACTTATTCAACCGGTGCAAGGTTTGATTCTATTGTAAAAAAATATGCGGGATATAAAGACAGGTTTGATATCTGGTGTGGTTTTGATTATACAGGTTATGATAAACCCGGATGGCAGCAACATGCAATTGCAGAACTTGAACGTTGTCACAAAGTGGGAGCAATAGGCGTCGGAGAATTGGGTGATAAAGGTTTGGGAGAATTTTATTCGAAACCTACTACCGGGTGGGGTTTGCATATTGACGATCCCCGCACGAAACCATTGCTTGAAAAATGTGCGGAGCTGCACATGCCTGTAAGTATTCATGTTGCGGAAGATGCCTGGATGTACCTGAATGATGATTCAACAAATGATGGATTGATGAATGCTGCAACATGGAAAGTTGATATGACGAAGAAAGGAATTCTTAATCATGATGAGTTGATAGCAACACTTGAACATGCGGTAAGAGATAATCCGAAAACAACTTTTATTGCATGCCATCTTGCTAACACCTGCTCTGACCTTAGCGTGCTTGCACGATTATTTGACACTTATCCAAACTTATACGCCGACATTGCTGCGCGTTATGCTGAAATAGCGCCGATACCAAGATATGCGCATGACTTTATGGAGAAATATGCCGATAGGCTCGTATATGGAACGGATATGGGCACTTCGGAGAAAATGTATCGTATCACATTTCGCATTCTTGAAACCGCTGATGAACATTTTTATGAGCATGATTATTTCAGCTATCACTGGCCTTTGTACGGACTTGCGTTAAGTGATGCAACACTTAAAAAAATTTACAGCGACAACGCAAAAAAGATTTTAGAGCGGTAAAATAAACGAAGCAGTACTAACTTCCCCTGATTTAAATTTTAGTTTTATAATAAACTGCCATGAGACTAAAATAAAAAAAGGCGAGACAATAATATCCCTGCCTTTTCAAATTAAACCCCAATTTTTAAACTGCAGTTAATGCCTAAGTTTTGCCACTTTAAAAAACTTATTTCATAACATTCGCTATTTTTGCCAACTTTTTATTATCCATGAATAGATGTCTTTCTTATTGGTGATGGTTGAAGGTAATTCTTCCTGGATAAGATATTCAAGTCTCTTGCAGATATGAAACGTTACCCTGTCCCATTCCCATTTGTTTGTGGTTACGAACTGATTAATAAAAGAAACCAGTTGATGCGGATTCCTTTTATCAAATTTTTTGGAGAGGAAAACTGAAGTAAGCGATTTTCTTACTGAATAATCGTATTGATACTTTTTGTTAAGATCATATACTTCAAACATAGGTGAAGGATTTAGGTATAGAAATAATAAACTTCATTAAAATTCATCCTTTCTAAAGAGGAGTGAAAATAAAGTCGACAAAGGTTCACAAACAATCGATGGATGACCTTATATTATCGAATTATCGTCTGCGAGATAGGTTTTCTGTGGTAGATTATTTTTTTTAATCTACGGAATTAAGTGGTTGAAACATCAATTCTGAGCTTATACTAAGAACACTTCCGCATGTTGTACTTACAACTTTTTTCAGATCCCGTGCACGACGTTTAATATCATTAAAGTTTCTGATCTTAGGATTTGAAGATGGTCTTAATGCAGCATCTTTCACAGCCATAGTATCGTTACCCGCTTTTCTATCAAAATCAATAGCAAAATTTCCGGCTTTTCCCGTTAAAAATCCGGAGAGGGTGGCTTCAGTCCCAAAGAACACAGGATCAACATGAGTAAAATGTGTTTGCGTCTCTCCTCCATGGCAACCCGAACAAGTATTAAACGAAAAGAAAAATCTTGCATTATTACTTCTTATGAAAGTAGATGCACTTGAAGAATTGGTACCATCCCAATGGTAAATTTTTGGAGGCGCGCCTGTCGGAGAGTCAAGTATATGGGAACTTCCTCCTAAAAAAGGAACACCATTCCAGGTAAGCGGAACAACATTCTTTTCACTTATAATTGCGGTCTGGTTTCTTGCAACATAATCAACCATACGCTTAACATCATCATTAATTGTCTTAGCATTGTACTTATCGGCAGGCGTTTGTTCTACTGTTTTTTCCCTGAGAACTCCATTGGGGTTTAAAAAGAACTCTCTCAATTCCCAAATTTTAGGGTTCGGTGATAACGTCACTTCATTCGTACGCAGTTGATCCAATGAACTTTGATTTGGTTTTGATGGATTAGATCCGCACAAAGTAAACTGATCTGTAATATTTTGAAGAGCAACGTTATATTCACTACTTCCTATTGCAAAGTTTTTTAGATCCACCCACTGTTGTGCCCAGGCTTTCTGTGCGCTGCAAGTAGCTGGTTTGTTAATACCATATTCAAAAATTACTGTCATTTGTAAAGCACGTGAACAATCATTTTTTATTAAACAGAATACAAGTCTTGCTTCACCGCAAGGACTTCCGGGAATTCCATTGAGCGCACCGTCTCTTAAATCAAATCTGTTTATTATAGCAATTAATTTAAAAGGAGCAAACCGCATGTCCAACTGACCTGCCGGGGAGCCTGCACTTTTGCTTTGATTAAGCCACGGATTAAGTATGTTACTGACAAGTGTCCTTGCTTCAACGGTATCTCCGTTTATAACATGCGTTTTAGCCCAGGTGTTTAACCAGTTTTTTACAAAGCTTGAAACTGCAGCATCTGAAGCTATATTAGCGGGATCTTTAGAGGCAAGCTGTCTCATTAATGTTCCAAATGTCCAGGGTCCTTTTGCATTACCTTTTTGACTACAGGAATTCCATGTGCGGGTCGAATCTTCAACAACACGAAGACTTGTTATAATAACAGAATTTTGCCTGATTAAATCAAGAGTTGTAGCTCCTGTGGTTGCAAGAGTGGATAAATCTGATGACAAAGCATTTGTTAATCCGGATACTGAAACCGGTTCATTTGCATCAAAATTTGCAACATCAAAATCTTCTGATGCATCAGGATCATAAACCAAGGCACGATGATCGTAACGGGAAGGTTTATAATTGCTCTTCTTCATTTTGCCGTCTATCGTGACTGCCAGTCTCCTGAATTCCTTTACATCCGCATTTATTTTTGCAGTGTAAAGTCCATCACTCCCTGTTTTATCGAATTCTTTCCCATCATCCCTTAAAACAATTCCGGAACCATCTTCTAATGTTATTAAATCACCGGAATAATTTTCTTTCGAATAAAAAGCCATGATTAGTAAATGCTGATTGTCTCCCGGAATTTTTTGAACCAATACATCTTCTGCGGCAGGAAATTGATTTCGCTGCGGTAAATATTTTTCAACGCTATCATCGATAAATGCAGCCCATTCCTCATCTGTCAATTGACCGGATGAATAAGAAGGCAAAAAATGATGTCTTTGTTTTGCATTGTTAGCCCGGTTCCACGATAAAAGGAGTGTTGTTAAACATAGAAGGGCTACCGGAAATTTTGCCGCCATTTTCATAATTGTTATGTCGGATTTTTATTTTTGAATCAGTTTCTCAGTCAGCGGGTTAAAATTAGGGAGGTATTTTAGATTACTATCCAAAAACAGTTTGCTTAAATTTTCTTATAGAAAAAATAAGAAAATTTTATGCCAAGTTATTGCTGAAGAGAAAATGCAAATTAGCTAATAAAGATTAGAATGAGAAATAAACCTCTCAAAAAATGAAAGATCGGTTCAGTTCAAATTTGAATTACTGATTATTTTCTTGTATTTCAAGACAATTTAACAAGCTAATAAAAGCTGATGTGTATAAATGAGATCAGAATGAAGATTTCATAGATTACTTTTTCGAAGCATGTAATAAGACAGGTGTGCTCTCCTCGTTTTTTTCATCTTTCTCGGCATGATTTTCTGATGGTGATTGTTCATCTCTTAACTGTTCAATGGGCACGCTGAGACAAACACTCTGGGTTGGCAAAACTGCACGCCAATCTGAGATTATTTGTTTATAGGATTTACCTACCGCTCTTATGTTTCGCTGCAGATCATACAGCCCCAGCGGATTAATCGTGTTATTATTTTTACGTAATGCCGTATCCCAATCAACCTGGTCCGTTAATGAGTACCACGTAAACCCAACTATAGGAATTCCGTCGTTCCTTACACGAATCACATTTGCCCATTCTTTCCATAACCAGTTAACTGCCTCATCACCATTTGGGCCTTCTTTCAAATTTGTTTCTGTATGCATCACCGGAATCTGGTAACGGTGATAGTATTGTGCTGTGATAACATGGTAACCAAATATCTCTCCTGAAGCACGTGTAGTTCCGTCTTTTGAAACACGATGTTCATTAGTTATATAATAATCATTTCCCATTATACAATGGTGTTTCAAATTGTTATGAAGAAAATAATGATACTCATTTCTTGTCATACCGTTATCCATCAAATATTCATACATCTCTGATTCTATTCGTTTTCCATAGTTAAGATCAAGCGATAAGAAACGACGTGCGTTCATTAATTCTGCCGGCCGTATTGCTTGAGGGTTTTCTGCGTGAAAATATTCGGATGATTCGCTTTGAATAAAAATTGCATCTGAACGTACTTTGAGTATTGCCCGCATAGCCATCACATTAGCCTTCACGATATGTTTTAAAGCGGTAACGAAAGAACGATCTGTTGTGAGTTGCTCATTCCACCAACCATAATAAGCCGAGAACAAAGCGCAGATATACATTTCATTTACAGGAGTGTATAGTTGGATCCACGGATAGCGTTGAGCAAATTCATAAGCGTAACCGGCAAACAGTTTAGGAAAATCAGGATTCTGAAAATTACCTATCCAATCCGGCACACCAAAATGGCAAAGATCGGTAATGGGAATAATTTTTCTCTTTCTTAATTCTCCAAAAACTTCATCCGCAAAGCCCCAATCGTACTTATTTTCTCCAAGAAAAGTATTGTAAAGTGGTGTTCCGTATCTTAAAAATTTTATATCTAAGTCCTGTACAAGTTCAAAATCTGTTTTCCAATATTTATAATGACCACACTTTTCCAATTCATCGACTCTTACTTTACCATTTTGTATGGTAGGTGTGCTATTTTCAATACCTGTAGCAAAAATAAATCCGCGGAACACAGTTTTTTAGAGTAGTAATATAAAAGATATGCCAAAAATATTTTTGACTATAGACAACCAAAGGGGCAAAAGAAATGTTTTAATTATAGCGTTTTAGTTTCCAGAACAGAATTCCCATCAAAAAGCTTTTCCTCAAGCTAATTTATACTCTATGAAAACACTCTTATGAAGTTCATAGGATCTAAAGAAAATACATATACGAAAGCACAATTGTCAACTATTGCTTAATGGATATTGTCTTTAGTTCAATGTATAATCAATTTACACTATTTACACAATCATTTTCTAAAAATTAAACTGTTACTTATGAAAAAAAATCCTTTACGAAAAGAAAGCGGTTTAGTTGAAGCCAGACTCTTAAACCGTAAATCATTGCCATGGCTGCTCACTTTGCTACTTGGTTTCTTAATGCTTACTCAGAGTTGTAAAAAAGTTGACCAGACGCCGGCAAAAAATAATACCTCGAGTGTGCAAAACTCGATCGTATCCAAATCTTATGATCTGAAGCTTGTCGCAGGAGGCTTTGTTTCTCCCCTTGGAGTGGTAGACCCGATGGATGGAACAAAAAGGTTGTTTGTGATAGACCAGATAGGAAAGGTTTGGATAATATTTCCAAATGGTATAAAATCATCCCAACCTTTTATTAATATAGCAAGTAAGCTGGTTAATAACATAAATCCTTTTTATGATGAAAGAGGCTTACTTGGTCTTGCGTTCCATCCTAATTTTAAAAGCAATGGCAAATTTTATCTTTATTATACAGCTCCTCCGCGGGCGGGCGGACCTGCACCCGGCATACCATGGGATAATACCTGTACTGTTTCCGAATTTAAAGTTTCAGCCGGAGATCCAAACAAAGCAGACCTATCATCTGAAAGACGTATAATAAGAATTGATCATCCTCAATCTAATCACAATGGCGGTACAATAGCTTTTGGTCCTGATGACGGGTATCTCTACATTTCTATCGGGGATGGCGGAGCCGGTTCAGATACGGGAGTAGGACATGTTAACGACTGGTACGCAAAAAATAGAGGTGGCAATGGCCAGGACATTTATCAAAACTTACTGGGAAATATATTAAGGATAGATGTGAACACTGTAAGCGATAAAAGAAACTATGGAATTCCTGCTGATAATCCGTTTAATTCTCACCAGGGGTTAAATGAAATATGGGCTTTTGGTTTCAGAAATCCTTACCGTTTTTCATTTGATATGGTGGGCCAACATCGTCTTTTTGTAGGAGATGCAGGCCAATCTTTGTATGAGGAAATTGATGTTGCTCAAAAAGGAGGAAATTATGGATGGAATGTGAAAGAAGGAACCCACTGCTTTAATGCTGACAATGAATTTAAAGAACGTTTTGCGTGTCCTGTTGAAGATTCTGCAGGGAATCCACTTATCGATCCTATTATTGAAGTAAAAAATTATCACAATCCTGAAGGCGGCGGAGAAACAATAACGGTCGTAGGTGGTAATGTTTATCGTGGACAAGATTTGCCTGAGCTTTATGGAAAATATGTTTTTGGCTTTTTAAGCGCCGATGATGAAAAAGCGGAAGGTAAAATAGTAGTTGCCAGACCATCATCAATTGGTCTATGGCCCTATGAAGTACTTAAACTAAAAAGTTTTCCGGATAACTTAGGACAATGGGTGAAAGGATTTGGACAGAACGCGAGAGGAGATATATATGTTACAGCTTCAATACAATTAGGCCCGCAAGGATTCACAGGAAAAGTGTGGAAATTAGTTGCAGCGGAATAATACTTGCATCATCAAATTAGAAAACTGCAATAGGAAAGTGCCTGGTTGGATATAAAAAACCCAACCAGGTTTTTTTATAATAACCCTTGACAGATCAATAACATATTTTAGAATTAAGTGAAGCGAGAGGTTGAAAGATTTATTACATACCGGTTTAAAATTTATGTTTAGAATATCTGGAGAAATTATAACCATCGTTTCTTTTTAAACCATAAGTAGATAATTATTGTTACGGTTACCATTAAAAGTATGACCGCAGGATAGCCCCATTTTTTTGATAGTTCGGGCATATAATGAAAGTTCATCCCGTATATTCCCGCAATAAAAGTAAGAGGAAGAAAAAATGCAGAAAATATGGTTAACACTTTCATTACCTCGTTTATTCTTTGAGAAGAAAAAGACATATACAGATTCATAAGATTGTTAACATCATCGAGCACTTGAGTAAAAAGTATTTGCATTTTTAAATGTTGATCATGAACGTCCTGCATTGCCGGATCATCCTTGGGAAGCGTTCGAATATGATTGATGGGTTCTTGCATCAGCACTAAAATTTTATGCGCAATCGACGCTTCACGTTTTATGTGATAAAGTGCGAGTGTATCGGTAGGAGAAGTTTTACGTGTCATCAAATTGTTTTCATAAAAATCCACACGGTCAGATAATTTTTGTGCCGGATCATCAAAAGTCTCTAAAGCGCTCCACAATATTTTTGTAACTACTTCCTCGGTTGATGAACATTTTGTGGAAATAAATTTATTATAAATGTTATCGAGAAAAACAACTTCAAATTTGTGAACGGTCAGCAGAAATTTATCGGTATAAAAAATCGCGATCTTATTTGTAAGGTCTTGTATGGTAGCCATCTTTTTATCTGATTGCTCTGCATAAAACCGGATAATTAAAAAATTGATATTCTCTACAACATCATATTTTGGTAAATGCATTGGTTCCATGCTATCTCTAACGATGTAAGGATTAAGAGCAAACTCTTTACTCAACTTTTCCATCTCGTTTTCGGTGGGATTTAATAAATCTATCCATCGTTTATCTTCACAAATCAAATTTTCTTTAATTGCCATAGCTTCATTTTTTCAAAAAATTATTCCATATTTAAACGAATATATTTTCACAGTCTCATTAATTGTGTTGATGGAATTATTAATCAAATTGACCTTATTTTTTCAGAAGAACTTTCAAATTTAAAATTAAATTGATAGTTGTCAGCCGTGGGAACGATGTAGAGCCGGACGCCCCAAAAAAATTTTCTCTATTATTTTTTTAACCATCTTTGCAACTCCCTGTCAATAATTTTTTATGGCAGGGTTTTTTATTATTCGGTTATATGAAAAAAATATCTCGATACATAATCATCACAATACTTTTGCTCGCTGTTATTTGTGTGTGGCTTGTATTTGGTTCAGCTACAGCATTTGAAGGGAAGAGCAAATACATTTTTGTTCGTGATACCGGCAACATAAAAGAACAGGTGATGAAACAAATTGATACGGGACATATTGTACGCTTCCCGGGTGTATTCAATTTGATCGCATCAAATGCAGATGTATGGCAACGTTTAAAGCCGGGACGTTTTGAAGTAAAAAAAGGTGAGAATATTTTAACTATTGTCCGAACACTTCGCAACAATACACAGTCACCCGTGCGTTTTACAATAATAAAACTTCGGTTGAAAGAAGATCTTGCAAAACAGATCGGTAAAAATTTTTCTACTGACTCTGCAGCAGCCATTCATTTTCTTGAGAGCAACGATTCATTAAAACAACTGGATGTTGACAGCAATACTGTTTTAAGCTTGATCATACCCGACACTTATCTTATAAAATGGAACACTTCTTTAAAAAATATTCTGAAAAAAATTAAATCAGAGGGAGAGAACTTCTGGAAAAAAAATGATCGCCTGCAAAAAGCGCAGCAACAAGGTTTAACGCCATTGCAGGTTTATACAATAGCATCAATAATCGAAGAGGAAACAAACAAGAATGATGAGAAAGGAAATATTGCAAGTGTTTATATCAATCGTTTAAACAAAGGCATGCCATTACAGGCTGATCCGACGATAAAATATGCATTGAGAGATTTTAGCATCAGAAGAATTTACTATGATTATTTAAAAATCGAATCACCCTATAACACTTATCGTAATAAAGGTTTGCCTCCGGGCCCTGTGTGCACACCGTCGCAAGCAACAATTGACGCAGTACTCAATGCTCCCAAAACAGAGTATCTTTACTTTGTAGCAAAGAATGATTTCAGCGGCTATCACCATTTCAGCAACAACTTTGCAGAGCATGAACAATATGCAAAAGCTTACCAAAAAGCACTTGATAGTTTGATATCAAAAAAACAAATCCCTTGACAAAATTTGAGCGAATCATATTATCATCACGGCCGGTAACAAGTGTAAGGGAAAGAAGCAAGAAAATTTTTATTCCCGGTTTTCACGGTTTGGCTTTATACGAAGTGTTTATCTTCTTTATACAACAAATACAACGGGAGGGCTTGAATGTAAGAGCCGCTGCTATCGCATTTAATGTCATCATGGCAATTCCTGCAGCAAGCATATTCTTATTTACACTTGCGCCTTATATCCCCGGTGCAAAAAATCTTCACGCTGAATTATTGCGTGTGATTCTTGATATTACTCCTAATGCAGATGCACGAAAATTTGTTACCACTTTTCTTGATGACTTTTTCAATAAACCAAAAGCAGGTTTGTTGTCTATAGGTTTTGTATTGGCAATGTTTTATGCATCCAATGCAATGATGGGCATCATAAGAAGTTTCGACCGTTCGCTTGTTATAAAAATGGAAACGAATTTTATCAAGAAAAGATTGCGTGCAATAAAGCTTACAGTGATAATGGTTGTGCTTATTCTTGCCACTACTCTTGTTTCTGCCGGTCAGGGTATGTTGTTCAATAAAATAATGGAATGGCTTCACATAAAAAATCTTACGTTAAGACAATTGATTCAAAGTTTGCGGTGGATAATTGTAGTGTTGTTGTTTCTTTCCTCCATCGCATTTATTTATAAGTTCGCACCTTCAATTCATAAGCGGTGGAAATTATTATCACCGGGAGCTGTGTTTGCAACCGCGCTTATGATACTTGCCACATATTTATTCTCTGTATGGGCACAAAACTTCTCCAACTATAATAAATTCTATGGTTCAATCGGAACCGTGTTGATGTTGATGATGCTTATTTTTATCAATTCGCTTGTATTGTTAATCGGATATGAACTAAATGTAAGCATCACCATTTTAAAATATGAAGCAGAGAAAAGAGTTTCTGAGTTAAGAGAGGATACACCTGATATGGCACCACCCATTAGCGGCAACAGGCTTAGAAACAAATAATATCTCGTCATTTATAACAGCCTGTATCCTGTCTAATAAATTTCCGAACGATGAAGCGAGTGAAACAACAGGAGATGACTAATGATACTATGCTCACTACTAAAACCTTAACTTATTATTTCAGTATATCAATTATCTTCGACTAATATATCTTCATTTATTGTTGCTAAAAATTAACCCCGATGAAAAAATTATTTTTTGTTCTTGGCATTTTAATTACATCAATCGTTTACGCACAAAACCCTATTCAATATTTGTTTGTAGGAACTTACACCAACACTCCTGCAAAAAGCGAGGGCATTTATGTTTACAAGTTCAATCCGAACAGAGCTGAGGCAACGCAGGTAAGTGTTACCAAGGCAGAAAATCCTTCATTTCTTGTTGTTTCACATGATCAAAAATTTGTGTACGCAGTGAATGAAACTCATGGAGACAAAGGCGGACAAGTAAGCGCTTATGCATTGGACAGATCAAAAGGAACATTAACCTTATTGAATCAACAACCCTCAGGTGGCGATGATCCGGCTCACATAGCAATTGATTCAAGCGGCAAGTTTGTTATCGTTGCAAATTATAGCGGAGGAAATATTTCAGTGTTCAAAACAAATGCAGATGGTTCTTTAAATCCCGCTGTTCAAACAATTGCGCATGAAGGTTATGGTGTAAACGTGCAACGCCAGGAAATGCCGCATCCGCATTGTGTAGTGTTTTCTCCTGACGAAAAATTTCTTTTCTGTGCCGATCTTGGCAATGATAGATTATATCGTTATGCATTCGATCCGAATGATGCTACAAATCCTTTGAAACCCACTGATTCCGCCTATTTCGTAGTACCGGATAATTTTGGTCCCCGTCATCTTGTTTTTCATCCGAATGGGAAAGTGATGTATTTGCTTGGCGAAATATCAGGACAAATCATTGTCTATTCATACAATGCGCAGGATGGTTCTGTTAAACAAATTCAAACCATTGCATCAGACAACAGCAATACAAAAGGCGATAAAGGAAGTGCTGAAATTGATATCACAAAAGATGGAAGATTCTTGTACACTTCCAATCGCGTTACGCAAAACGATATTGCAATGTTCAAAGTTGCTTCCGATGGAACACTTGCAGAAAATGGTCATCAACCTGTCGGACCGCATCCACGTCATTTTATGATCGATCCAAGCGGAAGATTTTTACTTGTTGCAAGTCGGGACAATAACACTATTCAACTTTTTATCATCAATAAAAATTTTGGTATCCTGCAGGATGCGAATATAAAAATTGATGTACCTGCACCTGTATGTTTAAAAATGGTTCCCGTAAAATAATTTGTAGTGTCCCGTAATTTTTAATTCAACTACAATACTTATAAAACAACGGCTTGTAATAGTTATAAGCCTTTTGTTTTTATTGAAACTTCTTCACATGCTATTTTGAAACAATAACCAATTAGAAAGAAATTTTTTTGAGTTTTCTGTAATGAATTTAAAAATAGTAAAATACTGTTGACATACAGTTGTCATTACACTATTGTTGCTTTGCAGTAGAAAATGAAACTAAAAAAGTATAATGAGATCAGGTTGATGATTAAAGAACAGAACGTACAAGTGTCCCGCAAGCGGGATGAAACAAGATGACACAACAGAAGCATCATAGCAGTAATGCCGTTGGTCTCATAAAAATACCATACATAAAGTTTTATATCAACAACAATAAGTTTATGTACCATAAAAGTTTTATAGTATAATTTTGCCGATTCAAAAATTTCAGCTTATGAAAAACGGTTCAATGATTCCTGTATTTGATTTGTTATCGTATAAGCCGGGCGCAGATTTTATTATCAAAACTGTTGAATGCGTGCAGATGCCTGCGTATATGTTAATGCCGCACCGCCATTCAGGTTACGCAATCAACTTGTTGCTCGAAGGAGAAATTGAATATTTCGCTGACTTTAAAATATACACCGTTACTGCGCCTGCGCTCATGTTTCTTTCTCCCGGCCAGGTTTATCAAAACGTGCGTGGCGTGATGTATAAGAAGGTGCATATTTCTTTCAATAAAGATTTTTTAGTAAATGAGGTGCAGGGTGTTATTTCTTGTTGGGAATACATGTTCAGCAGGGAGATGATTCCCCTTAAAGACAAAGTTATATTGGAAGAGTTGCTCACTTATATAAGATTGATGGAGCAGGAATACAGTAACAATCGTCCGCAGAAAAATCTTGTGCTCCGCAACCTGCTTAATGCATTTATTATTTGCGCAGTGCGATTGATAAGTTGCAAATGCAAAACGAATATTGCGCAAATGGATTCCTCTCAAAACAAAATTGTGCGGCAGTTTAAATCACTGACTGATGAACATTATCATCAAAGAACGAGAGTGGCAGAGTATGCGGACATGCTGTATGTAACACCGGGTCACTTGAATGATCTTATAAAATCTGTAACAGGTAAAACAGCGAAACAAATCATCGATGAAAAAAGAGTTGTTGAAGCGAAGCGTTTGCTCTTTTGGGGACAACATTCTGTAAAACAAATTGCAGGTCATCTCAACTTCGAAGACGATTCCTATTTCAATCGTTTCTTCAAAAAGCATACGGGGGAAACGCCTGCACTGTTTCAAAAAAATATCCGCGAAAAGTACAATTAATCCCCCAATTAGGTCAATGGATTTTAAATATATGCGTTCTAATTTTGGGTCGTGAAATAAAAAGTGTATTAAGACTGACCTATAATATGTGTGTGTAATTTTTTATGAGCCCGGCTGAGTTGCTACTATGAAACATCGTTGCGTCGCACTCTTCAACTGATAAAGCGGGTTTGAGCAAGGCAAGCGATTTACAATTATACTTCAGTTTTATTTTAGATATAAAGGATAAAAATTTTTATTCACAGAAAATATTTTTTCTGTGCAGATTTTGAAAATGGCATTGTCTGTTTCAAAAAAAATTAAGATCAAAAAACGCAAATATTTTTTTGAGAATGTCCTTTTCACAAATCATCAATCGTCTTTTAGAATAACAGACGAACAATGAAGCAGCGCTGATGCATAGCAATGCTTCATCACCAACGATCATCTTGCCGGGAAAATAAATTCTCTGACATCAAAAACTGTTAACAATGAAAAAACTATTGAATGTTTTTTTTAAATCGCCGCTACTTATTATTTACGTAAGTTCAATACTCATGGTTGAGTACGGCTGCAGTTCATCTGCTGCGGAAAATACAGGCATGGGTATGCCGCCTCCGCAATTGCCTGTAATTACAATAACAACTTCATCTGCTACTACATACCAGGAGTTTCCTGCATCGCTCGAAGGAAAAGTGAATGTTGAAATACGCCCGCAGGTGGAAGGCTACCTCGAAAAAATTTATGTTGATGAAGGAGCTTATGTAAAAGCAGGTCAACTATTATTTAAAATAGACCCTCGTGTTTACGACGAACAACTCAACAATGCAAAATCAAATTTGCTTGCCGCACAGGCAAACATGGAAAAAGCAAAAGTTGAAGTTGACCGTTTAACACCTCTTGTTGAGAACAATGTTATCTCTGATGTGCAATTGAAAACTGCAAAGGCAGCTTACGATGCAGCAAAGGCTTCTGTTGAACAATCAAAGGCTATGGTAGGGAATGCTCAAATCAATGTAGGTTATACATATATCAAAGCGCCGGTGAGCGGATATATCGGACGCATTCCTTATAAATTGGGCAGCCTTGTGGGAAAGGGAGAAGATCAACCACTCACCGTATTATCAGATGTTAGTGAAGTGTACGCATACTTTTCTATGAGTGAATCCGATTTCATTGTGTTTAAAAATAAATACGAAGGAAATACATTAGAAGAAAAAATAAAACACGTTCCGCCTGTTGAATTGATTCTTGCAGATGACAGCGCTTACACACAAAAAGGAAAAATAGAATTGGTTGAAGGCCAGTTCGACAAAACAGTTGGCGCTATTAATTTTCGTGCATCTTTTCCTAATCCATCACGCATATTGAGAACAGGTAATACAGGTAAAATAAGATTACCTCAAATGTTTAAATCTGTTCTTATTGTACCACAGGATGCAACGTTTGAAATACAGGATAAAACATTTGTTTATGCTGTAGGTGATAGTAATAAAATAGTAACGAAACCAATTACTATCAGTGGCAGAACTACTAATTACTATTATGTTTCAAATGGCTTAAAAGCGGGAGAGAAGATTGTTTTATCCTCTCAATCTACCATGTTGATGGGTGGTTTAAGAGATGGAATGCGGATAACACCACAATCGGTATCAACAGACAGTTTGTTGCATGCAAAACCATTGAATTAAAATCATAAAACGTGAGACGATAAACGTGAAATGATCTCACTCACTATCACGTCTCGCAAAAAAAATTATTAGTCATTCTAACATGATAAACTTAGTAAAGTCTGTAAGTCAGTAAAGATTGGTCAGGTCACAAACACTTAAGCACGGAATAATTTTTACGGTTTATTTCTTTACTGACTTCGACTTTATCTCACAGTATCAGATTTCATTTTCCATAGAATTAATTTATCTGCCTCGTAAGTCTTCTCCATTGGAGGGGATTTAGAGGAGGCTACAAAAATTTTACTCATGCTAAAACGATTTATAGAACGACCGGTATTATCAACGGTGATCTCAATTCTTCTTCTTTTATTGGGAAGTTTAGCTTTATATAATTTGCCTGTGACTTTGTTCCCTGATATTGCTCCGCCGAGTGTACAGGTTACCGCGGTGTATCCCGGCGCTAATGCAGAAGTGGTGGCGCGTACAGTGGCAACACCAATAGAAGAAGCGGTAAACGGTGTAGAAAATATGACGTACATGACTTCCAACTCAAGCAACGATGGAAGCATGTCTCTCACTGTATTTTTTAAACAGGGTACTGACCCCGATATTGCAGCGGTAAATGTTCAAAACCGTGTATCAACTGCTAACAGCCAACTTCCGCCTGAAGTAATACAGGCAGGTGTTTCCACGCAAAAAGTGCAGAACAGCTTTTTGATGTTTGTAGGATTATACAGTGAAGACAGTACAAAATATGATGAAGTTTTTTTGGAAAATTATTTAAGAATAAATGTTATTCCGCAGTTGCAACGTATTCCCGGTGTAGCTCAGGCTCTGGTATTTAGTTCCAAAAACTATTCCATGCGCATTTGGCTAAAACCTGATAGGCTTACTGCCAATAACCTTTCTGCACAAGATGTTGTAAATGCTATTAAAGATCAGAACATAGAAGCCGCACCTGGTCGATTGGGTCAAAACAGCCCTGAATCGTTTGAATATATCATAAAATATAAAGGCAAACTCAATAAGAATGAAGATTATGAAAACATGGTTGTGAAAGCCAACAGCAATGGCTCTGTGTTGCGATTAAAAGATGTAGCACGCGTTGAATTTGGAGCTTACACTTACACTTCATCCAACAAACTGAATGGTTTGCCTGCTTCAGGCTTTGGTGTTTTGCAAACTCCGGGTTCCAATGCCAATGAAATTATCACAGAACTGGAACATCAGTTAGACGAATTTTCTAAAGGTTTGCCTTCCGGAATGAAGTTTAAGATCATGTATAATTCCAAAGAATTTTTGGATGCTTCTATCAGCCAGGTAAAAGAAACATTGCTTATTGCTTTTGTACTCGTAGCAATTGTGGTGTTTATTTTCCTGCAAGACTTACGTTCAACACTTATTCCTGCGATTGCCGTTCCGGTAGCGATTGTCGGTACATTTTTCTTTTTACAATTATTTGGATTCAGCATCAACCTGCTTACCTTATTTGCATTGGTATTGGCAATAGGAATTGTCGTTGATGATGCCATTGTGGTGGTAGAAGCTGTACATAGTAAAATGGAACGAACCGGATTACCTGCACGAAAAGCAACGATTCAAACCATGAGTGAAATATCGGGAGTAATCGTTTCTATTACACTCGTAATGGCAGCCGTGTTTATTCCGGTAAGCTTCATGCAAGGTCCGGCAGGTGTGTTTTACCGTCAGTTTGCTATTACACTTGCCACAGCCATTGGCATCTCGGCAATTAATGCGTTAACACTTAGCCCTGCTTTATGTGCTTTGTTTTTAAAGAATGTGCATGCAGAAGAAGACGGCAAAAAGAAAAGTTTTGGCGCTCGTTTCTTTACAGGTTTCAATGCAGCATTTAAAGCTATTACACAACGTTATGTGGGTAGTGTTCAATTTTTAACGCGTCATAAGTGGGTAGGTGTTTTGGGTTTGTTATTGATTTCTGTTGGCGCCTATGCGTTGATAAAGAAAACGCCTACCGGTTTTATTCCTGAAGAAGACCAGGGATTTGTTATTGGCGTAACCCAAACTCCGGGCGGTAGTTCATTAAGCAGAACTGTAAACGCTACTGATGAAATAAGCAAAATTGCCTTACAGGATGGAGCGGCAAGCGATGTATGGAATGTGAACGGGATGAACTTTGTCACCAACGCATTTGCTTCGCCTAACGCAGCAGTTTTCACACGTTTAAAACCTATTGATGAAAGAGGACCTGTAACAAATCCTAATCAAATTGCAGGCAGGTTAATTGGTAAAACAAGCCAGGTGCATGATGCGCTTACCATATTTGTGAACTTCCCTACAGTGCAAGGTTTTGGAAATGTAAGCGGAGTTGAAGTAACACTGCAAGATAGAGCAAGTGGCCCGTTAGATAAATTAGCCGGCACTGCATGGGGCTTAGTAGGCGCTTTGTCGCAACGAAAAGAAGTAGCATCAGCCTTTACCACTTTTAATACAAACAATCCTCAATATTCCATTGAAGTTGATTATGAAAAAGCAAAGCAGTTGGGTGTAAGTGTTAACGAACTCCTGAACACTTTGCAAATCTATTATGGCGGCAGCTTTGTTTCTGACTTCAATCGTTTTGGAAAATATTATCGTGTGATGGCACAGGCAGATGTTTCATATCGTACCGATGTAAATTCTTTAACCGGTATTTATGTAAAGAATGATTCAGGTGAAATGGTTCCTGCAAGTACTATCGCTAAGTTCAAACGCACATACGGACCTGAAACTGTTACCCGCAACAACTTATACAATGCAGTTGTCATTAACGCAACTCCCAAACCGGGTTACAGCACCGGCGATGTAATTAAAGCAATTCAGGAAACTGCAAAAGCTACATTGCCACGGGGCTTTGCTTATGAGTGGACGGGTATTACACGTGAAGAAATTGCGGCGGGTAATCAGCAGGCATTCATCTTCCTGTTAAGCTTAGTGTTCGTGTTCTTTTTGTTGGCTGCGCAATATGAAAGTTACATTCTTCCTTTTGCTGTGATACTCACTATACCAACAGGAATACTTGGTGTGTTTGCTTTCATAGGATTTGCAGGGTTGGACAATAATATTTATGTACAGATAGGATTGATCATGCTGATAGGTTTATTAGCTAAAAATGCAATTCTGATTGTGGAATATGCAGTACAGCGTCGCCGTCATGGAATGGGGTTAGTGGCTTCCGTGCTTGAAGCTACGAGCTTACGTTTCCGTCCCATTTTAATGACATCGTTTGCTTTTATTGTAGGTATGCTTCCTCTGATTTTTGTACAAGGCGCATCGGCAAATGGTAATCACTCGATCGGGTGGAGTGTTGTGGGAGGCATGCTTTCCGGAGTAGTATTGGGCATATTCATTATACCCGTACTGTTTGTAATATTCCAGTATTTACAAGAGAAAGTAACCGGCGTACCAAGAGCAAAGGAAACAGCGTTGGCAGAGTAAAAACATTGCCGATTTTGGATTTTAGATTTCGGATTTATGAAGAAATTTTTTATGAGCCAGAGTGCAGAATATGAATTAAACTTTCGTTGCGTCGCACTCTTGTACAATAACAAATAACTGAACTTAATTGAATCGAATATTAAACCACAGAGAAGCACAGAGAAAAAAACACAGAGTCATAGAGAAATCTCTGTGGCTCTCGAAATAAAACTCTGTGAAACTCTGTGGTCAAAAAAATAAAATATTAAACAATGCAAAAGAGATTTCAGTTTTTTATAGCATTATTTTTTGTTGGGCTTGCGGCATGTACGGTAGGCAAAAATTATCAGCGACCCGATGTTGAAACGCCGCAACAGTTTGGCTACACAGCGCCATCTGATTCAAGCATCGGCGATATGAACTGGAGAAATTTCTTCGGTGATACAACGCTTGTAAGATTGATTGATCAAGCACTCGCCGGTAACTACGATTTGCAGTTAGCAAGGAAGCGCATTGAAGAAGCTGAAGAATATGTGAAGCAGGCAAAGATGAATTATGTGCCTTCGCTCGATGCGCAGGCAAGTGCATCAACGAGCACGCCATCAGACAATAGTTTGAACGGAAAAAGTTTAGAAAGTTTTCTTCACAAAAGTCATGTAGAAGATTATATGTTGAGTTTGAATGCATCGTGGGAGATTGATGTGTGGGGAAAAATAAAACGCCAGAAAGAAGCGGCGCTTGCAAACTATCTTCAAACGTATGAAGGCTCAAGAGCAGTGCAAACATCACTCATTGCAAACATTGCAAACAGTTATTTTAATTTGCTGACACTCGATACTCAGCTTGATATTACGCGTAAAAATCTCGGATTGAGCGATACGATTGTGCAGATGATGCGTTTGCAAAAACAAGCAGGGCAAGTAACAGAGCTTGCAGTGCAACAGGCAGAAGTGCAAAGACAAGCGGCAGCGTTGTTGGTTCCTCAATTGGAACAGCAAATTGCAATACAGGAAAACACCATTCGCATTTTATCCGGTGAATTACCTGCGCCGATTACACGCTCTGCCAAACTCATCAACATTCATGTGTGGGAAGATTTACCAACAGGTGTGCCTGCTGAAATGTTGAGCCGCAGACCCGATGTGCGTGCAAAAGAAATGGCGCTTGTTGCTGCAAATGCAAATGTTGGAATCGCAAAGGCGCCGATGTATCCTTCATTCAACATCACTGCAAGCGGTGGATTGAATGCATTCAAGGCAAGCAAATGGTTTGTAATGCCCGCATCACTTTTTGCAACAGCAGCGGGAACTATTGCTCAACCAATTTTAGCACATCGTCAACTAAAAACAAATCTTGAAGTTGCAGAAGTACAAAGAGAAGAAGCAGTGATAACTTTTCGCCAGACTGCATTGAACGCAACAGGTGAAGTTGTGAATGCACTTGTTCAAATTGATAAGTTAAAATCACAAAGACAAATTGCATCGGCACAAGTTGATACTTTACATAAAGCCATCAACAATGCATCGTTGTTGTTCAAAGCAGGCATGGCAGATTATCTTGAAGTAATAACTGCGCAAAGCAATTCATTGAATGCTGAATTGAGCTTAGCAGATATTCAACGCCAGCAATTGATTGCAATGGTTGAATTGTATCGATCGCTGGGTGGCGGCTGGAAATAATTTTTAAGTTTTATGCTAACTGCTTTTAAGATACTATTAAGCTTTCGTTGTGTCACTTCTTGCCTGCATGATG
>Ga0207706_10001401_pt1 | contig 24109 bp, 15 predicted proteins | sample KBSC53metaG_FD_184318 | JGI IMG/M metagenome (GOLD analysis project Ga0207706, IMG submission 184318) | Corn rhizosphere microbial communities from Kellogg Biological Station, Michigan, USA - KBS C5-3 metaG (SPAdes) (version 2) | ecosystem: Host-associated > Plants > Roots > Rhizosphere > Soil ... | reverse complement strand
AAGCTTCAATGCAGGCATTCAAACACTACTATCGCGACCTTGGCGCGGAGGTGTGGGGAGTCTACGGACCGCGCGACGCTTACAATGCGGGCGCGGACTGGGTTTCGCCAATCTTCATGGGGCTGAACCAGGCGCCCGTGGTCGACATGGTCGAGAACTATCGCACGGGATTGCTGTGGAAGAACTTCATGGCGAATCCGGAGATTCAAGAGTTGATGAAGAAGCTAGACGTAGCGACAAGGGAATCGACCCCTGCTCCTCTATAATCTGTAGGGAAGCCGACCTGCTCATTCGCCGGTTCCCTTCCCGCAAATCACTCAAGCTACAGGCTTGAAGAAGAAACCAGGAGCGAGCGGACGTATGCCCGAAAAGATCAAGCCGATTGACGTTGAGGCACTCAAGGCGCTGGTGCGCACTGTGCCCGATTTTCCCAAACCTGGGATTTTGTTCTACGACATCACCACGCTCCTGAAGGACAAGACCGGCTTTGCGAAGCTCATCGATGCGCTGGCGGCGCACTACATCGAGCGCAAGATCGATCTGGTACTCGGCATCGAGGCACGCGGGTTTATCTTCGGGCCAGCATTGGCCTACCGACTGAATGCGGGATTTGTGCCGGTACGCAAACCGCGGAAACTGCCCGCTCCCGTGGCGCGCGTTACCTATGACCTTGAGTACGGCTCAGACACGCTGGAGATTCACCTGGACGCGATTGAGCCAGGTCAACGCGTGGTGCTTGTCGACGACCTGCTGGCGACCGGTGGCACGATGGAAGCTACGGTAAAGTTGGTCAAGCAGCTCGGCGGCGAGATTGCCGGCTTGGCGTTTGCGGTGGAACTGGATTTCCTGAAGGGACGAGATCGGTTCTCGGACCACGATGTGTTCAGCTTGCTGCACTACGACGAGTAGGCATACAGCGGATTCGCATTGCGCGACGCTGCTAAAGATGTGGCCTGTTATAAAAACGATCCAGGCGATCCAGCAAGAAATCTACAGCACTCCTTCGCGGGCGTCTTCTGATGGCGCCTCCCCAGCGGGGGAATTTTGCACATTTTCGCCTTGAAGCATCTGCGTATCGGCGAACCGGTATCCTACATAAACGTCGGTGAGCAGATAGATCGGGTGCGAGGGATCGTCTTCGATTTTCTTGCGAAGCTGGCGAACGAAGGTGCGCAGGTATTCGACCTCTTCACGGCAATCAGCGCCCCAGACGGCGGTCAGCAGCTTGGCATACGAGACGACGCGTCCGGCGCGGCTCATCAAGCAATACAGGATCTCGTATTCTTTGCGCGTGAGGTGGACGGACTGTCCGCGCTTGGTGACGCTGCGTTTCGCGGGGGTGAGGCGAATTTCGCCGATCTCGATGGGAGCGTCTTCTGCTCGCGCCGGGGCGTGGACGCGGCGAACCGCGGTTCGTATTCGCGCGATAAGCTCGCGGGTGCTGAAGGGCTTGGTGACGTAGTCGTCCGCTCCCAGTTCGAGAGCCTCGACTTTTTCTTCTTCGCCTTCGCGCACGGTTACCATCAGAACCGGCAGGCGAGGAGCAAACGCGCGAATGCGGCGAAGAGTCTCAATGCCGCCAATTCCGGGCATGTTGATGTCGAGAAGCACCACATCGTAAGTTCCCGAGCGGAGCAGTTGCAAAGCCTCTTCTCCGCGCGAGGCCTCGCTGAATTGAAATCCAAGCTCGAGCATCGGAGGCCGGAGCGCCCTGCGGATAGCGGCTTCGTCATCGACAACAAGTACGCGAATTGCAGACTGATTCATTGAGAGTCTCTCTTTCGTGCCTGAGCGGGAATAGCCGCGTAAAAGGTTGTGCCTTCATCCTGATCGCTGGTGACCCACACATAACCGCCGTGGATCATCGCTGCGCGCTTGGCCACCGAGAGACCAATTCCAGTGCCGGTGGCGCGATTAGATGAGGTGGAAGAACGGTAATAGCGATCAAAGATGCGTTCGCGGTCGGCCATAGGAATGACGGAGCCAAAACTGTGCACCGAGAAGATGACTTCAGCTTTGGACTCAACTGCGCGAATCGTGATTGCGGTGCCATAGATCGAGTATTTGCAGGCGTTATCGATGTACTGCGAGAGCAACATGATCATCAGCTGGCGATCGCAGCAGAGAATGAGCCCGTCGTTGGGCAACTCGATGGAGACCTTCATGCTGGCAAGACGATCACTGAGACTGGCGACTACCTCATCGATCAGCGCGCCCACGCCAACGGGGATCGCATGGACGGTGACTTCGCCGGCATCGAGGCGTGCAGTGGTCAAGAGGCGTGTTGTCAGTTCGCTGAGCAGCCCGGCCTGTTCGTCGATAAGCGCTACCAACTCACTCTGCCCGGGCGATAGTTTGCCCATTTCATTCAGTCCTGTGCTGGCGGCGCGAATGGCGGTGAGAGGTGTCTTGTACGCATGTGCCAGGCTGTCGAGCACGGTGGACCGCAGTTGCTCAGTGCGGCGTTCGGTCTCGATGCGGCTTTCGTTGGCGAAGGCGCGGTAACGATCGAAAGTAATGGCGATGAGGGACGCGATGGCGTTGTTCGTCAGTGGGCTTGTGTCGCCACGAACAACAACGCTGCCGATGGGAACATTTCCAAGGCGTACCACGCGGCGGCCGATGCCCGTCTCCGGGTCGTCATCCGATGTTTCGAAATAGTAGACGTTCTGCGCAAGTTCCTGCGGATCCACATTCCAAAAGCCAGCTTGATAGATCTCATGCAGGTCGGCATCGAAGACGACGACGGCTTCGAGAGCAAAAATTTCATGCACAAGTTCGGCAAGTTGTGCACCCGGTTCGACGTGAAGATTCATCTGCAAAGTGCGGCGCGTGAACTCGTAGAGATCGTGCATCTGGCCGCCCCAGGAGTCCGATTCCCTGGCGTGCTCCGTGGCCCGTGCGGAGAGACGGCTAATGACGAGTGCCGTGAGAATGAAAGCCAGGAGAGTAATGGAGCTCGTCGCTTCAGCGGCGGGATCAACCCGGACCTGGCGAGCCGTCAAATAGCTTTGTACCGCAACAGCCGAGAGTGAAACGATGACCGACTGCCAGAATCCACAGAGAAGCGCAGTGGAAACAACAATGACCAGATAGAGCAGTACCGCGACCGGGAGCAGCCATTGCAACCAATGCGCAAGAGCCCCGAAGAGAATTATGGAAACAACCCCCAGAGCGCACTCAATCGCAAAGCGAAGCGCAAGCGATCCCGACGCGCGCAGACGCCTCGCGCCAAGTGTCGTTCGCATAGGGATGTAGGTTCCAGACAACAGCTACCAGCCTTTCCCCTTGAGCCATTCCGGCATCAGGCCGAAACTCCGCGGGTGGAACTAGATACTTCTGCACGCCTTGAACCTGAGTTCAAGTTGGCTTGAGTGCAGCAAAGCTGGACTTAAGCACCCCAACTAGCGATGTTTGCAGGGAGACAACCTGCGCTACTGCTTTTTGCTCTCACCAGGCTTGCAGGAAGGTCGTACTTAAATTTTAGCAGCATTTCCATGTTTTCTTTATGCGAACCGGTGTAACGAGAAATGCCTTCCTAAGGAACTTGATCGCGCGGTACGTCTGCGGCGCGCAATGCGCTGGCGCGACCCCAGAAGGCACATGATTTCTTTTGCTAATCCTCATCCCTTCTTTATGCTTCCTCTGCGTTACTAGTAGCAAGCCGCAACGGTCCACGGACAAAAGGAAGCAGCGCTCAGCGCATGAATCCACGTAATTGCCCTGACCGGGCAAACGCTATGAGTATGCCTCAAAAGAGGGCCTGAAGAATCGGGAGGCTGCAAAAAAGAGAAGGTTGATGGAAAGTCTCTCTTTGCCTGATTTTATCCGTGTCATAACCCAACCATATTTCTTCTGGAGGACAGTGCCGATGTCAAACAAGCCGAATCATCCAATTCTCAAGTCGATTTTCGGAGCAGCCCTGGCGATGGCCGTGGCGGCGGTCGCTCTCGGTCAAACGACGCCGGCAACAACACCAGCAGCCGCAGTTGCTGCTCCCGCAGAGCCGGCCGCGGATGCGCCGGCCCCACTTTCCACGTTCGTTCTCACGGGTCCGCTGCAATGGCTGCCACCGGCCACCTTTGATGCCGGACCATTGGGCAAGCTTTCCGTCAACGGCATTCTGACCGGCTTCTCGCAGTTCCAGAGCAATCACGTGCCTGGGGATGAAGGTGCGCAGGCCACTCTGAGCAATGGACAGATTTTCATTCAAAAGCCGGATGGAAAGTTTCAGTACTACATACAGGCGGGCGTCTACACCTTGCAGGCACTGTCAGTGCCATTCACCAGCGCCCAAACTACCTTGACCAATCTCTACGGGCCTGTTCCAGTCGCTTATCTGAAGGTGCCGGTCGGAAAAACGACCCAGTTTCTGGTCGGTTCTCTTCCCACGCTGATGGGCGCCGAGTCCACGTTTACGTATCAGAACTTCAACGTTGAGCGCGGCATCGTCTGGAATCAGGAAAATGCCGTCAATCGCGGCATCCAGGTGAATCAGGCCCTGGGTAAGCACCTGAGCGCCGCGTTCAGCTGGAACGATGGTTATTATTCCAACCGCTACTCGTGGCTTTCGGGTTCAGTGACCTTTACAAGCGGGCATCATACCCTGCTGTACGACGGGATGGGGAACCTCGGACAGACCGTCTTCCAGACGGCGGCTACGCCGGTGCAGAACAACGGCTACATGCACGCGGTGATCTACACCTACATCAAGGGACCGCTGATCATTTCGCCGTATTTCCAGTACGGCAAACTGCCGACCAACCCGACTGTTGGCGTCAACAAGGCCACATCCGCAACTGGCGGCGCCATAAACGTCAGCTACGCCTTCAAGAACGGTTTCTCGCTTCCGGGGCGCTTCGAATACCTCTCGAGTTCGGGCAATCCAATCGACGGATCGGTCAATATGCTGGGCTTTGGGGCGGGTAGCGCGGGCACCACCTTCACGGCAACGCCAACCTATCAAAAGGGAGGCCTGTATCTTCGCGGCGATCTCGCGTGGGTACATGCAAGTGACTACACGCCGGGAAGTGTGTTTGGCTCGACAGGAACCGACGCCAACCAATTCCGGGGCACACTTGAATTCGGCTTCATCTTTGGCAAAAACATGACCGAAAAATAGCCAACGAAGCGTAGCCCTCAGGGCGGCGACGTGCCGACCTTCGTCAAGTGCAAAGACTGGACGTGGTCCAGGGCTCAGTCAAGAGCCCGCGCAGAGTTGGTGGTACTCTTCGGGCGCAAGCGTTAGAGAGGACAAACTGGCAGCTCCGGTTGGCGCAAAGTCTGGCCGGAGCCGCTCAGATGCTCACTCTTCCTATTTGCGTGATGAGAAGCAAATTTATGGGTCGTCTCTTCATTCCATTCTCATTGCCTTGAATCTAGCATTCAACCAAGTTGAGAATTCCACTACAGAGGCCCGAGCCGAATTTCGGATGGGGACCGACTGAGCCAGAACTCCGGAGATGTCGATGCCGGTTTAAGGACGCAACTCGGCAACAAATAACCTGTCCCGCTTGGATTTTCTCTCCGCGCCGAGTCGACTACCTATGTCCGCAGCGAGGCACATAGAAGTCGGTCGGCGGGCTTCGTTTTCGGCTCTTGATCGGGGGGCCCGAGCAGAGGGAACCATCAAGGGACTCGTGCAGGCAGATGTTTTGAACCTAGAGGCATCTTCGCGGCAAAGCGAACGGTGCTTGAGGCGGCGGCGCCAATGTTGGATATAGTCTTCGGCCAGGCAAGTGACCCAGGGAAAGTCCGCACCAATAACGAGGACGCGATGGGTGCGTTTATTCCCAATTCGCGGCACCAGGCCCGGTCACATGGCTATCTCTTTGCGGTTGCCGATGGCGTGGGTGGAATGGACCTTGGGGAGGTGGCATCGTCAACAGCGATAGGGGTTCTTATTCAGGAGTTTGAAAAAGCGCAGTCAGGAGCCATGTTGATCAGCCTGCTGCCGCGATTGGTTCAGTATGCAAATGCGGCAGTGCATGACCGGACATTGGCGCCCGAGTTTCGCGGGAAGAAGATGGCGACAACGGTTGTGGCCTGCGCTGTTCGGCATGATCAGGCGGTGATTTCCCATGTTGGCGATTCGCGTTGCTATCTGGTCCGCAACGAGAAGGCAAGGCAGATTACACAAGACCACACGTGGGTCAATGAACAGAAGAAACTGGGCATTCTCTCCGCGCGAGAGGTGGCAGAGTCGGATGCGCGCCACGTGTTGATCCGCTCACTGGGACCAGAAATGTTTGTCGCGCCGGACACGACTGCGCTTACGCTGCAACCGGGGGATGTGCTCGTACTTTGCTCCGACGGCCTGCACGACGAGATGCCCGAGGCTGCCATCGCGGCCATCGTTTCACAGAACAAGAATATCGAGGAGATTGCTCGGGAGTTGGTGGGACGAGGTGTTGAAATCGATGGCCGTGACAATACGACGGCTCAAGTGATACGCGTGCGTTCTGTGGAGCAGCTTGCCATGTATCGAGGGCGGCCGTATCGTATGCCGTCGTGATGCGAATCGATGGCCGAAAACCGGGCCAGCTTTGAAATGTTGCACTTCTAGGACTCTGAACCGATAGAGTAAAGGGAGCAACCCGCATGGAGAGTTCTGCCCCGATGGGGTTCCTTGAAAGCATAGAACCAGGACTGCAAATCGATCACTACCGAATCGAAGAGCCTGTCTCTCGCAGCGGGATGGCGTCGATCTTTCGTGCCGTCGATCTGCACAACAATAGCGCGGTTGCTCTGAAGATTCTGCACCCCGATATGGAAGCTGACCCGATCCTTTTCGATCGGTTCCAGCGAGAGGCTGCTATCGGGGAAAAGCTGCATCACCCCATGGTTATGCGCGTCTTCGGTGGCGAAAAACGCTCGCGCACCTACATGGTGATGGAGTGGTGCGAGGGACGCCTCTTGCGGGATATCCTGGCGGAAGGCAGAATCAGCCAGGAACGCGCCATTCGCATCGCTGTCCACGTGCTTGATGCGCTTGAGTACATTCATGAGAACGGAATTGTGCATCGCGATCTGAAGCCCGAAAACATCATGGTAGATGCGAAAGATAACGTGAAGCTGATTGACTTTGGCATTGCGGGAGACTCATCGGCACGGCGGCTCACATACGCGAACTTCACGTCCACGTTGGGCACTGCGGACTATATAGCGCCGGAGCAGGTGAAAGGGAAACGCGGGGACGGACGATCGGACCTTTACTCAATGGGAGTCATCGTCTACGAAATGATCACGGGCAGGCTGCCATTCTCGGGCTCTACGCCCATGGAGGTCATGAACGACCGTTTGCTGAATCATCCGATGCCACCTTCACTCGCGGACTCCAGGGTTTCGCCTCATCTACAAGAAGTCCTCTATCGGGCGCTCGAGAGAGATGCTGCAAATCGTTACGCCCGGGCTCGGGAGTTTGCACATGATTTGTTGCATCTGGATCAAGTTGGCATTGAAGACAGGCCGGAGTTGCGCCATTGGGACCGGCGCAAACCTCCTAAGCCACGCGCATTGCTCTATTATGGAGCGTTGGTTGCGATCCCAGTTGTTATCCTGTTGCTAATGTTGCTCGTCTCACGCCACCGGTAGAGCGCCTTCCGGCTGGCAATCCTCACGGGTTCTTTATACCGGGAACCTTAAACTGTCACAGAAGGCCCCAATCTTTTTCTGCCTAGAAGGAGAACCATGTCGACTGAGTTCCGCAATTTTCTTGCTCTTCCGTACGAAGAGCTTGAAGAGCTGAATCTGAAAGCAAAGGCTGACCGCGCGAATCGGCTGCCGATTGATGAAATCCGTGACAAGAGACTGAAGTACTTGACCGACGAGAAGCGGATCAAGGCCGTGACCGTGCTGTTCTCTGATCTCGAGGGCCGCCTTCACCTGCTCGATTATGACAAGAAATTTCTGCTCGGTGCCTATGAGAACCTGACGTTCGATGGCTCTTCGATCCGCGGTTTTACTGCGCAAAAGGAAAGCGACCTCCGCCTGGGAATTGACTGGAGCGCCTTCTACTGGGTGCCGGCCGATGTCTTCGGCAATGGCAAGGTGCTGGTTTTCGGCACCGTGATCGATAAGGACGGAACGGTCTACTCGGGTGATCTGCGCGGCGTTCTGAAGGCTTATTCCGACAAGCTGTTCAAGGAGAAGGGCTACACGCTCAATGCGGCGAATGAGATTGAGGGCTTCCTTTTCGCGGGCAAGGATGCAGAGCGGCGCTTCCACGAGACTGGCAGGTTCGATTTCATCAACACGGGCGGCTACTACCACGTGCTGCCGCTGGATCCACTTCGCATGTTCATTGACACTTCGGCCGAAGTGCAGCGCGCAATGGGCTTCCAGAATGAGAAGGACCACCCAGAAGTCGCGCCCAGCCAGTTCGAAATCAACTACAGTTATGGCGAGGTCGTCACGGCTGCCGACCAGATTCAACTGTACAAGCTGCTGACTCGACAGATAGCGAATAACATGGGCTACACGGCGTGTTTCTTGCCGAAGCCGGTGGTTGGCGTCAACGGCAGCGGGATGCATACCAACGTCTCTATTTCGAAAGAGAAGACCAATCTCTTCTGGGATGAAAAGGGCCAGGAGCAGCTATCGCCCTTCGGTTGGGAGTTCATTGACCACATTCTGACGCACGCACTGGATATCTGCCTCATTCTCAACCCAAGCGTGAATGCATATCGGCGTCTCGATCCTCACTTCGAGGCTCCGAACCAGATCAAGGCTTCCGCCACGGATCGGGGTTCAATGGTGCGCGTGCCAATTGGCAACTCTCGGTCGATGCGCGTCGAAGTTCGGTCGGTTGCGCCGGATGCGAACCCTTATCTGGTGCTGTACTCGATCTTCAAGACCGGCATCGACGGCACAAAGGCCGAGATAGATAACCTTCGCCAAGCACAACGTTACTTGCCGGATCACATCCAGCAGGCAATCGATGACTTCAAGTCTTCAAAGTGGATTTCAGACATTATCGGATCGGACGTGCAGGGCCGGTTTGCAGATCTTAAGCAGGCGGCGGCGGATCGTTCGCCGCGGGAGCTGGGCACGTTCGTGAAGGCGTCTGAGGTCCAGTATCACCATGAGGTATATAACCAGTCGCTTTGGAATTTGTTCTAGAGCGAATCACCCATTTATTCGAAGGGGACGAGAAAGCGGCGCTGCCAGAGATGGCGGCGCCGCTTTTGTCTGCGATGACTGGGCGAATTAGTGGGTTGTTGCGGCAGGCTCAGCGGCTTGCCGAGCGCGAGCTACTTCCAGAACCGTTGCTGCCTCTTCTTTGCGGTTCATTTGCGTAAGAACATCCGCCAGTTCATTGGCAAGAGGAAGTGAGTCTGGGGTCGTGTTGAGCCCGTCCCGAAGGACACGGATGGCGTCATCAAGCTTATTGAGTTTGGCGTATGCGAGGCCGAGATTCAGGCTTTGTTGTGCCGTTCGCAGGCTCACAAGGCGAGGGATCTCCAGAACTTCGATTGTGCCTTTAAAGTTGCCTTCTGCAATGAGGTCGCTCGACAGATTGTCCAGTGCATCAGAGTATTCCGGATCAATCTCCAGTGCCGCACGCCATTGGGTCTCTGCGGCCGCAGTATCGTGCGCGGCATCGAGGGCTTCCGCGAGAATGAGGTGGAGCTTGATGTCCTTGTATCCGAGCTTCTCCGCTTCCTGGAGAGCTGCGATTCCCTCTTTTGCATCGCCCGAAAAGTAGAGGCTCACGCCGAACATGAAGGCAATATGGGCTACGTCCTTCTGGTTCGGATCGGTTTGGAGCGAAGTGGCAAAGGCATTCGCGGCGCAGGCGTAGTTTTTCTGTTCGGCAAACCAGACTCCCAGATCCTTCAGTGCTGCGGCATCCGCGTGGCCTTGCAGGCGCGGCTTCATCGATTCAGGAGGAACACAGTTTTGCGCCGAGATGTGCGGCATCCAAAACAAGACAAGAAGCAGAAATGCCAGATGAATTATCTTCGGACGAAGGCCGGCGCGTGTGATCGCGTCGCTCGGCGCGACCCAGATTCCCGTCTTCGTTCTATTTCCCGCCATCGGCTACGTGAACCTGGATTTCATCGATACCATCGGGGCTGATGTTAACAAACTCGGGAATATTGACGGCGCGATTGGCAGCGGTGGCGTTATCGATCAGGATTGCCGGGGTGTCGTTACCGTTGGCGTCGAGATGCGTGAGATACATCTGCGTGTACGGGGATCGTGCCTTGGACGAAAACACCAGCCAATGACCATTCGGCGAGAAACTGTGCCAGGAATTCATCAGGCGGGTGTTGGCACGCAGACGACGAGGGGTTCCACCAGCAGACGGGATAATGTAGAGCTGGCTGTCAGGTCGCATGAGCTGGCCGTTCTTGCACTGCACGAAGACGATCCATTTCCCATCGGGCGAGATCTTGGGAAAGTTGTTGCTCATTCCATTCGCCGATGCACCAATGATGCGCTCCGGCTTGCCGCCCTTCCCTTCGTTGAACGGAATCCTGTAAAGCTCGTACTTGATCTGCGTTTCATTGGGATCGTTGGCGTGGGTTGCATGAGGCTGGCCCTGTGGCCGAGGATCCCGGGCTTCGGCGCGAGCGAAAACGATGTACTTTCCGTCCGGGCTCCAGACTCCATCGGTCTGCACGTACTTTGGATCGTCGGCTCCCGGCAGGGGCTGCCGCAAGCCGGTGGCGCGATTGTAGTACTCGAGAATGCCGCGCGTCGGAAAGAACACCTGCAGGAAGCGATAGTCCATGAAGTTGGTGACATAGTAGCTGTCGATCATACGGTCGACCGCAGGGCCGGCAAACGTGCTGAGAACGTATCGGCCATCGGGCGAAACCTGCGACATGAATCCGACCCTGACTTTGCCAACGAGGCCGTCGGTGTTCCAGTGAACCATATCTTTGCTCTCAATCGTCATGTGCTTTTGCACGGGAACCACCGCGTAAAGGCCCTTGTCGTTCGCCGGACCATCAATGTCCATACCGAAAGTCTTGCCGTCTGCAGAGAAGGAGTGACAATTCGCGCAGGTCGGCATGTCTTTAAGAACGGTGTGGCTCTCGGGCTTGCGAATATCGCGAATACGCCAGTGGATGAGATGGACCGAGGAAGGCGCAAGCGGTTGCACTGCGCCGCCGATGCCCGCGCTGGGCATGAGCGGAACATCGCGATAGAAAATTGGCGCGCCAACTTCATCTCGCGAAGTGGCCATCGCGACGTGTGATCGCGAATAGGCAACCTGGCCATCGCGATAGCCCGTGATGGTGACGGTGGCAGGCTGCTCGATCGAATGAGACTGGATCGCAGCCCATGTCGCGGCGTCGGGCGTCCATGTCCATGTGGCGGCTTGCTGCGTGTTCAGCTTCGGTGGGGAGTTCGAATCGCTGACGCACTCAGGATCGATTTCTCCAAGGCGCATGCGCTCCCCTTTTGAGAGGGCGTGGACAGGCGCGGATTTGTCGGCGAAGGTTACATCGATGCTCCACGAGGTTCCGGCGGCATCACGCCAAAGAAACGTCGGTGGAGTAATTCCGGGGGGAAAGACGGAGCCATCTTCGGGGTAGTCGATCGAAATTGGAGACAGCACGCGCGGCTGCTCCTGGGCTGCGTAGACAAATGCAGGCGACTCCGAAGTTCCAGGAAAAGCCGAGTGGCGATTCAGAAGTGTGATGGAGAGCAACACCACGACAAAGGAAGCGAGCGCTGTTAATCCCTTAAGAAATGAACTTGAAGATGACCTGAATCCTGAAAACACTATCCCTCCGGGAAACCGCAATCAGGCGCATCAAGGAACTGTGGAGCGAACTGCTGCCAGGGAATGCAGTCGCTCAATGCTGTGCGAATCCGCGATTATTGCGCGGAAACCGGACTCTACCGATCGCCGCGCATTCTGCAATTGTAGGCCCTACAGCGAGTTCGGCTAAAACCGCGGCTCGAAGTCAGGGCGAGATCAAATGCCGCTCATTGACCTTTGGGTGCCGCTGTTGCACTTACGACGAGTTGCTGCTGGTCGGCCGCGACCACCTTCTGATAGAAGTCTCGGAGCTGCCCATATTGCTTTGCGTCGAGCAAAGTGAAACCACGCGCCAAGATCCGGGCGTTCGTAATGGCTTCCCCTGCTGTTTTTGACTTCAGTTGGTATGCAGCGTTTTCTTCCCATTTCATCACTGTGTCCTGTGGCGAGCCCTCAAGCGCGAAGCCGGTGGGCAGCACGTAGGTGATTTGCTCCTGCTCCTGCGCCGGGTAGCGCATGTCCACGGGCAAAAGTCGGTTTTCATCCGGCGGGAAGGGATTGGTTGCCCTGCTCTCAAAAAACAGGCGCGGAAGAATCAGCCGGTTGCCGGTGTGTGTGGCAAGGGTCCCTGAAACCGGCACCACTGCCAAAAGCTGCTTGCTTGCATCGTCCAGATACGCAACATGGTCGACCTTTGCCATGACGCCTTCGGGAACATCTTGCGCCAGCATCCTGTCGATTTCGTGCTTCACCACGTCTGCACCCGACCGAATCGCCAATTGTCGCAATTGAATTGCCTGCTGGCCAATGAACGCGACCTTGAGCGTACCGGAGATAGCACCCTGCGGACTTACGTTGAGACTTCCCACACGAAGCAGGCTGTTGTCGGTATTTTGCTGCAGAGGCGTGATGACAATTTCAACTTTGCCGTTGGCTGCCAACGCCACACCGCCGGCGCCGGCATGCGCCCAGTGCAGAGTTTCAAACGGCGCCATCTTTGTGCCAGGGTCGACAGTGATTTCCTTACCATCTATGTTGACTGCGATCACCACCGAATCCAACTGGTCTGTGCGAAGGAAGTGGGGCGAGAAGAGGCGCTGACTGCGGCTGGCGACGCGCTGAGGTCTTGCGCTCAAGCCGGCGATGCGTGCCAATGCCAGGTAGAGATAGGCCATCTGGTTACTCGTGCCTTTTCGATCTGAGAGCACGCTGTCCACATGACCTTTGGGAATCCAATCGCTATTGATATCGGGCTCCCCGTCAGAGTTGAAATCGATGTTTTGCAGCTTCTGGACGAGAGCGAATATCTTTTTCGCCTTATCAAGCTGGCTGTCAGACGAGCCGATGTATTCTGCAACCGTGTTTTGCAGCGTCGAAGTCGGGGCGATGTACTGGTTGAGGTTCTTTGTCCAGTAACCCATCTCCTTTTGCCAGAATTCTTTCTCATCTGGAGTTGGAGTGTAGAAGAAGCTGACTTGATAAATCTGGTTTGCGAGCGGCGGCCCAAACGCCTCCTGGGGTATGGGCGGTATGTCGGTCAGGTCGACGGTATAGTTTCCCGATGCTTCCGCCTTGACGGCGGCCCCGGCCGGAAGAACAGGGGCATACCGAATATCGGTCATCGATTGACCGTGAGAGTCAGTCAAAGCGCTGTCGTCTACTCCAGCTGCTCCCATTTTGTTGCGTTCAGGAAGGAACTTCTCCGCAGGGATGAATGCATAATGCGCCCTGTGCACAAAGAAAGGCTGCTGAATCTGCCACTCCGGCGCCTGATTGAATCGATCGTACCGGACCTGGTAGCGGTATTCGAGAATGCTTCCGACTTCAACGCTCGGCAGGTTGAAGCTCAGGTCGTTGATCTCGTTGCGCCCTTTCTTGACCCGCAGCAGATCGTTTGGCGAGCCAGTGAGAGGAACAATTGTCCCATCCGGATGGATCGTCCTTCCTTCAATAGCCGTGACTTCGGTACGAACATTGAAAGAGTCCGTGTTATTCGGCATATCCTCGCCAGCATGACTAACGTCGGGCGCGTCCCAGTGATTTGAGGTACCGGATCCCATCCGGCTCGAGTTGTTTCCGGCGGCGTTAAAGACAAAATTGCGCTGATAAGTAACATGAACCGTCGCGAGTTCCTTGCCCGCTTCAGTGAGTACCTTGATACGGGCATAGACGGTGCTGAAGTGATGCGGGTCGTCCGCCGTTTCTTCGCGATAGAGATAGACCGCCGCGGCGCCGGGCGCCTTGGGGTCCGATTTCATGCTCAGCTCTTCTTTCGTCGGAGGCTGGAACTGTCCATAGGAAACGAGAGGGCCCGCTGCAACCAAAAGGAATAAGCCAATACGTACAACGTTATGAAAACGCATTTCAAGTCTTCTCCAAGGCTGACTACATCAGGGACGCACGTGCGCGCAGAAAGAGTTTCAGCGCCGTGTCAATCCGCAATATTTGGTCCCTTCTACTTTCGCGGAAATGGCAATTTATAACAAGGGCTGGATCCCGGAGCGCGAAATAGGCCGAGCGTCATGAACCAACTCTTTCTGCGAAGTCCAGCTATGACATGCGTTTGCAGCGAGTGACTTCGAAGGCCTGCGAATCGGACTGGTCCTTGTGTTCTTCTCCTGAAGTGAGGAAGATCACCGAACCATTCGCCTCATTTAGGTCATGCTCGACGTAGCGCGGGTTGTGCGAGCGCCTGGAGGTCCATGAAGCTTCGTCTCGCCAATACCCTATTCGCTGCATTTGCAGGCGCGGGCATGGTTTTTCTTGTCTGTGCGGCTTCATTCTCGACGGTTTCAGGAACAGAGCAGGCATCGCCGCAACGCCAGCCGGCGCAGATCTGGATTGACAATCCGCTCGAAGGCACGGTTTTCCCTCCAGAGATCACGTCGCCAACATTTCTTTGGCATGATGCAGGCAATACCTCCAGACGGTGGGTGATCGAGGTGAAATTCGCAGATGATTCGAACTCAATTCGGATCGATGTGCCGGGCGAGCACTTTCATCCCGGCGAGGCTGATCCGAATGCGGGACCGGGTCTCGCAATGACAGAAGAGCAGGCGTCTGCCCTGACGTGGACACCCGATGCAGACACATGGATCAAGATCAAGCGCCATTCCGTGGCGTCTCCTGCGAGTATTTCCATCCAGGGCTTTGCAGACGGCGATTCGAAGGCGCCCATCGCCGCGGCCAAGGTATCAATCTCGACGTCGGCTGATCCGGTGGGAGCGCCGGTGTTTTATCGCGACGTTCCCTTGATGCTTCCCTCCGCAGATGAAAAAGGGCCGATTGCGCCATTGCCGCGATCGGCGATTCCACTTATCAAGTGGCAGATACGCAACATTGCTGAGTCGAAGAGCCATCTTGTGATGACAAACCTGCCGACCTGCGCAAATTGTCATTCCTTTTCGCGTGATGGAAAGACGTTTGGGCTCGATCTCGATGGACCGCGGAACGACAAAGGGCTCTACGCTCTCGTGCCGGTGTCTCCCAAAATGACCATTCAAAGTAAGAATGTGATCCATTGGAGTTCGTTTCAGCTGAACAGCGAGGCCGCGCAGGGCGATCCCGCGGTGAAACGGTTTGGATTCATGTCGCAGGTGTCGCCGGATGGACGCTTCGTGGTCACGTCGATCGGGCCGCCAGACAACACGAACAAACACCAGAGCGAAGAACCGGGATTCGCGTCGGGCATTCTCGACAGGCTTTACAGCACCAACTACAAGAGCATCCAGTTCAGTCAGGTCTTCTATCCGACACGCGGCATTCTGGCCTGGTATGACCGCAAACAAGGAACGATGCGGCCGCTGTCGGGCGCGGACAATCCTGAATTTGTGCACACGAGCGCATTTTGGTCGCCCGATGGAAAGTATCTGATCTTCAGCCGGGCCGCGGCGCGCGATCCTTACCCTGCTGGAGTCCCCAAGCCGCAGTATGCGAATGACCCGAACGAGACGCAGATTCAATACGACTTGTACAGAATTCCTTTCAACGATGGCAAAGGTGGAAAAGCCGTACCCATTGAAGGCGCTTCTGGAAATGGGATGAGCAACAACTTTCCGAAAGTTTCTCCCGACGGAAAGTGGATCGTTTTTGTGCAAAACAAAAATGGTTTGCTGATGCGACCCGACAGCAAGCTTTACATTGTGCCCTTCGCCGGCGGCAAGGCGCGCTTGATGAAGTGCAATCTGTCATTGATGAATTCCTGGCACACGTTTTCTCCGAATGGACATTGGCTTGCGTTTTCTTCCAAGGCTCGCGGACCTTATACGCGTCTCATGCTGACCCATATCGACGCGGATGGAAATGACACGCCTGCAGTGATCGTGGACGATACGACGGCATCGAATCGCGCGGTAAATATTCCTGAGTTTGTGAACGTCGCGGCGGATGGTGGACTGGAGTCGATTGACCCGCAGGCTACCGACTTTTATCGCTTGTTCGATGAAGCATTCAAGCTGCTGAATGAGAACCAGATTTCCCAGGCGATCGAGAAACTGCGAGAAGCCATCAAGAGCGATCCTGACGATGCCCTCGTCCATTATGTGTTGGCTACGGCATTGAGCGGCAACGACAAGGAGGTCGAGGCTCTCGAAGAATACAAACGAGCGGTGGCTCTCGGACCCAGGAACCCCACATTCGTGGAACACCTGGCGGTCTCACTCGCTCTGAATGGCGACACGAATGGTGCAGTCGATCAATTGCAGAAAGCGATTGCAATTGAGCCCAATTCGGTGGAATATCGGTTCAACCTCGGATACATGCTCGAATCCCAGGGGGATTTCGCCGGGGCTGTTTCATCATTTGAGAAGGCCGTGCAGCTTAGTAGGGGCAAGGATTGGCGGTGCCTGGCCGAGCTGGCAAAGGTGTATGACAAGGTCGGACGGTCGGCAGAGGCGGCTCGTTCCGCGGAACTTGCGCTTGACCTGGCTGTCAAACAGAACAATGTGCAAGTTGCGCAAAACCTGCGAGATGCTCTCAAGCAATATGAGCGCAGGGGCGGCGTGGGGCAGTCCCAATAGCTGTTGGCGGTGCGAGTAAATCCTGATGCGATGGGCCACGTTGAATCGATCAGGGAATTTGAGGTCGTGAAAACAACACCAATTTGCACTGCGCCGGAATGACCTCGGCGCGCGTCTACTCTATGTGACACAGCCGGCTTTCGGTAGGGCCGGCCCAGGAGCCATCCATGTCGGCAGCTCACCCTCTTCCCCAAACACTGGGGGAACTGCGCACCAGCACACTCTTCTCCGAAGCGTGTCTCAAAACTCGCAGCATCAAAGATGAGATGCGCACCAACCTGATTGCTCGCCTGAAAGCGCGCGAGACTCTGTTTCCCGGCATCGTGGGATTCGAAGACACCGTCGTTCCGCAGATCGTGAATGCAATTCTCTCCAAGCAGAATTTCATCCTGCTCGGTTTGCGTGGGCAGGCGAAGAGCCGAATCCTGCGCGCGTTGACTGCCCTGCTCGACGAACGGCTGCCATACATCGCGGGCTGCGAGATTCGGGACAATCCTTACCGGCCGATTTGCAGGCGCTGCCGCGGCCTCATTGCCGATCTGGGCGACAAGACACCGATCGGATACCTTTCGCGCGAAGACCGCTACGTTGAGAAGCTGGCAACTCCGGATGTGACTGTTGCAGATCTGGTCGGCGACCTGGACCCAATTAAGGCGGCGCGGGGCGGAGAAGACCTCTCGAGCGAGTTAACGATGCATTATGGGCTGTTGCCGCGGGCGAACCGTGGGATCTTTGCGATCAATGAACTGCCCGATCTCGCGGGAAAGATTCAGGTGGCGCTCTTCAACATCATGCAGGAAGGCGATGTGCAGATTAAGGGATACCCTGTTCGCCTGGAGCTCGATGTTGCGCTTGTCTTCAGCGCGAATCCCGAGGACTATACGGCCCGCGGCAAGATTGTAACTCCGCTTAAGGATCGCATCGGCTCGGAGATTCGCACGCATTACCCTGAGACGCTGGAAGAAGGCATTGCGATTACGGCGCAGGAAGCGTGGTCAGAACGGGGTGCAGCCGCAATCGAGATTCCTGCTTATGTGCGGGCAGCCGTGGAGCAGGTAGCATTCTCAGCGCGAGAGGACAAGAAGGTCGATAAGCGCAGCGGTGTGAGCCAGCGACTTCCGATCGCGACGATGGAGTTGGTCGTATCGAACGCCGAGAGGCGCGCGCTGATGCACGGCGAATCGGTTGCTGTGCCGCGTATCAGCGATATCTACGCCGCTTTGCCGGGAATCACCGGCAAGCTGGAATTGGAATATGAGGGAGAGATGCGCGGCGCCGACATCGTGGTGCGCGAACTCATCCGCGCGGCGGTCGGCAAGATCTACGATCGCTACTTTGGCGATGTGGATACACAGCAGATCGAACAGTGGTTCAACCTGGGAGGCACGGTCAAGCTCGACGATGACCAACCGAGCGCAGCCGCTTTTGCAGACCTTAAGAAGATTCAAGGCTTGTTTGAGAAGCTCTCGTCGCTCGACGTGAAGGCATCGGATGCTGCTCCGAGAGTCGTCGCGGCAGCCGAATTTCTGCTTGAGGGACTGGTCGCGCATCGCAAGCTCAGCCGCAGTGAAGAGCGCGGATTTGCTGCGCAGGAGAAGCCTACCCGCAAGCAGGAGCGGCCAGACCTGGAAATTGAATTTGACGACTGGCAGCGGGCGAGGCGGGGGGGCCGGGGCGGGCTGAACTGAGATCTTCGGCGCTTCGGCAAGCAGGATTGGCAACTGAGTTCGGCAGGGACAGTTCAAATGAAGAGCATTCGCTACACGAAGTTCAACGGCGATCTGGCCTCGGAGATGGACATCGAGGATCTGTTGAAGGCGCTCTCCGACTACTTGCTCGATTCGGGGTTTCGCGATCCGTATGCGCGATTTCGCGAGATGAATCACACACTTGACGACTTGCGTGAGGCGCTTCGTCAGTTGCTTGAATCGGGCGGGATGTTCGATCCGTCGATCCAGGAGCAGCTCGATCGTATGGCGGCGGAGGGCAAGCTGGATGAACTGATCGAGAAGCTCATCCAGCGCATGGAGCAGGAGAACTACATCTCTTCATCTCAAATGCAGGATCCAACGACTGCGGCGCAAATGGCGGGTCAGGCGGGAAATGTGCAGGGAGAGGTGAAGTTCGAAGTCACCGACAAGAGTCTTGATTTTCTCGGCTACAAAACGCTGCGCGATCTGCTTGGCTCGTTGGGGAAATCAAGTTTTGGCCGCCATGACACGCGGCACTGGGCAACGGGGGTTGAGGCACACGGGGCATCGCAGAGGTATGAATTCGGCGACACATTGAACCTTGACACAACCACGACGCTCAAGTCGGCCATTACGCGCGAGGGTATTGGTCTGCCGCTCAATCTTGAGTACGACGATTTGCACGTGCACCAGGCGGAATACCAGAGCTCATGCGCGACAGTGGTGATGCTTGATTGTTCGCACTCGATGATTCTTTACGGTGAGGATCGCTTTACGCCGGCGAAAAAAGTGGCGATGGCGCTTTCACATTTGATTCGCACGCAATATCCCGGCGACTCTCTTTCGCTGGTGCTGTTTCACGATTCGGCTGAGGAGTTGCCGGTCTCTCAGCTTGCGCGCGTCAAGGTCGGGCCCTACTACACAAACACACGCGAAGGACTGCGCGTGGCTCAGCGGATTCTGTCCCGGCAGCGCAAGGACATGAAGCAGATCGTGATGATTACCGATGGCAAGCCATCTGCGCTCACGCTGCCTGACGGAAGGATCTACAAAAATGCCTTCGGGCTCGATCCGCTGGTGGTGAGCGAGACGCTTGAAGAAGTGGCGCGCTGCAAGCGGTCCAACGTAATGATCAATACCTTCATGCTGGCGTCGGACTATGGGCTGGTCCAGTTCGTGCACAAAGTGTCGGAGATGTGCCGCGGCAAGGCCTACTTCACTACTCCGGACACCTTGGGCGAGTATCTGCTGATGGACTACATGCAGCGAAAGTCGAGAACGATCCACTAAGCGCAGTTATCGCTCGCAGGTCCGGCAATATCCTTCGATGAGGGGGTGTCCCCCCATACTCTGTAAATAAATTCCTTGGTGTCAACGATATGCGAGCACCAATCACGCCAGCATTCTCTCAACAAAGAACTTGGCCACAGAGTCCTCTCAGCAAAGGAGTTACGGCGCTTCACCACTCCGTTTGGGTGACGTCAGAGGCCCGAGTGACACTTCTCTGGTATTTCAAGTTCAAGGATACCGAAAACGCTGGAAATTACATGCAAACACTCTGACGATTTTTGGGTTCGTATAGGGCGGGCTGAATGAGGCTCACTGAGTGCGTTGGCCTGTTGGCAATAGTTGAGATTCGGGTCACGTGAGGTCGGAGGAGCTAGCCGACTTTCGCGGCATATTCATCGGCGTGAACCGCCCGGTCGGGTAGATCCTTTTCATTCGGCCCGGGCGTTCTTTGGCGACTGAATGATATTCCGATCGCAGAAACAACTCATGACTTCACACCTAGTGAGGAGCAAAGCAGACAACTTACTAACTATTCGAATCGAAGCGCGTCAGTCGGGCTGACCGCTGCCGCGCGGCGTGCGGGAATGAGCGCTGCACCGAGTGCCGTCGAGCATAGAACCAGAGTTGCCGCGAGAATTGTTATCGGATCTGTTGGCTTGACGTTGTATAGCTGCGATTGAACAAGACGGCCCAATGCCCAGACGCAAGGCAGCGCGATCGCTGTTCCCGCAGCGATCATCGTCAGCGCATCACGTAGTACGAGCCAGATTGTAGAAACGCGTGTCGCCCCCAATGCCAATCGAATACCGATCTCGCGCGTGCGCTGGGTCACGACGAAAGACATTACACCGTACAGGCCAACCAACGAGAGCAGCAGCGCCAGCGTGCCAAAACTGCTGGAAAGCGCCGCCAGCATACGCTCTGTGTTTAAGGATCGGTCGATTTGCTCGTCCAGCGTGCGGAAATAGCTGATTGGCAATGTTGGATCGGCGTTGCGAAGGATCGCCCGAATCGATCGAAAGGCCGACTCGGGCGTTCCCCGAAACCTGAGGTAAAAATTCGAGCCAGACAACTCGGTACCAATGGGAAAATAGGCTTGTTCCGACTGTTCGCGAACATTCGTATAGCTAATGTTTTCCACGACGCCCACGATCTCGCTGTCCGGTTTGGCGCCGGGTGAGGCCCCCATGGCGACGCGGGCGCCAAGAGGATTGCGTCCTCCGAAATATCGTTTTACAAAAGCTTCGTTAACGATCACCGCGCGCTGCCCGCTCTCACTCACCGGCAGCGATTGATGAGGCGCCTCGACATTCAGGGCATCGTGTTCGTTAAAGTCCCGTCCAGCGACAATCCTGGCTCCCAGGGTCGCGAAGAACCCGGGAGTAACGGCGTTAATCTCGATCTCGCGGTCGGTAACGTACCGTTCTTGGGCCTGGATCGTCAGAGAATTACTCCACGCTCCACCGAGCAGTAACTGGACAAGCGCAATGGACGAGGCTTGAATGTTGCTTGAATCACGGAGTCCTTCAGTAATTCGTCGAATGAGCCGGCTTTCTTCGGCTCCAGAGTAGCCGTTAAGATCCGGCTTGATACCGAACGAGATCAGGCTGGATGTGTCAAACCCCGGACCTTTTAGCAACAGCCCGGAGAGGGTTCTAACAAATAAACCTGCGGCGATTACCAGAATCAACGTAAATGCGATCTGGGCCGTTACAATCGCCCTGCGTAGCGCCAAACCGCCGGAAGGTGTGCCGCCCCGCTCCCGGAGCGCGGAATCCAGCGATTTTCGGCCGGCCTGTAAAGCCGGAGCGCCGCCGGCGAGGAAGCCGGTGAGCAGGCTTACAAGGAATGCAAAAAGCAACAATCGCATATCGATGTTGGCTTGCAGGTCGGTCGCAGCGGTATTGTGGGGCAGGAAAGCGATGAGCGCCCGTACCGCAATAGGCGCTATCGCTACACCAAGCAGTCCACCTGTAATTGCAAGAAGCAAGCTGTCGGTTAGAAGCTGCCGTCCAATTCGCCCGCGTGATGCTCCCAATGCCAATCTGGTGCTGATTTCCCGATGGCGAGCCGAGCCGCGCGCCAAAAAAAGTCCGGCAACATTCAGGCAAGCCAGCGCCAAGAGCACCGCCGTCGCCACGAACAAGACCCAGAGCGGCTGCGAAAAGTCGTGCCGGAGGACAGAATGGCCTTGCGGCGCTGGAGTGAGGGCCAGCGTCGACGCAAGGAACCGCCGCCGCTGCTCGGGGCTGGCTCTTGAGATGTTGGTGCGTCGTGTATCTTCGTCCAGCATCGATTTAAACCACGGTTGCAATCCTGTCTTAGCTCTCTCCAAGGAGACGTTCTGCTTCAGCCTGCCGAGGATCTGCATCCAGCGCGTGCGCCGATCGAGCATTGTCTTGAATCCGGGAATGGATTGAGCCGACATGACGGCTGGAATCCAAACCGATGGGGTTTCGCCCACGTCGATGCCATGAAATGCCGGCGCGGCAACGCCGACAATCGTCATAGGGTGCTGATTCACCAACACCTTTCGGCCCACGATATCCTGGGTGCCTCCGAATTGGTTTTTCCAGAAGTCGTATGAGAGTACAACCACCGGACTTGATCCCGGCACCTGGTCATCATCGATCGTCAACAGCCTGCCTAGAGCGGGGCTGACTCCCAGTACCGAAAAGTATGTACCTGACACAAGTTCCGCGGCGGTTAGCCTAGGTTCTCCACCAGTCGAGAAGTTGATCGTTGTCGCAGCACGGCAGAATACGCCATCGAAAAATTGCTTCTGCTGCTGAAGATCGAGGCAAATCGGGTATGACATCAAGTTGTGAGTGCCGAAGGTCTCGGCATTTTGGAAACCGATCCAATCGATGAGAACCAGGCGCTCGGGGTGTTCGACCGGGAGAGCGCGAAGAACGATCTGATCGATGAGAGAGTAAAGGGCGGTGGTCGCTCCAATTCCGAGCGCAAGAGAAAGCACTGCTGTCGCGGAAAACGACGGGCTACGGAGGATAGATCGCGCAGAGAAACGCAGGTCGTGCACGAAATCTCGGAGCCATCGAGTCAGCCAGATGTCTCGCACTTCCTCCCGAACCTTGGTAGTGCCCCCGAGTTCCAGCGCAGCGCGCCTTCTTGCCTCGGGTTCTGGCAAACCAGAATGAATCAGGTCCGTCACGCGGCGGTCGATGTGATACTGCAATTCGCGATCCAGGTCGCTCTCCAGCCTTCTCAGCCGGAACCAGTTGAGAATTCGCTTCATTGCGCTGCCCCCTCGTCAAAAATGAGCTGCACCGCGCCCGCCAGGCGAACCCAGCTCTCTTTCTCAGAGCGGAGCTGCTTTTGCCCGGAGCGTGTCAATGAATAGAACTTGGCTTCGCGTCCGGTTTCCGATTCCTTCCAATCGGCCTTCAGCAAGCCTCTCTGTTCCAGCCGGTGGAGCGCTGGATACAGAGATCCCTGATTCACCTGGACAACGGATTTCGAGATTTGTTCAAGCCGCTGAGCAATTCCGTACCCATGCGCTGGTTCCAAAGAGAGGATTTGGAGAATCAGCATATCGAGCGTGCCTTGTGGAATAGGAAATCGCGAAGATGGCATCAATGCCTCAACCTTCTACCTTTTCGACATATTATAACAGGTCGAAGGTTGAGGTATTGAATTTTTTATACTCGAGACGGCCCCGTGCAATGTAGCTCATTCCGCGTTGGCCACAAGCGACGGCACAAGCGAAAGCTTCTTCGCGACGCCTAGCAAACCCCTACTCATATCTCAGGGCCACTGTTGAACCGTTGCCGGAGCTTACTGGCTCGTCCAGCTGAGAAAGGATGGGCGATCACACGGCCCGTTACTCTCGCCCCGGCCGGAATGAGAGTAGCCATGAAAAGGGCATCGACAGCAGAACGTAGCGCAAGATGAGCGAATAATCGCCAAGTCGTAAACTGACCTGCAGCTGGGCCGTCCTCCCGCTGGATAAGCGGTAAGGCCTGTTCACGTCAACGCACAACGAAGATCAACCTCGCGGAGATTGGCTTGTGACCGGTGGAATCCGGTTACCCTTCTTGCCAACCAGGTGGAGCGCCATGCATACCCCAATCCGTCCAATTCGCGTCGAGTCCGAGCTGCGCCTTACAGTTCGCGAATCGCAGTCACAGGGTTTCGGCGCACCGCTCGATGTGCGGGAAGGTAGCATGCTAGCAATGACATTGCTCCCAGGAGCATGACGACGGAAACGACGGTGACCGGATCGTGGGCGCCGATTCCGTACAACAGCCTGACGATAATGCGGGTCAGTCCCAACGCAAGCGCCAGTCCTAGCGCCAGCCCGATGCCTGTGAGCCACAATCCCTGCAACAGCACGAGCCGCAGCACATCGACGCGCGAAGCGCCCAGAGCCA
>Ga0207706_10001398_pt1 | contig 24116 bp, 26 predicted proteins | sample KBSC53metaG_FD_184318 | JGI IMG/M metagenome (GOLD analysis project Ga0207706, IMG submission 184318) | Corn rhizosphere microbial communities from Kellogg Biological Station, Michigan, USA - KBS C5-3 metaG (SPAdes) (version 2) | ecosystem: Host-associated > Plants > Roots > Rhizosphere > Soil ... | reverse complement strand
AGACAAGCGTGATCAATATCTTTTTCATAAGCGGCTTTCTTTTTAAGGTTTGACAGTGTTGCCGACAGTTTCGCTCATGAGACCTTAGTCCTATACCTTCACCACTCTTTGAAATCTCCCGCGTGCTGGTGCCTTTCGATCACGTTGCCGGACTCATCGTAAACGCGAATCACGGCGCGATGTGAGCGGGAGAAAAACTTAGCGTAGCTGGCGCCTACTCACGAACAATGCAGCCTAGCTAAGCACATAAAGGTGCCGCGATGGAAATCGACGATGTCTCTTGGTTTGCCGTCCCAAAAACGGAACCGTTGCTTCCCATACCCGGAACATTGGCATGTCGTCGTTTTAATCCCGGTAAATCTCAATCTACTCATTGCCAGCGACTTAGATTGACAATAGAGATCTTGGCACGCGCGTTGCATAAGCAATTGGCAACAATCAATCCAAACCTTATGCAAAACTTTGAATCTACCTACGCTCTGTTGGTTCGTTCGGAAGAGAAAAAGCGCAACGTGCTGGAGATACTGGTCTACGCTCTGATCATCCTCAGCGCGGTGTTTTCGATCTGGCAGTTCGCGCATCAAACAGTCGCGTTCCCAATCGACAAGCTGGCGAACGCAACAGTTAGCGCGACCGCTTCGCAACGTAGCTAATCTCTCGCGGTTTCCATTTCGTTTCACCGCGCAGAGATGGGCACGCTCCTGCAGGATCTTCGTTACGCCACGCGCCTGCTGGCGAAACAGCCGGTGTTCGCTGCGGATCGAACGGCAGCGCATCGGAAATCAGATCGACGCTGCGATGATCTTTGCGCGGGCGGACTTCGTAAACGTGCACGCTCATAAAACGCTTAAAGGTCCCTCTAAAGGGATAGGACTAAAGTCTAATAAGCGAAACTGTCGGCAACATCGTCAAACCTCGAAAGGAAAGGCGTTATGAAATTCGTTAGTCTTAGAACGAAGCAGGCCCATCGACCAAGCAAGTTAGCCAAACCGTCCGGGGCTCACCGTGAATCTCTGACCACGGCAACGGCCCCCCCTCACCAAATCAACACCTACGCCGAGCTTCGTCAACAGATTCACGACGACCTGCGGCTCCAACATCCGGAATGGATCCAGCCAAATGGGGAGTCCCCCATCTGTGATTCTTACGAAGCGCGCCTCATAGAACTGCTCGCCAGAGACTAGATGCAAAGAAAGGAAAGATGTCCATGAAGGCGATCGCGGCACGGTTCACCGATAAATCCGTTAAACTCGATACCGAGAAGCGCAGGGTTTTGACGACGCTCAAAATGATTTATGAGGGCGGCTCGCTCGATGGCAAGACCGCCAATTTCTCCACACGCGACCTCTCCTGCGTCGTGGTCGGCGTCCACCGGGGTAATTGGCACTTCTTTGAAACTTATAACCGCACGATCTGGGTCAATATTCGCAACCGGCGAACGATCTTTCGCTGCGCCGGTTTCACTTCCAAATCGAACAACAATAGTAGGTGGAAGAGGTTGCTCGCGGTCCTTCACATCCGCAAACTGCGGTCCATCACAATATAAAATTTTCTCCGCGCTGTTTTAACCTCGTGCTAGAGCAAATTTATCTGGCGAGGCAGCGGTTGACCGATCACCACTCTTTGAAATCTCCAGAGTGCTCGTGCGAATCATCGCGCTGTCATAGGGCCGCCGCATCGTTACGCCAATTCTTGAATGAGATTATTACCTAAAGCAACCGTTTCGAGGCTGAGTCGCAGCATTTCTTCGTGAAAGGCGAGATTTCTGGCGTTCGCGTTCAATCCGTAACGTGCTTGTAAACCGGGGGATTCACCTGCGTCTCTGAGCAAATTGATGTCCTCCACTATGGAGGAAACCAAGTAGTAAAAGCCAACCGTTCTCGCTGCGGTCTCTGGAGGCAAAAGTCCAAGTTTGTCACAATTACTTCTGAAAACTATGTCGTAGTCCTTTCCAATCCGTACCTCGAAGAAATTCGGTGAACCGACTCTAATCGCTTCGACGAAGCGCGACAGACCGGGGAGATACTCGCGTCGCTCAACAATAGCCAAGATCGCTTGAATTTCAGCCCTTAAGGCTGCCCGCAGACTTTTCCGATCTTGTCGTCGCTCAATTGCTTTTGCAAGAAATCCACCGCCTATTGCGAGGATTGCGCCGAGAATGGTTAACCAGAATTCCATTTCTTCTACGGGACTGATTCTTTATCGTGCAGGAATCGTCGATGATATAGGAGCCGCATCATTTTGCCGTCCGGCAGTCAATTCGCATTCTAGCGCGATCCTGTGAAGCGGGGAAGCCCCTTTCAATCTGGCAACGAAACGGCAAACAGCGACGGCCCGCGATAATCCTTACGGGGGCCGGAGTTACTAACTCGCCATTCGATGCTTTTTACACTGCTTTTTACACTGGCGAAACTTTTTCAGCGCATTTCGGCTAACGTGAGATAATGCTTCAATCGCCGATTTACCTATGGCGGAGCGGTAAAGAGCGCGTAAGAAAAGGTGAGCGTATTTGCCCCGGCATCATTGCGAACGAGACGCTCTACCAACTGAGCTATACCCCCCGGTGAAGGTGCGAAAATATCACGACGTAGCGATTTGTCAGCAACCGAAAGAATACCGCACGCGCGATTTCCCCAGTTGCCGCGCCGCGGTTTAAAAACTCCGAAAACCTTGGCGGCGAGCAGGGGCGCGCCTGCTTGTGCTGTGGGGGTCGCCAACATTGTGGAAAAAGCGGGCTTGCATTTGTGAGATCAAATCCGTAAACGATTGAAGAGAATTACATCTGATCTCGTCGAATTGCCGAGATCGATGAGCGATCCTCAATTCAACCAACAACAACCAGAAAGAACTATGAAAACGAAATTCTACCTCGCAGGCGGTGTTTGCGCCGCAAGTCTTGCCTTTTGCATGCCGCTCGGCGCGCAGCTCACGCCAGCGACATCAACTTCACCCGCAGCTTCTCCAGCCACTTCGCCCGCCGCCAAGCCGGCCACCCGCCCAATCCCATTTCATGGGAAGATTTCGGCGGTCGATCAAACCGCGAAAACGTTTACGGTCGCCGGGAAACAACGTTCGCGGGTGTTCAAGGTGACAGATAACACCACGATAACCAAGGGTGACGCCGCTGCGACCATGGCGGACATCGTCGCAGATGAACAAGTCCGTGGCACATGTTTGAAACAGGAGGACGGCACGCTGGAAGCGAAAACCGTGAAGCTCGGACCGCCAACCGAAGGTGAAAAGAAGGCAAGGAAGTCGAAGAAGGGCGCTGCTGCAGAGGAAGGTTCTCCGGCTGCTTCTCCTACACCTTAAACTCGGTCGACAGCGAAGAGATAGAGAGGGCAGAGGCGCTTGGGAAAGCGTCCGTGTTGGTTTTACGCCTCGCCAGCGGCTTTGAGAGCCGCGCGAAGATCGGAAACGAAGCGTTTGTATTCTTTCTGGCGTGACTCCTCGTCAGCTTGCCGAAGCAGAGATGAGGGGTGAACAGTGGCAAGCACGCGTGGCGTAAACTTGGACGACAACACTTTGCCGCGCTCGCGCGTAACTCGAAACGACGGCCCGAAAATCGCCTGAGCAGCAGTCGCCCCGAGGCAGACCAGTAATTTCGGTTTCACCAAACGCAGCTCCGCCTCGAGCCATGGGCGGCAGGCTGCGATTTCGCGCGAGTTCGGTTTCTGATGAATCCGGCGTTTCCCGCGCGGTTCCCACTTAAAATGCTTCACCGCATTCGTGACGTAAACCTGGCTTCGATCAATTCCGGCTTCTTCGAGTGCTCGATCCATGATTTTGCCTGCCGGCCCGACGAAGGGTTTGCCAGCCACGTCTTCGTAATCGCCGGGTTGTTCCCCAACCAACATCATCGGTGCGTCCTTAGGGCCTTCGCCAAAAACGGTTTGCGTCGCGCGTTTGTAAAGGTGACACGCCTGACAATCTTTTGCCGCCTCGCGCACCGGCGACCAGCTCGTCGTGTCGGGCGGCCTGGCAGGTCGCGCAAATTCCTCATGATCCGTTCGCATCTTATAAAGAATCGAACATCATCTACATTGTAGCTGCCGCGCTTCTGGCCAGAGAAAAGATGCAACTCGAAACCGAACGGCTCATTCTGCGCTCCTTTCGGAAAGAGGATGTGGATGTTATGGCGCAATTGTTCGCGAATCCGGATTTCATGCGCTTCTCATTAGGCGTTTTCACCGAACGCAAACAGACGATCGCGTTCATCGAGAAAGTCATAGGTTGTGACCACGCTGGCATCCCTTCGCAGTTTGCAGTTACCCCGCGCCAGGAGGACACGATTATCGGTTACTGCGGTTTCTTTTATCATCCGGAGGATGGCATCGAAGACATCGAGATCGGCTACCGACTGCATCCTGATTACTGGAACCGCGGCCTCATTACTGAAGCTGCGCGCGCTGTCCGTGATCACGGCTTTCGCGACTGGAGGCTATCGCGCGTAATCTCACTCATTCATCCAGAAAACACTCCGTCACGTCGGGTGGCGGAGAAAAATGGAATGAATATCGAAGAGCAAATTACGTTTCGAGGTTTTCCGACGCTGGTGTATGCGATGACTCGCGAGGAGTGGCTGGCGAACCATGGCGCTGGGTGAACTCCCGCGCGAGCGCGCGATAAGCGTTCGCCCCGGCGCCATTTGGGTCGTATTCCAAGATCGATTTTCCGAAGCTCGGCGCTTCGCTCAAACGAACGCTGCGCGGGATAACAGTTTCATAAACACGCTCTCCAAAATGCTTGCGAACCTCCGCCACAACCTGTTCGCTCAGATTCGTCCGACCGTCGAACATCGTCATGACAATGCCGCCGAGCTCTAGTCGGGCGTTTGCGCCCGAATCGCGCACCTGCTCAACCAGCCGGACAATCTTCACCAGACCTTCGAGCGCGAAATACTCGCATTGGATCGGAGTCAGGAGTTCATCGGCTGCAGCCAGCGCGTTGCTCATCAGGATTCCAAGCGAAGGTGGGCAATCCAATAGAACGAAGTCAAAGGTCTCATCGGTATGCAACGGTTTGAGCGTCTCCGCCAAACGGGTGAGGTGTTCCGGCATTCGGGCGATCTCGACCTCGGCACCGGCAAGATCAATGTCGGCGGGCACGATGAAGAAGCTCTCTCGCTCCGTAGGGAAAATCTTTTCGGTGATCGATGCGTCGCCGAGCAACGCTTCATAGAGACTAGTTTCATCCAGTCCTTCCAACCCAAGCGAGCTGGTCGCATTTGCTTGTGGATCGAGATCAATAAGTAAGATCCGTTGGCCGAGCTCGGCCAAAGCAGAGCCGAGATTGACAGCCGTGGTCGTTTTGCCGACGCCACCTTTCTGATTAGCAATGGCAATGATCTTCATTTTAGCGGAGCGCACGCGGCTCGCGTGCCTCTTTCGGCGCCCTCGCCGAAACCCTCCTATCAAAAGCTCGCGATGGCGAGGGCGCCATCGCCAGCACACGAGGGCGCGTGCGCTCCCCTCTACGATTCGCAATCGCTACGATTCTCATGCTTTCGAGGTCCTCCGAAGCCAGATGATGTTGTCGGTTGCCCCAAACGGAAACTAAATTTTTCGGATTTCAGATTTCGAAGTTTAGAACTAGTCTGGGAGAGGTTGAAGGATTGAACACCGTGAAAGCTGTTCCAATGTCGATCAAGCCTGAATCAGCTCCGAGAGCCTTCGGGGCTGAAGAACCAGTTGTCTTACGCGGCCAGGATGGGCGCGGCGTGGTCACGCTGACAATGAACCGTCCGCGGGCTTTCAACGCCTTGTCGGAGGCGATGCTAGCGGCCTTGCAGCGCGAGCTCGACGTGATCGCCGTCGATGAATCTGTGCGCGTAGTCGTGCTGGCCGGTGAAGGCAAAGCGTTTTGCGCCGGGCACGACCTCAAGGAAATGCGCGCGACGCCATCGCTCGATTACTATCAGGGACTTTTTGCGCAATGCTCTGACATGATGCTTACCATCCAACGATCGCCCGTGCCTGTGATTGCGCGTGTTCAGGGGATCGCCACTGCGGCGGGTTGTCAGCTGGTGGCAATGTGCGACCTCGCCGTCGCGTCGAGCACAGCAAAATTCGCCGTCAGCGGTGTGAACCTCGGGCTCTTTTGCTCCGCACCGGGTGTGGCGCTTTCCCGCAATGTTTTGCGCAAAGCGGCGTTCGAGATGCTCGTCACCGGTGAATTTATCAGCGCTGAAGAGGCGAAGATATGCGGTCTGATTAACCGTGTCGCAGAGCCGGAACAGCTCGACGTTGAGGTCGAGAAGCTCGTTGCCAGCATTGTCGCCAAACCGCGCGTTGCTGTGGCGATGGGGAAGAAACTTTTTTACTGCCAAGCCGAGCTCGGGATCGCGGCCGCCTACGAAGCGGCCACAGAAACCATGGCCTGCAACATGATGGACGAGGCCGCGCTCGAAGGCGTGCAGGCATTCATAGAAAAGCGTCCGCCTCGCTGGAGCGAAGGTGGCGCGCGCTGACATTCCTAACGCTTCAACGAAACTTCCTTCGTGACTTTTACCCTTCAAGAACTGGCAGCGATGTCTGGTGGGAAGCTAGTGGGTGATCCGGCGTTAAAAATCACAGGCGCGGCATCGCTTGGCGAGGCCGTACCGGGAGAGATCACCTTTTATTCGGATCCCAGATACGGACCGCTTCTGCGCAAAACGCGCGCGTCGGCAGTTTTCGTCCCGCCTGATTTCGCCGGCTCGATTGCTCCCGCCCAGATTCGCGTTGGTCACCCAAACAAAGCGTTCGAACAGGTCGTCCTCAGATTCGCGCCGAAGCCTGTCACATTCACGCCCGGTATTCATGCCACCGCGGTCATCGATCCAACCGCGCAGATCGGGAAACGTGTGTCGATTCAGCCTTACGCAGTCATTGAGGCGGGCGCGAGGATCGGTGACGATACAGTTATTGGAGCAGGATCATACATTGGGCATGAGACTGTGATTGGCGCTGCGTGCCTGATTTATCCGCGCGTGACAATCCGGGAGCGAAGCCGCATTGGCTCACGCGTGATCATTCACAGTGGCGCCGTCATCGGAGCGGACGGTTTCGGTTTTGAAGTGGTCGATGGACGGCAGGAAAAAATTCAGCAACTCGGTATCGTTCAGATCGAGGACGATGTCGAGATCGGTGCCAACACGACAGTTGATCGCGCCCGATTCGGACGGACGTGGATTCAGCAAGGCGTAAAAATCGACAATCTTGTCCAGGTTGCACACAACGTTGTTATCGGAAAGCATTCGCTCGTGGCCGCCCAGACTGGAATTTCGGGAAGCACGCGCGTAGGAGAGCACGTACAAATGGGTGGCCAAGTCGGTATTGTGGGGCATGTCGAGATCGCCGACGGTACGCTGATTGCGGCACAAAGTGGCGTCTCCAAGAGCATTTCTGGGGGCACCTGGTTTGGCTATCCAGCCATGCCAATGCCTGAAGCCAGACGCCAAATCGCTTGGGTTCGTCGTCTCGGCAAACTCTTCGCCCGAGTCAAAGAGATCGAAAAGAAACTTGGATTGTAATACACGCCAATCATCCTATGGAAGCGTCTGCTGCAAGAGTTCGTGCAGGCTGTTGGGAGACATCCATTCTGCGCCGGAGGCATGCACTGTTTCTGCTTCCCCTAAATCGGAGGTAGCTACCGTGAGATCAAAGCGTTCTGCATATTTGCTTGCGAGCCGCTCGATAATCGCGTCGGCCGTTTGTCCGCGTCGCGAATAGACGATCTGCACGTTGCCCGGGGCTGAACTCGTGTCGACCCTTCTGCCTTTCCCGTCAAAAACGATGACCACGGGCACGCCAGTCCAGTCCTGATAATGCTGAAGCTGCCTTATCAACGCTTCGCGCGCGAGCGAAGAACGCCGTTGGTGGAGCTTGCGTAACTCAGGCCAGGCAAAAATGATGCTGTGCCCATCTACGATTAAATAACGTGCGCGGTGCGGCATCGCTACAAAAGCGCTGGCATCGTGCCTCGGCCAAACTTCGTGTCAGCGCAATTACTGTGTTGATTCGGCTACGACCGGTTCCTTCGGTGCCCGTGGCTTGGCCTGCTCTCGCCGTGTCGAACGAAGTGACATTTTTTTGCGCTCCAGATAGGCCCTTCGTCGCCTGCGTTTCGCTCGCGTCCGGTGTTGTTGGCCCATGGAGCGTCTATCGGTTGAAACACGAGGAAACGCAATCTGAATTCGAGCTTCAATGTGCTTGAATCGTTCGAGGAAACACGAAATTGGAATTTGCATTTGAGTCTTCCGTGCTGTTACAAGATGGCCTTCCATGCCCCTCTCACGTTCTGCGACTTCGGCGGTCACTGAAAAAAACGTGATTGGCCTTTCGGTGCTGTTTCTGGCGCTGGCCACTATTTTCGGGGCTCTCAACGGCCACAAAGTGAAAGCGCTCCGCGCAAATGTGGCGAATGCCGAGGCAGCACGCCGCGCGGTTGAGGGTCGAAGGGTAACTCAGCAACGAGATCTGAAGGCGAAAGAAACGACTGGAACGGGAGGAGAAGACAAGATTGCGGAGGCAGAAAACAAGGCGGCGAAGGCTGAAGGGGAACTCGCGCAATTGCAGAAAGAAAAGGCCGATCTCCAAACCCGATTGGATGCAAATCAGAGCGAGATCGCTTCGTTGCAAAAGCGGGTGGAAGAAGCGGAGAAAGCAGCCAAACCGCCGGAAGCTCCTGCTGTCGGCCCCTCCACCGTCGAACTCCAGGCGCAACTAGACGACGCCCGACGTCAGCTCGACAGCGCGGAAAAAGAAAAAGCCTTCCTGGCCGAAAAAATTCAGAGCGCGCAAGAGCGCTCCGCTCCGCCCCAGGAAGAGAGAAAGCGCCGGGAACCAGGCGTCCGCAGAACAGGTGTGCGCGGCGCCGTCCTTGCAGTCAATCAGGCGTACAATTTTGTTGTGTTAAATCTTGGTGCTCGCCAGGGAGTCGAACCAAATTCGGAAATGCTTGTTTTGCGGGAGGGGACCCTGATCGGTAAAATTCGCATTTCTTCAGTTGAACCCGCGACCGCTATCGGCGATATGATCACCGGCACTTTGGCGCGCGGCGTCCAAGTCCAACCTGGAGATACTGTGATTTATGCTGGCACAAGTCCCTAAACTTCGGAAGAACATCACCTCCGCACTGTTATGTGCGTTAACGATAACCATCGTCTCGTGCGCGAGCACGCAGGAACCACCCCGTCTGGTTGCTGATCCAGATGACCACGGTGATTCGGCCATTCCTTGGAACAAGCAGGAGAAATGGGAGACGGCCGGGGGTCAGCTCACCGAGTTCACCGACAGGCGATAGCTGACGAGCTCCAAGAGAAGATGAGGCGCTGTCCTCAGCGCATCGGGAGCGAAGGGTAGAGGCCGGACGCTACAGAGGCGTTGTTTCAACGACGCCGGCTACAGTGATCCGATCAGATCCAAAAGCTGGCAGGAATCACGGCGTTTTTTGGCACTACCACGATGCCATCGCGGATGAAGTAATTTTCTCCGTCAAAATTAGGAGGCTTGCCCTCCGGCGTGATTACGACCCCGTCGGCAATACGCGCGTTCTTGTCGATGATGGCACGGTCGATCACGCAATTGCGTCCGATGCCGATCGCCGGCAGCCCTGAATCGGCGTGTCGATCGTGTCCTCCACCGGACGGACTCACCGGGGCGAGCTCAAAGTAATCAGCACCCATTATTATGCTGTTACGGATCGTCGCACCGCTCTGAATAATGCTGCGTATTCCAACAACGCAGCGTTCCAGGTGTGCATCGGAAATAATGCATCCATCAGAAATGATCGCTTGCCGAAGCGTGGCTCCGTTGATTTTGCTGCCGGGCAAGAACCGCGGATGTGTGTAGATGGGCGACTCCGGCTCGAAAAAGCTGTACTCGGGAACGATGTCGGTCAGATCAAGATTGGCCTCATAGAAAGCCCGGATTGTTCCAATATCCTCCCAGTAACCCTTAAAAATAAATGCGCTTACATGTCGGCCTTTAATCGACTGCGGAATGATATGTTTGCCGAAATCGACCAGATCATTCTCCAAACATTCGATCAGAACCCTCCGATTGAAGACATAGATTCCCATCGACGCCTGAAATAACTCCTCGTCTTCATTCGAGTCGATGGCGCGGAGCAGCTGCCGGTCCATCTTCATCTCGCGTAGCACGGCCTCTTCGGTTGGCTTCTCGACGAAACCCGTAATCCGTCGATCGATTCCGCTTTGCATGATGCCGAACTCAGGAACCTGATCGCGATGGACTGGTTTGGTGGCCAGCGTGATATCGGCGCCCGAACGGATGTGCTGGTGCAACAGTGCGCGAAAATCCATCCGGTAAAGCTGGTCGCCGCTTAGAATCAGGTAATAATTAAATGGGCGCTCCAGGAAATAGCGCATGTTTTGTCGGACTGCGTCGGCGGTTCCTTGATACCATTGCGACCCGGCGGGCGTCTGTTGAGCGGCCAGAATATCGATGAAGCTGCGGGAAAAATTATCAAATTTGTAACTCGCCTGAATATGCCGATGTAACGACATGCTGTTGAACTGGGTGAGCACATAAATCGAGCGCAGCCCGGAATTCAGGCAATTGCTGATGGGAATATCGACAATGCGATATTTTCCCCCGAGTGGGACGGCGGGTTTGGCACGATCCTTCGTTAATGGGAACAAACGCGTGCCAGCGCCGCCACCCATGATGATTGCAAGCGTTCCCTGTATTGTGCCTGGCGGCAGCGCCGCCCCGACCGCTGGCGGGGTCGGAGTGTTTAGAAGCGAATCGCGCTCAGGCTGGTCTTGCATTGTTGCCAATCAACCCCGAACGCTTTCGGGGTCAATAACCTAGCCGCTGTGCTTTTGCGGCAACTTTTTTGAATCGGGCAGACGAGTGTCTCATCTACGGTTCTGGGGCAAGCACCACCACTTGCGGGATTCATGATCGGGCAAGCGATGTGCCCAACCAATCTTCCGGGGACGGAGCCGCGGTCAGAGTCACGCGGATTATGCAAATGAACCGAGATTGAAGTTGCTTTTTCGCGTCCATTCCCGTGATTGGCGGATAGCGATCTTCTCCTATTTTCCTTAAGGACTTAAATATTTTTACGATGCAGGCTGAAATTTTCACACTTTGCGATGCTGCCACTGTCGCTGGCGGCAAACTGAATATTCTGGGATCGTTTGATACGATCGGCGCTCATTCTTTTCCCTGTGATCATCCAATGTGTGCGGTCGCATGTAAGCTTCGATTTGAGGTGGGCGAGGAGGGCCGCCACTCGATTGAGATGCACTTCTGCGATCCAGACATGCGGCCCGTTCTCAAGCCGATACGGCAGGATTTTGAGATTCGGATTCCCGGCAACCAATCTCAGGCACACATTCACATCTGGCAGCATCTCGGTTTCCATCTTGAGCGTCCTGGCGACTACTACTTCGAGCTTAAGGTCGATGGTGAAACCCGAAGCCGGATACCATTGTATGTAGTCCAGCCACAGCGGCACTGAGCTCCCAGCAGCCGAGCTGACTGCTGAGGCTGCGAACGAATCCACACACAAGCTAGCTTTCCACCCGGGGCGAATCTTGCGGCTGAGGACAGCCGCAACTAGACTCGGAACATGTGTGGCATTGTTGGCTACGTTGGTCGTGCCGAAGCAGCGCCGATTTTACTCGATGGGCTGCGACGTCTCGAGTATCGAGGCTACGACTCCGCTGGCGTTGCCATTGTAAACCGAGGCCATCTCGGGACACGCAAGTGTGCCGGGCGCATCGCGGCACTCGCCAACTTAATGGCAAAGGAGCCTATTTCGGGATCCTTTGGCATCAGCCACACACGCTGGGCCACACACGGAAAAGTGACTGATGAAAATGCGCACCCGCATTTCGACGCCAGCGGCAAGCTCGCGCTTGTGCACAACGGGGTGATCGAAAATTATCAGGCGCTCAAAGAACAGTTGATTCAGGATGGCGATACCAATTTCCGCTCGGAAACCGACACCGAAGTGCTCGCCCATCTGATCGGCAAACTCTATAACGAATCCTGCGCGAGCACGGCGGATGCCCCCCAGAAAAAAGCACGGCTCTTCACTGTCGTTCGTGCCGCCCCTCAGCAAGTGATTGGGACATATGGCATCGCCCTCGTTCATGCGGACGTCCCGGATTTCATGATCGGCGCCCGGCGAGGAAGTCCGCTGGTTCTCGGGGTAGGCAAAAGCGAAAATTTTCTGGCCAGCGATGTGAGCGCGATCGTCGCTTACACCCGCGACGCTGTTTACTTAAACGACTTCGATGTGGTCGCGTTGGATCGAGACAAATTCGAGATCAGCTCGCTGGCCGGAGAAAGTGGCGACCATCGAGTCAGTAAAGTGGAATTCACGGCCGAGGACATTAAGAAAGGCGATTTTCCGCATTACATGCTCAAGGAAATCTTTGAGCAACCGAACACGGTCCGAGACGCGATGAGGGGCCGTCTTAGCGTGGAAGACTGCACTGCGAAGTTGGGCGGCTTGGATATGACGCCCGCGCAGTTGCGCGACGTTGGTCGCATTGTTCTCACCGGTTGCGGCACCGCTCTGCATGCCGGCAAGGTGGGGGAATATTTGATCGAGCGGCTGGCGAATATTCCCACCGAAGTCGAATTCGCGAGTGAGTTTCGTCATCGCAATACGCCGATGACGCCAGAGACGCTCGTGTTCGCCATCAGCCAGAGCGGCGAAACTGCCGACACGCTCGGCGCATTGCGTGAAAGCCGGCGCAAAGGTTTTCGCACGCTGGGGATCTGCAACAATGTCGCGAGCACAATCGCGCGCGAAAGCGACGGTGGCGTTTATATGCACGCCGGACCGGAGATCGGGGTCGCGGCCAGTAAATCTTTTACTTCGCAACTGGTGATCCTCACGCTGATCGGTCTGCTTCTCGGCCGAATGCGAAATCTTTCCACCTCTGAAGGAAGCCGGATTATCGAAGCGCTGGAAGCATTGCCCGAGCAAATCGAAGCCGTCCTGAAACTGAGCGATGAAATTAAAACGATCGCAAAAAAATATGCCGGTGTGAACGGGATGCTTTTTTTTGGTCGCCAATTCAATTTTCCGATCGCGCTCGAAGGCGCTCTCAAAATGAAGGAGATCACTTATCTCTTCGCCGAAGGCCATCCAAGCGCTGAGCTCAAGCACGGCATCATCGCGCTGGTGCGTCCGGATCTTCCCTCGGTCTTTATCGCGCCCGACGATGGGGTGTTCTCGAAAAACCTGAATAACATCGAGCAAGTCAAAGCTCGTAAGGGCCCGATCATTGCGCTCACCAGCGGGAACGGCGCGAAGCAACTTAAGAATGTTGCCAATGAAATTATCTCCGTGCCCGAAGCGCTCGATTGCGTAATGCCGGTCCTGGCGGTCGTCCCGCTCCAGCTTCTCGCTTATCATCTTGCTGTCGAGCTCGGGCGGGACGTCGATAAACCGCGTAATCTCGCCAAAAGCGTGACAGTGGAGTGATGTTAACCTGATAGGGGCGCCGCGTCCGGACATCGCAGCGCGATGTCCCTACCATTCCTGCCGCTTGGCAACCAAGCAAAACCAAGGATTTGCAGTAAATTGTCCGCTCAGGCATCTTTTCACTCGTGCCGCAGAGCGAAGACTATGTGCTTGGAATCCTGGAAGAAGGAGGCCTCGTCACACGCCTCCAGATTGACGGCGCCCGCTCGCGCCTGAACGGTGCAGCCAGCGTTGTCGATGTTTTGATCAACGACGGAATCGTTTCCGACTCGGACGTCTCGCGCACGCTCGCCGCGCAAGCGCACATGGATTGGATCGACATTTCTTCCATCCTGATTCCGCCGCAGGTTATCAATCAAATCCGCGCGGAGGAAGCGCGCCGGTTCAAAGTGATCCCGGTTGCATTCGGTGAAACCGGTCTTGTCGTGGCAGTAGGCGACCCGCTCGACATCGATACGATCGATAGCCTGAGTTTTTTGCTTCAACGCGAGTTGGAGCTGGTTTGCACGAGCCCGAAGAAAATTCGCGAAGCGCTGATCAAATATTACGGCACCGCGGAGGAAGCGGCCGATGTCCTCCAGGAAAAAATCGGAGAAGATATCGATCTGGGCCTGGAAATCGGCGATGGCTCGGCGGCCGGAGAAGCGGATCAGACCGAAGCGCCGATCATTCGCCTCGTGTCGATGCTGCTAATTGAGGCCCACCGAGCGGGCGCAAGCGACATTCATCTGGAGCCGCTCGATAAAAAATTCCGGGTCCGCTTTCGCATCGACGGCGTATTGCAGGAAATGCAGGCGCCTCCGAAGCGCTTGCAATCGGCCATCATCAGCCGGCTCAAAATCATGACTGGTTCGATGAGCATCGCCGAAAAGCGTTTGCCGCAAGACGGACGCATCCAGGTCAAGATCAAGAAAAAACCGATTGATCTTCGCGTCTCGACCATCCCAACCAACCACGGCGAAACCATGGTCATGCGCGTACTGGATAAGTCCAGCTTGAAGCTTGGTCTTCCTGAGCTTGGATTTTTTTCCGACGATCAGGAAATTTTCGAGCGCCTGATCAAACTGCCGGACGGCATTCTCCTTGTCACCGGCCCGACCGGTTCCGGCAAGACGACCACGCTTTATGCCTGCCTTAATTACGTCAATAAACCGGACCGCAAGATCATTACCGTGGAAGAGCCAATCGAATATCAAATGACCGGCATCAACCAAGTCCCCGTGAATCCGGAGATTGGCATGACCTTTCCGGCCGCTTTGCGCTCCATTTTGCGCCAGGCGCCGAACATCATCATGATTGGCGAGATTCGCGACCTCGAAACCGCGAGCATCTCTACCAACGCCAGCCTGACCGGGCATCTTGTCTTCAGCACATTGCACACGAACGATGCTCCTGCTGCCGTCGCCCGTTTGATCGATATCGGTGTTCAGCCGTTTCTGGTTGCTTCCTCGGTGCGCGCGATCATGGCGCAAAGGCTTGTCCGGCGCCTCTGCAGCAACTGCAAGGAACCGGCGGAACTAACCGAGACGGAATTGCGCGCACTGCGGATCGAACCCGGTCAACTCCAGGAAACGCAGGTAATGAAGCCGGTTGGCTGCGACCAATGCCGTCAAATCGGTTACAAGGGACGAATGGGCATATTTGAAATCTTTGTGATCGACGATGAGGTGCGCCACATGATCAACAAACGTAGCTCGACTTTAATGTTGCGGCAGCGAGCCCGCGAACTGGGCATGCGAACACTGCGCGAAGACGGCGTGCGCAAGGTCCTGGCCGGCCTGACCTCGGCCGAAGAAGTCATTTCCATTACGATCGGGGACGTGAGCTGATGAGCGCGTTTCTTCCGCTTCAACGCTTCAACCCTTCAACGATGCCATGAATAACAGGCAGGTCGCCGAGTTTTTCGTTGAGCAACACGTTTTGCAACCGTCGCAGGTTGAAGACGTGCTGAACGAGGCCGATTTGAATGGAAAATCGATTGAACAGGCGATGGTCGATGGCGGCTTCGTCGATGAAACCGGTTTTTATCAAACGATTGCCAATGGGCTTGGCCTCGATTTTATCGATCTAGCCGAGCGCGAAATCGCGCCAGAAGTCTTGCGTTTTATTCCCAGCGGTCTGGCTCGACTCCACGGCGCGCTCCCGATCGAGATGAGCGGCAACACATTACGCGTCGCTCTGGTGAATCCGCTCGATCACCGCGCACCAGAGGACCTCCATTTCGCGCTTGGCAAAGACATTCACGTGGTCGTTTCGCCGGCGGATCAAATCGAAGATCTGATTAAGCAGCATTACGGGGCCGACACGACGAGCATGGAGGAAGTTCTCAAGCAGCTTGGCGAAGTTGGGGAGCTTCTGCAACTGCGCGAAGAAGATGGCGAGGCCGCAGTTGAAGCTGAGGCGAATGCAACCCCGATCATTCGGTTTGTCGATCTCATCCTCTACCAGGCGATCCAGGACCGCGCGAGCGACATTCACTTCGAACCCTTCGAGAACGAATTCAAGATCCGCTATCGGGTTGATGGCGCGCTTTACGAAATGGCGCCGCCGCCCCGCCATCTCGCCCTGCCAGTGATCTCGCGGGTGAAGGTGATGGCAAATATGAATATCGCAGAGAGGCGCCTCCCTCAGGACGGCCGCATCCAAAAAAATATCGCCGGGCGCAATGTGGACCTTCGAGTTTCAACTTTGCCGACCCAATTTGGCGAGAGCCTGGTGCTGCGCGTGCTCGATCGCAGCATTGTGAATCTCGACCTCGAAGCGCTGGGGATGCCCGACTACATATACAATTACCTTGTCGAACTCATCCATCGCCCGAACGGCATCTTTATCGCGACCGGGCCGACCGGTTCTGGAAAGACGACCACCCTCTATTCGTGTCTGCGCAAGGTTAACACCATCGATTCGAAGCTCCTGACCGCGGAAGAACCGGTCGAATACGATCTGGAAGGAATCGTGCAGGTGCCGGTGAACGAAGCCATCGGCCTGACGTTTGCGCGGGTGTTGCGTTCGTTTCTGCGGCAGGACCCAGATCGCATCATGGTGGGCGAGACACGTGACCTGGAGACGGCGCAGATTGCCATTCAGGCGTCTCTGACCGGGCATCTCGTTTTCACGACTTTGCACACGAACGACGCTCCCGGCGCGATCACGCGCTTGATCGACATGGGCGTGGAACCGTTTCTGATTTCATCCACACTCGAGGCCGTCCTCGGTCAACGTTTGCTGCGCAGCATTTGCCGCCACTGCCGTACGGCCTATCAGCCGAATGATGCACTGCTTGAGGAACTTGAGATTTCGCGGCGCGACATTGGCGAAAACCAGTTTTATTACGGCAAAGGATGCGCCGCCTGCAATAACACCGGCTACAAGGGACGAAAAGGGATTTACGAGCTTCTGAAGGTTACTGATCCGATCCGCGAGTTGATCAATGAGCGTGCGCCCACTGTGACCTTGAAGCAAAAGGCGATTGAGCTCGGAATGGTCACCCTGCGTCAGGATGGTTTACGCAGCATTTTCGCGGGCGATACCACGATCGAGGAAGTGCTGAAGTACACGTGAAAGATTTAACGATTCACTGTTTTAGTGATTTAGCGATTGAAGTGGACTCGGACAGGGCGGTTTGCTTTAATCCGGTGAACCGTTTAAATCGTTCACTCGCTAAATTTCATCATGCCGCGTTATAACTACGTCGCTCTCGATGCTCGTGGAGAGGAATCGACCGGATTGCTTGAAGCCGGTTCGACCAATGAAGCGATCGGCCAATTGCGTCAGGCCGGTTATTTTCCAACCAGTGTTTACGAAGAGGCCAGGAGTAGTCCTGACGGAAAGGTAGCAAAAGAAGCGCGCCAGCGGGCGGCGAAAATGGCTCGCGTGACGCGGCCACGCGCCAAAACCAGCATTACTCTTTTCCAGCGCAAAAAAATTAAGCCAAAGATCCTGATGATCTTTACGCGGCAACTGGCGACGCTGATCGATTCCGGGTTGCCATTGCTGCGAAGCTTAAACGTTCTGGCGAAACAAGAACGCGACGGCGTGTTGAAAAACACCATCAACAAAGTTGCTGACGGAGTGCAGGGCGGCAACACGTTTTCCGACGCTCTTGCGCTGCATCCGAAGATTTTCAACGATTTGTATGTCAACATGGTGAAAGCGGGCGAAGTCGGCGGCGTTCTGGAGCTGGTGTTGACGCGGCTGGCGGAATTCCAGGAAAAAGCCGCGAAGATCAAAAACAAGGTCGTCGCGGCAATGGTTTATCCCGCGATCGTGATAACGATGGCCGTGGCGATCATGGGGTTTCTCCTCGTTTTCATTGTGCCAAAGTTCGAAGCGATTTTCCATGACATGCTTGGCAACAAACCGCTGCCGGTCATCACCCAGTTTGTGATCGGAGCGAGCAACTTCGTGAAAGACCATGGCTTGCTCCTGCTGGGCGCTGTGGTCGCCACGGTAGCAGCTTACAGATTCATTAACCGCACCCGTGCCGGACGATACGTGATTGATCGCTTTAAGCTGAGCATGCCGCTCTTTGGTGATCTGAATCGTAAGACCGCGATCTCCCGTTTTTCACGCACCCTTGGGACCTTGGTCACGAGCGGTGTCCCGATCTTGCAGGCATTGAATATCACTCGCGAAACCGCCGGGAACGCGGCCATCGCCGACGCGATCTCGAAGGTGCACGACAGCGTGAAGGAAGGCGAATCGATCGTCCAACCACTCGAAGCCAGCCGGTCTTTTCCGCCGATGGTGATCAGCATGATCGACGTGGGTGAGGAGACCGGTAAATTGCCGGACATGCTTTTGAAAATTGCCGATGTTTACGACGACGAAGTCGATAACGCGGTGGCGGCCCTCACTTCGATGCTCGAGCCAATCATGATTGTGTTTCTGGCGGTGATTGTCGGCACGATCGTGCTTGCCCTCTTCACGCCGCTTATCAGCATCATCAGCGGCCTGCAACAGCAAACGTGAACGCGCCTCCGGCGCGAAATGACGAAGCACGAATGTCGAAGGAATGACAGAATGACGAAGGTCGAAAAAGCCGCGGCCGCTCCAGTTCGTCATTCGTCGTTTCGCGCTGCAGGCGCGTTCACTCTCATCGAGCTTCTCGTCGTCATCGCCATTATCATCGTGTTGGCCGGATTAGTTCTGAGCACAGCCGGCTACATGCAAAAGAAAGGCGCACGTTCCCGCGCCGAAACCGAAATCGCGGCCATGTCCGCCGCCTGCGAAAGCTATAAGGCAGATAATGCTGTTTATCCAAGAGACCCAACTGCAAACACGGCTACGGACGCGCTGAATGCCCGTGCAATGGGCGACCCGACAACAACGCTCTACAATACAGCAAGTCTCGTCGTCTATCGCGCCCTCTCCGGCGACAGAAATCTTGATCGCAATGTTACCACTGCGGACGAGAACTTTAATATCGATGGCACGACGTTGATTCCGCCCCTGAGCCAGCTACCGCAATCGTACTTCACGTTTAAACCGAACATGCTAAGTCCCGCTGACCAGACTCAGAATGTGCAGTACGTTCGTGATGCTTTCGGCAACGCATACGGTTACTCGACCGCGTTCCAATACAATTCGAATACAGGTTATAATCCAACCTTTGACCTCTGGAGCACGGCTGGACTAACAACTAACCCCGGCGGGCCACCGGACACGATCACCCCGCAGTGGATCAAAAACTGGTAGGGCGCGACCGCCGGGCGCGCCGATAGCGCTTTACCCCTCGCTAGTGTGCACCACTATCTCGACCCGCCGGTTCGGGCTTTGCTCGTCAATTGAGCCGCTTGGTGAGGCGCGGAATTTCGTCGCCCCATAACCGCGCGTTTGGATTTGGACGGGACTGATCCCCATCGCTTCGACTAGGTATCGTTTCACGCTATCGGCGCGCCGCTGGCTCAGATTGAGATTGTACTCAAATGAGCCAAACGAATCCGTATAGCCTTCTACCGAGAATGTCGCTCTCGGATTGCGCTGGATAAGTGTGCCAAGTTTTTGCAATTGCCCAACGGCGCTCGCTTGCAACACGTCGCTGTCATATTCGAACAGTTGATCGTCCGGCATTCGCAATTTTGTCCCCGACCCGAGTGGGCCTTTTTGCGCCAGCAATTGATCCAAATCGCTGAAGCCCGGAGCCCGTCCTTTGCTCGGCCCGGCGCTGTCCCCGGGCATTTTGCTCGTGAAAGTATTGGGCCGCTTAATCGTCGTGCTGGTGGCAAGCTCGGTTCCGCTAAGGGCCGGCTGTGGGCGGCCGGATACCGAGCTGTTGCTGAGCAGCGATTGATCGCGCGTTGCGCTTGGGTCAGTGGCGAGGCTCTGTGCCGCCGAGCGCTCGATTTCGGTAAGCGTCGAATTCACGTCCGGTTGTTCCACCTTCGGTTGGTCGGGCAAAACATCGCGCACGTCGTCCGGCAGTGCCGCGCTTGCCTGAATATCCTGCAATACTTTGTCGAATGATTTCTTTTCGTCCGGTAACTGCACGTCCGTCTTGTCTGGCTCGGGCTTTGCGGCCGCGTTTGTCTGATCGACGCTCGTTTTCTCAAGGTTCGATTCCGCAATAGTCTTGACCTTGAAGGTAGGTGTCTGCTGGCTTTGAGCGAATACGGCTTCCACCGTTTGGAAACGCGTCCGGTAAAAATAGGTGCAAAGCGCGGCGTGCAATCCCAGGGAGACAATCAATCCGAACCAGAGCCAGTTGCGCTCTTTGCTCCCTGAGAGCAAACCTTCGGTCTCCGAGCTGTCGAAATCGTCGAGGTCAGAAACTTTCATTTCGGTCGCCTAAAATAACACATTTGGCCCCGCGAGCCACGGTTTGGGAAGATAGGCTTCTAGCCTGTCGAACGCACCAACCCAACAGGCAGGGAAGCCTGTCTGCCGAGACAGCGAGGATGGCTATCTTCCCGCGCCGCCGCTGTTGCGTGTTCGGTCAATGAAGGCTCGGGATGCGCGCCGAATTTCGTCGGCTACACGCGCCTCAGGCGAGACAAATTTCGGCGTGAACCATGGAAACAAACCGATTAGATCGTGGGTGACCAAGATTTGGCCGTCGCAATGTTCGCCTGATCCGATGCCGATGGTTGGTATGCCGATCGACTTCGTAATTTGTTTCGCAATGTCCGCGAGCACAATTTCCAGCACGACCGAAAACGCCCCGGCTTCTTCCACCGCATGCGCATCTGCAATCAGGGCTTCGGCTTCAGATTGGGTGCGCCCTTTGACTTTGTAGCCGCCTTCCTCCCGTACACTCTGAGGCAACATGCCAATGTGCGCCATGAACGGAATTCCCGCCCCGGTGATTGCTTCAATTTGCGCGACATGGCTCGCGCCGCCCTCGAGTTTCACCGCTTGCCCGCCGGCATCGATAAATTGTCTAGCCGTTTCCACTGCCTGCCTGGGCGTATCGTAAGTCTGAATCGGCATATCGGCGACGATGAGGGCCTGTTTCACACCACGCGCTACCGCTCGCGTGTGATGCAGCATCTCGTCCAGCGTCACCTGCGTGGTATCTTGATAGCCGAGCACCACCATGCCCACTGAGTCGCCCACGAGAATGATATCGATCCCGCTTTCGTCGAGCAGACGCGCCGTTGGGTAATCGTAGGCTGTCAGGGCGGTGATTCGTTGGCCGCGACGCTTCATTGCACGAAAATCTTTCATTGCGCTTCCCAGTCGTTCCTAAGCCGAACAACGTTACATGAGTCATCTAGCTGTGCGAGCAACTCCCGAACGGTTTTCGCCTGCCGCGGCAGGATCAATTCAGGCCGGATGTCGGCGAGAGGCTGAAGCACGAATTTCCTCAAGTGCATCCGCGGGTGTGGTAATTCCAATTCGCTGTCGTTGATTTTTCTGTCGCCGATGTAGAGGAGGTCGATGTCGATCTTGCGAGAACAGTTCCGCGCATGTTCGCGCGGCCGGCCAAGCGCGCCCTCGACGATTTTCAATTCTTTCAAGAGATCTCGCGGATCGCCATCGTAGCCGAACTCGAGGACCGCATTAAGAAATTTTGGCGCTCCCGGTTCGCAATCTACCGGATCGGTTTCGTAAATCGCCGACGCAAGGATCGGAGGCGCGATCCCGGGAAGATCGCAAATTTGTTGCCGGGCGGCGCGCAAATTGTCGAGCCTATCACCAAGGTTCGATCCGAGTGCGACGGCTGTTCTCATTGTAGGGCATGCGTCCCGCTTGCCATCTCAAAAGGCGCAACCTGGGAAGGTCGCGCTACAATCCCAGCACATCCTGCATCGAGTAAAGGCCGGGCGGTTTCCCCATAATCCAGTGCGCCGCGCGCAGTGCCCCGCGCGCGAAAATCTCCCGACTTGCTGCACGATGCGTCATCTCGAGACGCTCGTCGGGCCCGGAAAAAATCACTGTATGCTCACCGACCACGTCGCCTTCACGGATCGACTGAATAGGGATATCATCATTCGTTTTTAGCGCGGTTTTCAAAATCTCTCCTAGAGTCTTAGCCGTACCGCTCGGAGCATCTTTTTTCATCTTGTGGTGCGTTTCGACAATCTTGGGATCAAAATTGCGGCCGAGCAGTTCAGCAGCTTTACGGGTCATCCAAAAAAGCACGTTTACTCCCACGCTGAAGTTGGACGCGAAAACAACCGGAACGGACCTGGCGATCCGTTCAATGGCGGCGCGTTGTTCCCCGGAATGTCCGGTTGTTCCAATAACCAGAGGTCGCTGATCTCGTAACGTCGCGCGGCAAATCTCATCGATTGCCTCCGGATGACTAAAATCGATCGCTACATCTGATTTACCCATCGCCGATCCAATCGCGTCACCAATATCGCATTGTGCCACGATCTCGATGTTCGGATCGTCCTTCGCAAGATCGACAATCGTCTTTCCCATGCGCCCGGCCGCGCCAACGAGCAACACCCGGAGGGGAGAGTTCTTCATTATGGCGATTCGCGCTCGAAGGCCTCGAGCGTCTTTCGTAAACGCGCCTGATTCGCTTGGCTCATTTCGCACAATGGGAGGCGAACTTCGCCGGACATCGCGCCACGCCAGCCGAGGGCTGTTTTCACCGGTACCGGATTCGGCTCGATGAATAGGTCTTTGAAGAGTAGAAACATTTTATGGTGCAAATTCGCCGCCGATTTCACATCGCCTGATTCGAAAGCGCTGACCAGTGCGCACACTTCCGTCGGAAATAAATTCGAGGCTACGCTGACGACACCGGTTGCTCCGACCGACATGAACGGAAGGGTCAGCGAATCGTCCCCGCTCAAAATGGTAAATGAATCGGGCAGACGCATACGCAACTCGCTGATGCGCTCGACACTCCCGCTCGCCTCCTTGATCGAAACCATGTTCGGGCATTCCTTCGCGAGACGCGCCACTGTATCCGGCACGATGTCCACGCCGCAGCGGCCAGGGATATTGTAGAGGACGATGGGTAAAGAGGTTGCCTCAGCGATCGTTTTGAAATGCCGGAACAAACCTTCCTGGCTCGGCTTGTTGTAATATGGTGCGACGAGCAGCGCGCCGTCCGCGCCGAGTTTTTCGGCCATCTTTGTGTCGGCCACCGCGTGTTGGGTGGCGTTGGACCCCGTCCCGGCGAGCACCTGGCAACGTTTATTGGCGGTTGTGACCGCGAGCCGGACCACTTGTTCGCGCTCCTCGTGCGAAAGCGTCGGCGATTCACCGGTCGTTCCAACCGCGACGATTCCGGTAATTCCGGCGGCGATTTGTGTTTCGATCAGTTTCGCAAAAGCGGAAGCATCGATCCCACCATCGCGAAAAGGAGTGACAAGCGCAGTGAATGTGCCGCGAAACATCGGAAGACGTTACAAACGTTAAATGGGTTACAAAGTTAAAAGGCTAAGCTCGTCTACACTTCGATCGTGCCTTCGAAAACGAACTCGGCCGGGCCGGTCAAGGTCACGTTTTTGAATTCGGTTCCCCTCTTCTCAAACCCCACCTGAAGTTCACTTCCGCCGCGGACGAGAACTCCGATCGGACCATTAGCTTCCTCGGTAGTGGCGAAGATGAGCGCGCTCGCGACTACGCCGGTGCCGCATGCAAGGGTTTCATCTTCCACGCCGCGTTCATAAGTGCGAACCGCAATTCTGTTTGCTCCCCGCTTCTCAATAAAATTTACGTTCGCGCCGTTCGGGGAAAACATTTTGTGGTAACGGATGGCTGCGCCTTTTCTCTGGACATCCACCTCGTTGACTTGCGCGACCGGAATTACTACGTGTGGCACGCCGGTGTTGATGAAATGAATGGCTTTATCTTCATCAGCGACGCGCAGCGGGACATTTAATCGCAAATCAGTCGGCTCAGTCATTAGCAGTGTTACGAGATCACCGGTCAGCTCGGCTGAAATGACGCCGGCCGGAGTTTCAAAAGAAATTTTGCCTGCTGCCCCGGCAACCTTGTTTGCAAAACGCGCGAAACAGCGTGCGCCGTTGCCGCACATCTCAGCCTCTCCGCCATCGGCGTTAAAATAGCGCATCCGAAAATCCGCGCGGTTTGATGGCTTTTCGAGCAGCAAAACGCCATCGGCGCCAATTCCCCGATGCCGATCGCAAAGTTGTGCGATTTCGCTGCGATTTAGGTGAACCTCACCCGCGCGATTGTCGATCAGCACGAAATCATTTCCCGCGCCGTTCATTTTGGTGAAACGCAGCATGTTTTCG
>Ga0207706_10001397_pt1 | contig 24118 bp, 22 predicted proteins | sample KBSC53metaG_FD_184318 | JGI IMG/M metagenome (GOLD analysis project Ga0207706, IMG submission 184318) | Corn rhizosphere microbial communities from Kellogg Biological Station, Michigan, USA - KBS C5-3 metaG (SPAdes) (version 2) | ecosystem: Host-associated > Plants > Roots > Rhizosphere > Soil ... | reverse complement strand
CATATTCGACGCCCGGACGAAGACCGATGCTGTCGCCGCACAACACGCCGACGCCGGCGCGGATACGGGTTTCGGCGTTCTTGTAATCCACGCCGTCGAGGATATCGGACAGATCGCTCTGGGCCCTGCGGAAGCCCAGGTTCGGCGAGACCTCGCAAAATGCCAGAGCAGTGGTCGCACGAGCGCCGAGATCGATGTTCTCGCGATTAAGGCGGCTATTGTCCGCGTAGAATTTGTAGGAAAGGAGCGCATGCAGGTTGAGTTCGCCACGCGCCAGCGGGCGGGTGTAGTCAACCGACACGGTCGGCTCGATGATCCAATCGCCGCCATCGCGGCCCGGACGCGACACGCCGTCGGGAACCCGAAAGACGTTATCGTCGTAGCTGAGGACATTCCCTACGAAAATATCCAGGTTGCGCAATGGGCTGGTCTGCGCGACAGCCGCCCCACTCCAGCATGCCGTAAGCATGACACCGCACCAAAGTTTCAAGCGCAAAGCCTCCCTTTTGTTATGCGCGCTTCCCATAGCGCACAAACGTCTTGCCGAATAGTTGAAAACCGTTTGACCACTATATCTATTGACAGACAGCCATCAATACAAAGCCGCAGCTGGAGCCTGCGCCGAAATGCTGCACGTGCTTAGCCGTGATGCTGGAGGCTTGCAACCTCGGGAACCATCATTGACCGCCATGCCTCAGATCGGCACAACTGTGCGCACCCGTCGGTTAAGCAGGAAAGAGTAGTGGAGCAGGAAGCACGGCTGGCAGTCATTCTCGTCAACTGGCGCAGCGCTCCGGACACGATCGAATGCCTTGAAACCTTGTTGCGGAGCAGCATTCCGGTCCACGCCATTGTCTGCGACAACGACTCCGGAGACCGTTCTGTGGACGCGATCGCAGCATGGGCCGCCGGGGATACGGGCGTCGCGCTGCGCAATCAGGCACTGGCGCATCTCGTGGAAAGCGCGTTGCAACGCCCGGTCGATTTCGACCATCTGCGCCCCGGCCAATCCCTGCCGAACGGGCCGCGCAAGCCGCTGACCATCGTCGAAACCGGCGGAAATCTGGGCTATGCCGGGGGCAACAATGCGGGGTTACGGCTCGCCCTCGCCAATCCTGCGATCACGCATTTCTGGTTGCTCAACAACGACACGGTGGTCGAGGCGGACACGGCCGCGCGCATCCTCGCCTGTTTCGACGCACGGCCGGAACTCGGCATGCTCGGCACGGACCTGCGGTTGTATCATGACCCTGAACGGCTGCAGATGCAGGGGGTGCTGAGCTTCGACAAATGGACCGGTCGAGCCGTCGGCATCGGCGCCGGGCTGCACAAGTCCGAAGCACTTCCGGCGCAACAAGTGGAGGCCCGGACGGACTTCATCTGCGGAGCCTCATTAACTGTAAGTCGTGATTTTTTAAACCAAATCGGCCTGCTCGAAGACCGTTATTTCCTTTACTATGAAGAGATTGACTGGGCCGTACGGGGGCGCGCCCGATTCTCCCTGGGCTACTGTTCCGGCGCGATCGTCTATCACAAGGAAGGCGCCTCGGCGGGTTCCTCCTCGGGAAGCGATCGCCGCAGCCCGCTTTCCGAATATCATCATACGCGCAGCCGCCTGATCTTCAGCAGCCTGCACTACCCTGCCCTGCTTCCCCTCTATTTCGGATACGGCATCGCGCTGTCCGGGCGTCGGCTGCTCAAGGGTCAGTGGCCGAAGGCCGCGGCGATCCTGCGCGCCTCCTTCGGCCTGCCGTTCAGGCGTTAAAATTCGAGTTAATCGAAAGAATAGGCACCGGCCTTGTCGGCGCCCGCGCGAATCACTTCGCCTCGTTTCTTGGCGACGACCGAATCAGGGCTTGCGGCAGATAAACAGGTTCTCGCCCGGCAGCAGGCCGTAGCGAACGCTCTTGGCGCCGTCGAAAGATGCTGCTTCGACATTGAAGCCCGGCGCCGCGAGCCTGTCCCTCAGATCGCGGCCATAGCGCCGGACATGATTGTCCTTGCCATAGTGCAGCGCCTTCCCGTTGGGATCGAACTGCGCGCCATTTTCGTAGGTATGCTCCCAGCCTTCGGCCACGGGCACGAGGATGAACAGCCGCCCGCCGGGGCTCAGGATCCGATAAAGCTCAGCGATCGCCTTGCTGTCGTCGACATGCTCAAGCACATGCGAGCAGATAATCGCCTCCTGGCTGCCCTCCGGTAGATCGATCTTTTCGATATTGAGCTTGAGATCAACACCCGATGCGAACAAATCCGCCGTCTTATACTCCCCGGCCAGCTTGCGGATATGGTCCGTCAGACAGGTTTCCGGGGCAAAATGCAGCACGCGGTCGGCGGGCCCGATCAGTTCGCGCTCGGTAAGGTTGAGCCACAGCAGGCGATTGCGGGGTAGCGATCCACAGGACGGGCACAGCGCGTCGAAGTTGAAGATATCCGGAAAATGCACCTCGGCCAGAAAGCGGCCCTTATGGCGGCAAAGCGGACATTCCCGGTCATATTGGCCAAAGCCCTTGACCGCCGCCTTCGCAAGGAAATTGACCGCGCGGACATATTGCCATTTCGGGCCAAGCATTCGCTTGAATGCCTGCTTCATATGCTAACCTCCACACGCACGATCCGCCTCCGCTAGCCGTCCAGACGGCGCGAGGGCAAGGAAAACAGGTCCCTAGGCGCGCAGTGGTGAACTTTTTCTTGTAATTTGCGCGCAGCCCAAACTTTTCATTGCACCGCAACGAAAACTTCCTGTCACACGGACACTATGATATTTCCCGTCGAAATGCCCGAGGAGCGAAAGCGATTATTCATGTTTTCGCCCCTATTTGCGGTCAGGCAATGCCAGCTGGTCAGGCATGGGCTGAAAATGCGCTGATTGACCACGGCGGAGGTCAGTGCTTATCCGTCCCACGCATCGCGTCCGTGTTTCGACAGTGTATGAGGTAAACCTTGTCTGCCTTCACCAATTTCTTCGGCGATCTTTTCCGCACCCGCGCCTCGCGCGAACGCAAGCGGCTCGCCGAGTTTGAAACACCCGTCGCCATGGATGATCAGAACAGCGGCTCGATTCTCGACATCGCCAGCGCGCGCCGGCGCGGCAAGACCGACAATCTTCCCGGCTTCCTCGCGTCGGCGATCGACCGTCCAACCGCCAAGACGGCGCGCAGCAACCTGCTTAATGCACGGCTTCAGCTCCGCGACCTGTTCACGCCGGCCCAGCCGGTCACCCAGCGCAGCCGGTTCGCGGGTCGCCTCGACGTCCTCGCCAACCTGATCGAGATCATCGAGGAGCAACGCTCGCACGTCGTCGTCTATGGCGAGCGCGGCATCGGCAAGACCTCGCTGATGCACATCCTCGCCGATCTCGCGCGGGAATCGCAATATCTGGTGATCTACGAATCCTGCGGCTCGGATTCGCATTTTGACGAAATCTTCCGGTCAGCGCTGCGGCAGATCCCGCTGCTGTATCTCTCGTCGATGTCGCCGATGGCGCCCGAGGCCGAATCGAAGGCGAATTTTGCGACCCATCTGCCCGACGGTTCATTCAATGCCCGCGAGCTGAGCGAGCTCCTTGCCCGCGTCACCGGCACCCGCGTCATCATCATCCTCGACGAATATGACCGCACCGCTGACGAGCAGTTCCGCCGCAGCGTCGCCGAGCTGATCAAGAACCTTTCCGACCGTGCCGCACGCGTCCAACTCGTGCTGGCCGGCGTCGCGTCCAATCTGCAGGAACTGATCGGCTATATACCATCAGTCCGCCGCAATATCGTCGGCCTCCCGATGCCGCGCATGACCGGCGCCGAAGTCCGTTCGCTGATCGGCGTGGGCGAAAGCGGCGCGGGCATCAAGTTCGAGGACCGCGTGACTTCGATGATCGAACTGCTCGCCAACGGTTCGCCCTATCTCGTCCGCCTGCTGAGCCACCATGCCAGCATGAAGGCGGTCGACGCAGGACGCATGAACGTTGACATCGGCGACATCCGCCAGGCGCTCGACAAGGCTGTGGATGAAGCCGAGATGCGTGTCGATGCACTTGGCCCACGCGGGCTCGAGCGATTCATCCGTGAGGAAAAGGCGCCGTTCGTCGCCGCAGTCGCTCGTGCCGCGACGACGCCCGACGGCTGGTTCGCCGAAAGCGACATCGTCGACAATCTGCCGGCCGCGATGAAGAATTATGACGTGCGTACCGAATTCTCGGCGCTGGCTGGGATCGGCCATGTTCTTTCGGTCGACAACAGCGTCGAGCCACCGCGCTACCGTTTCATTGATGAAGCGCTGCCGACCTATCTTTGGCTCCGTATCGCGCGCGATCACCTGAAGGCCGGTCGCGAAGCGGGCGAAATGGCGTCGGCCCCACTCAAGGCAGCCGGAAAAATCTGATGGCAGCACGCGCGAACGCGCGGTTCCGGCAACGTATCTTATTAAGCGGCACAAAATCATTCAAACGACATTTTAACATTGCTTCGGTAGCAGAATGGAACGTCAGTCTGACGTGGTCGCGCAGAACAAGGTTACGGATCACCGGTGGAAATGCGTTCTATTCATGAAGCGTCGCATCGGACGGACCAGCCCCCCCGCCTGCTCGCCATTGCCTCGGGCGGCGGCCACTGGGTGCAGTTGCGGCGCCTCCTTCCCGCCTTCGATGGCTTCGATGTGGCCTATGTTTCGACCTTCGATCATTACGCAACCCAGGTTACCGGCCATCGTTATCATGTGGTCCCAAACGCCTCGCGCTTCGAGTTGAAGGGTTTCTTTCCCGGCGCGATCCGGGCTTTCAGGATTCTTCGCCAGGAACGCCCCGACGCGATCATCACGACTGGTTCGGCGCCGATGCTGATCTTCCTTTTGCTGGGCCGCCTGTTGGGTGCGCGCACCTTGTGGCTCGACAGTCTTGCCAATCCCGAACGCATGTCCTCCTCCGGCAGGATCGCACGCTGGTTCGCGCACGAGACCGTATCGCAATGGCCGGATGTGGCCGCGGCCGAAGGCGTACGCTATTGGGGAACCGTGCTGTGATCTTCGCATCGGTGGGCTCCATTCTGCCGTTCGACCGCTTCGTCCGTGCCATCGATGAATGGGCGGGCGACAATCCCGGCCGGGACGTGTTCCTGCAGATCGGCGAGGGCGAATATGAGCCGCGCAACGTGCCGTGGGCACGGATGATGCCGCACGACGAATATCGGCGTCGTCTGTGCGAGTGCTCATTGTTCGTCGCGCATGTCGGCATGGGATCGATCCTGCAGGCCATGGAGGAGCGCAAGCAGATGCTGGCACTCGCCCGGCACAACAGCCTCGGCGAGCATACTACCGATCATCAGTTGCACACGGCCGCGCGCTTTCAGGGCATTGCCGGTCTCAAGATCGTCGATACCGCCGATGAGCTGAAGGCCGAGATGAGCGCCCTGATCGACAATCCCATGCAACAAGCCACGGCCATATCGTCCTATGCCAGCCAGGAACTCATCGAAAATGTCGCAGAGTTCCTGCGCCCTACCCTTGCCCGTAAATCCAGGCTGACCCTGGCACACCGCTGAGCGCGGGGCGCCTTAATAATCTTTTTGGCTTGTCTCCGCAGGGGGGCGGAGCTAGCACCTTGAAGGGTTACGGGGAGCTGGAAGGATATCGATGCGCGCGCTCGTGTTGTGCGGCCTTGTCGTCGGAGCAAGCGCTTTGGTATCCGCGTGCAAGTCCGAGCCCAAGCCCGAAAAGCAGCTTGAAAAGGGCCAGGTCATTGCGACCGTGGACGGCACGGACGTGACCGTCTACGAACTCGGCGCCGAGTTGCAGGGGATCGAGGCACCGGACGGCACCGCGCACAAGAAGTTGGAGCAGGCCGCCCTCGCACGGCTCATCGACCGGAAAATCCTCGCCGACATCGCGCGGGAGCGCAAACTCGACAAGACCCCCGATTATTTGCTGCAGACCCGGCGCGCCAATGAACAGATTCTCGTGAGCCTCCTGCAGCAGGACGAGGCCGGCAAGGTTCCGACGGCGTCGACCGAAGCTGTCGAGAAATTCATCAGCGAAAATCCCTGGATGTTCGCGCAGCGCAAGCTCCTGATCATCGATCAGGTCCAGTTCCCGATGCCGGCTGATCGCAAGGCGCTGGACGCTTACAAACCGCTCAAGACGCTGGACCAGGTAGAGCAGAAGCTGGGCGCGGATGGCATCGAATATCGCCGCGTTCCCACCTCGCTCGATACGCTGCAGCTCCCCGCCTCGTTGACGAAGAGCATCATGGATCTGCCGCAGGGTGAGGTCTTCGTGGTGCCCGCCGCAGGGGGCCTCACCGCCAATCGGATCGTCGAGATCCGCGCGACTCCGTTGACCGGACCGGACGCTCTCAAGGTCGCGCGGGATTTGCTGCGCCGGCAGACATTGGCCGCGAAAGCATCGACGGACCTGGAACCGCTGGTCAAGGATGCGCGAGCCAAGGTGGTGTATCAGTCGGGCTATGGCCCGCCGGAAACCCCTAAGACCGAGGCCGGCACAAAATGATTCGGGTGGATCGGTAACCAGTGAGTAGTTTTCGGCGTATAAATATTGCATCTGCAAGCGGCGGTCGCGATCGGTGCCGCTACGATCGGGTAAATCGATCCAGATGAACGACGAGAGCACGACACCCGCCTCACGCAGAAACTCGCGCGGCACGCTGGCGCAGCGGGAGCAGACATCGCGGCGCGTGCCGTTGCTGCTCGATATCACGGTTTTCGCGTTGCGCGTCGCTGAACTGCTGGCACTCGGCGGCACCTCGCTGCTGATCATCTCCTGGCTGGGAGACACGATCGCGATGTCCGCGCGCCAGAATTATCTTGGCGCCACGCTCTTCACGATCGTTTTCTACGCCGGTCTTGCCGAGGTGATGGGCGCCCATGATCCGGACGTGCGATTTTCGGTCCGTCAGGCCTGGGGCAGATTGCTGACCGCCTGGCTGTCGACCAGCATGTTCATGCTGACACTGAGCTTCCTGTTGAAGAACAGCGAGGATTTCTCTCGCAGCTGGGCGGTGAGCTGGTTCTTCGGCGGCGCGGTGGCGCTTTGCCTGGTGCGCTCGATCGGCATCGGCTGGATGCGCAGTATGAAGCGTACCGGCGTCTACAATCAGCGCGTGGCGATCTTCGGCGCGGGATCCCAGGGGAACCGTCTCGCCCGCTACATTATGGGCAATGACAAGCTCACCATCGATCTGGTTGGCTTCTTCGACGATCGTACGCCGGAACGGCTCGGGCGGGAAGAACGGGCGCTCGATGTGCGCGGCAACCTGGGTGATCTCGTCAAGCTGATCCGTTCCGGCAGTGTCGACCAGGTGATCGTCGCCCTGCCCTGGTCGGCCGAGACCCGGTTGCAGGAAGTGGTGGGGGAGCTTGCGATCACGCCCGTTCGCATCCGCCTCGCCCCCGATCTGGCGAGCTTCGCCTTTGCCCAGCGCGCCGTGGTGCTGCTTGGCGATCTTCCGGTGATGACGCTGTTCGAGCGGCCTATTTCCGGCATGGATCATATCCTGAAGAAGTTTGAGGACGTGCTGCTCGCGGGGTTCGGCGTCGTCCTGATCTCGCCGCTGCTCCTGATCATCGCAATCGCGATCAAGCTCGACAGCAAGGGACCCGTCTTCTTCCGGCAGGAGCGCGAGGGTTTCAACAACAAGCGTTTCCGTATCTGGAAATTCCGCTCGATGTATCATGATCGCAGCCAGTTCGATCAGATCATGCAGGCGCGCAGGCAGGACTCCCGTGTCACCCGTGTCGGCCACTTCATCCGCCGCTTCAGCCTCGACGAACTGCCGCAGCTGTTCAACGTGCTGGCGGGCGAGATGTCGATGGTCGGACCTCGGCCTCATGCACCGTCGACGCGCGCCGGCGACAGGCTGTTCGGTGACGTGGTGAAAACCTACGCAGCGCGTCACAAGGTGAAGCCGGGCATCACAGGCTGGGCCCAGGTCTCCGGCTGGCGCGGCGAGACCGATACCGAGGAAAAGCTACTCAAGCGGCTTGAGCACGACCTTTTCTATATCGAGAACTGGTCGCTGATGATGGATTTCTACATCCTGTTGCGTACCGTCACGACGCTCCCATTCCACAGCCGCGCCTATTGACGCGCGCAGGGAGAGAAGAAGCGTGGAAACTCCTTACGACTGGCTGACGGTCATGGTCTTTGCAGGACTGATCGTACTTTTCCTCCAGCGATCGACCAGCGATGGCGAGCCGCGCGATTCGATCTGGCAATATCTTGCCGCCTCGATGGGCTGCGCCGTCGCCAACTATGTCGGAAACGACAAGGAAGGCACCATCTCCGCCGCCATCGGCGATGCTGGACGCCACCTGCTCGCGGTCGCGATCATCGTCGGCGTGCTGGTCTATGTCTGGTATGTTCTCAAACCCTTCGACCGGACGCCGCCCGCCGAATAAGCGCGCACTCTCGCTTCAGAACTGTCTAACCGGCTCAAGCCCGAAACAGACTTGGCCCGCGAGCGCACAGATAGTCTGCACATCGCGGCTGACATGGCCCGCCGCCGCATTGATGTCGCGCCAGTGCCGTTGGATCGGCATATCGAGCGCGGCCGAAGCAGCGCCTGCTCCCGCTGGGCTTGCGGGCTCTGGGCCACGCTGACCGGTGCGCCGGGCTTGAGCGAGCTTTTGATTTTCGCGCGCTGCCGAACCAGTCTTCGCCACACGCTGCGCAAGGCTTGATCGCGCAGCTCACGCTCACCCCAAACCGCCGCGCCGCATCACTACGCGAATGTCCCTACATGGTCAGAAATCCGACCTCGAAGATCGCGCGAAAAGGCTCTCCTCATGATCCACCTCCAACGACGATGAATCACACTTTCCGGCTTCAGCGAATCCCGCGCCCGATTCCTGTGTCAGCCACAGTGCCCTGGAGCGCAACTCAATCACATCGATACGTCTGAACCAAATTCAGGGCTGGGCGCGATAGCCCGCTTTCTTGTCGCCGACGAACATCTGGTCTTCAGGCCCATCCCACGAACTGGCCGAGGCCCACACCGCCAGTTCAAGCCCCGATGGCTCGCGAAAATGGAAGCGCGTGCCCCCCGGAAAGCTGAAGACAGGGCGCGTCACCACTCCGCCCGCCCCTTCAACGGCAGCAAGCGCCGCCGCGAGATCATCGACTTCGATGATGGGCAAGGGCGCCGCCGTCCGTTCAGCAGGATCGGCCTGCAGCCCCAGATCAGTCTCGCCCGTCAGGGTTGCGGCATAGGTCGGGCCAAAACGCTTCAAGGTCCAACCGAAAGCAGCCGCGAAGAAGTCGGCGCTTGCCGGCAGATCACCCACCGGCAGCTCGACATAGTTGAGCCGGGCCATGCCAGCCTCCAAAGATTAAAGGTCGTCATCCTCCGATGGGCCGGCCATCATCGCATCGCCGACACCAGCAGCATCAGCGCGGATCGCAGCTTCAAGTTTGGCGGCTGCTTCGGGATTATCGCGAAGCCAGATCTTGGAGTTTTCCCGCCCCTGCCCGATCCGCACCGAATCGTAGCTGAACCAAGCGCCCGATTTCTCGACCAGCCCGGCCTTGACGCCGAGATCGAGCAGTTCGCCGACCTTGGACACGCCTTCGCCATACATGATGTCGAATTCGACCTGCTTGAACGGCGGAGCGACCTTGTTCTTGACCACCTTCACGCGGGTGGTGTTGCCGACGACCTCGTCGCGATCTTTGATCGCCCCCGTGCGGCGGATGTCGAGGCGCACCGACGCATAGAATTTGAGCGCATTGCCGCCGGTCGTCGTCTCGGGCGAGCCGTACATCACGCCAATCTTCATACGAATCTGGTTGATGAAGATCACCGTGCACTTGGACCGGCTGATCGAGCCGGTGATCTTGCGCAGCGCCTGGCTCATGAGGCGCGCCTGCAGACCGACATGACTGTCGCCCATCTCGCCTTCGATCTCGGCGCGCGGCACCAGCGCAGCAACCGAGTCGATCACCAGAACGTCGATCGCGTTGGAGCGCACCAATGTATCGGCGATTTCCAGCGCCTGCTCGCCAGTGTCCGGCTGCGACACGATCAGTTCGTCGATATTGACGCCCAGCTTCTTCGCATAACCAGGATCAAGCGCATGCTCCGCGTCGATGAAAGCGGCAGTTCCACCGGCCTTCTGCGCCTCGGCGATCGCATGGAGCGCCAGCGTCGTCTTGCCCGAGCTTTCCGGCCCGTAAATCTCGATGATCCGCCCCTTGGGCAGGCCGCCGATGCCAAGCGCGATGTCGAGCCCGAGCGATCCGGTCGAGACCGCCTCGATCTCGATCGCCTCGCGCGATCCGAGCTTCATTGCCGAACCCTTGCCGAACGCGCGATCGATCTGCGCGAGCGCTGCTTCAAGGGCCTTCTGCCTGTCCATATTTGCTGCTTCTTTCTCGGAACCGATCAGTTTGAGCTGGGCTGCCATCTGTGTTGCTCCCCTCTAGATGGGTAGGAAATTCCGATCAACGGACTTCCCGTGTACACAGTATGTTCCATGAGAACAAGAGGGGAACTTCAGCTAATGTCACGCTCCGTGACATCTGCGTTATCGAGTGCCTCACGGACGCTGTCGAGCGTGAACGGCTTGCTCAATGTCGGCGCCTCGGCATGGTGCGCCGGCGGAGGCGTGACATGCCCCCCGGTCGCCAGGATGAAGGGAATCGATCGCTCAGCGAGCCTGTCCGCCACCGGCCAGCATTCGCGCGCGCCGAGATTCACATCGAGGATCACGAGATCGAAACCGCCGCGTTCGACGCATTGCAGGGCGTCATCGATATTGTCCGCCGTGCCCACCGGCGAATGGCCGAGGCTTTCCACGAAATCCTCCAGCATCATTGCGATGAGCGGCTCGTCCTCGATAATCAGTATGGAACGCCCCGACATTGCGTGCAGGCATAAAGGCTAATCGAGACGCTTTCTATTCCTTTCTGCTCATAACGGTTTCGCGCGCCGCTTCGCAAAGCTGCTGCACCGAGAAGGGCTTGGGCAGGAAGGAGACATGCTCGATAGTGATCGAGTTGCGCAGCTGTTCTTCGGCATAACCGGACATGAACAGGATCGGCAGATCAGGAAAGCGTTCGCGCGCATGGCCGACGAGGGTCGGCCCGTCCATCATCGGCATCACGACATCGGAGATGAGCAGGTCGATGGCGACGCCCTCCTTCTCGGTCCTGTCGAGCACCTCGAGCGCTTCCTCGCCGTTGGTGGCGGTCAGCACCTGATAGCCCTGGCGGGTGAGCGCGCGTTCGGCCACCGCGCGCACCATCGCCTCGTCCTCGACCAGCAGGATCGTACCGCTGCCCCAGAGCTCGGGCGCCTTGGCCTTGGGTGCCGGAGCAGCGGCGGTCTCGCTTTCCTTCTCGCTGTGATGGACCGGCAGATAGATGGTGAAGGTTGTCCCCTTGCCGACCGCGGAATCCGCGAAGATGAAGCCACCCGTCTGCTTGACGATGCCGTAGACCGTCGAGAGCCCTAGTCCCGTGCCCTTGCCGACTTCCTTGGTGGTGAAGAATGGCTCGAAGATCTTGCCGAGCACCTCGGGCGGGATGCCGGTGCCGGTGTCCGAGACGCCCAGCACGGTATAATCCGCGGCCGGCAGCACCTCGCTGTCGATCCGGCGGGCCTCGGCGGCGGAGACTGCGTAGGTCTGCAGCGTCAGCACACCGCCGCCCGGCATCGCATCGCGCGCATTCACCGCAAGATTGACGATCACCTGCTCGAGCTGGCCGGGATCGGCGCGCACCGGCCCCAGATTGCGGCCATGCTTCACCTCAAGCTTCACGGTTTCACCCAGCAAGCGCTTGAGAAGGTTGGAGATTTCCGAAATGACGTCGGGAAGCTGGAGGATCTGCGGCCTGAGCGTCTGTTGCCGGGAAAAAGCGAGCAGCTGCCGCGTCAGGCTCGCCGCGCGGTTGCTGTTGTGCTTGATCTGCTGGATGTCGTCATAATCGCTGTCGCCCGGCGTGTGGCGCATCATCATCAGGTCGCAATGGCCGATGATGGCGGTCAGGATATTGTTGAAGTCATGCGCCACGCCGCCGGCGAGCTGGCCCACCGCCTGCATCTTGGTCGCCTGCGCGACCTGCCGCTTGAGGCGCGATTCCTCGCTATTGTCCTTGAGGCTGAGCAGCACCGCCGCCTCGCCCAGGCCGCGCGCCGTGGCGATGGTGAGCGCGATCGGCTCCTCGGGCCGCCCGGTCAGCCGGATCGCGACGTCGCCGGCCATGGATCGCCCGCCCGCGAAGCGCCGGATCGATTCGGAAACCGCCGCCTTGTCTTCCTTGACCACCAGATCGCCCGGATAGACGGGCGAAGCATCCACCCCGATCCCCGCCACCCGCCGGAAGGCGTCGTTCATGAACATGAAGCGCCCGTCGCGGTCGACCAGCGACAGGCCGAGCGGCAGCATCGCGAGCAGGCCCTGGACATGCACCGGCGCCGCGGCATGCTCATGGGCCGCTCCACGACCCGGAATCGCCTCATCCAGCAGCACGATCACCGAGGCGCCGTCATCCGCGCCGGCATCGAGCGGAATCCCGAGCAACCGCAGCGGCTTTGCCCGATCGCCTTCGTTGCGGAGCCTGGGCTGCCGGTCGCCCCCCTCCGCCAGCAAATCCTGGAAAGCCTGTCCGGGGGCGGCGCGCGTGCGTTCGGCGAGCGCGCCGTTGGCGGCAAGGATCGCTCCCTTGCCGTCGACCAGCGCCGTCATGATGCCCGCCCGGCCCAGCCCGTCGCCGCCGTCGCCTTCGATGAAGCGCTGCGCTGTCCGCACCATGTGATCGAGCCCATGCGGCTGGAAGCGCCACAGCAGATATTGGTCCGACGATCCCGCCCGCACGAGGCGAAGGCTCAGGTGGCTTCCATTCGCCTCGATATCCCCGAGTTCGGCCTCACCATCGCGCCACGCGGCGCGCGCCACCGCCGCAAGCCGCGTCTCCGCCTCGAGCCCCAGCCCGAAGGCAGGCGGCGTCGCAAGCCCCCCGAACATATCCTCGAACAGGGGATTGGCCGTCACCAGCCTTCCCGAATGGTCAGTGATCGCGATCGCATCTTCCGATCCGTCGATCAGGGCACCGAGCAGCCCCCGATCGATCGCGGATATGGCGGACGGGGCCGGCGCGGCCACGGCAGTCCGGCCGCGAAACAGCAGCACCGCCGTCGTCGCGACGCAAAGGATCGCCGCAAGGATGGCGACCACGATGAGATCGCCCACCGCCAGCCACAGGAAGATGAGGGAAGCGACGGCCGCGCCGATGGCGGCGAGCGACGTCAGCCGGTCGGCCGGGTTGCCGACCTTGGGAAACAATGGGGTGTCGTCCGGTATCGAGGCCATGTTCACGCTCTTTGCCTGGCCGCCCGCACCGTCACGCCGGATTGTCCGCCGCCCGATGCGCAGCGCGATGCCGCCACTTATGCTTTATCCACCATTGCCAGAGAAAGGCAGCCACCACATAGCCGATCAACCCGGTAACGAGGCTGATCACCGCGAGCCCGCCGACGAGCGCGGGCGCCGCATCGGAAAAAAGCCATTTCACATAATCGCTTATGCTGGAATCGCCATGGAACAGCGCCATGAAGGTGGCGATGTCCGCATGCAGACCGAGCAGCCTGTTGCCGACCCAGAGCGACGCCAGAAGAATCAGCGGGGTAGTCAGCGGATTGCTGAGAAAGGTCATCGCCACCGCAAGCGGGATATTGGCCCGGAACGGCAAAGAGACCAGCACCGCCCCCACCATCTGCAAACCGGGGATCATCAGGAATATCCCGACGATCAGCCCCAGCGCTACCCCGCGCGGCACTGACCGGCGATGGAATCGCCACAGATCGGAGCGCAGCACCACATGCGCGATCGGACGCATCCATCGCACCTGTTCCATCGACTCGCGCGTCGGTAGATTCCTTGCGCACCAGGCGCGGCAGCGATGGACTAAGCCCTGCTTCATCCGCGTTCCCGGAGCAGTCGGCCCTGCTCGCGCTTCCAGTCGCGTGCCTTGTCGGTTTCGCGCTTGTCGTGCAGCTTCTTGCCGCGCGCGAGCGCAAGCTCGACCTTCGCCCGGCCGCGCGGGTTGAAATAGATCGACAGCGGGATCAGCGTCATGCCCTGCCGCGCCACCGCATTGCGCATCTTGTCGACCTCGCGGCGGTGAAGCAGCAGCTTGCGAGCCCGTTTCGGCTCATGGTTGAACCGGTTGCCATGGCTGAACTCGGGCACATTGGCGTTGACCAGCCACACCTCGTCATCTTTCACCTCGGCATAGCTCTCCGCAATCGAGCCTTCGCCAAAACGAAGCGATTTCACTTCGGTGCCGGTCAGCGCGATGCCCGCCTCGAAGAAATCGTCGAGAAAATATTCAAAGCGCGCACGCCGGTTCTCGGCCACGACCTTGACCTTCTCAAAGGTGGGAGGATGCGGACGCGCCATCGGATCATATCAGGCCGGCATGCGCCAGCGCGTCGTCCACGGCCTTGCGGCTCGCTTCGGAAGGCGGCGTCATCGGCATGCGGAGTTCGGATGGGAAATCGGTCATGGTGCGGGAAAGCGCATATTTGACCGGGCCGGGTGAAGCGTCGGTGAACAGCGCGCTGTGCAGCGGAAAGAGCCGGTCCTGAAGCGCCAACGCATCCGTCCAGCGCCCTTCGAGGCAAGCCTTCTGGAATTCAGCGCACAGGCCGGGCGCGACATTGGCCGTCACCGAAATGCACCCCTTCGCGCCCATCGCCATCATGCCGAGGGTCATGTCGTCATTGCCCGAAAGCTGGCAGAAATCGGGGCCGCAGGCGATACGCTGCGCCGACACGCGCTCGATCTTGCCGCTCGCATCCTTGATGCCGACGATGGTCGGCAGCTTCGCCAGTTCGGCCAGCGTCGCCACCTGGATATCGGTCACCGTGCGCGCGGGCACATTATAGACGATGATCGGCAGGTCCGAATGCTCCGCCAGATAGCGGAAGTGGAGCAGGAGCCCGTCCTGATTGGGCCGGTTGTAATAAGGCAGCACGACCAGCGCCGCGTTCGCGCCGGCCGCCTTGGCATGCTTCATGTGATCCAGCGCCGCCATCGTATCGTTCGATCCGCAACCCGCAATCACGGGAACACGCCCCGCCGCCTGCTCGACACAGACCGCGACGACATGGTTATGCTCCTCGATCGACATGGTCGCGCTTTCGCCGGTCGTTCCGCACGGCACGAGCGCGCTGCTGCCCTGCTCGATCTGCCAATCGACCAGCCTGCGAAAGGTCGCCTCATCGAACGCACCGTTGCGGAACGGCGTCACCAGCGCAGGAATCGACCCGCTGAACATGTTCATCTCCCTTCACCCGGCGCGCTTTTCACGGCATAATCCATTCATGAAGCAAGCACCGGACTATCAAGCGCCCCTTAATGATCGATCTGCTAGAAAGTCCAGCATGGCGCGCTATTTCCTTTACGCTTCGCCGGTGATTCTGTCGGCCGCGGCGCTCGCTGCGACCTTGACGCCCTCGCTCCCCGGCGGCGGCACGATGGTGCCGGCAACCCCCGCCGCGTCCTCGACATCGGCAACAGCGCTCGATGCAGCGCTGCTCAACTGGGACAGGCTCCGTCAGAGCGATTCGCTGGGTTTCAGCGAATATGCGAGCTTCCTGTTGGCTCATCCCGGCTGGCCCGGCGAGGCACGGATGCGCCGTCTGGCCGAAAGCAAGGCCGATCCGGCCGTCGAGATGCCCGCGCTGGTGGTGAGCTTCTTCACCCGCTTTCCGCCGAACAGCGCCTCGGGCAAGGCACGTTATGCCGATGCGCTCATGATCACCGGCCGCGAGGCGGAGGCGACCCAGGCTGCGCGCTCGGCCTGGACCGGCGGCAATCTGCCGCCGGACGTCGAGACGCGATTGATGGCCCGGTTCGGCAGGAATTTCACCGCCACCGACCATGACCAGCGCATGGAGCGCCTGCTGACCGAGCGTGCGACAGGCGCTGCCGCCCGCCAGCTTCCGCTCGTCTCCGCCGCGCGCCAACCCATCTATTCAGCGCGCCTCGCGATGCAGATGAAGTCGCCCGATGCGCAGGCGTCGCTTTCCGGCGGCATGAACGATCCCGGCTTCGTCATCGATCGCGCCCGCTGGCTCAACGACAGCGGCCGCTGGATGGACGCGCGCGCGTCGCTCGCCAGTCCGATGCAGCTGAGCGCGCCGCCACTCGACGCCCGCCGCTGGATCGCCAGCCTGCTCGAATTCGCGCAGGCCTCCGCGAACGATAATCAATCGAGCACCGCGCTCGGCATCGCACTCAATGCCGACAAGGCGTTCGCGCCCGGCACCAATATCCGCGAGACCGATCTCGGCACACGCGACGTCTACACGAGCCTCGTCTGGCTCGGCGGCCAGATGGCCTTGAAGCGCCTCGCCCGCCCCGCCGACGCCGTCACCCTGTTCGATCGCTACGCGCGCGCCGCCAAGACGCCGCAGACCCAGACCAAGGGCCTCTACTGGGCGGGCCGCGCCGCGCTGGCCGCAGGCGATTCCGCCCGGGCGACCGCCTATTTCCAGAGCGCCGCCCAGCATGGCGACCAGTTTTACGGGCAACTCGCGGCCGAGCGTGTCAGCGTGCCTGTCGGGATCATCCCGCAGCCCCTGCCCGTCGAGATCACGGGGGCGACACGCACCTCGTTCGAAGCGAGCGAACTGGTCCAGGCTGCCCGCCTGCTCGGCCAGCGCGGGCAATGGCGCGACCAGACCCTGTTCCTTCGCACCATCGCCGAAAATGTGACGACCGAGGCCGATCATGTCCTTGCGGCGGATCTCGCGCGGAAGATCGGTCGGCCCGATCTGGGCGTGATGGTCTCTCGGGCGTGGCGAAACAGCGGCGGCGGTGATCCGATCCGGGTCGGCTTTCCCGAACTGGCGATCCCGCAGCCTTACCAGCGGCAATGGACGATGATCCACGCGATCACCCGGCAGGAGAGCCAGTTCGATCGCCAGATCGTCAGCTCGGCTGGCGCGCGCGGCCTGATGCAGCTCATGCCGCGCACGGCGCAGGACACGGCCGGCAAGATCGGCATCACCTATGATTTCGATCGCCTGACGAGCGACCCGACCTACAATATCATGCTTGGATCGACCTTCTTCGCCAACATGCTGGATTCGTTCGGCGGCAATTATGTGCTGGCTGTCGCCGCCTATAATGCCGGCCCCGGCAACGTCCGCAAATGGCTCGCGGCGAACGGCGATCCCCGTACATCGGGGGTGGACGTCATCGACTGGATCGAGGCGATCCCGTTCACCGAGACCCGCGGCTATGTGCAGCGGGTGCTTGAAAATGCGGTGGTCTACGATACGCTCAACCCCGGCACGGCGGTGATGCCGAAGCAGAATCGCCTCTCGGCCTATCTGGGCAAGAACAATCCCGGCTGATGGAACCCAACTACATCACGCCCGAAGGCTTCGCGAAGCTCCGGGCCCGCTACCAGCTCCTGTTCAGCGAGGAACGCCCCAAACTGGTCGAGACGATCAGCTGGGCGGCGGGCAATGGCGATCGCTCCGAGAATGGCGATTACATCTACGGCCGCAAGAAGCTGCGCGAAGTGGATCGCGAATTGAACTGGCTGTCCAAGCGAATGAAGATCGCCAAGGTCGTCGATCCGGCCACCCAGCCGGACCGCAGCAAGGCGTGGTTCGGCGCGACCGTGACGATCGTCGATGATGACGATGTCGAGCGCACCGTGACGCTGGTCGGCGAGGACGAGGCCGATGCCAGCAGCGGGCGGATCAGTTGGAAAAGCCCGCTCGCCCGAGCTCTCCGAGGGGCCGCTATAGGCGATGTCCGCCGCGTGCAGCTGCCCGCCGGGCCGAAGGATCAGGAAATCCTCGAAATCCGCTATCCGGATTGAAAACCCGGTCCGGCATGACGTTGAGATTAGAGCGAAACCCTTTCGCCAGTCTCGAAATCTTCGACAACCAGCTTTGCGATGGCTTCAGCCACCACATCCGGCGATTTCAACATGGCCTGGTCCTCCCCCGGAAAGGCCTTGGCCCGCATCTTCGTGGCCGTCGCCCCCGGATTGAGGATCGCCGTGCGGATCGCGCTGATATTCGCAACCTCCTGCCCATAAGCGAGCACGAGATTTTCCAGCGCCGCCTTGCTCGCCCCATAAGCGCCCCAATAGGCGCGGGGATTCATGGCCACGCCACTGCTTACGCCGATCACCCGCGCGCGATCGCTTGCCTTCAGCAGCGGATCGAACGCAGCAATCATCGCCGCCTGCGAACCGACATTGAGCGTGAAAAGCTGCGTGAATTCCTTGGCATCGATCGCCGCCACCGGCGCCAGCGTCCCCAGCATCGCCGCGTTGAGCACCAGCACATCCAGCGCCTTCCAGCGCCCGGCGATGGCATTCGCCAGCCGGTCGATGCTCTCCCCGTCGGTCAGATCGAGCGGCGCGATCGTCGCTGAGCCGCCGACCTTGTGGATTCGCTCCTCAACCTCCTCCAGCCCGCCCGCCGTGCGGGCGACGAGGATCACATGGGCGCCCTGCCCCGCCAGCGCCTCGGCCGTGGCTGCGCCGATGCCACGGGATGCGCCGGTCACAAGGGCGAGACGGCCAGTCAGGGGCTTATCAGTCATCTCATCCCTGCGTCATCCCAGCGAAAGCTGGGATCTCGTTTCTCTCAAATAAGGGGGATCCCAGCTTTCGCTGGGATGACGAAGACCGTCAGCTGGCCATCCGCTCCGCCAGCAATGCGAGTTGGTCGACAGGCTCGACATCCTCGCGGTCGGTCAGATGGGTAGGATAATCGCCGGTGAAGCAGGCATCGCAATATTGCGGCTGGGCTTCCTCGCGCATGTCCTCGCCGAGCGCGCGATAGAGGCCGTCGACAGAGATGAAGGCGAGGCTGTCGGCGCCGATGAAGTCCGCCATCTGCGGCACGGTCATCTGCGCGGCCAGGAGCTTGGCGCGTTCCGGCGTGTCGACGCCGTAGAAGCAGCTGTGCCGTGTCGGCGGGCTGGCGATGCGCAGATGCACCTCGCGCGCACCGGCATCGCGCATCATCTGGATGATCTTCACGCTGGTAGTGCCCCGCACGATCGAATCGTCGATCAGCACGATGCGCTGGCCATCGATCAGCGCCCGGTTGGCATTATGCTTCAGCTTGACACCGAGATGCCGAACATTGTCGCTCGGCTGGATGAAGGTGCGCCCGACATAGTGGGAACGGATGATGCCGAGCTCGAACGGAATGCCCGACTGCTGGGCGTATCCGATCGCGGCGGGCGTGCCCGAATCGGGGACCGGGATGACATAGTCCGCCTCGACCGGCGCCTCGATCGCCAGTTCGGCGCCGATCTTCTTGCGCACCGAATAGACCGAAGAGCCGTCCACGATCGAATCGGGCCGCGAGAAATAGACATGCTCGAAGATGCACGGACGCGGGCGGACCGCAGCGAACGGCCGGATCGAGCGCAGCCCCTGCTCGGAGACAATCACCAGCTCGCCCGGCTCGACCTGCCGGATGAAGGTCGCGCCGACCACGTCGAGCGCCACCGTTTCCGATGCGAAGATATAGGCGTCGCCCACCCGGCCCATCACGAGCGGGCGGATGCCGAGCGGATCGCGACAGGCGATCATGCCCTCCGGCGTCATCACGATCAGCGAATAGGCGCCTTCGACCTGCTTGAGCGCGTCGATGAAGCGATCGAGCAGCGTGCGATATGTGGAGGTCGCGACGAGATGGATGATAGTCTCGGTATCCGACGTCGACTGGAAGATCGATCCGCGCCGGACAAGTTCACGCCGCAGCTTCATCGCATTGGAAAGATTGCCATTGTGCGCGACCGCGAAGCCGCCCGACGAAAGCTCGGCGAACAGCGGCTGGACATTGCGCAGCGCCGTCTCCCCGGTCGTCGAATAACGGACATGGCCGCAGGCGACGTCGCCCGGCAACGCGCGGATGATATCGTCCCGGTCGAAATTGCCGGCGACATGGCCCATCGCCCGGTGCGTATGGAACAGCTTGCCATCGAAGCTGGTAATGCCCGCCGCCTCCTGCCCGCGATGCTGGAGGGCGTGCAGGCCAAGCGCCACCATCGCGGAGGCGCTCTGCGAGCCGTAAATTCCGAAAATGCCACACTCTTCGCGCAGCTTGTCATCATCGAACGGGTGTGTCGTGAGCATCGTCGGTCCCATATGGGGCTGGCTGATGCTGGCCATATAGGAGCATCGATGCGCTTTGTCGCCCCTTTGTAACATAAAATCGATCCCGGAAGGTTGCGTAGTGCAGACACCGCGCGTAGCCATCCCGGCATGAGCGGCGAAACGAACCAGGATCGGGAACAGGGCACCGCTTTCCTGCCGAAATTCGACGCGGCCGGGCTCGTGACGGCGGTCGTGACCGATCAGGCATCCGGCGCGGTCCTGATGGTCGCACATATGAACAGGCAAGCGATCGACGCCACCATCTCCACCGGCCAGGCGACCTTCTGGTCCCGCTCGCGCGGACAACTCTGGCGCAAGGGCGAGACATCGGGCCATGTGCTGAACGTCATCGAGATCAGGGTCGATTGCGATCAGGATGCACTCTGGATCATCGCCAATCCAGCAGGGCCCGCGTGCCATACGGGCGAGCCGAGCTGTTTCTACCGGGTCCTTGAAGATGGCAGGCTGGCACGCCGATAGTCGGCCCATAACGCCGAATCGCCCCGCTGGATTCCCGAACAGGTCATCATTCGAGGACACAGGTTTAGTGGGGTTAGGGTTGCGGCTAGATATCCTCTGCAAAAGCGACGGCGACGCGACGCCTTCGAAGAGGGATGCGACGACGAAGCGGCGGTGACGCAGCAGCGGAGCGACACCGCCGCGGCAGTGACGCGCCAGCAACGCGGCGGTAGCGCGCCAGCAACGCGTCAGGTTCGCATCACCCAAGCGCCGCCGAAGCGCCGGGAACACTACACTCACGCGGCGCAACGTCGGAGGACAACTCGCAATGGTGGAAGCCTGCTTCATCCGATAGCTTGGACCAGATGAAATCCTACATTGGAAGGCTTTTTTGCTGCCTTGCGCGTGCGGCGCCGGCGGCGCTGGCAACAGGATTTAGCTCAACGTTCGCGTGACCACTTGCCTGCTTCATCCTGTTTCCAGAAGCGGCGCTCGACACCCTCATGGTTGCCCAGATCGCGCCATGCCGTTCTCGCCGCATCGATCAGATCCTCGCCGAACAGCAGGAAGGCCCGTTCGAAACCGAGCGCCTCATCGCGCCACACGCCATCGGCCAGCGCAATGTTGCGGGCGCCGTTGATCGCTTCGCAGTCGGCGCCAATCAGCACCGGCTGTTCCGCTTCGTCGGGCTTCCCTGCCCGACCATGCGGCAGGAAGCTGTCGGGCCGGTAGTTCCACAGATGCGCGTCGAGCCGTTCGGCCAGCGCCTCGTCCGCCGCGACGACGAGCAGACGGCCATTGTCCTGCAACACACGCTCCGCGATGCGTGGAAGCACCCGTTCGACCGGCGCAAAGGTCAGATGATAGAAATCGACCTGCACGCCGGACGCGACTCCTCAGCCTTCGAAATTATCGGCGACGAAGCGGTCGAGCAGGCGCACGCCGTAGCCGGTCGCACCCTTGTCCCACAGCGTGCCGGGCTTCGATGCCCATACCATTCCGGCGATGTCGAGATGTGCCCAGCGCACGCCGTCCTCGATGAAACGCTTGATGAACTGCGCGGCGGTGATTGAACCACCCTCGCGCGGGCCAACATTCTTGATGTCTGCGATCGGCGAATCGATCATCTTGTCGAACGCCGGCGCTAGCGGCATCCGCCACAACGGATCGCCCGAAGCGCCCGCCGCCTTGAGCAGCTGATCGGCGAGGCTATCATCATTGGCGAACAGACCGCCAAATTCATGACCCAGGCTGATGATCATGGCACCGGTCAACGTCGCGAGATCGACGATCGTCTTCGGCTGATGCTTCTTCTGGAGCCAGGTGAGCGCGTCGCACAGCACGAGGCGCCCCTCGGCATCGGTATTGATCACCTCGACAGTCTGCCCCGACATGGTGGTCACCACGTCGCCCGGCCGCTGCGCCTTGCCGTCGGGCATATTCTCGACGAGGCCGCAGACGCCGATGACATTCGCCTTGGCCTTGCGGGTGGCGAGCGCCTTCATCACGCCGGCGACGGCCGCCGCGCCGCCCATGTCCCACTTCATGTCCTCCATGCCGGCGGCGGGCTTGATCGAGATGCCGCCGGTGTCGAAGGTCACACCCTTGCCGACGAAGGCGACCGGCGCGCGGTCGCCGCCGCCGTTCCAGCGCATCACGAGCAGCCGCGCCTCGCGTTCGGCCCCCTGCGAGACGCCAAGCAGCGCGCCCATGCCGGCGGCGCGCATCGCTTTTTCGTCCAGCACCTCGATCTCGACGCCGAGCGATTCGAAGCTTTTGCAACGCTCGACGAAGCTTTCCGGATAGATGACGTTCGCCGGCTCGGTGACCAGTTCGCGTGCAAAGGCGACGCCTTCCGCAACCGGAGAGAGCCGCTGCCATGCCTCCTCGGTGCCATTGGGCGCGTTCACCAGCACGATCTCGGTCAGCGTGGGCTTCGCTTTCGCCGCAAGCTTGGTGCGATAGACGTCATGCCGCCAGCTGCGCAGTTGCGCCCCGAACGCAAGGCGCGCCGCCGCCTCAGGCTTGATCTGCTCGGAGACAGGGGCGAAATCGACGATAAGCTGGGTCTCGCCGGAGGTCAGCAGCCGCGCGATCAGCGCCGCGCCGGCCTTCTCGCTCGCGTCCGCCGATGCATCATTGCCGATTCCCACGAGCAGCACCTGCACCGTGCCGTTGCCGGCATCAGCGAAGAATGGCGCGATCGATCCAGCTTCCGCCTCGAACCGCGCCGCCGCGATCGCGCGGTTGACCAGCGCGAGCGGCGCACCGACAGCGCTGGTGGCGCGCTCGGCTGCCTCGGCGGCTGAAACGGGCAGCGCGATCACGCTGGCTGCGGCAGGACGACCTTTTTCGAAACGAACCTGTATCAACTCGCAACACCTTCCTCGTAAAAAGCCTTTGGCCTGATTGAAAACCTGACGCTCTGTAGGACAGGAGCCGTGCGGAGGCAAAGCACGTCTCTTCGGCGATTGCAGCGGGCGCCCGATGGTGAGATAGGCGGCCTGCGCTTTAGTCAGGAATGAACGTCGCCCGTGCCAACCACTTTATTGATCCGTCTCGGCATGGTCTCGTTCGCGATGCTCGTCCCGGCCGCAGTCTATGCGCAGGATCTCGGCCGCCGTCCCGCGCCTCCGGCGATCACCGATCTGGCCCCGCCCGCTGATCCCAAGGAGATCGCGTTCAGCGCCGATCAGCTGAATTATGACAGCGACGCCGATATCGTGACGGCCGAGGGTAAGGTCCACATGATCCGCGACGGCAACAAGCTGCGCGCCGACAAGGTCGTGTGGAACCGCAAGACGGGTGACGTGACCGCGTCAGGCAATGTCACTGTCACCAACCCGCAGGGCGACGTCGCCTATGGCGACAGCGTGACGCTGACCGACACGCTGAAGGACGGCGTGGTAGAGAATCTGCTGCTCGTGCTGGAGGATGGCGGGCGGCTGGCGGCACGCAAAGGCGTGCGGCAGAACGAGATCACGACGCTTACCGGCGCCGCATATACGCCCTGCGCGGTGGTGGATTCGCATGGCTGCCCCAAGGATCCGGTGTGGAAGATCTCTGCGGTCAAGGTCGTCCACAACCCGAACAAGCACCGCATCTATTATACGGGCGCGCGTCTCAGCCTGTTTGGTGCGCCGCTGATCCCGCTGCCAGGCCTTTCCCATCCGGACGGCAGCGGGGCTGCCGGCTCGGGCTTTCTGGTGCCGGATATGAAATATAGCCGGACCAATGGCTTGGAGCTGACTGCTCCGCTTTATTTCGCGCTCGCGCCCAACCGCGACCTGACGCTTACCCCGCATGTCTATTCGGACGTGCTGCCCGCGCTGGAGTTGCAATATCGGTCGCTCACCGGAAAGGGCACCTATCAGATCGGCGGCATGATCACTTATGGATCGCGCCTGCCCGCTACGGTGGCGGGGGCGGCTGGCACCAGCCCGGCGTCAAGCCGGTCGATCCGTGGCTATCTCGACGCCAGCGGGCGCTTTCAGGCAGACCCGCTCTGGAC
>Ga0207706_10001396_pt1 | contig 24136 bp, 21 predicted proteins | sample KBSC53metaG_FD_184318 | JGI IMG/M metagenome (GOLD analysis project Ga0207706, IMG submission 184318) | Corn rhizosphere microbial communities from Kellogg Biological Station, Michigan, USA - KBS C5-3 metaG (SPAdes) (version 2) | ecosystem: Host-associated > Plants > Roots > Rhizosphere > Soil ... | reverse complement strand
AAGCGTGATCATCCGCCCGACACGGCCTTTGCTCACCGGCTTCGAGCATCGCATGGCGGTCAGCCAGAAGCGCCGCGCCGAATTCGCCGCAATCCGCACGCTTCCGGCGAAGACCCGCGACGGGGTGAAGGTCAGCGTGATGGTCAATGCCGGGCTCGCCGAGGACGCCGCGACGCTGCCGATGAGCGGCGCCGACGGCATCGGCCTGTTCCGCACCGAGTTCCAGTTCCTGGTTTCGGCGACGCTCCCCGGCCGCGACCGCCAGCAGCGGCTCTACACCAAGGTGCTCGAATCGGCGGGCGACCGGCCGGTCGTGTTCCGGACCGTCGACATCGGCGGCGACAAGGCGCTGCCCTACCTCACCGACGAAGCGGAGGAGCAGGCGGAGAATCCGGCCATGGGCTGGCGCGCGCTGCGCCTCTCGCTCGACCGCTCGACTTTGATGAAGGCGCAGGCGCGGGCCTTGATCGAGGCGTCCGGCGGGAAAGTGCTTCGAGTCATGTTCCCGATGGTCTCGGAGCCGTGGGAATATGAGGAGGCGCGCGCGTTGTTCGAGAAGCAGGTCCAGTGGGCGGCGCGGGCCAAGCGGCCGGTTCCGACCCGGATCGAGTTCGGGGCGATGCTCGAGGTGCCGAGCCTTGCCGAGACGCTCGACCAGCTTCTTCCACGCGTCGACTTCATCTCGATCGGGACCAACGACCTCACCCAGTTCCTGTTCGCGGCCGACCGCTCCGACCCGCGGCTCGCGCAGCGCTACGACTGGCTGAGCCCGGCGATCCTGCGCTTCCTCAAGCGCGTGCTCGACGCCTGCCGAGCCGCGGACGTGCCCGCGCGGGTGTGCGGCGAGATGGCCGGGCGCCCGCTCGAGGCGATGGCGCTGATCGGCATCGGCGCCGAGAGTTTCTCGATCACGCCGGCCGGCGTCGGACCGGTCAAGGCGATGGTCCGCTCATTGGACGCTGCGGCGGTTCGCGCGCGCCTTGACCAGCTGCTCGCCAGGCCGCCCAAGGACATGCGCAAGGCGCTGACCGACTGGGCCCGGCGGCATTCGGTCACAATAAGTTGACACGGGCAGCCGAGGCCTCAAACAGGATTCATGCCCAAGCGCGACCCTGAAGACGAAGCGGTGGCCGAAGAGCTGGTCGATGCCGGCACTCCGACGGTCGGCGAACGCCTAAGGGCGGCGCGCGAGGAGAAGAAGCTCAGCCTCGAGGATATCGCGGCCCAGACCCGCATTCCCCAGCGGCACCTTGAAAGCATCGAGAATGCCGAATGGGACAAGCTTCCGGCGCCCACCTACACGGTCGGCTTCGCGAAGAGCTACGCCTCCGCCGTTGGACTGGATCGGACGGATGTCGGCGACCAGCTTCGCGAGGAGATGGGCGGGCAGCGCTTCGCCTCCTCCCAGTCCGAAGTGATGGAGGCCGCCGATCCTGCGCGCACGATGCCGAAGTGGCTGGTGCTCTCGGCGGTCATCGCGGTGATCGTGCTGATCGTCGTCATGAGCCTGCTCAACCGCGCCTCGCTCCAGCCGACCGAGGAGGCCGCCTCCAATGCCCCGGCTGCCGCCGCGCCCGCGCCTGTCGCCACGACATCGCCGCAGCAGCGCCCGGCGCCTGCGACCGCGGCCCAGGGGCCCGTGGTGATCGCCGCCACCGCGCCGGCATGGGTGCGCGTCAGCGATCAGGGCAAGACCCTTTACGAAGCGACGATGCAGCCCGGCCAGACTTACCAGGTCCCGCAGACGGCGGTCGCGCCCACGCTTCGTGCCGGCGCTCCGGAGGCGCTTCGGATCACGGTCGGAACCGCGGTTGCGCCGCCGGTCGGCCCCGCAGGGCAGGTGACTTCGAACGTCAGCCTCAAGGGCCCCGATTTGATGCACGTCGGGGCCCAGCCCGCTGCTCCTGCCCGACAGTAGATTCATCGCCGGGCAAGGCGCCGCGAGGCACAACGAGTCCAAACTCAAGGGTGGGGAAGAGTAGAGTGAAAGTCTTGCGTCCGATCACCGCACTGGCCGGCTGCGCCCTCGTCGCGCTGGCGCCCGCCGCCGCGCTCGGGCAGCGCCAGCAGGCGACGCCCGAGCAGCGCATCGACCGGCTCGAGCGCCAGGTGAACGAGATGCAGCGGCGGGTCTATCCCAAGGGCAGGCCGGCCGACACGGCGGGCTTCTCCGACGACCCGGCGGCGACTCAATCCTCGGTGATCAGCCTAGACCAGAGGATCGACGCGCTCGAGCGGCAGATTGCAGACATGCTCCGCCAGGGCGAGGAGAACGGCAACCGCCTCCGCACCATCGAGAGCGGCATGAACCAGCTCAAGAGCGAGCAGGATCAGCGCATGCAGGCGCTCGAGCAGCGCATCAACGAGGCGGCGGTCGCCGCTCCGGTGACCACCGAAGCCGAACCTGCGACGCCTCCGGCGACGGTCCCGGCCAAGCCAAAACCCAAGGCCTCCTCGCAGCCCCCGAAGACCGCGCAGGCCAATCCCCCCGCGCCGACCGGCGACGAGGCCGTCGACACCGCCGATGCCGATCCGGGCGAGGAGGCCTATAGCGAGGGCTTCCACCAGTGGGAGGCGGGCCAGTACGACCAGGCGGTGCAGTCGCTCCGCGCCTTCGTGAAGGCCTATCCCAAACACCCCCGCGTCAGCTTCGCGAACAACCTCATCGGCCGGGCGCTGCTCGACGCGGGCAACCCGCGCGCGGCGGCGGAGGCCTTGCTCGCCAACTACCGCAAGGATCCCGGCGGCGCCCGCGCTCCCGACAGCCTTTATTATCTCGGCCAGGCGCTCGCCAAGCTCGGGCAGACCACCCAGGCGTGCAAGGCCTATGCCGAGCTCGACGCGGTCTATGGCGCGAAGATCCGGCCCGACCTCAAGAAGCTCGAGGCCGACGCCAAGGCCCAATCCAACTGCTCCTGAGCGGTTGCGCCCGGCAGCACGGCCGCTAACGCCGCTGTTCGAAGGAGGCGAAGGCGTGGCGATTGCAAAGCGCGTGGCGGCACTGGCCGGACAGTCCGAGCGCTTCAGGCGCGATCTCGACGCGCTCGTCCCGGCCGGGACTCGGCTCGGGCTCGCGGTGTCGGGCGGTCCCGACAGCCTCGCGCTTCTGCTGCTCGTGGCCGATATCCGCCCGGGAGATGTCGAGGCCGCGACCGTCGACCATTCACTCCGCCCCGAGAGCCGCGCGGAGGCGCAGCAGGTGGCGCGGATCTGCAAGCGTCTCGGGGTGCCGCACACGATCCTGACCGCGAAGTGGCGCGAAAAGCCCGAGACCGCGATCCAGGAGCGGGCGCGGATGATGCGCTACCGGCTCCTTGCGCAATGGGCCGGCGAACGGGGCATCCAGGTGCTGATGACGGCCCACCATCTCGACGACCAGGCCGAGACGTTCATTATGCGGCTGGCGCGCGGGGCGGGGGTCAAGGGCCTCGCCGCGATGCGTCCCGTTTCTCCCGCCGCGGGCGGCGCGCTCGCGCTCGTGCGGCCGCTTCTCGGCTGGCGGCACTTCGACCTTCAGGCGATCTGCGCCTCCGCCGGGATCGACCCCGTCCAGGACCCCAGCAACGAGGACGACCGCTACGAGCGCGTCCGAATTCGCAAGGCGCTTGCCCGGGCCGACCTGCTCGACCCGGCCCGGATCGCGCGAAGCGCGGCGCACCTCGCGGCAGCCGATTCCGCGCTCCACTGGGCGACGACCCTGGAATGGCAGCGCGCCGTCAGCGAGAGCGACGGCCAGGTCGCCTACACGCCGACGGACGCCCCGCTCGAAATCCGCCGGAGGATCATCCGCCGCGCGATCCTCAAGTTCGCGACCGAAGGAACGGCCGCCGAGCTTCGCGGCCGCGAGCTCGATCAGGTCCTGGCGGCGCTGCGCACCGGCAAGCGCGCGACGCTCCGCGGGGTACTGTGCATCGGCGGCCCGCAGTGGCGCTTCTCCCGCGCCCCGGCGCGCAAAGGAGCGCCGAGAGCGTCGTCAGCCAAGATGGGCGCGGTAGAAGGGTAGGAGCTCGGCCCAGGCCCGCTCCGCCTCTTTCTCGTCGTAGGTCTGGCTCCCCGCCACGGTCCAGCCGTGGTTGGCGGAGGAGATTTCGACCTTGGCAGGCCGGTGCGCCCTGGCGAAGGCGGCGTCGAGGTCCGGCTTCTCCTTCGGCATCTTCTCGGCATCGTTCTTTGCGATGATCACCAAATACGCGGCCCGGCTCTTCGGGATCAGCAAGTGCGGGCTCGACGGCTTGTCGGTCACCAGCGCGCCGGGGTGGAAGGTCGCAACCGCGCCGATGCGGTCGGGCCGGACTGCCGCAGTCCGGAACGCAATCGGGCCGCTCATGCAGAACCCTTGGACGCCCATCTTGCGCCGCCGGTCGGTCTGCGGCCGTGAATCGAGATATTTGACGTAAGCCGCGGAATCGCGGTCGACCATGGCATCGGTCAGCCCCTCGCGGAACTTGCGGATCCGGCCCATGTCGTCCTTGCTGTTGAAGTCGAACGGCCCCTCGACCACCGGCGCCTTCTGTGCGCGGTAATAGGGATTGGGGACCAGCACGACATAGCCCTGCGCGGCGAGCCGCCTGCCCATCTCGCGGAACACGGGGCGGAGGCCGAGGATGTCCGGCCACATCAGCACCGCCGGCCATTTGCCCTTGCCCGCGGGAGCGAACAGCGCCGCGTCCGCGCTGCCGTCCGCGGTCTTCACCGAGACGTCGCGCTCGGTCACCTTGCGGGCGCCAGGATCCTCGGCGAAGGCGGGCATGCTCCCCGCAGCAGCCATCGCACCCATCGAAAGCAGCATGGTTCGGCGCGTCAGCGCAGTGTCCGCGATGAACCCCTGATGGTTTCCGTTGCCGCACATCGACCGTCTCCCGTCGCAGTTTCAGTGGGTCGGCCGATGCCACCAAAGCCGCGTTCGAAGCAATCAGCGGCCCGTCATTCAGCCGGAAGCGGCGGGCCCACGCTGTGCGCTTCCTCTCCGACGAGCCGGTGGAACACCCGTCCGACCCGCGTCTCGAGCGAGATCGCGATCGAGAAATAGGCCGGCACCAGAAGCAGGGTCAGCATCGTCGAGAAGATCAGTCCGCCGATCACCGTCACGCCCATCGGCGCGCGCCAGCTGGAGTCTCCTGTGATCGAAAGCGCGATGGGGAGCATCCCGGCGACCATTGCGACGGTGGTCATGACGATCGGCTGGGCGCGCTTGTGCCCCGCTTCCCAGATCGCCTCATTCTTGGGCATTCCATGGTTCATCATCTCGACCGCGAAATCGACCAGCAGGATCGAGTTCTTCGCTACGATCCCGAAAAGCATCAGAAGCCCGATGAAGACCGGCAGCGACAGCGGTTGCCCGGCGATATGCAAGCCGAGCGCGGCACCGAGAGGACACAGCCACAGCGAGCCCATGTTGACGAACGGGGAGAGGAACCTCCGGTAGAGCAGCACCAGCACCGCGAACACCAGCAGCACTCCCGCGAACAATGCGACGACGAAGTTGAACAGCATCTCGGTCTGCCACTTGGTCTGACCGAGGTTCAGGCGCGAGACTCCGTTCGGCAGGTTCTTGACCGACGGCAAAGCGTTGATTTCCTTCCAAGCCTGCCCGGTCACGATCCCCGGCGCGAGGTCTGCCCCGATCGCGGTGCGCCGCTCCTGAGCGGTGCGCTGGATGCTGACGGGTCCGGCGCCGAAGCTGATGTCGGCGACGGACTTGAGCGGCACCGATCCGCCGCTCGAGGTCGGCACCGGGAGGTTCTCGAGCGTGGAGATGTCCTGCCGCTCGCTCTCCGCAAGCGACACCTCGATCGGAATCTGGCGGTCGGAGAGCGAGAATTTCGCGCTGTTCTGCTCGATGTCGCCGAGCGTTGCGATCCGGATCGTCTGGCTCAGCGCGGCGGTGGTCACGCCGAGGTCGGCTGCGACGTCGAAGCGCGGCTTGATCACGATTTCCGGAGTTGCGAGGTCGCCCGCGACGCGCGGCGCACGGAGGTCGGGTAGCTCCTGCATCTCGGCTGCGATCTTGTTCGCCGCGGCCCTCAGCTTCACCGGGTCGTCGCCGCCGAGGAAGAGCATGAGGTCGCGCGAGGAGCCGCCCGGCCCGCCGCCGTTCTGGCTCTGGAAATTGACGCGCGCATCGGGGATCGCCGCGAACCTGGGCGCGACCGACCGCTCGAAATCGATGCTGGTGACCTTGCGGTCCTTCTTCAGCTTGAGCTCGACCGAGCCGCTGCCGACGTTGATACGCTCGAATGCGCTCTCGACCGCCGGATTCTTGCGGACGATGTCCGCCACTTCGTCGACGACCGCTTCGGTCTGCTCGAGCGTCGTTCCGGGCGGAAGGCTGACCTGCACCGACGACGTGTCGAGGTTGATCGGCGGCTGGAACGTCATCGGGAGGGTGGCGATCAGAACGCCGGTGAGGATGAGCGCGCCGAAGCCGGCGCCGACCATGGCCATCCGATGGTCGAACCTCAGGCTCTTGAGCTTGCCCCACTTGCCGGGATGCCGCGAGGCGTAATCGTGGGCCTTCTCGGTGTTCAGCGACCAGCTGAGAAGCGCGAGATATTTGTCCATTGCGCGGCCGGCCGCGTGGGGCTGGATGCCTTTGCCGCGCAGGAAATAGGCGGCGATCAGCGGCGTGATCATGCGCGCGACGAGCAGGCTCATGAGCACCGACACCACCACGGTGAAGCCGAACGCCTTGAAGAACTGGCCGGAAACACCCGGCATCATCGCCACCGGAAGGAACACCGCGACGATCGACATCGTCGTCGCAAGCACCGCGAGGCCGATCTCGTCGGCCGCGTCGAGCGAGGCCTGGTAGGCCGATTTGCCCATGCGCATGTGGCGCACGATATTCTCGATCTCGACGATGGCGTCGTCGACAAGCACTCCGGCCACCAGGCTCAGCGCAAGAAGCGACAGCCCGTTCAAGTTGATGTCGAGCAGGCTGAGGAACGCGAAAGAGGGGATCGCCGACAACGGGATCGCGAGCGCCGAGATGGCGGTAGCGCGGACGTCGCGAAGGAATAGCAGGACCACGAAGACGGCGAGGACTGCGCCTTCGAGCAAGCCCTCCATCGCCGACTTGTACTGGTTCTTCGTATATTCGACCGAATTGTTGATCTCGGAGAAGTGGATCCGCGGATCGTCCTTCTGGATCTTGTGCAGCTCGTCCCACACCCGGTCGTAGACCGACACGTCGGACGCGCCCTTCGCGCGCTGCACGTTGAAGCTGATCACCTGCCGGCCGTCGAGCTTGGCGAGCGTGCGCTGCTCCGAATAGGCGTCCTTGACGGTCGCGATGTCCGCGAGCCGGACCATCCGCCCGCCCGGCAGCGAAAGCTGGGTCTGCGAGAGCTCGTAGGCGCTCGGAGCGTTGCCCAGCACCCGGACGGATTGCTCGGACCCCGCGATTTCGGCCCGGCCGCCGGCCGCATTGATGTTCGATTGCCGCAGCTGCTGGTTGACCTGCGCGGCGGTGAGGCCCTGGGCCTGGAGCGCCGCCGGGTTCAGGATCACCCGGATTTCGCGGTCGACGCCGCCTTCGCGCGAGACCGCGGCCACGCCGGTCAGCCCGCGCAGCTTCTTGGCCACGTCATTGTCGATGTACCAGCTCAGCTGCTCCAGCGTCATGTCGGTGGTTTCGGCGGCGATGAAGACGATCGGCGCGCCCGACGTGTCGATCCGTTGGACCTGCGGCTCGAGGATGCCCTCGGGCATGTTGCCGCGGACCTGCGCAACCGCATTCCGGACGTCGTTGACAGCGCGGTCGATCGGCGTTCCGATCTGAAGCTGGACGACCGTCTGGCTGTAGCCTTCGCTGACCGAGCTATCGATTTCGTCGACGCCGGTGACTCCCCGGACAGCGGCCTCGATCTGCTGCGTGACCTGCTTTTCCATCTCGGCCGGCGCGGCGCCGGGCTGGCTCACGCCGACCAGCACGACCGGGAAATCGATGTCGGGATTCTGGGTGACCGTCATCTGGCTGAAGGCGACGATCCCGGCGAGCATCAGCCCGACGAAAAGCACGATCGGCGCGACGGGGTTGCGGATGCACCAGGAGGAAATGTTGCGGAAGTTCATAACGTGCGAGAGGCAATCTAGTGAATTCGCACCGATCGGCAATGCAAGGGAAGCGGGTGTTTCTGCGGAGAACCGTCCTCACGGCCATCAAGATGGACGCCCTCCGACTCTGCGACGTGACGGCCTCGCAAGCTTCAATTGTGTGGGTAACCTATGTCAGGGCTGGGGTTTTCGCTGGCCCACGGCGGTTCTGCCGCTAAAGTCGATGCGCAGCCGAGTTACGCTGCTCCAGCTAGGAATACTCCAGTCATACAGGACAATGACCCTGAGCGCGGCGTTGCGATTCGGCTCGGAAAGCATTTGCGCAGCCCGTTCAACAGCATGATCGGGCGATCGTCGCGCGTTCCGACGACGCCCTTCATTGACCCCGCCTTGTTCCCATGGGCCGCCGCGCTCGAGGCGGGCTGGAGCGACATCCGGCCCGAGCTCGACTCGGTCCGCGCGTGCGGCCGTGAAGTCCTTCCGCTCGCCCGCATCTCACCGGATCACGCGGACGTCGCCCTCGACGAGAAATGGAAGAGCTTCGTCTTCGAAGCTTACGGCTATCACGTGCCGCGCAACCGCGCCTCGTGTCCGCGGACCGCCGCGCTGCTCGGCCAGGTGCCGGGCCTGGTCCTCGCGATGTTCTCGATCATGGAGCCGGGCACGCACGTCCCGCTGCATACGGGTGTCAGCAAGGCGCTCATCAACGTTCATCTCGGGCTCGATGTGCCTCTCGGCGATTGCCGGATCGAAGTCGGAGGTGAAACGCGCCGATGGGAACCGGGCAAGCTGCTTCTCCTCGACGACACCTATCCCCATCAGGTGTGGAACAACACCGAGCACACGCGCGTGGTGCTCCTGATGCAGATCCGGCGGCCGGTCGGGCCGCTCGCGCGCGTGCTCGGCAACGCATTCCTCGGCGCAGTCCGTCGCACAGGCTATGTGCAGGACCCGCGACGGGCGCTTGGCGCCGTCCCCAACCGCTAGACTTCGGCGCCAACAGCACGAAGGGCGATCCCACCCGTTCACCCGTTCCTAAGGCCCGGATTGTTATTGGGGCCAAGGAGCCTATTTTAGAGGCAAGCGCGTTTTGGCGCTGGAAGGCGAGCGATGAACGACAAGGAAAAGAAGCCCGGAAACCCGTGGACGAAGAGCCTGCTGATCTGGATCGGCGTGCTGTTCGCGCTGGTCTTGTTCGTCCAGATGATCGACGGCGGATCGCGCAGCGCGACCGGCCAGGCGATGGCCTATTCGGACTTCGTCCGCCAGGTCGACGAGGGCAATGTCCGCTCGGTCACCATCGCCACCGGAACCAGCGGCAACAGCGCGATCACCGGAAAGCTCGACAGCGGCGAGGTGTTCAACAGCGTCGCTCCGGGCGATGCCAACGTTTCCGACAAGCTCATCCAGAAGGGCGTCGCGGTCCAGGTCAAGGGCGACGAGGGCTCCAGCATCTGGCTGTACATGCTTTACAATTCGCTGCCCTTCCTGCTCATCCTCGGAATCAGCTTCTTCGTGATGCGGCAGATGCAGAAGAACGCAGGCTCCGGCGCGATGGGCTTCGGCAAGAGCCGCGCGCGGATGCTGACGCAGAAGGAAGGCCGCGTGACGTTCCAGGACGTCGCCGGGATCGACGAGGCCCGCGAGGAGCTTCAGGAGATCGTCGAATATTTGAAGGACCCGGGCAAGTTCGCCCGGCTCGGCGGCAAGATTCCCAAGGGCGCGCTGCTGGTCGGGCCTCCGGGCACCGGCAAGACGCTGCTCGCCCGCGCCATCGCGGGTGAGGCGGGCGTTCCCTTCTTCACCATCTCCGGATCGGACTTCGTCGAGATGTTCGTCGGCGTCGGCGCGAGCCGGGTCCGCGACATGTTCGACCAGGCCAAGAAGAGCGCGCCTTGCATCGTCTTCATCGACGAGATTGACGCCGTCGGTCGCCATCGCGGCGCGGGCCTCGGCAACGGCAATGACGAGCGCGAGCAGACGCTCAACCAGCTGCTCGTCGAGATGGACGGCTTCGAGGCCAACGAAGGCATCATCATCATCGCCGCGACCAACCGTCCGGACGTGCTCGACCCGGCGCTTCTGCGTCCGGGCCGCTTCGACCGCCAGGTCGTCGTTCCGCGTCCCGACATCGATGGCCGCGAGCAGATTCTCGGCGTTCACATGAAGAAGGTGCCGCTGGCGCCCGACGTCGACGCGCGCGTCATCGCTCGGGGCACGCCCGGCTTCTCCGGCGCCGACCTCGCCAACCTCGTCAACGAGGCAGCGTTGCTGGCCGCCCGCCGCGGCAAACGGCTGGTCGCGATGAAGGAGTTCGAGGAGGCCAAGGACAAGGTGCTGATGGGCACCGAGCGCAAGTCCATGGTGATGACCGAGGACGAGAAGCGCATGACCGCCTATCACGAGGCCGGCCACGCCATCGTCGCCCTCCACGAGCCCGCCTCGGATCCGATCCACAAGGCGACGATCATTCCGCGCGGCCGCGCGCTGGGGATGGTCATGCGGCTGCCAGAGCGCGACAGCTATTCCTATCACCGCGACAAGATGTACGCGAACCTCGCCGTCTCGATGGGCGGACGCGTCGCGGAAGAAGTCATCTTCGGCTATCACAAGGTCTCTTCGGGGGCGTCCAGCGACATTCAATATGCAACGACGCTCGCGCGCGACATGGTCACGCGCTGGGGCATGTCCGACGCATTGGGGCCGCTCCAATATGCCGAGCCGGACGAGGAGGTGTTCCTCGGCTATTCGGTCAACCGCACGCGCCAGATGTCGAACGAGACCGCGCAGGCGATCGACAACGAGATCCGCCGGATCGTCGAGGAAGGCTACGAGCGCGCCAAGCACGTCCTCGACGAGCACCGCGACGAGCTGGAATCGCTCGCGCAGGCCTTGCTCGAGTTCGAAACTCTGTCGGGCGACGAGATCAAGAAGGTCCTGGCCGGCGAAACCATAGATCGCGGCGGCGCAAAGGGCCCAACGATCCCGGCCGCCGGCTCCTCGATCCCCAAGGCCAAGCGTCCCAAGAGCGGAACCATTGGCGGGCCGGCAGCCGCCGGCGTCTAGTTCGGAGGCCGTTCACGCCCAAACGCGGTCCCTCGGCGACGCGGCGTTCGCGGAGTGGATCTGACCATGCGCAAGGCAATCGTCCTGAGTTTTGCCCTATCCCTTGCAGCGCCGGCGCTCGCCGCGCCGTCCGGCAGCGCGCAGAGCTTCCTCGATCGCGCGAACAGGCTCAAGGCGAAGGGGCCGCTGGCATTGTTCGACGGCGACTATGCGCGCCTCAAGGCCGAGGCCACCGCCGCCGGAAAGTCGATCGGTGACGATCGCATTGCCGCCGAGCGCGCCGGCAGGCCGATCCTCTACTGTTCGCCTTCGCCGCGCGCCCGGCTCGGCTCGTTCGAGTTCATCGATGGGCTGGAGGCCATTCCGCCGGCGGAGCGCGCTCGAATGGACCTGAAGCAGGCGATGCTTCGCGTCCTTCAGAAGAAATACCCCTGCCGCCGCTAAGGCGACGAGCTACATCGCTCCGATCGCGACCGATGCCGCAAAGAACAGCGCCGCGGCAATGAATGCGAAGGTCAGCAGCGCCATGGTTCGCATGATCGCGCTGAACTTCCCCAGCTCATAGGTCTGCTTCAGATGCCGGTACATGTGGAACGGCGGCACGAAGAACAGCAGGGACGCGATGGTCGTGAAGCCGATGGACACAAGGAGCCCGCCGGCGATCACCAGCATCATCATGAACGAAAGCGAGTAAGTGACGAATACCGCGTGGTCGTAGGTGTTGTATCGCCGCCTGAGCGGGAACAGCAGCCACATGAAGGGTATCGACAGCGGGATCAGCATCCAGCTGAACTTGGACACCGAATCCTGGACCCGCATCGAGACGACTTCCGGATTGTCCTTGGCGTTCTGGATGAAGGGCCGGATCCAGCCCGGCATGTCGTCGCCGGGATCGTTTACGACCATCGGCGTGCCGCTCAGCATCTTCTGGGTGTCGGCAATGTCCTCCTTGCGCTTGGCGATCTTGCGGTCGAGCTGGGCGAGGTCCTTGCCCGCCGCCGCGCCGGCCTTGCGCTGCGCCTCGAGCTTGGCGAGCTTGGCCGTGTCGTCCTTGATCTCGGTCTTGAGGCCCTCCTTGAAGGTCGTGGTACCGGCGCCGCCGAGCGCCCCGGTGAAATTGAGCACCGCGAACATCGCGAAGACCGTGAAGAGGTAGAGGGCGATCGGCGAGATGAACCGGGCGCGCTCGCCGGCGATGTAGCGGCGGGTCATGATCCCGGGGCACCAGGCGAGCATCGGCAGGGTGCGCCAGATCTTGCCTTCGAAATTGAACAAGGCGGTGACGAAATCCTGGAAGAAAGCCCTTACCGAGCGGTGGATGTGGGCTTTCTGGCCGCAGGCCGCGCAATAGGGGCCGGTCAGCTTCGCTCCGCAGTTGAGGCAATTCCTCTCATGGGTGTGGCCGTCCGCTACGGCCTCGCCCGCACCCGGCTCGACCGCTCGGGCGAGCAACCCGCCGGTGACCGCATCGCCGATCGCGTCGAAATCCCCCATGGGGCGGATATTAGGCGGGCATCGGCGCTCATGCTAGCTGCCGCTGGTGCCTCGCATCGGTCTCCTCGGCGGCTCGTTCAATCCCGCGCACCGCGGGCACCGGCGGATCAGCCTGGAAGCGATCCGGGCGCTCGGCCTCGACGAGGTCTGGTGGCTGGTCTCGCCCGGCAATCCCTTGAAGGCGGGCGCGAAGGACATGGCGCGCTTCGAGGCGCGGTTCGCGTCGGCTGAAGCGATGGCTCGCGGCGCCCGCATCCGGGTCAGCGATTTCGAGCGGCGAGAGGGCATCCGCTACTCGATCGACACCGTCCGCAGGCTCAAGCGGCGGCACCCCGAGCACCGCTTCATCTGGTTGCTCGGAAGCGACACCCTGCCAAATTTTCACAAATGGCGCGATTATAGGAATTTAGCCCGCGAACTGCCGGTTGCCGTGATTCGCCGTCCCGGTTATGATTCAGCGGCCCACGCGGCGTGCGCGATGGGCTGGCTGAGGCGGTTCGTCCACCCGTCCGGCCAGGCGAGCCACTGGACGGAATGGAGTGCACCGGCGATCGTCTTCCTTCGCCTGCCCCCCGATCCGACCTCCGCTACCGCCATTCGCGCGCAAGACCCAAGCTGGTATCGCCGATCCTCTTCGCTCGCGCAGCGTCGCGGGCGGACGGCCATGCCCCTGTCCGCCAGGAGACCCCTTGACCGAGCACCCCGCTGAAGCAGCCGACACGAGCGGGCGTCCCCCCGCGAGCGTCGATGAACTCCACAAGCTCGTTCTGAAATCGCTCGACGACGACCAGGCGCAGGAGGTCGTCTCGATCCCGCTCGCGGGCAAGTCGAACATCGCGGACCATATGGTGATCGCGTCCGGCCGCTCGACCCGCCAGGTCGCGTCCATGGCCGTTAAGCTTGCCGACAAGATAAAAGAGCAATTTGGGCGAAACGTCAGGATCGAGGGGCTTCCGGCCGCGGACTGGGTGCTGATCGACGCCGACGACGTGATCGTGCACATATTCCGTCCCGAAGTCAGAAATTTTTACAATTTGGAACGAATGTGGGCATTTGGGGATGAATCGATGAGCGCTGCGCGCGGGTGAGGGACATGCGGTTCATTGGGATTCTACTGTCGCTTCTGGCGTTCGTTGCCGTCCCGGCGACTGCGGCGTCTTCGCCCGACCTCGTCACCGTCGAGCAGCAGCTGAGCGCGATGCTCGCGGACTCGTCGGCCGACGTCGGAATCGCCGCGCTCGATCTCAACACCGGCGAGACGATCAGCATCAAGGGCGACACGCCCTTCCCGATGGCGAGCACGGTCAAGGTCGCGATCGCCGCGCTCTATCTGTCGCAGGTCGACCATGGCCAGAAGACGCTCGACGACTCGATCCACGGCCAGCCTGTCCGGGCCTTGATGAACAAGATGCTGATTTACAGCGACAATCACGCCGCCGATATCCTGTTCAAGGACGTCGGCGGGCCGCGCGCGGTGCATCACTATCTGACGACCAACGGGATCCATGGCGTTCGCGTCGACCGCACCATCGCCCAGCTGCTCGCCGACAAGCGCGACCTGTGGGACGCTCGGGATTCGAGCACGCCCAAGGGCATGATCGAGCTGCTGAAGCGTATCTACAAGGCGGAGATCATTTCGCCGAAGAGCCGCGATTACCTGCTGGGCGTCATGGCCAAGTGCCACACCGGCAAGAACCGCATGAAATGGCTTCTTCCGGCCGGAACCCCGGTCGAGCACAAGACCGGGACCTTGAACGGCCTCTCGGACGACGTCGGCTTCATCTCCATGCCCGACGGTCACCGGATCGCGGTCGCGATCTTCGCCCGCGGCGGGTCCGACCGGCCGCGCACGATCGCCGAGGCGGCGCGCACGATCTACGACGGCTTCAAGACCCTGTTCAGCTGGCCCTTCCGGCCCGCGCTCACCGCCCAGTAGGTGCTTCTCCACATCGTCGCTCGAGGGAAGATCGGCCGATCCCCGGAAGCCGATCTGGTCGATCGCTATCTGAAGCGGATCGTTTGGCCCACCAAGGTGACGGAGCTGCCCGATCAGGGCGGGAAGATGCCCCCGCCGGGCTCCAACACTATCACCGTGGTGCTTGACGAGCGCGGCAAAGCGCTTTCGTCGGTGGAGTTCGCGAAGAAGCTCGAAGCCTGGCGCGACGGCGGGAAGCGCGAGGCGCGGTTCCTGATCGGGGCCGCGAACGGGCATGACGATGAGCAGCGCAGCGCGGCGGACCTTCTCCTGTCTTTCGGCCCAGCGACATGGCCGCACATGCTTGCCCGGGCGATGCTCGCCGAGCAATTGTTCCGGGCGACGTCGATCCTTGCGAACCATCCCTATCATCGCGAAGGCTAGGGAATGAGGCGGATCGCGCTGCTGCTCCCGCTTGCCGCCCTGGTCGCGGCGAGCGGCCCCGCGTCCCCGCAGGCGCAGCCGCTCGACGCCGCGCTTCGTCAGGCGCGCGCCGAGCAGGCCTCCGCGGAAGCGGAAACCGCCCGGCTCGAGAAGGCCGCCGCCGCCGCTCGCGGCGAGGCCGAGCGGCTCCACGCCGAAGAAGCGGCCGCCGCCCAGGCGATCCAGGCCGCCGAGGCCCGGATCACCGCCGCCGACATGCAGCTGCGGCTCGCCAGCGCTTATGTCGAAGCGCACCGGGCGCGGCTTGCCCAAGAGCAACGGCCGGTCTCGGCGCTGCTCGCGGGGCTTGCCGTGATGGCCCAGCGTCCGCCGCTCCTCGCGCTTGCAGACGGCGGGGGCACAGACGAACTGGTCAAGGTCGGAATCCTGCTCGATTCCACGCTTCCCGCGATCCGCAGCCGCACAAGAGCGCTCTCGGCCCAGCTCGCTCAGGGGCAGGAACTGGAAGCCGCCGCGCTCGCCGCGCGCACCGAGCTGGTACGAAGCCAGGAGCAGCTGGGGGCCAGGCGCCAGCAATTCGCGGCGCTGGAGAAGCGCGCCTTCGAGCAGTCGCTCGCGGCGGGCGGGAAGGCGCTTCGAACCGGCGACGTCGCAATCGCCGCAGGCGAGCAGATCGAACAGCTGCGCAGCGCGCAGTCGAGCGGCCGGTCCGCCCGGGATCTCGCCGCGCTGCTTTCATCCGAAGACGCCGCCCCGCCGCGGCCCTTCGCCGCCTCAGGCGCCCCGATCCGTCCGCCGTTCGCCTACAGGCTGGCGGTCGATGCGCCGGTCGTCGAGGGGCTGGGCGCGGTCAGCGACAGCGGAGTCCGATCGCGCGGAATCACCTTCGCATCCGCGCGAGGAAGCTCGGTCATCGCTCCGGCGGGCGGCGTCGTGCGCTACTCCGGTCCGTTCCGCGACTATGACGGGATCCTGATCCTCGACCATGGCGGCGGCTGGATCAGCCTGATCGTGAACCTCGCCTCTCCGCTGAAGGCCGGAGCGAAGGTCAGCCTCGGCGATCCGCTCGGCCGGGCGCTCGGACCGCTGCGCGTCGAATTGTCCCACAACGGGCGTCGATTCTCGCCTGCTCTCATCGCAGGTTCATCTCAAACTCTGTCAAATGACGGGAAAGGCGGCTAAATGCCCGGACCCCTGCCGGACCCCAGCCCCGACCGCCCCGCGAAACAGGACGCGACCGAAATGAAACCGATTGCCAAACTACTTCCGCCGCTCGCGCTCGTCGGAGCGCTCGCACTGGTGCCCGTGACCGCCGCCTCGATCGCCGCGCCGGACACGACCAATTACCAGGAGCTCGAGAAGTTCATGAGCGTCTACGAGCGGGTCAAGGCCAACTATGTCGAGCCCGTCGACGACAAGACCCTGATCAAGGGCGCGATCGACGGGATGCTCTCCGCGCTCGACCCGCATTCCTCCTATGTCGAGGGCGCGGACTTCGACCAGCTCAAGACCACCACCGACGGCAATTACGGCGGGCTCGGCCTCACCGTCTCGCTCGAGGACGGGATCGTGAAGGTCATCGCCCCGACCGAGGACACCCCCGCCTGGCGCGCGGGCATCAAGTCCGGCGATTACATCACCCACATCAACGGCGAGTTCCTGAACGGCGTGACGCTCGACCAGGCCGTCGAGAAGATGAAGGGCGCGCCCGGGACCTCGGTCAAGCTGACCATCGTCCGGCCGGGCAAGAACAAGCCGTTCGACGTCGCCATCACCCGCGAGCGGATCGAGCTTCGCCCGGTCAAGTGGGAGATCAAGGAAGGCGTCGGCTACATCAACATCGACACCTTCACCGGCAATGTCGGGGAGCAGGTGAAGTCTGCGCTTCTGTCGATCGACAAGGCGACTGGAGGCAAGCCGCTCGGCTATGTCGTCGACCTCCGCTCGAACCCCGGCGGGCTTCTCGACCAGGCGGTCGACGTCGCCGACGACTTCCTCGAGAGCGGCGAGATCGTCTCGCAGCGCGGGCGCAGCAAGGATGATATCGAGCGCTATTATGCGCGGCCCGGCGACATGGCCCACGGCCTTCCAGTGATCGTCCTAACCGATCCGGGCACCGCTTCCGCGTCCGAGATCGTCGCCGGCGCTCTTCAGGATCACCACCGCGCGCTGATCATGGGCGAGACAAGCTTCGGCAAGGGCTCGGTCCAGACGGTCGTCCAGACCGGCCCGGAGGCCGCGCTCCGGCTCACCACCGCGCGCTATTACACGCCGTCGGGCCGCTCGGTTCAGGCCGGCGGGATCGAGCCCGACATCGAGGTCCCGCAGCTGACCGACCCCGACTACAAGGACCGGCGCTTCATCCGTGAGGCGGACCTGAGGCGGCACCTGCTCGCGCAGGCGCAGGTCAAGGACAAGCTCCTCGAGAGCGACGACCGTCCCGACCCGCGCTTCACGGCCAAGGCCGACGACTTGAAGAAGCAGGGGATCAAGGACTTCCAGCTCTATTATGCGCTGAACACGATCAAGCGGCTGGGAACGCCGGACAAGGCGAACATCGCCGCTGGCGGCGGCGCGTCCAAGAAGTCGCGCTAGGCCGCAGATGAGCGAAGCGGTCGCGATGCGGTTCGGTTCCTCGCGGCCGTGGAGCCCGGCGGCGATTGCGCGTCTCATCGCCTTGCTGCTTCCCGTAGCGCTGCTCGGCGGAGCGCTCGGCTCGCAATATCTCGGCGGACTTCACCCGTGCGAGATGTGCTATTGGCAGCGTTGGCCCCACGCGGCGGCGATCCTGCTCGCGGCTTTGTCCTTCACCGCGCCCGCGGGTTCGCCCCGCTCGCGTACGCTCGTGCTCCTCGCTGCGCTCGCGATCGCAATTTCGGGCGCGATCGGGGTCTATCACGCCGGCGTCGAGGCCAAGATCTTCGAGGGCTTCACCCAATGCACCGCGCTCGCCAAGGCGAGCAGCACCGAAGAGCTTCTGAAGCAGATTACCCAGGCGCCCCTCATCCGCTGCGACGAGGTGCAGTTCCGCTTCCTCGGAATTTCCATGGCGGGGTGGAATGCGATCCTCTCGCTCGGCGGCGCGGCGCTCATCCTGATGCTCACTCTAAGGGCCAGGCGCGCGTGAACCGCTGGCGCCCGGGCGAGAAGCGCTCCGATGCGGCTTCGATGGTGCGCGTCGACCAGGCGGGCGAATATGGGGCGACCCGCATCTACGCGGGCCAGCTTGCCGTGCTCCGTCCGGATTGCCCGGAAGCCAAGCTGATTTCCCGGATGGCGGCGCAAGAGGAGCGGCACCTCGAGCGGTTCGACAGGCTCGTCGCGGAGCGGCGGGTGCGCCCGACGGCTCTCCAGCCGCTGTGGAATGTCGCCGGCTTCGCGCTCGGCGCGGCCACCGCGCTCATGTCCGAGAAAGCCGCGCTCGCCTGCACCGATGCGGTCGAGACCGAGATCGACCGGCATTACGGTCGCCAGCTCGACGAGCTCGGCGAGGACGATCCCGAACTTTCCGCGGACATCGCCGAATTCCGGGCGGAGGAGCTGGAGCATCGCGATAGCGCGCGCGAGGCTGGCGCAGCGGGCGCTTTCGGCTATCCCCTGCTGACCGCGGCGATCCGTGCCGGGTGCAGGGTGGCGATCGGCCTGTCGAAGCGTATTTGAGGAACCAGATGGATGAAGGGCCGCTGTAGCCAACGGAAGGACGTTATGAGCAAGTTCACCAGCCTCATGAGCGCGGCCGCCGTCGTCGTTTCCGGCGGCTTTGCCGCACTCCCCGCGCCTGTGGTCGCACAGGCCGCGCCGAACATAGCCGAGATCATCGTCTACGGAAGCGATCCCTGTCCGCGCTCGACCGACGACCAGGTCGTGGTCTGCGCCCGCCGTCCCGAGGCCGAGCGCTACCGGATTCCGCCCAACATGCGCCAGAGCGGAACGCCGCAGGAGATGGAATCCTGGGCGGTGCGCTCGAAGAACCTGGAGACCGTCGGTCAGACGGGGATCAACAGCTGCTCGCCCGTCGGACCCGCCGGCTACACCGGCTGTCTCCAGAAGGTGATCCAGCAGGCGCGCGGCGAGCGCAAGCAGCAGGCCGACGACGGAACACCGCCGCAGTAGCATCTTCGCCTTCCCCCGGCCGTGAGGCGTTCGTTAACCATAGCCGTTTAGATGCGAACGGCGATGAACGCGCCGATCCGCGAATTCGATCCTGAGCTCACCAGCAGGCGGCCCGCGAGCTGGCAGGAGCGCGCGGAAATTGCCTATCCGCTGCTGATCCTTCTCGGGATTCTGCTCGTCGTACCGGCGAACTTCGGCCCGCCCCTCCTGCACGACAGCTTCGAAATCGATTGGGTATGGGCCGACCAGTTCACGGCCGAGCTTGCGCGCGGCAACCTCTATCCGCGGTGGCTGCCGCTCTCCAACGCGGGTCTCGGCTCGTCGGTCTTTTATTATTACCCGCCGCTGTCCTTCTATGTGAGCGGCCTGTTCGGCATTGCCGGAATGTCGACCTACGGAAGCGTGATCGCGACCTTCGCCGCCGGCTTCGTCGCCTCCGGGATCGGTTGCTGGCATTGGCTGAAAGGAAGGGCGAGCCAGCCGCTGCTCGGAGCGGTCTTGTTCATGGCGGCGCCTTATCATCTGTTCGATTTCACGGTTCGGGGCGCGCAGGCCGAATCGTTCGCGATCGCTTTCATTCCGTTGATCGCCATAGGCCTGCGGCGGATCCGGGAAGAGCGGGGCGGAATCCTCTTCACCGCAATTGCCTACGCCGGGATCGTCTTCACGCACCTGCCGCTCGCGCTGCTCGTCAGCGTGTTCCTGATCGGACCTTACGCGCTGCTACACTGGCGCAAGCTCCCGCGCTTTGCTGCCGCTGTCGCCGCGGGTCTCGGGCTGGTTGCAATCTACCTCATCCCGGCATTGGCGCTGGCTCCCTACCACGACGTCAACCAGCTCTACCGAATGGTGGATCTCCGCACCGATTATTGGAACATCTACGCGGTCGACTGGCATCGAAGCTACGTGATCGTCGTGTTCTCGATCATGGGCGCGATCATCGCCGCGTCGCTCTATCCCGTTCTGCGCCGCCGCGACGGCTGGGCGGCATATGCGATCGCGATCGCGATCCTTGTCGCGGGCGTCGTACCGATGCTTTGGGCGCTGCCGATCCTGAAGCAGGTTCAGTTTCCCTACCGCGGCCTGCCACTGGCGGAATTCGCACTGGCGACCGCCCTGGCCCGGTTGCCGGCGAAGCCGATCTTGCCGTTCCTTCTTGCCGGACCCGCACTGCTGATGTCGGCGCGAATCCTGCCTGGGTTCCACATTGGCGAGCCGGCGATTTCCAGTCTCTCCGGGCATCACCCCGACGTGTACGAATATCTGCCGCGCGGAGTGATCGAGCCGGGCCGGACGCGGGAGAAACTCTCGGAGGTCACCGGCCCGCGTCTGCCCCCGCCGCGTGTGCCCGGCATGGTGGTGGAGCCGGTCTTCTATTTCCCCGCATGGTCGTGCGGAGAGCCCGAGCCCCGCACGCAATTGCTGATGCACCGCCCGGACTGCCGCCCGCACCTGATTTGGACGACGCCGGAGCGGATTGGCGGCGCAATCAGCGCCTGCTTCGCGCTGCTCCTGCTCGCCTTCGGCATTGGAGGCCGCGCGGCACGTCGAAAAGCGCTTGCCGGTTGAGCCTGGGCTGTTAGCCCTTCGCCCTAGCCGTGGGGGGAGCAAGGATTGAACGCAGCGCAGGCAACCGCCGAGATCCCCGAGGCTCCCGGCGAAGGCAGCCTCTTCGGCCATCCGAAGGGTCTCGCCTACCTCGCCTTCACCGAAATGTGGGAGCGCTTCTCTTACTACGGGATGACGGCGCTGCTCGCGCTCTACATGACCAAGCAGCTGCTCGTGCCCGGCCATGCCGAGCATGTCGCCGGCCTGGCGGGGCTTCGCCACCTGTTCGAGCTGCGCGGGCCGATGTCGGATGTCGCCTTCGCCTCGCTGATCTACGGTTGGTACAGCGGCCTCGTCTATTTCACGCCCGTGCTCGGCGGGCTGGTCGCGGATCGCTGGCTCGGTACGCGGACGACGGTGGTGCTCGGCGCCCTGCTGATGAGCGCGGGGCATCTCGCAATGTCGTTCGACTGGAGCTTCCTTATCGCCCTGCTCCTGCTCATCGCGGGCTCGGGCTGCCTCAAGGGCAACATTTCGGCCCAGGTCGGGCAGCTCTACCCGGCGCACGAGGAGACGCGGCGAACCGGCGGGTTCACCATCTTCTCCGCGGCGATCAACATCGGAGCGGTGCTCGGACCCCTCGGCTGCGGCGCGGTCGCGGCGATCTACGGTTGGCATGCCGGCTTCGCTCTCGCCGCCGGGCTGATGATCCTCGCGCTGGTGATCTATCTTTCGGGCCAGCGCCATTTGCCCGGCAAGGCGGCGGCGGAGACGGGCGAAGCGCTCCCGCCGCTGACCGCCCTGGAACGGCGGCGCGTCGCCTTCCTGGTCGTCGCGATCGCGCTGACGGTCCTGCCCAATGTCGCCTATCCGATGATCTGGAACATCGGCATTCTGTTCGTCGACGGCCACGTCAGCCTGGCAAGCCCGTTCGGGTCGGTCCCCGCGTCGTGGTTCAACTCGATCGACGCCTTCGCCAGCATCGTCGTCGTCCCGCCGCTGGTGGCGCTGTGGGCATGGCAGGCGCAGCGCGGCAGCGAGCCGAGCGATGTCACGAAGATCGGGATCGGCTGCGCGATCACCGGCCTGTCGGCGCTGTTCCTGACCGCGGGCGCGCTGATGCCCGGCGCCGACGGAAAGGTCGGCGTGATCTGGCCGATCCTGTGCTTCGCGGGCATGGGCTTTGCCTTCATCTGGTACTGGCCGGTGCTGCTTGCGCTGATTTCGCTGGCGGCGCCGCGAAAGGTCAATTCGACCCTGATGGGCGCGTCCTTCCTGTCGCTGTTCGTCGGCAGCGTGATCATGGGCTGGGTCGGGAGCTTCTACGACCAGATGAGCCCGGCGGCGTTCTGGATGGTTGATGCGGCGATCGGTTTCGCCGGAGCGATCCTGGTGCTGCTGTTCGGGCCGATGCTGAAGCGGGCGCTGGAGCCGAACGCAGCAGTGAGTGAGGAGGTTCGAGCATGACCGTTGCCGACGCCACCCCCGACTATGAGGTCGGCGCCCACGACGATCGCGCCTTCCTCGGCCATCCCAAAGGCCTCGGCTATCTCGGCTTCACCGAGGGGTGCGAGCGCTTTTCTTATTATTCGATGCAGACCCTGCTCGTGCTCTACATGGTCAAATATCTGCTGGTGCCGGGCCGGATGGAGAATGTGGTCGGCCTGGGCTGGCTCAACGCCCATGTCTATCCGGGCCTCTCGGGCCAGCCGCTCGCCTCGGCCATCTTCGGCACCTATGCGGCCCTGGTCTATGCGACCCCGGTCCTCGGCGGGATCGTCGCCGACAAGTGGCTCGGCCGGAACACGACGCTGATCGCCGGCGGCATTTTGATGGCGATCGGCCATTTCCTGATGGCGATCCAGTCGGCGTTCGTCTTCGCCCTCCTCGCGCTCGTCCTCGGAGTCGGCGCGTTCAAGGGCAATATCGCAACGCAGGTCGGAGCGCTCTACGGGCCCAACGACCTTCGCCGGGCAATGGCGTTCCAGATCTTCTACATCTTCATCAACGTCAGCGTGATCATCGGGCCATTGATCTCGGGAACGCTCGGCCAGAAGGTCGGCTGGCACTGGGGCTTCGGCTGCGCCGGCGTGGTGATGGTGCTGGGCCTCTTCATCTATCTCTCCGGCCGCAAATACCTGCCGGTGGAGAATCGCCCCGTCCGCGGCGAGGAGAGGGTCCCGCGCGAGCCGCTCAGCCGCGAGGACTGGATGTGCGTGGTCTATCTGCTGATCCTGATCCCGGTGCTCGCGGTCTCGCTGCTCACCAACCAGGAGATTTTCAACGCCTACATCGTCTGGGGCGACGAGCAGTTCAACCGCAACATCTTCGGGTGGGCGTTCCCCAGCACCTGGCTGATCACCATCGACGCGGCGGTGAGCTTCGCCATGCTCGTCGCCGTCGCCGCTTTCTGGAAATGGTGGGGCGCGCGCCGCCGCGAGCCGGACGAGATCAGCAAGATGATCATCGGCAGCCTGTTCACGGTGACGGGCGGGCTGTGCCTGTTCATGGCCGCGCTGACGCAGCCTGCTGGCGGCAAGATCAGCATGTTCTGGCCGCTGATGTTCGAGCTGTTCAACAGCATCGGCTTCGCGCACGTGTTGCCGATCAGCCTCGCGCTCTTTTCGAAGATTTCGCCGAGGCAGATCACCTCGACCGTGATCGGCCTCTATTATCTCTGCTTCTTCATCGCGAACGCGGTGGTCGGCTATGTCGGCGGGCTTTATTCGAGCCTTCCGACCACCACCTTCTGGCTGCTCCACGTCGCGAGCGCCGTCTTCGGCCTCGTCGCCTTCATCGTCTTCAAGATCGTGATCGGCCACCGCATGAATAGCAGCGCGCAGGACCAGGCGAAGGCGCTGAGCTAGGGCACGATCGGCAGATAGATCGCGCTGGCGTTGCCGCCGCCGTAAAAGACGCTCTGCTGCGCGGCGCGATAGTCGCCCGCCTTCGCGTAGAAGATGTTCGGCACGAAGGTCTGCGGATTGCGGTCGTAGAGCGGGAACAGGCTCGACTGGACCTGCACCATGATCCGGTGCCCGGGCAGGAAGACGTGGTCGATGTTCGGCAAGCCGAACTTGAAATTCTCGACTTGGCCCGAGCGAAGAGCGCGGGGCTTCGCGAAGCTGTCGACGTAGCGGCCGCGGAAAATCTCGATCCCCATCGGAAGCTCGAAGCCCGACATGTCGCGCTTCGACCCCTGATCGGCGCCTTCCGGATTCTCGTTCGGATAGACGTCGATCAGCTTCACCACCCAGTCGCTGTCGGTGCCGCTGGTCGCCGCAAACAGGTCGACCTGCGGAGCGCCCATGATGTGCACCGGCCTGGTGAGCGGCGCGCCGGTGTAGGTGAGGACGTCGGTGCGGCCGTCGACGAAGCGCTGGTCGGTGACCAGCCAGGTCTTCCACTGGTCGCCCGTGATCGGCCGCGGCAGATAGGGGACCGGCCTGGCGGGGTCGGAGACGTAATCATCGTGCCCGCTCGCGCCGGGCTTGTCGAAGC
>Ga0207706_10001395_pt1 | contig 24143 bp, 20 predicted proteins | sample KBSC53metaG_FD_184318 | JGI IMG/M metagenome (GOLD analysis project Ga0207706, IMG submission 184318) | Corn rhizosphere microbial communities from Kellogg Biological Station, Michigan, USA - KBS C5-3 metaG (SPAdes) (version 2) | ecosystem: Host-associated > Plants > Roots > Rhizosphere > Soil ... | reverse complement strand
ATCCAGTAGCCGCCTACGCGGTGCGAGTAAGAAAGTCGCTCGCACGCGACGCTCGGGCGCTGGTTCCCGGACTGTGGCATCTTGAAATGGCCAATGGATTCGCCGTCGCCGAACGACGCGGTATCTTGACCTCAGCCAACTCAACGGCAGGAATAGCTGCGATTGAACAGCTGTTGGTCCAATCTATCGAAAACAGCGCAGACTTCATTTCTTTGCGACAAGTTCTAACTACTGCCCGCGACTTTCAGCTTTCCGCGTACGACGCGGTTTACATCGACACTGCCCGCCGCCAGCGTCTTCCCATTGCAACTTTGGACCGCCGTTTGCTCTCAGCCGCTCAACAGGCCGGAGTAGAAGTGTATTCCTGAACCATCCTACTGCGGCACCGGTGGCCACTCCTGCGACACCCCCGCGAACAGGCTGACCGTTTTCTCCAGACGCCTGGTTCCGTCGTGCACTGCGATCTGGTGCGGCTTGCCGGGCTCATAGCCATCCCACAGCGAGACGCCGGCGTAGGCGCCGTCCTTGCGCAAGGCGTAAAACGTCATGTCCATGAAGCGGAGGCGGTCCATATCGCCGTTGTAGTTGCGCACAATGCGCTTCAGGGCATCCATGCTCGCATCGAAGGGTGACATGCCGTGGCGCATGTTCTCCACAATCGTATGCGCCCCCGCGACCTTGATGTTCTCTTCCCCGCTACCCGTGGCGCCCGCTGAACCTACGTCCTGGTCGGTATAACAGCCGGCCCCGATGATGGGAGAATCGCCAACGCGTCCCGGCAGCTTCCAGGCCAGGCCGCTGGTGGTCGTGCTGCCGGAAATCTCTCCCTTTTCGTTCAGAGCGGAGCAATGAATAGTTCCGGTAGGAGGAAACAGGACCTTGCGGATGGCCACCATGCGCTGTTCCGGCTCAATTCCGATGTCTGCCGCCACCTGCTTCATGCGCTCGATGCGGCGGTCAAAATCATCGGCGTGGGGCGCTCCCGGCAGGCGCTTGTGCCAGTCGGGACTGGATAACCCCGGCCCCCACCAGTCGGAATGGGTCTCCTTCCACAGCAACCAGATCTTGCGGGAGTGTTCGGTAAGCAGGTTCTCGCGGGGAAAGCCCTGGGCCACGGCAAAACGTTCGGCGCCTTCTCCCACCAGCATCACGTGCCCGGTGTGCTCCATCACCGCCCGGGCCACCTGCGAGACATTCTTGATATTGCGCACGCCCCCGACCGACCCGGCCCGCCGCGTGGGACCGTGCATGCAGCATGAGTCGAGTTCCACCACGCCTTCTTCGTTCGGCAACCCGCCCAGTCCGACGCTGTCATCTTTGGGATCGTTCTCCGGCCCTTTAACGACTCTCAAGGCAGCCTCAAGTGTGTCGCCCCCGCCCTTCAAAAATTCGAAAGCCTCATCGAGATAGTCGAATCCGTTGGCCGCGCTGATGATGATCGGACGTTTGCCTGCCACAGCAGCGGCCTCAGCCTTGTCCGGGCCAGGTTTCTTCCGCTCTTCTCCTTCCAACCCCAGGGACACAGCTCCCACCACGGCGGTGGAGAGAAAATCCCGGCGCGAAAAGGCCATTGCGGTCCTCCATTGTGTGACGGAAGTAGCAGGAAACCGGAAAGGATAACACGTCCGCGCGGAGCGGAACCCGGCCACGGATTACACGGATTTTCCCCGACCAAATCGACCAAAGGAATTGATTAAAATCCGTTGAGTTCCGTGAAAATCCGCGGCCCATAGAATTTCTTACGAGGCCACAGCCATGCCGTTCTTTTTCTGGCCGGCGCGGAAACGTAACAGCGCGGCGATGCCGCCCACATTTTCGAACTCGGGCTCATCCTTTACGTACATCAGCTCAACGTCGCGACGGATGGCCGCCGGGACGAGGGCTTCGCAAACATCCTCCAACTTTTGCGTGCCCCGCCCACATACCGGACAATAGCGCACCATGTGCGCGTCAAGATGGCCGCAGCTCGGGCATTCGACCGCGTGCGCGGTGTAATTTTCGGCCAACAGCAAGGTCTGCACTTCGCCCATTTCGAGCGATCGCAGCACCCGGCGCAGGCCGGTCACGCCGCGCCCATTGCTCCTGGCCTGGCCCAGGGCGTCACGCACCAGCTCATGACGGTGTTGAGTGAGCGATTCTTTCAACATGCGTTCGCCCTGCTCGCGCACCTGCTCTTCGCTGACCTTGCCCACGTCGGCGGCGAACCTCCCCAGCAACCGTTGCCTGACGTAGGGGTGAAGGTGGGTTTCGAAGTCATGCCAATGGATGTCCGGACATCCGATGATGACCTGGTCAAAAGCGCCCTTTTCCAGTCCCTGTTTCAGGACTTCCGCCACGTTCTTGAAATGGTGCAGGACCTCGTCATTCACACTGCGTTCGGCGTGGCCGGCATCGTAACCCAAAAAGCCGTCGCCGCGGCGCCGGGGCAGAGTGTGGAATAAGGACTCGTGCTCTGTGATTTCATCGAGGTGCAGATCAAACAATCGCGCCCGGTGACGATCCAGAATGGCCACTCGCAACCGCGGTTGCCGGCCCAGCACCACGGCCAGTTCGTTGAGGTGGAAGCGGCGGTTGACGAACAGTTGAGTCTTCGCGAGTTGCGGCGGCAGCTCGAACTCGCGCCAGATGTTCTGGCCGCCACAGGCAAACACCGCTCTGGCTCGCGCGCTGTTGCCTTGCCAGTCGGCGGTCAGGTCCAGGATGCGTTGCAGATCAGCCCGGGCGCAGGCGTTGCGGCCGCTCTTCTCCGCCTCACGCAGAGCCTGGCGGACCAGGTCCTTGGCCAGGATGGCCTGCTCGCGGTGCGATTTGTTGCTGGGCCGGGCGGGTTGAAAGTAGAAACTGATCGCGCAATCCGTTCCACTGCCCTGGAATTCCGCCAGCTCACGCACATCTTCGCGGGTGATCATTTCACTCTCTCCTGAGTGCGACAGCAAAAATGCCTGCCGCGGAAATCAGTCGGTGCCCGTGCTCTGGAGCGTTCTTCTCTTGAATCGACTGGCGATCGGTGGCGAGCGCCGTAAGTGTTCCCGCGCGGCGATGATCGACGCGTGGATCGACTCCGGCTTGCGATCAGTGATGGCAGAGATCTCGGCCACCGAAAATCCCTCCACCGTGTGCAGGATGAAGGCCTCGCGGTCTCGCGGCCGGGCGGCGGCCAGGGCAAACTCCACCAGCCGGTTCATTTCGTCGGAGGAAGCGATGTCCTCCGGCGTGGAGGTGCGGCGGTCGGGAATTACGCTTTCCCGGGTCAGGGTTTCATCCGGCTGATGGAACTGCAGTTCGGGCTCGTCACTGGCCCGCACGTTGGGCATGCGCGCCGAATCTTCGAGGTGGACCGAAACCACGTTATCGGAGCTACGGGCCTGCAGGTCGCCGATAGCGTGGATTGCCAGCCGGTACAACCACGGCTCCAGGGCCAGCTTGTCAGGCTTGTCTCCTCCATCGCCCAGGGCGCCGGCGATGACCTCGTCGATCACGTCGTCCTTGGTGATGGAATCAGGGACGATCTGCTCGGCCGCCTCGCGAAAATACAGCTCACGCTCGACAAAGAGCTCCAGCCGGGAAAGATTCGCGTTCACGTAACAGCGTATGTCCTCGGCGGATACAGTCGATGGACGCACCGAAGCCAGGGTCTGCTCGAACGGGACCTGGGCTTCGGGCCTGGACCCGATGGAGCGGCGCCGCGTCCACTTGTGCGAACTCCGCAGCAGGTCTTTGTGGCGGGTGGTCTGCTGCAGCAAATCATCGCAGGTAGCCTTGATCGCTGCCCGCGCCGTCGGGGCCGAGCAGTGCGCCGCCAATTGCCCCGAAGGCATGCGCAGGTTCAGGGACACAGTTACCGCCTTGCGCGGAGAAGCTTGCTCCACCACGGCCTTCAGGTGCAGCAGCTCAGGCCGAAAAACCTGCAGCCGTTTGCGCAGTTTTTCGACCAGGTGATTGATTTCTTTTTCGAGATCAGGTGTCTTACGCAGCTTATAGCTGATGTGGACATTCATGCCAAGCCTCAGAGCACGGGTAGCGGGTCCCGTGAAGCTTCGTCGTCCTTACTAATCGGATTCTACACCCGGGCGCGAAAAAGAGAAGGAACGAAAAGTCGGGTCAGTTCAGGGAGGCTGGCCTTCAGGCCCCGATCAAGACCGTGGACCATTCCACAGAAGGGCTGCTTTGTTCGCGTGTTAAGATTGGCCCATGGCAAAAGTGATGAAACGGGGGAGAAAGTTCACTGTCGTCATTGAACGTGACGAGGAAGGTTTTTATGTGGCCACCGTCCCTTCTCTGCGGGGCTGCCACACCCAGGCGAAAACCTTGGACACGCTGATGAAGCGCGTCCGAGAAGCTATAGAGGTTTGCCTGGGCAGCGAGGACAACCGATTCGGTTCGCTGGAGTTAGTTGGTATCCAACAGATTTCTCTATGACCCGCCTTCCCCGACTCAAGGGCAAGGAAATTATACGAATCCTTCAACAAGCAGGCTTTACGGTGGTTCGGACTCGCGGCAGCCATGCCGTTCTGAGGCATCAGGATGGACGGACCACGGTAGTCCCGCTACATTCCAGAGAAACAATTGGCCCGGGCCTGCTTCGAGCCATTCTGCGTGATGTTGAAATGTCCGTCGAAAATTTCCAGAAACTCTGTTGAACCTTCCGCCCGGCTACACAGCAACGGTCACTGTCGTCTCCGTCCGCGTGACTGGCCTGTACAGCGTGTCGCGCTCCACCGGTTCCCTGCCCGCTTCACGGATCAGGCGAACCAGGTCCTGGCGTCGCATACCTTGCGGAGTGGTCGCTCCGGCATCGTGATAGATTTTTTCCTCGATCACGGTCCCGTCAATGTCGTCGGCGCCGAAGCGCAGCGCAATCTGCGCGATTTTCGGCGTCATCATCTGCCAGTAGGCTTTGACGTGGGGAAAATTATCCAGCACCAGCCGGCTGACGGCGATCTGCTTGATGTCGAGCATGCCGCTGGTCCGGGGCAAGTGCTGCAGCGGAGTGTTGTCGGGATGGAAGGCCAGCGGAATAAACGTCTGGAAGCCGTGAGTTTCGTCCTGCAGGGCGCGCAGCTTAAGCAGGTGGTCAACCCGGTCTTCGTCGTTTTCCACGTGGCCGTAGAGCATGGTGGCATTCGACTTCAATCCCATCTGATGGGCCAGCTTTGCCGTATCCAGCCACTGGTCGCCGTCAATCTTGTGGTCGCAGATAATATGACGCACCCGGTCGGCAAAAATCTCCGCACCCCCGCCAGGCAGTGAATCCACGCCCGCTGCTTTCAGCTGTTCCAGCGTCTCTCGAATCGAAAGCTTGGCCCGCTTCGACAGATAAGCCACCTCGACCATGGTGAAGGCCTTGAGATGGACCTGCGGAAATCGCCGCTTGAGCCCTGAAATCAGGTCGAGAAAATACTGGAATGGCAGGTCAGGATGCAACCCGCCGACGATGTGAAATTCCGTGACTGCCTCAGTGTAGCCAGACGCGGCGGTTTCAAAAGCTTCTTCCAGCGCCATGGTATAGGCGCCCGGAGTGTCTTTCTTGCGCCCGAAAGCGCACAGCCGGCAGGCCGCCACGCAAACATTGGTGGGATTCAGATGGCGGTTGACGTTGAAATAGGTCTTGTCGCCGTGCATGCGTTCGCGGACATGGTTGGCCATCCAGCCTACCGCCAGAATATCGCCGGTACGGTAGAGGGCGAGAGCGTCATCGGTATTCAGCCGCTCACCAGCCATAACCTTGTCATGCACTGGCCCCAGCCGGGCGTCGTCAGTCTGGAATGAATGCGTCATGGACACACCTTGATGATAGCATTTGGGCCGGTGTGGATCGGACACTCTTGTCCGACGCCTTTGAATTTGATTTTAGCGGTCTGGTAATAGTGATTTCGTAACCACCTGAACCCGCCAGTCCCAAAACCGTAAACCAAGATCAAAGGCGTCGGACAGGAGTGTCCGACCCACACCTGCCTCCGGTTTCCGGCTACTTCCGCAGCAGCAGATCGCCAGCGATGAAAAGAAAGAACACAACCGAGATTACGCCGTTCATGGTAAAGAACGCCGCATTCAGTTTGGACAGATTGTCGGACGATACCAGGGAGTGTTCATAAGCCAGAAGCAGTGCCACAACGATTACACCCGCCACCGCCAGACTGCCGAGTCCGAAAGCCATCACCAGTCCCATCAGCAGGACCAGCATGAGCAGGTGGAACAAGCGCGCGATCCAGAGGGCACGCTGGATCCCGAAGTAGCGCGGGATGGAGTGCAGGCCGGCCTCCCGGTCAAATTCGTAGTCCTGGCAGGCATAGAGCACATCAAAACCTGCGACCCAGAACGTGACCGCTGCGGTAAGCAGCAGGATTCGTGGATCAAACGATCCGCGCACCGCAATCCAGGCCGCGGAGGGAGCAATGCCCAGCGCCAAACCCAAAACCAGGTGCGACCAGCGGGTAAAACGCTTGGTGTACGAGTAAAGCAACACCACGGCCAGCGCAACCGGGGAAAGCAGCAGCGCCAGATGGGTCAGCCGGGACGCAGCCACGACGAACACCACGCAGGAGCAGACCACGAAGGTCGCGACAAATGCAGGGGTCAGCGTCCCGGCCGGCAAGGCCCGGGTCTGGGTGCGCGGATTGGCAGCGTCAATGGAAGCGTCGGCCAGCCGGTTGAACGCCATCGCGGCGGAGCGCGCTGCGACCATGGCAACGATGATCCACAGCAGTTGCTGCGCCCCGGGCAACCCGTTCGCCGCCAGCATGGCGCCGCACAAGGCAAAAGGGAGCGCAAAAACCGAATGCTCCCACTTGATCATTTCCAGAGTCACCCGCAAATTCCGCAGCACTGGCACCCCAGAATTGTAAAGCACAACCAGTGTGGCGCGGGCGCCCTCGCCCGCGGACGTTGAATTTGCCTGTGACCTTGAATTTGTTCTGATCTAGCAGTTGCTTTGGATCTCGCAGTTGCTTTGGATCTCGCAGCTCAAGCCGAATCCCCGCCGCTGATGAGCGGCACAAATCGGCAGCCTTCCCGCATAACAACCAACGCCTTCCCACCCTGCTTGCGGACCAACTGCAACTCCTGCGCCTCCGGCGGCCCCACAGGGATGATCATGCGTCCACCCTCGCGTAGCTGGTCAAACAGCGCCGGCGGAATCTGTGCCGCAGCCGCCGAAACAATGATGGCATCGAAGGGAGCATGTTCCGGCAAGCCCTTGCTTCCGTCCCCGGTCACCACGGTGACGTTGGTCAAACCCAGGCGGGACAGATTGTCCGACGCCTGCCGTGCCAGCTCGGCATGACGTTCCACAGAGTAAACGTGCTTGGCAAGCTGAGTCAGCAAGGCGGTCTGATATCCGGAACCGGTTCCGATCTCCAGTACTTTCGACGAGGGTTCCAGCTGGAGAAGGTCCAGCATGAGGGCCACGATGTACGGTTGCGAAATTGTCTGACCCGCAGCGATGGGAAGAGGATGATCCTCGTAGGCCTGGTCGCGGTAGCGCGGCTCCACAAACTCGTGACGCGGGACAGTGGCCATGGCATTGAGCAGGCGCTGGTCGCTGATGCCGCGAGCTCGCACCTGGGTCTCCACCATGTGCTGGCGTTCGACCGCGAAGCGATCGGGCTGGAGTTCGGCAACCAACGCGGCCCCAGAATACTCCTTGTGCCCTATTGCCGTTTTGGGAGCCTGACCTGTGGTGGCCTGGTATATGTGGTCGCGGGCGACTCGCCCGCGGGGGTAAGCAAAGAGCGCCGGCGAGTCGCCCGCGGCCACACCGGCAAGGCTCGCGTATCAGGCACTACTTCTTGCGCTGCCGTATCCGCACGTCGATGCTGACCACGCCATTCTGGTCTCGCACTCCCACGATGGAAACGTTGCGGGTGATGTTGTACTCCGCCTGGATAATCTGCTGCGAGGCCTGGGCTACGTTGGTGGTATAGGTAAGGGTAAGGTTGTTTTTCACTTGCTGCTCGATGGTGACCGCTGGACCCGTCTGCGTGGACGAGGTTTCCGTATTCAGGCCCTGGGGATCGATCTTGATGCGACTGACGCCAAACAGTTTCTGCACCCGGTTGCTGACCGTCGCGTTCAGGGCCGCGCTCAGGATCGCGCTGGAGGTTTCCGAGTTGAAGGCCGACTGGGACTGGTTCAGCTGCGCCGATTCTTCCGAGGTCTGCCCGAACGCCAGCAGCCCGATGATGTCGGAAGTGGGCAATGGCGGCTCCGATCGGTAAGTGACATTGGGCCGGTCGATCTGGCCGTTCAGGTTCAGCGTAATGTCATAGTCGCGCACCCGGGTGGATGCCTGCAGATCCAGCACTGGCGTCGTAGTCACCGGGTTGATAAAGGTGATGTCGCCGCGTTCCAGGCGATACTTGGTTCCGTTAAATTGCACCTCGCCTTCGATGATGTCGGCGCGCCCCAGTATGACGGGTTTGCCGGCCGTCCCGCGGAGATGCAGATCGGCGTCGCCGGAAAGCCGCAAGCTGGCGGTCTGCATCTGCAGTTCCGGAGTGGTGGCGATATGAACATCCAGGCGAATACGATTCAGCAGCCGGTTGGTCGGCGGCAGCGCTGAACCCTGCGAACGTTCCAGGTACGCCCCGAAGTCGAAGCCGGGGGTCATGGCCAGCTTCGTGACAATGATCTCGCCGTTTAATGTCGATGCGGACGAAGTTCCCACAAAATGTAAATCGGCATTGGCGGTGGCGCTGACCCCGGGGGGATAGCGCAGGCGCACATCCTCGCCGCGCACCGTCAGGTCGAAGTTCAATTTGCCGTTGTAGGCGGTGGCGTAGCCGCCAAAGGTGACCAGGCCTCCGCCGGTGTGGGCGGTGAGACTCTGCACCTGCAGCCGGTCCTGATTAAAGATCAGCGAGCCGTTGATGTCGCTCAGCGCGCTGGGCAGATCGATATAGGCGATGGCCCCGTGGTCAACTTTAAGCTGGCCTTGGGTAAGGGGTTTGGCCACCGTGCCTCCCACCGACAAGTCAACCGAAACCGCGCCCGAAGAAGTGAAGTCGGGATTGAGACTCTCGATCAGCTTCAGATTCACCCGGCCCTGGGCGCGCAAGTCAAGTTCGCGGTCTCCGCTCAGGCGCACCTTGCCGGTCGCAGAAATATCGGTGTCCTCTCCCACCAGATGGAACTGGTCAATCTGCAGGGTCTGCTCGGCCATCGAAAAACGGATGGGGCCCTGGTTCTTGATTTTTACGTCTTCGACATCGGCGTCGAGGTTGTCCACATTGGCGGTGAATTGCAATTCGCGGGGCCGCCGCAACGGACCCACCATGTGCACTTCACCGTCCGCCCGCGAATGTCCGTTCACCGCCCCGCGCAGGTAGGTTTTGAAGATCGCGTCCAGCTCCAGCTGGTGGAAGCGGAAATACACGTCCGCGGGCCAGTCTTCGCGCAGATGCACGTTGCCATCGATCTTGAGGTCTGCCTGTTCGAACTGGGATTGTCCCGTGATCCGCAGTTCCGGCCCCTGCGACACTGCATTGATGGTGAAGTCACCGGCGCGTTCCTGGTCGAACGTAAGATCATGGAGATGAATGGCCGCGTTGAGCCGGGGAGCTTCCAGAGTGCCGGATCCTTCGGCAGTGAAGTCGGCCCGGCCGGTCACTCCGATGCGCGCGCTCTGCAGTGTGGTGACACGCGCCAGGTCAAAGTTGTTCCCGGTCAGATTGAAGCGATAGGCATGACTCGATAGATTGTAGGTGGCCCCGCCGGCGACGTTGGACTCGCGGTAGGCCATCTGAATATTTTTGAGCTCGACTTCCTCTCCTTTGAAGTTCAAGTTCGAAGTCAGGCGCTGGACCGGTTCGCCATAAATACTTCCGTCGCGCAGCTGCATGCTGCCTTCCCCTTGCGGAACAGAGCGCGTGCCGGACAGCTGCATGTGAAGGTCCACGATCCCCGTCAACGGATAGGAGTAACCCGCCAGGGCAAGGATGCCGCTCAAATCCGCATTCTGCGTATCCAGGTGCGCCTGCAAGGGACTGCTATCGGTGAACTGCCGGTTGGAAAGTTGAGCGCGGAAATCGAATTTGAGCGAATCGGGGTCGCGACTCAGCGTGCCGTTGCGCACGGCAAACACAGAGGGTGACAGCTGAATGTCGGCCTGCAGGGCGTTCCAGTTGATCGTTTTCTCGGGGGTGTAAGCGGTGGCTGGAATTGTGGTCTCGAAGTCCTGCGACTGTACGTTGCCCGCGATGGCGATCTGGCTGAGCTTTCCCGTGGCCGTACCGTTGAACGAGGCGTGCCCTTTGAGCTTAACCGGGATTTCTCCCGCGTATCCCGCGGCGCTGAAAACCGGCTGCCATTCGCCCAGGTTCGTGGTCGTGACCACGAGTTTGAGCGCTGCGCTGGAGGAGAGCGTGCCGGAAGCATGCACCTGGGTGGCGCGGGTGGCGGCGGTCAATTCCGCAAGTTCCAGCTCGCCGGGTCCGAAACGGTAGGTGCCCTGGGCGTGCCCGGTGAGCGGAAATTGCGCTTTCGTTGACGCCGGCGGCGGCACTACATCGGCGACGAATTGGGCTTCTGTGTGGCGGATGCTGTCCTTCCAATTGGCGTCCACCTTCCCGCTGACTAGGCCGGCGGGTTTGATCCGCTGAAAAGGACGTGAGGCCGTGGCCAGCGCGGCCGCAATTTCCGCCGCGGACAAGTCCTTAAAGCGAAGCCGGGCGCTCCCGCTCTGCCGGTTGGTCTGCTTTTCTCTGGCATTGAGGCCCGCGGGTTGGGAGCTGAGCCATTGCGCTACATCAGCATCGCCCGTAACGCTTCCACCCAATACGTGACCCTGTATCTGGGAGAGTGCCAGCCGCCTCGGATCCAGGGCATATTGCGCGCTCACGCTGGCGTTGTGCACCCCGATCGGAGCGTCCCGCCAATCGAGATTCGACAACAGGGCCTTGCCGATGGATGAAAAATCATCCGCCGACCAGGAGCCGTGCCCCTTCAATTGCAGGATGCCACGCCGCACCTCGGGATGCCTGATGATCGCGGCCGCCTCGGCCAGATCAAGGCTGAGGTCGTAGTCCGCAACGACTTTAGGCTGCCTGAAATTCTCCACCTGGCCGGTGGCCTGGAGGCGCGAGCGCCCCGAGGTCGCTTTCAGCGATCGCAGTTGGATCCGGCTCCTGCCCAGGGTGAAGTGGGCTTCCGCGGTCCAGGCAAAGGGACGATATCCACCGAACGCACTGTCCGCCTTCCCCAGCAGAACGTTTCCTTCATAGACGCCGCGAAACAGCGAATAACTCATATCGGCCGACACATCGCGCAGGGCAAAATCCAGCGGCATTCTCTGGTTTCCCCAGATCAATTCGCCACGGCGTACTTCAAAGCGGCTGATGGACAGCGCAAAAAGCTGCTCCATTGTCTGCTTAGGCGACGTCGCCTTCACCTTCGGCTCCGGCTGGTTGGTGGTGCCGTCGGAGTAAAGAATAATGTGCACGACGGGATGATCGAGCACGACGTAGTTGAGCCCCAACTCACTACGCAGGAGGGACCAGGGTTTGACTTGCGCCATCAGGCTGTTGACGTGGGCATACGGAATCTCTCGCGGCCCTTCCCGGCCATGGATGGTCAGTTCGCGGACCTCCACCTGGAAATGGAAGGGGACAACGTGGATGCTGCCCAGCTCAACTCGGCCGCCTGTGCTGTGCTCCAGGGTAGCGATCAAACGCTGCCGCACCAGCGCCCGGAAGGACTCCGTAGTGCTGTACCAACCCACGGCCAGCAGCACCAGCGCGCCTGCCAGCATGAGCCAGAGCAGATACTTCCAGATTCTGCTCCGTGCCGGCTTGGCGCCGGTTTCGCTCATTGGCTGCGGCCTCCGGAGGCGGGCGCAAACGCCTCGGCGCGGATTTGGCTTCCAGCCCGCAGGTTGTGCAGCCAGGCGGTCAGCAGCTGGCTGATTTTCTTCTGGGTGAGAAGTTCCTTGATTTTCCCCGTGACTTGGGCCAGGGGAACGCTCTGCCCCCCGGATTGACGAAGCTGGGGCAGGAGCTCCTGGTTGTAGTAGCTCTCGATACTTTTGGAATCTACCGTGACCGATGGCCGCAGGCGCGCGTCCACCAGACGCATCAAATCAAGTTCCAGCGCCACATGGCTCTTCAGGGTGTCTTCGCTGAGCCGGTATTTGTCGAGCAGCGCTCTCCAGGCCAGCTCGGTTTCCGCCTCGGGGTACTGCTTGCGAATCTCCGCGACACGCTGGGCGACTTCTTCCGGAGAGGCCTGCGGGGCGTCCGCAGCGGGCTGTTGTTCGCGCAGCAACTCCTGATCAATCAGGCGATCGAGCGCGGCCTTGCGATTCTCTGCGGTTGTGCCAGCCAGGGGACGTCCCGCGCTGAAGGCTTCGTAGCGCAGCGAATCTTCCCAGTCGCTCAGCAGGATGACGTGCCCGTTCACGGTGGCCACAATGCGGTCGATCACTTCGGCCGCGCCGGCCCGGCAAGTGAGCCCGAGAAGCACTCCCATGCAGATCAGGATGGAGATCCTTTTCGCCATCAGAAAGTCTGTCCGATGCTGAAATATACGTTGAAACGGCCCACATGCTGCGGAGCGAATTCACTCGCCGGGCAGGACTCTCCCTGGGCGAGCACCTTATTGCAACGCGGGAACGCTGGCGGGTTTAGATTGTATCCGAAATCGAAGCGCACCGGCCCCACCGGCGTCTTGTATCGCACTCCCACCCCGATGGCGTGCGAAATATAACTGTAGTCGCACTGCTTTGACGTAGTCAGATTCATGCACAATTCCGGATTCTTTTGACTCCAGCGCAGCAGGTTGTGGAACAGGTCATGTCCATTGGTGAATACGTTCCCGGCGTCGTGGAAAATCGCGAAGCTGATATTGTCCTGAAAGAAAGGCAGAGTCGGGGGAGGCATGCGCAGCTCAATGTTGTTTACAAACAGGGCAGTGCCCCCCAGCGGAAATCCGGTATTGGGATCGCGGGGCCCCGCCTGATTCAATCCGAAGCCGCGGTGCGAGTTTCCGCCACCCGCGAAAAAACGTTCGGCCAGCGGCAAACAAATTTGTGGCGCCGGGCAGTCTTCTCCGGGTTGGGGCATGAGTGTATTTCCATAAGGGATTTCAATTCCAATGCGGGTGGAGCGGGCCAGAACAAATTTCTGGTCCGAGTTCCTTTTTCTCCCGATGGAATAGTAGCTGGAATTCTGGATCAGCAACCTGCCGAAGTCAGTTTCCGAACCAAAATGACTATCGGCCACGCCCCCGTCCACCGTGGTGTAGTTTCCCTTGGTGGTTTCCAGATCGTTGTCGCGCAGGTTGCGAATATAGGTAAAGTTGGGAATGGCAACCCGGGTGGGCAGGGACAGCAGAGGAATCTGGTCAGGACTGACAGTATTACTAATGTCGTTCGCCCGCACCCGACGGTAGGTAAGACGATAGGTCATGATGCTGGCCTTGTTGATGATCTGTTCCGCCTGCACCGATCCCTCCAGACGCTGGGAAGTAAAGGTGGTCACGTCCACCGTGTTGTCGTAGAAAGCAGTAAATGTGAGCCGCCAGTTGGGATTGTTGAACAGGCGCGGAGCGTCGTAGCTCATCAGGCCCCGCTGCTGCAGGCCGCCGACATTGGCCTTCAGGTTCACGGTATGGTTGCGGCCGCGAAAGTTGAGCCGGGTCACGCCGAATGAGACGCGCGGGCTGAATCCCGTCTCTCCCAGCGGTTGCGTACCGCTCGAACTCGGCTGTCCCGTCTGGAATTCCACTCCCAGGCCGTAATTAAAGGTATAGCGTCTGGCTTCCTGCACGTTCACCAGCACGTTCTTTTTCCGCTCGCTGCTCTCCGGGTTCTGCACCGCGGTATCCACCTGGCTGAAGATACCCAGGTCGTAAAGCTGCTTCTGGGTATTCAGCATATCGATCTGGCTGAGCGGATCTCCCGGCTTGATCTGGATTTCGCGCTGCACCACAAACGGGCGAGTGTGATCCAGTCCAGCAGTAAACACATGGTCCACGATGACCTGCTCCCCGGGGTGAACGGTGTAAGTGACATCCCGGGAATGAGGGTCGGTGGGCGAACGCTTGGCCGAGGCCTCGAAGGTGGCATTGGGAAATCCGTTGTTGAAATAGTAATTGAGAATGATTTCGCGGTCCTCGTTGATCTTGGAATAGGAAAACCCCTGTCCGGGAGAAATATTGAGATCGGGGAGTGGACTGGTCAGGGCGGTTTCATTGCCCACAATCTGTAGGGTCCCCACCCGGGTCTGAGGACCTTCGTCTATCTGCAGCGTGATTCCCAGATCGTTCTCCCTGCCTTGATAGTTGTCTTCCACCTTGGGGGTAATCGTGGCATCCAGAAACCCATTGGCGCGATAAGGATTAGCGATGAGGTTGCGCACATCCGCGCTCAGAAGCGACTGGCTGTAGCGCCCATGCGCCAGAAAGCGCCCAGCCGGCTGAATCTGCATGCGGGCCCGCAGCAGGTCTTCGCTGAAGATGTGGTTTCCCGTGATCGCCAGCCTCACCAGCTTGTGCCGTTGGCCGGCGTCGATGTTATAGGTCACCCGCATCTCCCCGGTCGAAACCGGGTTTTTCTTCACCGTCACCTTGGCATCGAAGTAGCCCAACCCCTGCACGTAGTTGAGCAGGTTGCGCCGGCCCTCGTTCAGCAAGTCATCGTCGAGGGCATTTTCTTCGTACACCGGGACATTTTTCTTGATCTGGCCACGGCTGATCTTGAGTCCTTCGACCACGATTTCAACCTTCGGTCCAGGGTCGATGTCAAAGGTATAGTCCACCGTATTGCTTGCCGGAAGATAGACCCGGCCTGCGATCGCCACCTGGGACAAGAGACGATTCTGCTTTTGATACTTTTTGCGCAGCCGATCCAGGGCGCGGCTGACCCGTTGCACGGTCACATAGTCCCCGGTGTGCATCTTGGCAATGTCCTGAATCTGTCCCACGGAAAATCCCGCCGGACCGTTCACCGTGATGTGGCCGACGCGGGCGTGGTCCCCGGGGACGAGCCGGAACAGGACATTCATCTGCTGGGTCTCGACTTTCGGCTGCTCCTCGTCCGTCACCGACGAGCGATAGTATCCGTTCTGCTCCATCAGTTGTTTGATGCCGTTCAGCCCGCGCTCCAGTTTTTCCCGGGTGAATAATTCTCCCAGCTGGAGCTTGGACGCATTCACGATCTGATTGGCCGCCGGAGGATTGGGGGCCCCTTCCACAAAGAGCTGGCCCACAAAAAAGTTGGGCCTCATACGAAACGTCAACCCGACTTGGCCCTCCGGCGTGCGCTCCGCTTCGGCTTGAATATCGGCAAAACGCCCGGTGGCGTGCAGGGCCTGAATGCTTTGCCGCACCTTCTCGCGTTCCAAAGGGGCACCAGACTGTTGCGGAATCAGATCGAGCAAACCCGTGGTATTGGCTGAGGGCAGGTCGGCAAAGTCAATCTTCTGAACGATAAGCCCCTCATAGGAGGCCATCCCTCCCACCATCGGCACGGGCGGAGCCCCTTCCTGGCCCGGGGACGGCTGCGCGGATGGCGCCGGGGAGAGTCCTTGCGGGGAAGACGATTGTGCCGCCGCGCTCAGGCAGAGGGAGACCACGAGCGCCAGCCCTGTCAGAGTCCTCCCCATCGCTCCCTCTAGACGCAAACCGGCTCCTCGCAAGTGCAGGCGATGTTGGTTCGATGAATGGCGATCAGACAGTGTTGCATTTGGCTCGGGATACCGCGCGGCAACTATAATAAAGGTTTGCAGGCTGGGAACTGGTGACCTCTTTGGAACTGGAGGAAAGATACTCGCGGCAAGTGCTCTTTCCCGGAATCGGGCGGGAGGGACAAAGCCGGCTGGCCGCTGCGCGCCTAGCCCTGGTGGGATGCGGCGCCACCGGTTCCGCGCTGGCTTCCCTGCTGGCCCGCGCCGGCGTGGGCGGCATCCGCATCATCGACCGCGACTACGTCGAGCCCAGCAACTTGCAGCGCCAGTCCCTGTTCGATGAAGCCGATGCCTCCGATGCGCTGCCCAAGGCGATCGCGGCCGCGCGCCAGATTTCCGCCTTTAACTCCCAGATTGTGATTGAACCGCAGGTCAGTGACCTCGTGCCCACCAACATTGAGGCCCTGCTCGGGGGCATGCAGTTAGTCCTTGACGGCACCGACAACTTCGAGACCCGCTACCTCATCAATGACTTTGCGGTGAAGACTTCCCTCCCCTGGATCTATACTGCTGCGGTCGGCAGCTATGGCATCACCATGAACGTGCTGCCGGGGAAGACCGCCTGCCTGGCCTGTCTTTTCCCCGATCAGCCGCGGGGAGCGTTCGAGACTTGTGAGACCGCCGGAATCCTCAACTCAGCCGTGAGCCTGGCTGCGTCCATCGCCGCGACCGAAGCCATCAAGTTGCTGGTAGGAGCCGATGCGCAAGTGCGGCGTACGCTGCTATCGTTCGACGTGTGGCGCAACCAGCGCGCCGAAGTCAATGCCGCGAGCCCCCGCCCGGGATGCCATGTCTGCGGCGAGCATGACTTTGTTCATCTGGCCGGCGAAGGCCGCCCTCACATTACGCTGTGCGGACGAAACTCGGTGCAGATCCACGAGCGCCACCGGCCGGTTGATTTCCTGGAAGTAAGCGCCCGGCTCCAGCCCCACGGCCCGGTGCGGCATAACGATTTCGTCCTGAAGTTCTGGCCCCAGCCCTATGAGATGACGCTCTTCCCCGACGGACGGGCCATCATCAAGGGCACAACGGACACGGCCCTGGCCCGCAGCCTGTACGCCAGATACGTAGGAAGTTAGGTAGCGCCGGCGTCCCGCCGGCTGTCGGGCGGGCATCTTGCCCGCCCAGCACGGAATCTGAGGTAATGTTTGAAATGGAGGAGAACACTATGCGTCAGCTAGTCGGTCTCTTAGTCGTAATCTGCGGCTGCGGCTTCGCTGCAGCTCAGAACGATCAGGTCCTTCCAGGAGCGTACGCTCAGCCATTCGCCCCGCGCCTCGCCACACCTTCGGCTTCCCCTGAAGCCCTGGCGACGCCGACTCTGACTCTGCACACACCGCATCTTACCGTCGGCGCAAGCACGGGCACACTGAGTGCGGCCGGCTCTCCGTGTACGTCAACCAGCCGGTCTGGTATGAGCCGGGAGCGCGGTTTACCGCGCCAGTGGACGAACCGTCAGCCTCGGCTGCGCCAATCACCGCTGGAGTCGCTGGTCGCGGAATTGAACTCGGGGCCGCCATGTTTCAGAGCAGCTACGGCGTCGCCCAACTGGCGAGTACGATTTCTCGGGGGAAAGCGAAAAGTCTATACCAACCAGGACGTTGCCAGCGTCAACGACAGCAATGGCCTGATTAAGTTTCACGGCCAGCTGGAACACGCGAACTAGACCTGCGTGAGATGCATTGCGGAGCGCGGCCGTGGCGGCGAGTTCCGCTCTGGCCGCCATTTTCGCGATTGCACTCGTGACCTTGTTGTGAGTGCATCGTCTCAAGAATTGATCGCGGAACTTTGCTTTTCGCCGGCCTAACGTGAGGAAATCTTGTGGGTCAGGGCAAGTTTGGCCTTGCAGCAGTGGCATACGTCGTGTTGTTTGGGGCATGTGCCGTTCTTGATGACTTGGCGCCCGCGTTCTTACTGACTGCCGCGGTATCTCTTGTCTTTCTGCTAGCGGGAATTGTTTTCTTGCCACGAATCCGACCCGCAATCAATGTCGCCATCGCTAGCGCGGGAGAGGGAGATTCCGACCCTATTCCTGTTCGGATTGCTGAAACTGAAATCCCGTTGCGTCCGTACGTCCAAGTAGCGACGTGCACCTTGACACTGCGGCATACTCCGCAACTCGTCGCTTCCGGTCTGCTTGCTATTGGGACAATCGCGGTTGTTGCTTCTGGCGTCGCGTCATATCGGACGCTGCTTGTAAATTGGGGGCTCTTCGCGCTTGAAGGCGCATGCATTGCTGGTGCGGTCATCTTGCTTATGTGTTTGCGATGGGCCAACGAATGCCGGCTTCTGGGACGTGCTCACGCTGTACTGGCACCCATCACTGGCATTGAAAGCGGCTTGGCATACCGACACGTTAGATATGAATTTTCTGATGCCGCAGGGAACCGTTTTGGTGGATACAGCCGCATTTTTGGAGAATCCGCTGAAAACGCCGTTGTCGTCTTTTACGAGCCGACTAACCCGGACGAGAATCGAGCGCACCGTTCGTTGGATTTTCGCCGGCTTCGCATTCACGCGGTTGGCGCGCTAAGACTTGGGAAGGAATCAACGACGGAGAGCGCGCCGTCGTAATTGTTGATAAATGACCATTGCACTCCCGTCCACGCCTTGTGCCCCCTTCGTAAATCAATCGGGGGGGTGCCGCTGGAACGCTGTGCTTGGGATCGTAGGACTAGGCCACCAAAGGGGACCCTGCTGCATATTGTTTTCAGCGTTGCGCTACGTTCTCCAGTGCGTCGAAGAATCCAGGATAGGAAATGATCGCCGCTTCCGCCCCGCGAATCCGCGTCTCCCGTTCCGCCCGCAGCGCAGCTACCGCGAACGCCATCGCGATTCGGTGATCGCCGAGCGAGTCAACTTCCGCTCCGCGCAGCTTCTGCCTCCCGGGAATTCTCAATCCATCTTCGCGTTCTTCCACCTGCGCTCCCATGGCGCGCAGATTGGTGGCGATGGCGGCAATGCGATCGGACTCCTTCACCCGCAACTCGCGCGCATCCCGAATCTCGATCCCGCCCTCGGTGTAGGGCGCGATCGCAGCCAAAACCGGGATTTCGTCGATCAGGGCGGCGGTATCGGCTCCGGCAATCGTGGCCCCTTTCAGTCCGCGCCCTTCCACATTCACCGTTCCCCGCAATTCCCCGTACTGCTCTTGCAGTTGGGTCACGGAAATTCCCACGCCCATCAGGATCAGGATATCCAGCAGCCGGGCCCGGGTCGGATTCATCAGCAGGTCCTCAATGGTCAGTTCCGCGCCCGGAAACAGTGCCGCAGCACAGAGGAAGAAAGCCGCGCTTGAAATATCGCCGGGAATCACCGCTTCAATTGCCCGCAATTTTTGCCCGCCGGCAATCCGGGTTTCGTTCTCCATCTGCGTGAGTTCCGCGCCAAACCCGCGCAGCGCCAGCTCGCTGTGATCTCGAGTACGCACGGGCTCGCTGACTGCCGTTTCTCCGCTGGCCAGCAAGCCGGCAAACAACACGCATGATTTCACCTGCGCGCTGGCCACCGGCAGGTTGTAGCGGATTGCTTTCAGCTTTCCGCCGCGCACCCGTAGAGGCGGCCGGCCACCGGCTTGAGAGGTAATCCTCGCTCCCATCATTTCCAGCGGCGTGATAATTCGCGCCATGGGACGGCGGGAAAGGGAGTCGTCGCCGGTAAGCTCGCTCTCGAAATCCTGTCCCGCCAGGATGCCGCTCAACATCCGCATGGTGGAACCCGAGTTGCCGCAATCCAGCGGCGATTCCGGCGCCCGCAATTTCGGGCCGCGGCCGTGAATGACGATGCTGTTTCCGGTGCGCTGCACTTCGACGCCCAGGGCGCGCACGCAGCCCAGTGTGCTGGCGCAGTCCGCGCCGGTGGAAAAATTCTCCAGCCGCGTATCGCCTTCCGCGATCGCGCCCAGCATGGCATAGCGGTGGGAAATTGATTTGTCGCCGGGCAGCCGCAGCGCTCCGGCGACACTGCGAGCGGGACGCATGATGACGGTGGAAGTCAAATTCATCGCTTGATGAGCAAGTCTTGAGGCGCCGGCAGGCGCTACTGATCTGAAATCAGAAATCTACGATCACACTTCTGCAATCGTTAGGCCAACGCCTTGGCTTCGGCCGTGGCTTCCTTCAGAATGTCCGGCGGCACCTCCCGGATGGTGAGGTGGAATTCGAACATCGGCGTTTCCGTGCCTCGTCCCCAGCGGTTTACTTCCCAATGAGCGCGGATGAACTTCACCTCCGCGTGCCCGCTCACATCCAGCAGCATGGGATGCTGCCCCCGGTAAAACTTCTGGGGAAATGCGATGAGCGGCTTCGCCCCCCAGGCCGCCCCGTCGGCCGAGCCATAGACGCTCACGTCCAAAGCTTCCTGCTCAACCATGTTGGTAATGTCCAGAGTCAGCAGGAAGACGCGGCTGGCGGCTGCTCCGATCTCTAGCGCCGGCCCGTCGCCTTTGGCGTTGGCCAGAGTTTTCTCGGGAACCAGGAAAGTGTTGATCGTCTGTGAGGACATGGCGAGAGAATTGTAGCAAAGCCCGGCAGGATACTTGTCAGCTCCGAGATCACTCCCGAAGCCAGAACACGTGGGGACAGCCGCCCCGGCTGTCCGGCGGAGCGGAGCTCCGCTATGCTACCGTCCGTCCGCCAAAATGTGTCGAGCTTCGCTCGACTGGACAGCCGAGGGCGGCTGTCCCCACGTGTTCAGGTTCCCTCGAAGAACTGGCGCAGCAGCTTGCCCACTTCAGCGGGCTGCTCCCAGGGTGAATAGTGTCCCGCATGCTGGATGATCTTCAACTCGCTGCCGGCAATATTTTGCCGCATCAACTCCGCTTCCGAAGGCCCGGTGAGCGTATCTTCATCCCCGGTCACAATCAAAGTGGGGATGTTGATCGTCTTCAAGTCAGGCAGCGAATCCGGCCGCTCCGCCATGCCGCGCTGCACCTCGGCAACATTTCGGGCTGACATTTTTCGCATCATGCGCAGGGCGCCATCCACCAGGTCGGGACGGCTGTCCCGGGTCGTATTGCCAATCAATTTACGGACCATACTCGCGAAAAACGGCTCAGTGCCCCGCTCCAGCACATCGGCGGCAGCCTGCAGACGTCCAGCCCTGGCTTCGGGAGAGTCGGGCGGGGCTTTGGTGTTGCACAGCGCCAGCGCCGCCACCCGCCCGCGATAACGCCGCCAGAACTCGAACAGCACATAGCCGCCAATTGAGACTCCCGCCAGCGGCACCCGCCCCAGTTCCGCATGGTCAAGAATTCTGGCGATATCGGCCGCATGCTTCGCCATGGTGGCCGGCCCTTCCCCGACGGATGATTCACCATGTCCGCGCAGGTCGGGAAGAATGAGCTGATAGCGCGAGGTCAGGGCCTGGGCGGCGGGCAGCCAGAATTCATGATGAGCAGGAAAAGGATGGAGCAAAACCAGCGGCGGTCCCGTCCCCTGGACATGGTATGCAATCTCGGCGTCGCCACTGGTGATGTGAATCATTCGGGATTGTGTGGGTCGGACACTCCATATCCAAATTACGAAACCACAGCCTGGTGCCCAGCAGGCGCTTCAGCCCGCAGCGGCTCTTCCGGCATCACCACCCAGGCGATGGGATACGAGAGCAACCCGATGCCCGTCATCACCGCCGTAATCAACCACACCAGCCGGACCAGGGTCACATCGAGATCAAAGTATTCGGCGAAGCCGGCACAGACTCCCGCAATCTTGCGGTCGCCACGAGGTCGCACCAGACGCCGGCGTGAAACCGCGCTCCCGATTCGCTTGCCGCAATAGGCGCAATGGCTGGCATCATCCTGAATCACCTTGCCACAGTAGTTGCAGTACATGGCTCCTCCGTCCCACTCAACATATCTACTCAACAATACGTACCATGACACGTGAAGGTTCCCAGATCTAGTTCTCCCGATAAGCCTCTTTGATCCGCTTGCGCGCTGTCTCGGCCGGCAGGGAGTTGGAGTCCTTGGCTAACACAGCCTGATATTTCGCCAGCGCCAGATCGCGCTTCTGCAGCAGATCGTACATCTCCCCGGCCCCCAGGTTGGCCTTCTGCAACGCCTCCTCTTCCGGCTGCGGGGCCTGCCCTACCTGTTCGTACGCGGCCGCGGCGGCGCTGTAGTCCTTCTGACTACGCAGCAAGTCTCCCAGGCTGAGGGCGGCGATTTCATAGTGCAGGCCGGGATAGTGTCCTTCCCTCCCCGCCTGCCAGATTCTTCGATAAACCACCGCAGCCTCCTGATTGTGTCCGGCGGCGCGCAGCAGGTGGCCCTCCTCCAACGCCAGCAGTACGTCCTGGGGAAAGCGCGGGACCAGCGAGCGCACAATCGGCAGGGCCTCATCATAGCGGTGCTCGCGGCGCAGAAACACCGCCAGCAGGATCTGCGCATCGATACTAGTCTCGCCGTTTCCCTGGGCACACTCTTTGAGGTACTCCAGTCCCTTTTCCTTGTTTCCTCCCAGCCCCACCATCGAAGCTGCCACCTTCACTCCCCAGGGCAGACTGCCGACCACATAGTTGTGTGCCCCCACGATCAACTTCGCTTCCACCGTGGAAGGAGAGAGTTCGAGCACCCGTTCATGATCGCGGCGCGCCCCCACGGCATTGCGCAGGGCCGAAAACCAGGCGCGTTCGATCAGCGCCGTGTAGGTGGCGAATTGCGCACGGGTCACGCCGCGGGCGTAAAGCGCGTCCACGTCGTTCGGGTTTGCCGCCAGGCGTTTTTCCTCCAGCTGCAGGGCGCGATCCACCAGATTCTTGATCTGTTCCTTGACCTTCGGATCCGCCGGACGGTGCGGCGCGGAAATAAAACTGTCGTTGGCGTACTCCCCCGTATTCAGCACGCCCATGCGGTAGAGCTCCCGGAACAGGGTCGAGGTCAGGAGATGATTGACCGCGAAAGGATCGTCAGGATGCCGCGCCAAAACCTGTTCGAACTCCTGCACCGCCCGGTCGTAGTCGAGATTGTAGAAATGGTTGAACGCGGTCAGGTTCAGCGGATCATGGGGACGATAGGCAAGGGAGGTGGAATTGGCATCTGAGGACGCCATCACCTGCGCAGCCAGCAGCACACACACCAGAAGCAGAAAGGCGCGGCGTGGAAGGGGAGAAAGCAAATTCTCTCTCGTCGGAGTCTCTAAACTTCAGTTTACCTGAAGAGGGCTGCCGTCTGCCGCGAACCAAGAAGGTTAAGATCCGGGTGTAATACCAGACTGAGAGTGTGCCTATAATCAGCGTCCAGAATTAACTTTTCATAATCAATCGAGCGCATCTTTCCTAGTAGCAGCGGTAATTCTTGCGCGATTTGAGACGGTCACCTTGGGGCTCGATCGGCAAAGAATCGGCGTTTCAATAACTTAGCCATTTTTGCTTTTTGGTTACCGGCTTGCGATCTGGGAAGGCGAGGATTTTTATGTCTAACGCCGTGCACGATGCGCAACACGAGTTCTGGCGGCCTCCCGTAGTCCCCGCCGACGCACCTCGCCCCTCCAGGGTGGAGGTCTGCGACAGTTGCGCCAGCGAGTTCATGGTGGGCTCACTTTTCTGCCATGTCTGCGGGGCTTCGCGCGCAACACGGCCCACGACCGCTTCTAATTCTCATTGGACGCTTTACCTGGAGTTCCACCACATCCAGCGTGCGCTGGGGCTGTCCACCGCCTCGCTGGTCGCTTTTCTGGTCGGAATGGTGTGCCTGATTATGGCCGGGATCGCGGTTGGCCTGATCTACAGTGTTCAAACCTTCAACGATTTTCAGGCAGTACAACTCTACCGCATGCAATGGCTGCTGGGAGCTATCGCAGCCTTCGCCGCCGGCTTGCTCCTCAAGAAGACTCCTGACAAGAAACGTTAGAAATTGCACCGCCCACGTAGGCCCGGAAGTCCTCGTCCGAGTAGGGATGTGAGCAAAACCAAAATCAACTTCCAAGGCGCCGGACAAGAGTGTCCGACCCACACATACCAGGCTCGCTCAATTTTTCTCACTTCCGCCAAAACCAGCCGGGCTTCGCCCGGCCGGGCGGGGTAAGGACACCCGCCCCCTTATGTGGGGTCGTTGATCACGACCCGCCTCTGTTGATGCATGCGATACAGATGATGGACCGGCCCGGTGCCGCGCCCCAGGGGATGGGCGTTGGCAATCGCGGCGGCGACGTAGGTTTTCGACAAGAGCACGGCCTCGGGCAGTCCGCGACCGCGCGCTAAATGACAAGCCATCGCGGTGGAGAATGCACAACCTGTGCCATGGGTGGACTTCGACTCCAGCCGGTTGGATTTGAACACTTCCTGCTCGGTCCCGTGGCGACTGGTAAAACTCAAGAGATCAATTGCCTTGTCGAGGTGACCGCCGGTGATGACCACAGCCGTTGCACCCATCTCGTGCAGCCGTGCGGCCGCCACCCGCATCTGCTCCAGGTTCGTGACCGCGAACCCGGTCAGGGCTGCGGCCTCGTCCACATTGGGTGTAATGAC
>Ga0207706_10001392_pt1 | contig 24155 bp, 24 predicted proteins | sample KBSC53metaG_FD_184318 | JGI IMG/M metagenome (GOLD analysis project Ga0207706, IMG submission 184318) | Corn rhizosphere microbial communities from Kellogg Biological Station, Michigan, USA - KBS C5-3 metaG (SPAdes) (version 2) | ecosystem: Host-associated > Plants > Roots > Rhizosphere > Soil ... | reverse complement strand
GCCGGTGCGGTTGGTTGCTCCACGGGCACGGCGGCCGCGGCAACCACGCTGACCCGGAACCTGTTGCTGCGAAACGGCGACCTCGGCATCGAGGCCGTGCCGGGCGTGATCGACGGCGGCGGAAACCACGCGCACGGCAACGGCAACCCTGGGCAGTGCACGAACATCTCATGTAAGTAGCCGCGCGGAGAGGCTCCGCTCACTCGTCAAAGACCTCGGCCGGCCGACGCATTAGATATCGCTGAGGTCGGCGTGCCTGCAGTAGGTCCGGGCCAGCCAGGCGTCCCGCCCGCCGTCTCGGAACCCCTGCGGCGGCACACTTGGCGCCGTTTTCTTGTTATCCGCGCCGCTCCTGGGAGCAGGTCAAATGGAAGCCGGCGGAAGTCTCTTTCTGCAACCTTCCGGGCGTCGCCGCGTTCTAGGATCAAGCGGGGCCGGGATCCCAAGGACACGCGTGCGTCGCAGGCGTTGTTCGAGCGTCGCAGGGGCGTCCGGGAAACCGGCCCCGTGCGTGTTGTAGCAGCGGCCCGCTCGCGTGTTTACCCCGCTCGCGTGTTTACCCCCCTGTTGTCCGTTCTTGCGACCTCGCCCGCGCCAGTACCTCGGTCGATCAAGGCGATCGCGACCGCGGAGCTAAGGAGAGCGGCTACTCAGGGGCGCGGGCTTCGTAAATGTGTGTGCGGCGAAGCGCCTCGACCATCGCGTTCCAGAGGTTGTACATGTCGCGGTTGGTCAGCACCACGCTGTATGTCGGCGCCACCTCGGTCTGCCACTCCTCCAGGCGTACGGAGTCCGGTGCGTCCGCCACGACGCGAAGGGCCCTGCCGTTAGCGAGGGCCACTGTCTGCGCGAAGTCATGTTCAGACGCGTTCATTTCGGAACTCTGCGCTCTAGAGGTCGACGATGAGCAAGCCCGCAGGCACCGGGCGTTACGGGCCCTATGTGAAGAACGGGCATAGCTCAGAAAAGTTCGTGAGTAGCCGTGTCGGGGCAGGCCGACCAGCGCGTGCCGTTGGTTGCTCCGCGGCCGCGTCGGGTGCAGTATGGGACGGTCATGGCCCGCGCAGCGGCTTCTCCGACCGTGGACCCGTCCAGGGAGCTGCTCGAACGGGACGAGCAGCTGACGATGCTCGGCGACTGCGTCGAGACGGTGCGGAAGCGCTCGCGAGGGCGGCTGGTGCTGATCGGCGGGGAGGCCGGCGTCGGCAAGACCGCGCTGCTTCGGCGCTTCTGCGACGACCCGCCGGACGGCGCCCGGCTCCTGTGGGGCTCGTGCGATGCGCTGTTCACGCCGCGCCCGCTCGGGCCTTTCGTGGACATCGCCGCGGCCACCGGGGGCGAGGTCGAGGAGCTCGTCGAGACGAGCGCGGGGGCGTTCGAGGTAGCCGCTGCGCTGATGCGAGAGCTGCAGACGCGCCCGCCGGCGATCCTGGTGCTCGAGGACGTGCATTGGGCTGACGACGCGACGCTCGACGTCCTGCGGCTTCTTGGCCGGCGCGTCGAATCGCTCCCTGTGGCGCTGCTGGTGAGCTATCGCCAGACCGAGCTCGGGCGCTTCCACCCGCTGCGGCAGGTGCTCGGCGAGCTCGGGTCGGGAGCGTCGAGCGTACGAGTCAGGCTCGAGCCGCTGTCATCGCAGGCAGTCGTTCGCCTGGCTGAGGCGCATGGAGTCGACGCGGCCGCGCTGCACGAGCGGACGGGCGGCAATCCGTTCTTCGTCACCGAGGTGCTCGCGGCCGGTGAGGAGATTCCCGAGACCGTGCGCGACGCCGTGCTCGCTCGTGCGGCACGGCTCACGCCCGCCGCGCGGGAGCTGCTCGACGCCGTCGCGATTACACAGCCGCAGGCGGAGCTCTCGCTGCTCGAGCGGTCCGCGCCGGAGGCCTTGCCGGCGCTCGACGAATGCCTCGCATCCGGGATGCTGGTGCAGACGAACGGCGCCGTGGCGTTCCGTCACGAGCTGGCGCGCCTCGCCATCGAGGAGGCCGTCGCCCCGCACCAGGCGCTCGTCCTCCACCGGGCGACGCTCGAAGCGCTCAGGGCCTCCCCAGAGGGGACGGTCGACCTCGCACGGCTCGCCCATCATGCGGAGGCGGCCGGCGACACCGAAGCAGTGCTCGAATTCGCCCCGGCGGCCGCGGCCCGCGCATCGGCGCTCGGCGCGCACCGGGAGGGGGCGGCGCAGTACGCGCGTACCCTGCGCTTTGCCGGCGGGTTGCCGCTGGAGCAGCGCGCGGACCTGTTGATGGGTCATGCCGCCGAGTGCTACGTGATCACGCTGGACGAGGAGGCACTCGCCTCGAGCCGGGAGGCGCTCGAGGCCCAAAGGGAGTTGGGCGACGTGCCGAAGCAGCTGGAGGCGCTCGCCTCGATCGCGCAGGCGCAGCTCAACATGGGTGCGGGCATGGATGGGATCGAGACGGCCCGGGAGGCTGCCGCGTTGTTCGAGGATCTGCCGGGGCCGCTCCTGGCGATCGCGTGCGACCTGTGCGCCGCCATGTCCATCATCTCGGAGGATCGCGCCGCGACAGAGAGTTGGGCGCGCCGTGCGCTCGAGCACGCGGAGGAGGCCGATCTGCCTCACATCGCCGCGAGCGCGCTGGGCTGCCTCGGCGCCGCGCAGGCGCTCCAGGGAATGCCGCGCGGTGCGGAACGGCTCGAGCAGTCGCTCGCCATGGCGGAGCAGCTGCCGGGTGCCGAGGATCTTGTCGGCCGGACACACGTGCTCCTCGCCATGGCCGGAAGCCGCAAGCGGTCGCTGGAGATGATGGAGCGCTATGTCGAGCCTGGGCTCGCCTATTGCGCCGAGCGCGACCTCGACGTCTGGAGTCGCCTGCTCCTCGCCACGCGAAGCTGGGTCGCCATGGAGCGCGGGGACTGGGACCGGGCCGCGGAGACGGTGGAGCTGGTGTTGATGGAGGACTGCACCCTGTCCTGTGTCCAGGCTCGCGTCGTGCTCGGGCTCGTCCGGGCGCGCCGCGGCGATCCCGATCCGTTGACGCCGCTCGTGCAGGCGCGCGAGGTGGCTGAGCGCACCGGACAACTGTGGTGGGAATACCAGGTCGCGGCCGCAGAGGCCGAGGCGCTCCTCCTGGGAGGGCGTCCCGAGGCGATCGCGGACGCGACCGCCGAGGCGTTCGAATCGGCAACGCGGCTCGGAGCGCCGTGGCCTGTCGCCGAGCTCGCCTGGTGGCGCCGCCAGGGCGGCATCGAGGAGCCGGTCCCGGCGAACGCCGGCGGTCCCTTCGAACAGCAGCTCCGCGGCGACTGGGACGGCGCCCTCGCGGCATGGCGGGCCGCCGGCTGCCCCTACGAGGCGGCGGTCGCCCTTGCGGAGCTCGGCGACGAAGACTCGCTCCGCCGGGCACTCGAGGAGCTCCAGGCGCTCGGAGCCCAGCCTGCAGCGGCGATAGTCGCTCGCCGGCTCCGGGAGCGTGGCGCGCGTGGGGTGCCGCGTGGGCCGCGGCAGGCGACGAAGGCGAATCCGGCCAACCTCACGCGGCGGGAGGTCGAGGTGCTCACGCTGGTCGCGCAGGGCCTCCGGAATGCCGAGATAGCGGCGCGGCTCGTGCTCTCAGAGCGCACCGTCGACCACCACGTCGCCTCGATTCTGCGCAAACTCGGCGTTCGCGGGCGTGCCGAGGCCACGGCCGAGGCAGCCCGTCTGGGCCTCACCGAGGCCGAATAAACCTAGGCAACGGCTGCGCGCAACTTAGGCAGCTGTGCCGATGCGCAGGTGCCCCCTCGGCTCTTAGCGTCGAGCCATGCTCGATGCACGTTCCCCCACCGGAGAGGAGCCGTCATGACCAAGAGGACCATCACGACGAGCCTTGCCGTTGCAATCGCCGTCGCACCGGCCGCCGCAGCCCAGGCCCGCGAGCCCGTCACCCGAGCCGACGCCGCCGCCGCGGCCCACCGTGTCGCGCACGACGCCGCTGTCGGAATCGCGGCGCGGTCGGCAACGGGAGTCGAGGCCCTCAGCCACGGCGCGGCACGCGTCGACCACACGAGCGTCGGCAACTACCTGCGGTACGGGAAGTTCCGCATGGGCGCGTCGTACGCCCTCTTCGGAACCAACACGGTGAACGGCGAAGCGCGCACGCTCTGGTGCGTGGGCTATCTCGAGGTCATGCGCGGCAAGAACGGCCGCACCCGCGTCGTGCCCGGCAATCTGATCTGTCCCGTCAGCTGAGCCGAGCAACAACGAGCCTGGCGCACCGGCGGGAGTGCGCCAGGCGCTCCTGCGAACATTTGCGCGCATGCCGCCGCTACGGGCCAGGGAGCGCGCGCAGCTCCCCGACACCGCCTTCGCCCATATCGACTCGCAGGGTCGGCGGCGGCTGCCGATCCATGACGCGTCGCATGTGCGGAACGCGCTCGCCAGATTCGGGCAGGTGCACTTTGAGGACGAGGACGCCCGCGACCGTGCGCGCAGCCGGCTGCTGAGGGCGGCCAAGAAGCACGGGATCATGCCGATCGGCTTCATCAACGCCCAGCTGCGGCCCGACCGCCGGCTGCCGACCGGCCAGGTCACCTTCCTGCTCAGCGACATCGAGGACTCGACCGGGCTGCTGGACCGGCTCGGCGACGAGTACGCGCGCATGCTCGCGGAGATGCGCCGGCTGATCCGCCGCGCGGTGCAGGGCGTCGGCGGCCGCGAGGTCTCCGCCCGCGGCGACGACGTCTTCGCGGCCTTCGAGCAGGCACCGGCCGCGGTGGACGCCGCGCTGGCCATCCAGCGGACGGTCCTCGCCACCAGGTGGCCTCGCGACGCCGACGTGCGCCTGCGGATCGGGCTCCATCGGGGTCGTCCGGAGCTCACCGACACGGGCTACGTCGGCATCTCGGTCCACGCCGCGGCGCGCATCTGCTTCGCGGCCCACGGCGGCCAGATCATCCTCTCCGCAGCCGTGAGCTCGGCAGTCGCCGACTCGCTGAGTGACGGGATCGCGCTCAGAAGCCTCGGCGCGTGGCGATTCCGCGGCCTGCCCGAGCCGATCCCGATGTTCCAGGTCGATGCGCCGGATCTCCAGTCCGACTTCCCGCCGCTCCGGGCCGCGGCCCTGGCCGGCTAGCCGCGGAGGATCAGCGGGCGCAGGTTCGGTAGCGGCGCGTCTGCCTGAAGCTACGACCGCTGCGGAGCGTCCCGCGGATCGTCAGCGTGTGTCGGGTCCGCGCGCTCCGCCGTAGGTTCACCCGCGCCTTCCAGATCCGCGGGCCCCTGACGAGCTTCAGCCTGCGCCCGTCGAGCGTGAGGCGCGCGCGCTTCAGGTGCGCCCGGCGCGCGTTGATCCGGATCGTGAAGGCGCGCTTCGCCAGACAGCTCGAGCTGGGGAGGACCCGCACCGCGACCGGGACGCTGTCCGTGGCGCTCGTGCCGGAGCCGCTGCCCGTTGTGCCACCGGACGTCGTCCCGCCGGTCTGCGTGCCACCCGTCTGGGTGCCTCCGGACTGGGTGCCGCCGGCGTCCGGAACAGGGCAGCCGCCCGGAGCCGGCACGATCGGGCAGGCGTCCGCGGTGTCGGACGCACCATCTCCATCGAAGTCGCCGACCGCGGGGATGCTGCCTCCGGCCGTCGTGACCTGGGCGGTCGGCAGCGAGGCTCCGCTCTTGCCGTTGTAGGCGCTGATGCCGCCCGCGCCACCGGCGCCAACGGTGATCTGAGTGCCCGGGGCGACGATGGCGCGCCCATTGATCGCCAGGACGCCGACCGACGCGCCGCCGGCACCGCCGCCACCCCGTCCGCCGTGCCCGCCGTAGCCGCCGTTGCCGCCGGCGCCGGCCTTGAAGTACGTGTTGCCGATCCACTCGTCGAGCGCCGGGCCGCCCTTGCCGCCGGCGCCGCCCTCCTGATAGGAGCCGCCGTTGCCGCCCTTGCCGCCGTCGGCCGTGTGGACCGTGGATCCGTCGAGCACGAGGACGCGCCCGCCCGCGCCGGCGAACACGCCGATCGAGCCGCCGCCGCCCCAGCCGCCCATGCCTCCCTTGCCGAGGTAGCCGCCAGCGCCGCCGCCGGAGCCGGTGAGGCACGCCTCACCAGCGGCACCGCCGCCGCCACCCGCGCCGTGCGTGCCGTCCGTGCCGGAGCTGCCCGCCATCGCCTGGTAGAAGGTCGACGCGTAGTTGAGCGCGGCAGAGCCGCCCTGACCATCCGTGCCTGGGAGCCCGGGGGCGCCCTGCCCACCCGACTGGCCCTGGGACTGGCCGCCCCAGCCGCCCTGGACGCCGGGCTCGCCGGCCCCGTCGAAGCCCTTCCACTGCTGAGTTTGATTCCACGCCGCGCCGCCGGTGCCCCCGCTCAGCATTCCGGGAATGGCAAAGCCGCCGCCCAGTCCGCCGAAGAAGTCGCAGCTCTTTGCGCCCGGCGAGCCGTCCGGCGCCGCCGGCAGAGGGGCGGGCGGGATGCCGCCGTCGGTGCCCTTGGCGCCCGGCGCGGTCTGGACGGCGACGCGGCTGAGCGCCACGGTGCCCGAGCCGAACGCCCGCACGCCGTAGGAGTTGAGGACCGTCGGGTCGGAGACGCTCTGGACGGTGACGAGCTGGAGCACGATCCGCGGGACCGCGACACCCACGACCTGGCCAGGCGCGCGGAGCGTCGCGACGTTCGCCGCCGACCGCTGCCACGTTCCCGCCGCGTAGCCGCCGTAGACCCCGATGTTGCCGCTGCCGCCAAGGAAGTTGACCTTGCCGTCGTAGAGCCCCGCCGCGACGTAGACGTCCTTGCCCGCGGGGAGCGCGGCGGACACCGCCGCCGCGACCGTTGCCTTGGGGTGATCGAAGCTGCCGACGTTCGCGTCGTTGCCGCCCTTCGCGACGGGCGCCACGAACACCGCGGCCGTCTTGTCCCCGTCGATTCCGTCGCAGTTCGAGTCGGCGAAGCCGAGATCCGGCTTGTCCGGCGTGCCTGCCGAGCACGCCGCGTGCGCGGGAGTCCCGCCGCCGAGACAGATCATTCCGCTGACCGTGATGGCGAGCAGCACGAGGCCGCGCCGTGAGTTCTCCGTGAGCATGCGACGAGCATCGGCTCAGGAGCTCGCCCGGGCCAGTGGGGTGAGCCGTCAACTTTCTGGCGGAGAACCGACGGGTGCGGGCGTCGCTACGCCCTGGCCGCCCGGTGCCGCCTGCGCCTCTGTTCCACGAAGCGCGCGTGCTTCATCTGGATGCCGCACTCGTCCATGGAGCACCAACGCCGGCTGTGGTTGCGGCTCTGGTCGAGGAACAGCCAGCGGCAGTTGCCGCAGGTCTTGAGGCGGTCGAGCGGGCCGCCGGTTAGGAGCTCCACCGCGGCGTGCACGATCGGGCGCAGCGGATCGGTGAGCTCGCCGGGAGCCGGGAAGGTCCATTCCAGCGTCTCCGTTCGGCCGCCGGAGCCGGAGCCGGCGGCGGGCGTGGCGAGCCGAGCGTCTGCGAGGGCGTCCCGCTCCTCCTCGCGGAGCCGCTCGAGCAGGGCAGCGGGCGGCCGCTTGCCGTCGGCGAGGGAGCGGAAGATCGGATAGAGAAGCTCGTCGCGGACCTCCCTGACCCGCTCGAGCGCCCGGTCCGCGCCCCGCTCGTCGCGCCGCCCCTTGGCCCGCAGGGAGGAGGCCTGCCGCTCCGAGATCACACCGAGCCGCGCGCACCAGATCGCGAAATCGTCGTACGTGTCCATGAGCTCCTCGGCGGGACTCGGCGGCTCGATGTGGAGCCCGCCGACGGTGTTCACGAAGTCGAGCACCAGGTGCCCGCCTGCGAGCGGCACGGTTGATACGACTCTCCCCGATGTGTCCACTGTCACAGACTATACCGGACACATTCTGGGTAGGCTGGATGTGTCCGATCAAACGACCAACGGAGGTCACAAGCCCGTGTTCGGAATCATCGTCGACATCCCGGCAATCTCGTCTCGCTACGTCCGTTCGGCGCTGCCCCATGCGCCCGTCCAGCAGGACGCCCGGTGGCGAGACGCCCGAGGTGGTCGTGCGCGCCGCAGGACGATACGATCGCGGCACGGCTGACGCTTTCGTCGAGCGGGGCGCTCAGTCGCTGGCTCGCAGGGAACGAGGTACGGCGTCAGGAGGGCGACGGGCCTGTTCTCCATCACCGGAGGGAGGGCAAGCGTTGTCGCAGCACATCGAACCGTTCACGTGCAATGTCAGCCCTGAGCGCGACCACGTCGTCGTCGCTCCGCGGGGTGAGCTCGACATGGCGACGGTGGGAAAGCTGGACCAAGAGCTGCGCCAGCTCCACGAGTCCGGCTTCAGCCGGATCGTCCTGGATCTGGGCGGCCTGTCGTTCATGGACTCGTCCGGGCTTCACCTGGTCATGAGGTGGACGGCCGACGCGTCGCGCGACGGGTTCACGTTCGAGCTGGAGCCGGGCCCACCCGCCGTGCAGCGGATCTTCGAGCTCACCGCGGTGGCCGACGAGCTGCCGTTCAGGACACGTCCCGGCTGACCGGCGTCAGAGCGGCCGGTCGAGAGCGTGCGCGGGCAGGGGCTCGAGGTCGTTGACGAACCCGGGCTGCGACTCGACGCGGTCCAGCCAAGCCGCGATGTTGCCGTGGCTCCTCGGGTCCGCTCCCGCGTCGTCCGCGCAGTGAACGTACGCGTACAGCGCGATGTCGGCGATCGAGTAGTCGCCCGCAACGAAGTCGCGGCCGTCCGAGAGCCCGCGTTCGAGGGCGACGAGCGCGTCCTGGCCTCGCTCCAGCCGGTTCGCGTAGACCTCGGGCATCTGCTCGTGCCGGCCCGAGAGCCGGAGGAAGCGGGCGTAGCCCAGCTCCGCCTCGATGCGGTTCTGCTCGAACAGCATCCACTGTGCGACCTGCGTGCGCGGCATCCGCTCGTCCGGGAGGAAGCCCGTGCCGTCGGCGAGGTGCGTGAGGATCGCGCCGGACTCGGCGATCGTCTCCCCCGAGTCGAGCTCGAGAACCGGGATGCGCCCGTCGGGGTTTCGGGCGAAGTGCTCGTCGCTGCGGGTCTCGCCCCTGAACAGGTCGACCGTCACGCGCTCGAAGGGAAGCTCCAGCTGTCGCAGCAGGATCCTGGGCTTCATGCAGTTCCCCGATGAGGGGTGGTCGTAAAGGATCACCCGCGCAACCTAGCCTGTGGGGTGTGCGGAGAGGAATGGCAGCAGTCGCCACACTTGTCGCGCTGGGCGTGGGGGCGCCCACAGCGGCTGCCGAGACGGTCCAGGTCGACCCGGGTCTCGAGTGGACCACGATCGTCTGGCCACAGGGCCCCATGCGGATCAACGTGCTGGCAGTGGCTCCCGCCCGCGTGCACGGCGTGCTGTCGAATGACCGAATAGCGGGCCGGGAGCGCGTGAGCAGGATGGGCAGGCGAGTGCAGGCGGTCGCCGGGGTCAACGGCGGCCACTTCAAGGCGAGCGGCGACCCGGTGGGCGCGCTGGCCCTCGACGGCCAGCTGCTCAGCGAGCCGATCGACGGCCGCACGGGGCTGATCCTGGAATCCGGGGCGCCGGCCACGATCGCGCCGCTCCGCTTCCGCGGGCGCGTGACCGTGAACGGGCGTTCGCGCGCGGTCGACGGGATCGATCGGGCTCGCGGTGTCATTCCTGCATGCGGTGGCCGGGGCGGCGACGTTCCGACGACCCGGCCGAACGCCGTGGTCACCTGCACCGACGGCAGCGAGCTCGTCGTCCTCACGCCTGGCTACGGCCTGCGCCCCCCGCGCGAGGGAGGCGTGGAGGCGCTGATCCGCAACGGGACCGTCGCGAGGGTGCGGCCCCCGGGCACCGGACCGGTCCCCACCGACGGCCTCCTCCTGACCGGGACCGGCGACGCGGCCAGCTTCCTGCGCAACGCCGCCCTGCCCCGCAGCAAAGCGAGGATCGCGCTCACGCTGACCGCAGCCGGCCGCCGCATCGCGCTCGGGCCTTCGGGCGGCCCCGACGCGGTGTCCACGCCCGCCGTCGTCCTCGGCGTCGGCCCGCGGCTCCTCCGAGCCGGTCGTGTCTCCATCCCCGCGTCCGCCGAGGGCCTCGACCCACCGCAGGCGCCGTCGTTCTTCGGCACTTTCGTGGCCGGCCGGCAGCCGCGGACGCTCGCGGGCGTGCGGCCGGACGGCACGTTGCTCCTCGTCACCGTCGACGGGCGGCGGCCCGGATGGAGCGTCGGCATGACGCTGCCCGAGGCGGCCCGGCTCATGCGCTCACTGGGCGCCAGCGACGCCCTCAACCTCGACGGCGGCGGCTCGACGACCATGACGATCCGCGGCCAGGTCGTGAACCGCCCCTCCGACCCGGGTGGCGAGCGTCCCGTGGGCGACGGCCTGTTCGTGATGCCATGAGGACCGCCACCGCCGCGACAGCGCTCGTGCTCGCTGCAGCCCTCGCCTCCTGCGGCAGTGCGGCGCGCGACGAGGCGGCCCAGCGGCCCGCCGGGCCGAGCGCCACGCGAGCCGTCGTCTGGGCCGTCGGGGACGCCGCCACGCCGGGGCGCGCCGCCGACCGGATCGCCTCACTGGTACGCCGCGCGAAGCCAGACCGCTTCCTCTACCTCGGCGACGTGTACGAGACCGGCACGCCCATGGACTTCCGGCGCTGGTACCACCCGCGCTTCGGCGCGCTCGCCCAGATCACGCTGCCGACGATCGGCAACCACGAGTGGGACAACCGCTTCAAGGGCTACTACCGCTACTGGGCGGGCCGGAAGGGGCGCAGGTGGCCGCCCTGGACCAAGATCCGCATCGCCGGCTGGGAGATCCTCGACCTCAACTCGCAGGCGCCGCACGGCGTCGGCTCGCCCCAGGTCCGCTGGCTCGAGGCTGCACTCACCGGCCCGGGCGACTGCCGCATCGCGTTCTGGCACCGGCCCCGCTACAGCGAGGGCGCCTACGAGGGGGCGCCGGATCTGAACCCGCTCTGGAACGCGCTCGCCGGCCACGCCCGGATCGTGCTGAGCGGGCACGACCACAACCTCCAGCGGCACCGCCCGCAGAAGGGACTGACGCAGTACGTGGTCGGCGCGGGCGGGCGCGGCCGCTACAAGCTCCACGGCGGGCGGGGGGACACGATGGTCTGGGGCCGCGACGACATCAACGGCGCGCTCCGCATCGTGCTGACGCCGGGGAATGCCCTGCTCGAGTTTCGCGGCCCGCGGGGGCACCTGTTGGACCGCAGTCGCGCGTCGTGCACGCCGGGAGTCCCGGCGGCCTCCGCTCAGTAGCGTTCCCGCCGATGGACGAGCCCGTTGTGATCCTCTGCGGCGGCCGGGGCACCCGGCTGCGCGAAGAGACGCACACGATCCCGAAGCCGCTCGTCGAGATCGGCGGCCGTCCGATCCTCTGGCACGTCATCCGCATCTACGCCCACCAGGGCTTCCACCGCTTCGTGCTCTGCCTCGGGCACAAGGGCGAGCTGATCGAGCAGTTCGTCGCAGGGAACGGGCTTCCCGAGGGGCTCACGATCGACTGCGTCCGGACGGGGGAGGAGACACCGACCGGCGGCCGCATCGCCCGCGTGAGGGAGCGGCTGGGCGGCGCGCGCTTCTGCGCGACCTACGCGGACGGCGTCGCGGACATCGACCTGGCCGAGCTGCTCGCCTTCCACCGCGACCATGGCGGGCTGGCCACGATGACCGTGGTCCAGCCGCGGCTCCAGTTCGGCGTCGCGCGCCTGAACGGCCGTGACGAGGTCGAGGGCTTCGAGGAGAAGCCGCAGTTCGAGGGCTGGATCAACGGCGGGTTCTTCTGCTTCGAGCATGGCGCGCTCGACTACATCGGCGAGGACTCGGTGCTCGAGCGCGACCCGCTGGAGCGGCTCGCCTCCGACGGCCAGCTGCGCGCCTATCGACACACCGGCTTCTGGGACTGCATGGACACCTACAAGGACGCGGTGCTCCTCAACGACCTATGGGCGGCGGGCGAGGCGCCCTGGAAGGAATCTGCATAGGTTGCGGCGAAAACCGCGTGCGTGACGCGTACCGGAACGACCGCTCTCACCCTGTCTGAAGAGATCCGTCAGCGCTTCGAGGAGTTCAGCCGCTCCCAGAAGGACGTCGGGCAGTACATAGTCGACCACCTCGAGGAGGCCGCCTTCCACACGGCCGAGGAGCTCGCGCGGCGGGCCAACACCTCGAGCTCGACGGTCGTCCGCTTCGCGCAGGCCCTCGGCTTCGAGGGCTTCCCCGAGCTTCAGGCCTCGGCGCGCGACGAGTACCGGCGCGCACGCGACAACGGCGCCAGCACCGCAGAGCTCACCACCCAGCCGCTCTTCCCGATCGACCAGACCGAGTTCGAGACCGCGCTCGGCGCCGACCACGCGAACATGGCCGAGACGGCGCGCAAGGTCGACCGCGAAGAGGTGGCCGCCGCGGTCGAGCTGATCTCGCACGCAGAGCGCATCGTCCTGTGCGGCACGGACCAGATGGCCTTCTTCGCGAGCTATCTCCGGCACCTGCTGATGCTGCTCGACCTGCGCGCCGAGGTCGTGGCGTCGCCCAGCCAGGAGGGGCTCGCCAAGCTCGGCAGGGTGGACGACAAGACCGTGATGGTCGGCTTCTCGGCCGGCCGCCCGCACCCGCTCGTGGTCCGCGCGATCAAGCTGGCGCGCAACCGGCGCGCGGCGACGATCGCGATCGCCGACGCCACCCTGTCCGAGGTGGCGAAGCTGGCCGACCACAAGCTCTACTACTCGTCCAACAGCCCCGCGTTCGTGCGCTCGCACTCCGCGCTGCTGGCGCTCATCCAGGCGCTCGCCTACGGCGTCTACGCGCTGGACGAGTCGGCGTATTCGGATCGCATCAAGGCGTTCCGGCTCAAGTAGCTCCCGCCGGGCCGCGCCGGAGTCCTGGTAGTACAGGAGGCGCGGGACCCCTGCGCCGGAGCGGCAGGGGGCTATTCTGGGAGCCAATGGAGACCGGCACCTTCAGAGTCAAGTCGGGTCTTGCCGAGATGCTCAAGGGCGGCGTGATCATGGACGTGGTCACGCCCGAGCAGGCGAAGATCGCCGAGGACGCGGGCGCCGCCGCCGTCATGGCCCTCGAGCGCGTGCCCGCCGACATTCGCCGCGACGGCGGCGTCGCGCGCATGAGCGACCCAACCATGATCGAGGGCATCAAGGACGCCGTCACGATCCCGGTGATGGCGAAGGCCCGCATCGGCCACTTCGTCGAGGCGCAGGTGCTGGAGGCGCTCGAGGTGGACTACGTCGACGAGTCCGAGGTGCTGACGCCTGCCGACGAGGCTCACCACATCGACAAGTGGGCCTTCAAGGTGCCGTTCGTCTGCGGGGCCACCAACCTCGGCGAGGCGCTGCGGCGGATCGCCGAAGGCGCCGCCATGATTCGCTCGAAGGGGGAGGCCGGCACCGGCAACGTCGTCGAGGCCGTGCGCCACATCCGCCTGATCACGGGCGAGATCCGGCGCCTCCAGTCGCTCGCCGAGATGGAGCTGCCGAGCGCCGCCAAGGAGCTTCAGGCGCCGCTCGAGCTCGTCAAGCAGGTCGCTGAGACCGGGAAGCTGCCCGTGGTGCTCTTCTGCGCGGGAGGCATCGCGACCCCCGCCGACGCTGCCCTGATGATGCAGCTCGGCGCCGAGGGCAACTTCGTCGGATCGGGCATCTTCAAGTCGTCGAACCCCGAGCAGCGCGCTCGGGCCATCGTCGAGGCGACAACGCACTACAACGACCCTGAGCGCATCGCGGCCGCCTCGCGCGAGCTGGGCGACGCCATGCCGGGCATCGAGATCGGCACGCTCCAGGAGAACGGCGGGCTCCTCCAGCACCGCGGCTGGTGACGGTCGGCATCCTGGCGCTTCAGGGAGGGTTCGAGGCGCACGAGAAGGCCCTTGCTCGTCTCGATGTTCCCGCCCGCGAGGTCCGGACCGTCGACGATCTCGAGGGACTCGACGCACTGATCATCCCGGGCGGCGAGTCGACGACCATGGGCCTCGGCGTCGAGCGAGAGGGCCTGGCCGGACCCCTGATCGACTTCGCCCGCTCCGGAAAGCCGGTGCTCGGCACGTGCGCGGGGATGATCATGCTCGACCGCGAGCACCTCGGCGTTCTCGACATCGGCGTACGACGCAACGCGTTCGGTCGCCAGCTGGCGTCGTTCGAGGCAGAGCTCGCCTTCGACGGCACACCGATCCACGCCGTCTTCATCCGAGCCCCGTGGGTGGAGGAGCTGGGCGACGGGGTCGAGGTCCTCGCCGAGGTCGACGGGCACCCCGTGGCCGTGCGGCAGGGGAACATCCTCGCCGTCGCCTTCCACCCTGAGCTCGGTAGCGATCTGACCTTGCACGAATGGCTGGTGGATAGGGTCAAGGCGGCATGAGAGACCCCCGCGTCGACTCGCTCGCACAAATCCTCGTCCGCTACTCGACGAAGGTAAAGGGGGGAGACGTCTGCTCCGTCGCGGCGTCGACCGCGGCTGAGCCGCTGGTGCAGGCGATCTACGAGGAGATCCTCCGCGCGGGCGGCCTGCCGATCATGCAGCTGCAGCCGAGCGGGGGCCAGGCGGCGTTCTACGACCTGGCGAGCGACGAGCAGCTCGACTGGGTGCCGCCCACGACCGAGTGGACCGTCGAGAACGCCGACGTGCACATATCGGTCATGGCGTCGCTCAACACGCGCGAGCTGTCGGACGCCGACCCGAAGAAGCAGGCTCGCCACCAGAAGGCGCGCAAGACGATCATGGAGACGTCCATGCGGCGCGCCGCGGAGGACAGCTACCGCTGGGCGCTCACCCTCTTCCCCACGCATGCCTACGCGAGCGAGGCCGGCATGTCGCTCCCCACCTTCGAGGACTTCTACTACACGGCCTGTCTCGCGGTCGAGGGCGACCCGGTGAACGCGTGGAAGCGCCAGTCGGAGGAGACCCGGCGCCTCACCGAGTGGATCCGGGGACGGGAGGAGGTCCGGATCCAGGCGGCAGGCACGGACGTCACCCTCGGCGTGGCCGGCCGCAATTGGATCCCGTGCGTCGGCGAGCACAACATGCCCGACGGCGAGTTCTTCACCGCGCCTGTGGAGGACGCCGTCAACGGCGAGATCTGCTTCTCATTCCCCGCGAGCTACGGCGGCCGGACCGTGTCGGGCGTCTGCCTGCGCTTCGAGGACGGGAAGGTCGTCGACGCCCGTGCGGACCAGGGCGAGGACTTCCTGATCGAGATGCTCGACACCGACGAGGGCGCACGCCGCCTCGGCGAGCTCGGCATCGGCACCAACTTCGGGATCGCGACCGGCACGAAGGAAATCCTCCTCGACGAGAAGATCGGCGGCACGGTCCACATGGCGGTTGGGATGGCCTATCCGGAGAGCGGCGGCACGAACAGCTCGGCCGTCCACTGGGACATGGTCTGCGACCTGCGCGACGGCGGCTCGATCACCGTGGACGGCGAAGAGCTGCAGCGCGACGGCAGGTTTCTCGTCTAACGGCGGACCCTGCGTGTGATGTCCCGGCCCGGGCCGCCCACCAGGCGCGACGGAATGCGGCCGATCACGGTCAGGCGGTCGTTGCCCGCGCCGCCGACGAGCACTATTCGCCTCACTCGGCGCGCGCGGCAGATCACCAGGTGGGCGCTGCGCCGCCTGCAGCCGTTCCCGGCCAGCAGGCGCGCCAGCCTGTCGCGCACCACCCAGTTGCCTCCGCGCCTGCGGGCCACGAGGTCGTTGCGCCCGCCGGGCGCGCCGCGGGCGATCAGCACGCCACGCCTGACGAGCACCACTCCGGGGCGCGGGGTCGGGGTGGGAAGCGGGCCGGCCGGGCCCAGCACGCCCCCGCCGGGCCCGGTGCCTGCGAGCGGCGGCTCGTCCGCGGGCGGTGGCGGCTCGCCCGGCAGCGGCGTCGCCGCGAGGCTCTTCGCCAGGTCGAAGTGGGCGCCGATCTCGTCCGCTCCGAGGGCGCGCGTGTAGAGAGCCACCTCGTCCGCTTCACCGCCGGAGAAGACCGTCCGTGTGCCGTTCCTCATCACGTGCCAGGGGCCGACCGCAGCGTCCGGCAGCGCGCCGATGGGGGACGAGTGCACCTGCTCGCCGTCCACGTAGAGGGCCGCCGCCGCCGCGGTCCGGGTGGCGGCGAGGTGGTGCCACCTGCCGTCGCGTACGCTCGCGATCCCCGACGTCGTGTTGAAGCCCTGGCCGCCCAAGCGGTACGCGAGCTTGCCGGCGTTGTCGAAGGCGAGGAGCCACCCCTCGCCTCCCGCGCCGGTGTTGTCGCGGAGGACCGTGGTGCCGGAGCGCCAGCGGAACCAGCCCTCGAGGGTGGCATCCGGCCCCAGCGGCGATCCCGGCATCGAGAGCTCGCCGCTGGCGCCGTCGAAGCCGGCGGAGGTGTTGCCGAGAGGGCCGAGAACGCCCGGCTGGCCGAGGACGTAGCGCCCGGCGAATGGGCCGGCCGCCGCCGTCACCTCATCCCGCGAAGCGTCGCCTGAGAGCTCACCGAGGCGCCAGTAGTTCGCCACCCCCGCCGTGGCCAGCACGGCAGCGCGATAGGCGTCCGAGCCGGGCGAGCTGCCCGCCACCATCACGCGGTCCTCGCCGGATGCGCTGCCGGTCGCGTTGTCCGCCACGACCCGGTAGTGGTAGACCCGGCCCGCCTGGAGGCCCGGCAGCGCCGTGCTCACCTGGTGCAGGTCGGAGTCGGCCGGCAGCGGGTGCGGCGTCGTGACCGCGCCGTACTCCTCGGTCGGGCCGTACTCGACCGACCAGCTGGAGGCCTGGTTCTCGGGGCTCACGGCTCCGTGCACCACCGTGCCCTCGGCACCGCCGGTGTGGACGACGGGCGCGGCGGGCAGATCGACGAGGATCTCCTCCACGAGCGTGGCCGACGCGCCCTCGTCGTCGGTGACCGTGACCGTCGGGAAGTAGCGCCCTTCCGCGGTGTAGGTGTGGCTCGGCTCGGCCCCCGCGCCGGTCGTGCCATCGCCGAAGTTCCACGCGTAGCTCGCGATTGTGCCGTCCGGGTCGCTCGAGCCCGTCGTCTGGAAGCTGACCTCGAGCGGTGCGCGGCCACTCCGCACCGCAGGCTCGGCATCGGCGACCGGCGGCACGTTGGTGGTGCTCGGCATCAGCGCCTGGATGGCCGTGTCGTAGGACACGTAGCTGGGGTAGCCGCCGTTCATCCACACGACGCTCATCGCGCCGCCGGATGCGCTCATGCCGCGAGGCGACACGGGCCGGACGTTCTTGCCGCTGCTCGCGACCACGTCCGAGCTCCAGGTCGTGCCGCCGTCCGGCGTCGTCCACGTTTCGACCTGCCATACGCCTGGCCCCGTCTGGCGGGACAGGTATACGCGCGTCGGATCCTCGTGGTCGAGTGTTAGGCCGCCCGAGTAGTAGGGCGAGCCGCCGTCCTCTCTGAACGAGCCGCCGGCGGGCGTGATCTGGTGAACGTCCCAGGAGGACCCGGTCCAGCGCGCGTAGTGGTAGCGATGGTCGGTCGCGGACGGAAAGCTCGCGAACACGATCACCGGGCGCCCGGAGCCGTCGGCAGCGACGTCGTGCACCCAGGCCTGCTCGAAGCCGTTGTACACGAGGTCGCCCTCGCCGGGGGCGATCGGGTCGTCGAGCGAGCCGATCTGCTCACCCCCGGCGCGCTCGATCTTCCCGCCGCGCACGCGCGCGTAGTAGATGTTCACGTCGCCGAACTCGGTCGGGTGAGCGTTCGTGTAGGCCACGTGAATGGTGTCGCCGCCGCTCGAGTCGTACTTCACGTAGGGCCGCTCGCCGGGCACCGTGATCAGCGTTCGTGCCGGGGACCAGGTGGTCTCGTTGTCGTTCTGGATCGAGAAGGTCGGGTTGTAGTTGCCGCCGCGCCAGAACAGGTACGTGCGGTCCTCGGCCTCGAGCCGGATCGGGTTTGGGTACGTGTAGCCGCGGATCCCGGGGGTGTTGGTCGGCACCATCTGCGGCGCCCGCCAGGACGCCACGTCCTCGGGATTCGACGAGACGCGATAGTGCATCGACGGCCCGACGTGGCGCGAGTAGTAGACGACCAGCCGCCCGTCCGGCCGGACCTGGATCGACGGGTTGGCGTGGTCGTCCTTGTTGAGGCGAGCCTGGAGAACCGCGGTGGTCCGCTGTCCCGTCGCGTGATCGTACGAGCTCACCTTGATGTCGCCCTCGAGATCAACCCAGCCGACGTAGGTGCGGGTGTGCGCACCGGTGTAGGTGACAGCGCGCGGATCGCCGAACCACGACCACGCGCCGTCGCCGATCGGGTGGACGGCCGCGCCGGCGGATGCGGCGACTGCGCCGAGCGTCCAAACGACGGCAATGAGGAAGAAGGAGCGCCTCACGCTCGTCGAGCGTAGCCCCGGGACCGGGCGTTCGCCCGCGGCCTACGGCACGCCGCGCACGCTCAGGATCGGCTGGCGCAGCTTTCCGTCGCGCTTCTGGGCCATGAGGCGCGCGTCGGCGTGGGCGACCAGCTCCTCGGGCGTGCGGGCGTCGTCCGGTACGAGGCCGGCGGCGAAGGTGGCGGGATGGTCGATGGCGTCGCGAAGGTCGCGCAGCAGGCGCAGCACGCCGGACGCGCCGGCGCCGAACGCCACGACGGCGAACTCGTCGCCGCCGATCCTGGCGACGCAGTCGCCCTTCCTCGCGATCGTCGAGGCGGCGACGGCGACCGAGCAGAGCACGGCGTCGCCGGCCGGGTGGCCCTGATCGTCGTTCACGCGCTTGAAGTCGTCTAGGTCGATCAGGATCAGCGCGTAGGGGTCGCCAGTGGCAGCGGCTCGGTCGAGCGCCGCGTCGAAGGCGCGCCGGTTGCACACACCGGTGAGCGGGTCGCGCTCAGCCATGGCGCGCTGGTGGAGCTCGGCGCGGACCAAGCGGCCCTTCAGGAACTGGATCGCAACCGTCGCGCCGGCGACCGCCAGGGCGAACATCACGAGGCGGGCCGGGTAGCCCACGTCGAGGGCGCGCTCGTCGTACAGGAGCGGCGTGGCGTAGGCGTAGACGAACAGCAGGTTGAGCGGCCATGCGAGCCGTGGCGGGAAGAAGTACGAGATGAACAGCGCGGTGAAGATCATCACCGGCTGGATGAAGCTGGTGGCGCCGCCCGTCGCCCACAGCGAGAACGCGACGACCGGCATGGTCGCGGCGGTCACGAGCGCGCGCGCCCTCACGGTCATCCCGCCGCCGCGCCCGGCGAGCACGAGCGAGAACAGCCCCCATCCGATCGCGAAGCCGGCCATGACGAGCGCGACGGCCAGCTGGTCGCGGTCGGAGCCGGGAAGGGCGAGCACGGCTGCGCCCACCACCCCGGTGGCCGTCCACATGACACCGGACGTGAGGTCGGGGAGCGGCCCGTCGTCGAACGGGTTCCCGTCCGCGTGCTGCGGACGCTTGAGACTGTCCCTCAGCCCAGGCATCTGTGCGGAGCATCGGTATTTCGGGACGTAGACTTGATTGGTATGGCCGGTCACTCGAAATGGGCATCCATCAAGCACAAGAAGAAGGCTGTGGATGCGAAGCGCGGCGCCCTCTTCACGAAGCTCACGCGCGCGATCACCGTCGCCGCACGTGAGGGCGGGGGAGACCCCGAGGGGAATCCCTCCCTGGCGCTCGCAATCCAGAAGGCGAGGGACGCCTCGATGCCGAAGGACAACATCGAGCGCGCCATCTCCAAAGGCACCGGCGCGGACTCCGACGCCGATGCCTTCGAGGCGGTCGTCTACGAGGGCTACGGCCCCGGCGGCGTGGCCGTCCTGGTCGAGGCGCTGACCGACAACCGCAACCGCACGAGCTCCGAGGTGCGGCACATCTTCACGAAGCACGGCGGCAACCTCGGCGAGCCAGGCTCGGTCGCCTGGACGTTCGAGAAGAAGGGCGAGGTCGTCGTCGACGGCTCGCGCTACTCCGAGGACGATCTGCTGCCGGCGATCGACGCGGGGGCCGAGGACGTGGCACTCGACGGCGACGTGTGGGAGGTCGTGACCGGCCCCAGCGAGCTCACCGAGGTGCGCCGGGCGCTCGAGGACGCCGGAGTCGAGATCGACTCCGCTGAGCTGGTGCAGCGGCCGACGACGAGAACGCCCGTGGACGAGGACCGGGTGGGCACGCTCATGCGGCTTATCGACGCCCTCGAGGAGAACGACGACGTGCAGGGCGTGCACGCGAACTTCGACGTCGACGCCGAGGTCCTGGAGCGGGTGGCTGCGGCGTAGTGGCCGCGCGACGCGGCGCGGCGGCCTTCTGGCTGGTGGCCGGCGCCATGCACTTCATCGTCCCGCGGCAGTACCAGGCGATCGTGCCGCCGCGGATCGCGCGCTGGAAGAAGGAGATCGTGGTTGCGAGCGGCCTCGCGGAGATCGGCGGCGGGCTTGCGATCCTGCCCGACCGGACCCGGCGCGGCGCCCGCTGGTGGCTGCTGGCGACGCTGGTCGCGGTCTACCCGGCGAACATCCACATGGCGCTGCACCCGGAGCAGTTCCCGAAGATCCCGGCAGCCGCGCTCTGGGCGCGGCTGCCTGTACAAGGGATCTTCGGTCTGCTGACCTGGCGCGGAACTCGCTAGCCGTTCAGGCCGACGAAGCCCTCGATGCCGGCCGAGCTCACCCCGGTCTGGCAGTCGGTGGGCGTCGCCTCGAACGCGAGCAGGCCGGTCGAGGTGCCGCCGGCGTAACGGGTCGTCGTGAGCGTGAGGGGCGGATCAGCCGGGTTGACCGGCTGGAGCGTCGTGCTGGCGATCACGCCCGGTCGAAGCCCGCAGCCGATACGCCTTCCCGGTCGCGGGATCCGTGTAGGTGCCGCCTGATTTTCGAGCTCCCTTGCCCGTTGACTACCGGTCCGGAAGGCCCTATCCAGCTTGTGCAAAACGAAACGAGCCAGGGGAGGCGTCCGCCGCTCGCCGCAGAATCCCTCTCATCAGTGATCGTCCTCGGCATAGACCCGGGCACCGCCAACACCGGGTATGGAGTCGTGCTGTCTCACAGCGGGCGGCTTGCCGCGCTCGACGGCGGCGTGATCGACACCCGCGCGGGGGTGCCGCTCGAGCGGCGGCTCGCACAGATCCACGCGCGCGTATGCGACCTGATCCGCGAGCACGAGCCCGCAGCGCTCGCAGTGGAGGACCTCTACTTCGGCAGGAACGCGCACACCGCCTTCGCGGTGGGGCAGGCGCGCGGGGTCGTGCTCCTGTCCGCCGGCATGGCGGGCATTCCGTGCTTCTCCTACACGCCCCAGGCCGTGAAGCAGGCGGTATGCGGCAGCGGCTCGGCCGGCAAGGGCCAGGTGCAGCGGATGGTGGGCGCGCTGCTCTCGCTGCCCGAACTGCCTCAGCCGGACCACGCTGCCGATGCCCTCGCGGTGGCCATCTGCCACGCGAACGGCGCGCGGCTGAAGGAGGCGCTGGGATGAGGTGGCGCCGTCGCCGGCTCAGGCGCAGGCTGCCGCTTCCGCTGCTGCGGAGGCGCTTCGCGTGATCGCCTCCGTTCGCGGCACGGTCCTCTCCCGCATGCCCGGCGACGTCGTGATCGAGGCGGCGGGGGTGGGCTACCGCCTGAGCGTCTCCTCCGAGACGCTCTCAGCGGTGCCGAGGACGGGCGATCAGGCGACTCTGCTCACGCACCTGGTGCTCCGCGACGACGGCATGCACCTGTACGGCTTCTCGACAGATGCCGAGCGCGAGCTGTTCCTGATGCTGATCGGCGTCCAGGGCGTGGGCCCGAAGGTCGCGCTCGCCGTCCTGTCCGGCGGGGCGCCGCGCGAGCTGCTGAACGCGATCGCCACGGGCGACACCGCCCGCTTCCAGGCCGTGCCCGGCATCGGCAAGCGCACGGCGGAGCGGATCATCGTGGAGCTGCGCGAGAAGGTCGCCGGGAGGGCCACGGACGACATCGTGGTCCGCCGCACGGAGTCCGACGACCCGCGCACGCTCGCCCGCGAGGGCCTGCTCGGGCTCGGCTTCACTCCTCAGGAGGCGGACCGCCTGCTCGACCAGTCCGGGGGCGAATCGCCCGAGGAGCTGATCCAGGGCGCGCTGAGGGCGGCACGGTGACCGGCATCCGCACCCCCGGGGTCGAGCGGATCCAGGATCCCTCGCCGCTCGCCCCGGACGAGGAGCTCGATCGCTCGCTGCGGCCCAAGCGGCTCGCCGACTTCGTCGGCCAGGAGCGGGTGAAGGAGCAGCTCGGGATCTTCATCGAGGCCGCGCGGGCGCGCGGCGAGCCGCTCGACCACGTGCTGCTGGCGGGCCCGCCCGGGCTGGGCAAGACCTCGCTCGCGCAGATCGTCGCGAACGAGCTGGGCGCTCGCTTCGTGGCGACAGCCGGGCCGGCGCTCGAGCGCAAGGGCGACGTGGCCAGCTACCTCACAGCCCTCGAGCCGGGCAGCGTCTTCTTCGTCGACGAGATCCACCGTCTCCCGCGGGCGCTCGAGGAGACCTTCTATCCGGCGATGGAGGACCACAAGCTGCCGATCACTGTTGGCCAGGGCGCCGGCGCCGCGGTCGTGTCGCTCGACCTGCCCGCCTTCACGCTGATAGGCGCGACCACCCGCACGGGTCTGCTCACGACGCCGCTGCGGGACCGCTTCGGGGTCACGCACCGGCTGGAGCTCTACGAGCCCGCCGACCTCGCCCGGATCGTGCTGCGCTCCGCCGGGATCCTGGACGTGGACATCGACGAGGCCGGCGCGGAGGCGATCGCCGCGCGCTCGCGCGGGACCCCGCGCGTGGCCAACCGCCTGCTGAAGCGCGTCCGCGACTTCGCCGAGGTGCGCGGGACGGGCAGCATCGACGAGGCGGTGGCGGGCGAGGCACTCGACATGCTGGAGGTGGACGCCGCGGGGCTCGACCGTCTCGACCGTGGGATCCTCCGCGCCATCTGCGAGAAGTTCGGCGGCGGCCCCGTCGGGCTCAGCACGCTGGCGGTCGCTGTGGGGGAGGAGCCGGACACGATCGAGGACGTCTACGAGCCGTATCTGCTTCAGCAGGGCTTCCTGATGAGGACCCCGCGAGGGCGTGTGGCGACCGACTCGGCGTTCGCCCACCTCGGGCTCGAGGCACCCCGTGGAGCGGGACCGCGCCTGTTCTAACCTGACGTTTAGGCAAGGCCCTACCCTTGATTCTCCATGCCGATGTTCATCTGCCCGAACTGCGGGAACCGCAGTGAGTCTTCTGAGCGCACAGCCGGCTTTCAGAGCCGCGCGAGAGGCTGCAAGCGCTGCGGGTTCGGGTTCCTGTTCGAGCTGCTCGACGACTACTACCCTGCCCCGAACGCCGCCTTCTTCATCCTCGATCAGCAGGGCCGCCTCATCGGCACGGGCCGTGGCGCGCGCGAGCTCACGGGGCTTGGCGATCTCGACGTGATCGGCCGGCCGGTGCAGGAGGTGCTGAACCTGGAGTTCGAGAGCGGGGACGACCACGTCGCCACCGCGCTCGAGTGGGGCGTGCGCGTCATGGACAAGGCCGTGGTCGTGCACGCGGAGGGAGACCGCCCCGAGCCCGCGAAGGCTGACATCTTCCCCGCATACGACGACGACGGGGGCCTTCTGCTGGTGCTCACGCCACGATGACCAACCGGACCCGGAACTTCTCGATCCTCGGGATCGTGCTGGTGCTGCTCGCGGCAGCGGCGTTCGTGATCGAGGACAAGTCGACCAAGCTCGGCCTGGACCTGAAGGGCGGCGTCGAGCTGGTCTACCAGGGTCAGCCCACCCCGCAGGTCCCGACGGTCACGCCGCAGGCCCTCAACGACGCACTCGAGACGATCCGCAAGCGCACCGACGCGCTCGGCGTGTCCGAGCCGGAGATCCAGCGCTCGGGCAAGGACCAGATCTCGATCGGCCTCCCGGACGTGCAGAACTCCGAGCGCGCGATCCAACAGGTCGGCTCGACCGCGCAGCTCCAGTTCTACGACTGGGAGCCGAACGTGCTCGGCCGCGGGCCCGACGTGCCCTACGCGGGCTCGAAGGCGCTCTACGACGCGGCGGAGTTCGCGTCGAAGCAGAAGCCGAAGGCCGAGCAGACCGACGTGCCGCCCGGGTCCGACCTCACGCCGGCGGAGGCGGACAAGCAGAACGACAGCTCTGCCACTCCCCGCTACTACCTGTTCGGCCCGGACCACTACCCGATCGGCAACGACCAGAAGCCGGTCCGCGAGGGCGAATACGAGCCGTCGTCGAGCTGCAAGAGCCTGCTGTCCGACTACGAGCCCGCCGGCGGCGCGCCGGTCAAGTACGCGAAGAACACCGCGTGCAAGTCGGAGCT
>Ga0207706_10001391_pt1 | contig 24155 bp, 23 predicted proteins | sample KBSC53metaG_FD_184318 | JGI IMG/M metagenome (GOLD analysis project Ga0207706, IMG submission 184318) | Corn rhizosphere microbial communities from Kellogg Biological Station, Michigan, USA - KBS C5-3 metaG (SPAdes) (version 2) | ecosystem: Host-associated > Plants > Roots > Rhizosphere > Soil ... | reverse complement strand
TTTCAAAACAATTGCTATGTCTGTATCAGCTCCTGCAAAAGACGTTTCGTCAATTGTATATAAGCCCAAACTAAATTTTGCACAACTCTTCAATATGAGTTTCGGTTTTTTTGGAATTCAGTTTGGATTTGCGTTACAGAACGCCAATGTGAGCCGCATCTTTCAAACACTTGGTGCTGCAATTGATAAAATATCTATTCTATGGATTGCTGCACCTGTCACAGGTTTATTAGTACAGCCAATAATTGGATATTTAAGTGACAGAACATGGCATCCCTTCTGGGGAAGAAGAAGACCTTTCTTCTTTGTCGGAGCAATATTGGCCTCGCTTGCATTATTCTTAATGCCAAATGCCTCTGTTCTTTGGATGGCAGCATTGCTACTTTGGATGCTTGATGCATCCATTAATATTTCAATGGAACCGTTCCGTGCGTTTGTAGGGGATAAACTGCCGCAATCACAAAGAACTACGGGCTTTGCAATGCAAACTTTTTTTATCGGATTAGGCGCAGTTATCGCATCGCTGCTACCATATTTCTTTACAAATGTTTTAAAATTATCTAATACAGCACCCGCAGGTATTATACCTGATTCTGTAAAATATTCATTCTATATTGGCGGCTTTGTTTTTTTAGCTGCTGTAATGTGGACTGTTTTTACAACAAAGGAATTACCTCCTGAAGATATAAAAGCATGGGAGGAAGAGAAAGCGAAAAATAAAGGATTGATTCATGCAATAACAGAAATAACGCGCGGCATTTTTTCAATGCCTGTAACGATGCTTCAATTGGCAGTTGTTCAGTTCTTCACCTGGATCGCTTTTTTTTCAATGTGGATATATACAACACCCGGTATTGCACTAAATACTTATGGCACCTCCGATCCCACAACAAAACAATACCAGGATGCAGGTGATTGGGTGGGTGTAATGTTTATGATTTATAATGGTGTGTCCGCAATTACCGCATTCCTGCTTCCTTTGTTAGCAAGACGAATAAGCAGAAGATTCACTCATTTGATTTGTTTACTAATTGGTGGCATAAGTTTAGTCTCTATGCTTTTCATAAAAACACCGGCATTGCTTTTATTACCAATGGTAGGCGTTGGTCTTGCATGGTCATCCACATTAACTATGCCTTATGCGATTCTTGCCGGCGCACTTCCGCCAAACAAAATGGGGTTTTACATGGGTGTATTTAATTTTTTTATTGTCATACCTCAAATATTTGCTGCTGCGATTTTGGGATTTTTCATAAAATCATTTTTCAATGATCAAAGCATTTATGCCCTTGTGATAGGAGGAGTATCTATGATAATTGCAGGATTATTAAATATAATTGTAAGAGATCATGAATAATACTCATTTTGTGAAGTTGTCTGTACTTCTCTTTATAATATTCATTCCACATTTTTCCATTTCTCAATACGCCGAAATATATCCAACCAATTGGTGGGTGGGAATGAAATGGAATAAAGTTCAACTGCTTATTCATGGTAAAGATGACGGCTTTAATAATGGAAAAGTGAACATCAATTATCCCGGTGTATCTGTCATCAACATTCACAAGTTTGAAAATGGAAAATATCTTGCTGTCGATATAACTATTGCTCCTTCAGCAAAACCTGGAATTGTAAATATTGAATTCAGCAATAACGGAAAAACAAACACTGTTACGTGGGAATTAAAGCCAAAAAGAAAAGGTAATGGCACTCTGTATGCGCAAGGTGTTACCTCTTCTGATTTTATTTATTTGCTGATGCCCGATCGTTTCAGCAATGGTGATACAAGCAATGATCGTATTCCCGGCATGCGTGATCAATCACTTAACCGCGATTCAATTTTTTTTCGTCATGGCGGGGATCTTCAAGGGATTATTAATCATCTTGATTATTTGCAAAGCCTTGGTGTGACTGCATTGTGGATGACACCGGTTATTGAAAACGACATGCCCAATCGTACTGAACATGGTTATGCTTTTACCAATCATTACAAAATTGATCCGCGATTGGGAGGAGCGGAGGCTTATAAAAAATTAAGCGATGAATTGCATAAGCGCGGTATGAAATTGATACAGGATGCAGTGTACAATCATATGGGCTTGTATAATTTTTTACAGCAGGATGCTCCTTCAAAAGATTGGGTGCATCAATGGTCAACATTTACAAACCCTAATTATAAAGATCAAACGTGGTTTGATCCGCATGTTGCTGCAAGCGATCTGAAAAAAATGGCAGACGGTTGGTTCACTCCTCAAATGCCTGATTTAAATCAACATAATCCTTACGTTGCTAATTTTTTAGTTCAGCATGCAATATGGAGCGTGGAAGAATTTGGTGTTGATGGATGGCGAATCGATACATACATTTATGTTGATCAAGCTTTCATGAATCGTTGCAACGAGGCATTGATTGATGAGTATCCTCACATCACCATGTTTGGTGAAGCCTGGGTTGACGGCGTTTCCAATGAAGCATATTTCACACGCAACAATATCAATACTCCTTTTAAAAGTAATGCAATCGGTGTTACAGATTTTCAATGTTTGTTTCATGGCATACAACCTGCGCTTCAACAAACTCCGTATGGAGTTAATCAATTGTATCAAACGTTGAGCAATGATATGTTGTATAAGGATCCGATGAACAATGTTATATTTCTTGACAACCATGATATGACTCGTTTTTATTCTCAAATGAATGAAGACATTGCAAAAGATAAAATCGGCATTGAATGGTTGCTTACGAATCGTGGCATTCCTGAAATGTATTATGGAACTGAAGTTTTAATGAAAGGCGTTTCTAATCCTGATGGCTGGGTGCGTTTGGATTTTCCCGGCGGATGGAAAGGCGATAAAAAGAATGCGTTCACACAAGTAGGATTAACAAGCGATGAAATTTCTGTACAGGAACTTGTAAAAAAACTTGCCAACTTCCGCAAAAATTCTTCAGCGATAAAAACAGGAAAGATGATGCAGTATGTTCCTGCAGATGGTTTGTATGTGTATTTCCGCTATGATGAAAAACAAACCATCATGTGCATCATGAATACCGACAGTACTTCAAAGCAAATTGATTTTAAAAAATATGCTGAACGCACAATGGGATTTTCAAAAGCAAGCGATGTAATTAACAATAACGACTATAATACTTCTGACAAATTTTTGATTCCTGCAAAAGAAATGTTGGTGCTTGAATTACTGAAGTAAAAATTTTCAAATTTAATGTACACGCTCGACGATTTTAATCATTGATCTGTGTTTCTTTTTTGAAAATATGTAACTTCAATAACTGAAATCATATCATTCGAAAAACCGAAACCTTCATAAAATGAAACGAAAAACATTTGCTGTATTAATTCTTACAGCCCTCATTTTAATATCCTGCTCTGATAAAAAAAGTAAAGTTGTTTCATTTGTATATGGCGGGCATTTTGATACCTCCTGTGCAATACTTGAAGGACACGCATATCGCCCCAACCTCCAGCCCACTTCAAAAGATTCGTTGTTGCCTTTATCGAATGTTACTATTGAATCGTTTGATTCTTTAGACAGACTTTATAAAACAACAATCACCGATCTTGACGGAAAGTTCAGTATGAGTTTTTTTAATAACGGCACATTTTCTTTAAAATTTCTAAAGCCGGGTTATCAAACGATCGATGTAAGAAATTATATCGTTGACACGGGACAAACTTCGACTGTAAAAATAATTATGGAGAAAGACAACTCGCTCTTTTAAAAATAACGAGGAATACTTTAAATAAGTTTTTTTACAAATATGGTAAGTTAAAAAAAGGAAATCAGTTAAGATGGCAAGGGCGGATAATATCAATTTGCTCCAATATAACATCAGATATATCTTTCAGCATTTCGGCATCCGGTATTCCCTGGTATATTTTGTATTCCTGTTTTCCAAGAAGATTGATGATATCAAAGTGATATAGAAATTCATCCTGCTTGCCTTCTTCGCATACTTTAATAGAAGTATTATAAGTATTAAGCTCATCTTTTGTAACAGTGCAATCCACATGCAAAAACTCTTTGCGGTATTTCCATGTAAACAAAATATTCATAGCAGGGTTATTAGAGTTGTATGGTTTAAGGTTTAAATCAAAGGAATTAAAAATAGTCAATGTTTCAAAGCGGAGAAAATAAAATCGATGATTATCTTTTTAACATCAAAAATCATCGTTAACAATCATTCGTCGGTTCTTAAAAAAATTTTTTACAAATAATTTGTGAAACACTACTATTAAGCTTTATTGAAAGAGGAGCCTTGAACCTTAATGCGACGCACAATCCGCTAAGGTTAGCCTTGTTGCTACATGCACTGCAGACGAAGTGATTGCGACGCAACAAAGACGCCATGAAAAACTAATGCCGGTATCACAAAAATCATTCTAATTATTAAGTTCATTGGTAAAGGCGATGCCATTTATACTGCTGCCGGTTACATAAAAAAGAGTTTCACACAATAAGCATGAAACTCTTATAGGCGCTATACAAAAATCACAACATCAATTACATGAAGGAAGCGGCGAAGGAGCACTGGTACTAAAATTATTGTCTTTCCAACAATTGTTAGTGCCCGAGCCATCCCATAAAAGATCAACGCCCGGAAGAACAATTGGAAGTACCGGCGGGTTGGAACCGTTGTTTTTAAGAACGTTTTTGTGAATGTATGCGCCATCGGGGTTTGGTTCGATGTCAAAAGAATCAAGAGGAATACCTGCGAGTATTGCAAGCACAACCGTGCTAAAAACAGTGATACCTGAAAAATTGTTTCCTGTAACTATATTCTTCTCAACAGTGGTGTTGTCTGTACCAAGAACAAGAATACCAAGACCGGGAGGAACTACCGATTCAAAGGAACCGGTTTCACCAAAATTTGGATGGTTGTTGTTGTACACATGATTTTGGCCTACATAAACATTGTTCGATGTTTTAATATCTTTTTTTGGCAGAAGATCAATTAATATTCCGCAAACATTATTATGAGATTGATTATTGGTAACACTAACATCGGATGAATTTTCTACTTCGAGACCGTTTACGTTTTCAAACGCTTCATTGAATTGCATTGTAACGTTTGTTGACTGACCAACATATATGCCGGTATCCGTATGTCCGCTTACTTTGCAATGTTCGATAATACCATGTGAAGAGTGAACGGGAAAAATTCCGTATTCTCCATTATTGATCGCTGTTACATGAGAAATAGTGAAATTATCAACGCTGTCGAGCACTACACCGTTCTCTTCAAAATTTTTTACAGTTATATTTTGCAATGTAAAACCATCACCGGCATCCGTTACTGATATGCCATCTTCTTCATCGCCGGGATTTTGAATAATTACACCGGCTTCGTATGTTGTTAGTCCAACGAGTTTTATTCCTGCTTTTGAAACCGTGATAGCTTCAGAATATGTTCCGGGTTCAATTTTTATAAGAGCACCGGGGGCTGCAGCGTCAACCGCAGCTTGTATTGAACTACCTGCATGCACAATTATATCGGCTTTTGCATCTGCAAGGTTTGATGAAGTGACATTTAGATCAGATGATTCTTTCTTACAGCCATTAAAAATCAAAATCACAAGTAAAAAAGACAATGATGTAAATAGTGATTTGAAACGATCAACCACATTCTTTTGGATGATTTGCATAAGCACCTCCTTTATTTGAATTGTTATGAATTTTTTGTAACAGATTCTATTCTCTGAATAAAACTCCGGACTAATTGAAACAATCGCGGACAGTTAATATTTTGGCGAAAAATTCCGATTGCAATATCGATTGCCTTTGGGCAAAAAGCTGTCAAATTTGATTCAAAAAGTGTCGCTTTTGAATCAGGTTTGGAAATATGAAAGACAATTGACTCGTTCGAATTAAATAAAAAGGAAAATGTACTTAAACGAATTAATTTACAGTTAGCAATTTTGAAAATGAAATTAGAGGTACATGCTTTGAGTATAATGAAAGCATTTAATAAGGTTCTCGTTCAATCAATAAATTATTTGATTTAATGCAATAGAAAAGATGAAAATTAAACATCGGGGTAAAGAAGTGTGAGAAGCAAACTGATTCATTATAAATTCTGCGGCTTTATAAAAAACAGTTTTGACAAGTACATTTCTTTCACAAAACTTTTCGGTTGCATAAAATAATGTTAGTTTCGTTTTGTGCTAAAATGGAAAGCCAGGACTGCTGAATTTATTCATATGAAATCCATTCGTATCAGAATGACTGATATATTTTTTGTGTTTCTTTTTTTTGTTCTCATTCTTATTTCATATCTCTCATACAAAAGAATGGATAACCTTCTAAGTGTTTCTCAACTCATCGTTAAAACAAACATTATAAAATTAAAACTTGAACAAACGCTTTCTTATTTAAAAGACGCCGAAAGCGGGCAGAGTGGTTATTTGCTTACAAAAGATACTGCATTTCTTCATCCTTATTACGGTGCACTTCAAAAGGCAAAACAAGAAACTTCAGAAATCGAGTCGTTAATTCTGGATAATGAAGAACAACAAAAAAATATAACTGTTTTAAAAATCCTGTTGAATGATAAATATAACCTGTTGAATTATGCTTTGAGAATTTCAAAAGATACATCTCTTTCAGAAGTGGCATTTCAACCTTATATAAAAGCAGGCAAAACGAAGATGGATGATATAAGAAATATTGTGGCTGTAATGATAAAAAATGAAGATGATCTTTTAGAAACAAAAATAGCAGAGCAACGACGATATGCATTAGCAACGCCCTTTTTCTTAACCTCGTTGAGTCTTCTTTCACTCGGCATATTGATCATTTCTTTTTTCAGAATAAAAAATGATTTAACTGATCAGAGAAACATGAAGTCCGCACTGCTTATTCAAAACGAAACATTCAGACATGCGGAAGAAAGTTCAGGGCAGGGAAGTTACGCGTGGAACGATAAAACACAAACGCTCACTTTTTCAGATAACTTTTGCAGGTTGTTGGGTGTATCTCCCGGCAGCCTTAAATCATTTGAAGATTTTGCCGGCTTCATTCATCCTGATGATAGGTTGTCTGCACAACAAGCTGCTACAAAAGCTTATGAGGAAAAAAATTCTTTTGATATAAAATTCCGGATTATTACCGGGGCCGGGGTTCAAAAACATGTAACTGCGACAGGCAAGAACATTAACAATGAACAGGTAAGTATGATGGTTGGTACACTGCAGGATGTTACAAAAGATACAATATTGAATGAAGAACTGAAACAAAGAGAACAACAATTAAAGCAGGCACATGTTCTTGGAAAAATTGGGGTTTGGGAAACCAACTTTGTTACAGGAAAAATTACATGGTCTGATGAACTCTATAAAATTTTTGGTTATGAACCGGGAGAAATTGACGCATCAAAAAATTACGGTCATGATATTCACCCTGATGATCTTCCGATATTAACAAAGGCAATACAAAAAGCCCGTGAAACGGGAGAATCATTTAAGCTGGAGTTTAGAAGGTTTGCCAAAAACAAACAAGTAAAATATGTGTATTCTACAAGTGAAGTGAAAAAAGATGAGAATGGAAATGTGATCGGGCTATTTGGAGTTACCATGGACATTACCCAATTGCGTGAAAAAGAAAGACAGCTACGCGAAAGCGAATTGTTTAGTACAAAAGTTGTAGAGTTGCTCCCAAACATCATATACATATTTGATCTTGATAAAAGAAAAGATATTTATCTCGCAGGAAATATATCGGCACTTCTTGAGTATGATAAACAAAATAGTTATGACAGCACGGATATAATGAATGAACTAATTGATTCGAGGGAATATGACAAAATAAAAATACATCATGCAAACCTGCGGAAAGCTGCGGATAATGAAATTCATGAAATAGAATACCGATTTCTTTTTAAAAACGGAAAATGGAAATATATGCTTTCGCGTGATATGGTATTTAAAAGAAAGAAGAATGGGGAAGCAACGCAAATTATTGGTGTGGCAATAGATATTACGGAGTTGAAAACTTCCAATGAAAGTTTAAAAACATTGAATGATATTTTCCTGAAGAAAAATGCGGAACTCGTACAAATGAATGCGGATCTTGAACAAATGAATGCAGAACTTACTTCGTTCACTTATATAGCAAGTCATGATTTGCAGGAACCGTTGAGAAAGATCAGAACATTTTCAAATCTTATTATAGAAAGGGATTCAAATACCTTATCGGAAACTGCAAAGGAATATTTTGTGCGCATTACAGGTGCTGCTACAAGAATGCAAAATCTTATCGAAGCACTTTTAAGTTATTCACGTACCAGTACGTTAGAGGTGCAATATGAAATGGTGGACCTGAACAAACTTGTTGATGAAGTAAAGAATGATTTGTATGAAATAATCAAAGAAAAAAATGCAATTATTGAATCCTGTAACCTGCCTTCTTTAAGAGTTATTCCTTTACAATTCCATCAGTTATTTTTAAATATTATAAACAATGCAGTAAAATACAGCAAAAATAATGTTTCCCCATATCTGAGAATTACAACGGAACTTGTAAACGGACGGGACCTGGTAAACATTGGGTGCAGTGAAAAATATACATACTGGAAAATTAGTTTTGCCGATAACGGTATTGGTTTCGAGCAGGACTATGAGCATAAAATATTTGAGCTCTTTCAAAGGCTGCATGGAAAATCGCAGTACCCGGGAACAGGCATCGGTCTTGCAATTTGTAAAAAGATAGTTTTAAATCACAATGGTATTATAAAGGCAATGGGTAAACCGGGCGAAGGTTCTGTATTCAGTGTTTATATTCCTCATGACCTGTGATTATATAAGTGCTTATATGATTTGTAAAGCCGAAATCTTTACGTTTACCTCTTTATTGAACAAATTATTCCTGTTGCAGAAATACGTCAAAGCTTTTTAATATGGTCTCATCTTTCCAATCTCTTTCCAGCATGATCTTAATAATACCTTTTGCGTTGACAAGAGACCATTGTTTTAAAACAAAGTAATTAGCGCCGTTTTTAAAAGCATCTTCAATTTTATCAAAATAAACAGAGTAAAGAATAACGGGAGTTTGATCAAATTCTTTGTATGCTCTTATCCTTTTTAAACATTCTATGCCATTTACTTTCGGCATATTAAAATCGAGAAAGATTATTTGAGGAGCGATCGTTTTTAAAATAGTGTCGATATTTTCAGGTTCATGCAAATATTCGATCACAGCGGCAGGATTAATTTCATGAACGACTTCTGAAAATACTTCATAGTCATCTTCATCATCATCCACATACAAAATATAGGAAAGCATAGGTTGTCGTTTACCGGATGTGTTTATTCCGGTTCCAAAAATAAAGAATAAACTATTATTTGAAACGATTTCATATCACGTTCATAATTTCAGAAACTTTTATGCAAAAATTTAACTTGTCCTGCTGTATTTATGACTAAAAAATTAAGATAACTCAATAAAAGCAAGATCAATCAGAATAGGATCTATTTCTAAAATATCATTTGTACTTAACATAGCTTGAAATTTTTTGGAGGCGCAAGTAAAAAAATTTCAACAACAAAAAAATAATTCCAGGAATGTTTTTTATACAATGCTGTTGATAAAGATTTTTCAAAAATTACCACGTGTTTTTTTAAGTTCCGCCGCTTATATTTTCAAGCTTTTTGATGATAACTTCCGGAATTGCTATTTTAAGATCATTAAATAATGCAGGCTTGGTAAGAAATGTTGCAGCGCCTATTGCAGGTATCTCGTCAATCTCTTTTTTATATTTCGAAGTGCTGTAAATGATTACCGGAATTTCCGCAAATTCCGAATGTTGTTTTATTTCTTTCACACATTGTTTGCCATTCATCTGTGGCATATTTAAATCGAGAAAAATGTAATCAGGCTTTTGCAGGCATGAATTTAATATTTCCAAAGCTTCTCTCCCGTTTGATGCACAAAGGCAGTTATTTTTTTCATCTATTTCCTGAACTGCGTCGCAAAACATTTCAATATCGTCAGGATCATAGTCAATAAGAAGTAGTGTTTTTTCCATGGTTATGTTGCTTAAAAAAGCAGTAAATGCCTGCTTGTATAAAATGTGCCACATTTAACCTGCCGCAAAACCGATACCCACGATTTTAAAAAACTTTTATTCAAACTCATCTCAATTCTAAAGTGTAAAAATCAATTGAAAAGGTTAGAAAAGAATAAGACAAATTAAGTTCAATCGGTAAGTATTCTTGAAACAAAAGATATTTTATAACTATAGCTGTATAAAAAATCTTTTCAAAAATTGTTTTGATAGATAATGTTGTTTGATCAGTTTAAAATATCGGAAATGGCATTTATCAACACCTTCATATTATCCGGTTTTGTAATGAACTTAGCAGCGCCTAATTTATATAACTCTTCTATTTCTTTTTTATGTGATGTAGTGCTATAAACAATAACCGGAATATTTTTAGATTGCGGATTTGATTTCAATTTTATCAAACATTCCTTTCCGTCAACACGTGGCATGTTCAGGTCGAGAAAAATAAATTCAGGATTTATCAGCGTGTTTTCAATGAAAAGCAAAGCTTCTTCTGCGTTTGTAACAGAGATGCAATAATATGGTTTGTTGCTTTCGTACAAAGCGTTGCAAAAAAACTGAACGTCATCGGGATCATCATCAACTATTAAAATCATTTTCTGCATAAGACAATTGGATTTTGATGAATAAAAGTAATTAAAATTGAAAGTTGCAAAAAAGAATGTTTATCCAGCTGCAAAATTAAATTCTTTTATAAATGACATTAAATTTGATTTGATATAGATTACGCGATATTACAATTATATACTTTCACGTTTATTGCGTTATAATTATCCTTATGCTCGATCAATATCCGGGAAAAATAAATAATATTTCGTTTTACCCTATATATACAAACACATTACACTTTGTGGAAGATGCACTTGATGCCGGGATCGCTGAAAAATTTTTTGTAACAGGTGAAGAAAACTGGTCGCCAAAATTTTTTAATTTGCTTGGATACTCGGAAAATGAAATAGCAGGAACAACGGAAAATTTTATCAATAATCTTCTTCATCCCGATGATAAAGAAATGTTTTCAAATGCAGTAGAGAATCTTCATAAAACTTTAAAATTTAAAAAGACCGAAATACGTCTTAAAACAAAACAGGGAAAGTACAAATGGTTTGAGAATACGAATATGATAGAGTTAGATGAATTTGGAAAACCTTTGCGCATAATTGGAACAATTATTCCAATCAACAAAAAAAAAAATTTGCAGTTGCAATTGCAAAAGAGTGAAGAATTATTAAATGAAACAGCCGCAATCGCTAAAATAGCGGGACTTTCTTACAATGTAATCACCAAAGAACACAATTGGTCCAAAGAGCTATACAACATTTATGAAGTTTCGGAAGATTATAAACCATGCACTGAAACCAACAGGCAGTTTTACAATCCTGAAACACTTGCATTTATATGGAATACGATAGATAAAACTATAAGTGATAATATTCCTTTTAATATAGAAGCATCTATTATTACCGGCAAAGGAAATTTAAAGTGGCTGAGAGCAATTGGTAAACCTGTAACAAACATAAATGGAGAAGTAATTTATGTAAATGCGGTATTGCAGGATATTACTGAACTGAAACAAAAGGAATTAGAACTAAAAGAATACAGAGAAAAGCTGGAGAAAAGTGAAAGAATACTTCAGACAACCAACCATCTGGCACGAATAGTAGCGTTGGAGTATGATGTTCCCTCTAAGCAACTTTACTGGTGTCGCGAATATTATAATTTATATGAAGTATCGCACTATCATGTGCCCGGTTTAAGAAAAGATCTTATTTTTTATAAAGAAGAATACAGAACAGCACTGCTTAATCATATTAATGATGCTGAACAATTTGATAAACCTTATAACATGGAAGCAGAACTTGTTACTGCAAAAGGCAACCATAAATGGGTTAGAATAATTGGTGAATCTGTAAAGAACGAATTTGAAGAAGTGATTACGAGAAAAATAAGCATTCAGGATATTACTGATGTGAAAAAGAAGCAACTTGAATTACAGGAGTCAGCTAAAATTATTGCTGACAGGAATGGAAGACTTAGCAATTTTGCTCACATAGTGTCACACAACATGCGTACACACACAAGTAATATAAGTACGTTGATTGAGCTTATGAAAAATGAAACTAATGAAGAAGTAAGGCAGGAACTTTTATTATTGTTGCAAAATGTTTCAAATTCATTAAATGAAACTTTAAAAGATCTTTCAGAAATTGTACATGTACAAACTCAAACTAAAAATGTAATATCAACCGTATCAATTGAGCATGTATTTGATTCTGTTATGAAAGTATTAAGTGCAGATATTTTTAAAACTGAAACTTTAATAGAAGTGGATTTTTCAAACTGCCCTACCGTTGAATATGTTCCGGCCTATCTTGAAAGTATAATGCTTAATCTTATTTCAAATTCAATAAAGTATAAACACCCTGAAAGACACGCTTTAATAAAAATAGATTCAGGAGTGGAGAATGGAAGACCCGTTTTGAAAATTGTCGATAATGGATTGGGTATAGATCTTACTCGTAATGGTGATAAGATTTTTAACCTGTATCAAACATTTCACAATCATCCGGAGGCCAGGGGAATAGGTCTTTATATAACAAAAAACCAAATTGAAAGCATGGGTGGAAATATAGCAGTTGAAAGTATTGAAGGAAAAGGCACAATTTTTAAAATAAATTTTTAGATGAAACCGATTTTATGTTTTGTTGACAATGATGAAGTGTATCTTTTTCTCATGAGAAAAATGATAGAGAAAAAATATAAAGACAGTAAAATGCTTGAGTTTTATAATGGATTGGAGGCAATTGAGTTTATAAAAGAAAATATTCACGATACTCCTTTACTTCCTGATATTATTTTTCTCGATATCAATATGCCTGTAATGGATGGGTGGGAATTTATAGAATCATTCACAAGAATAAAACACAAAATTACCAAACCAATTACAATTTACATGGTCAGCTCGTCTGTTGATGATGCTGACATAGAACGGGCAAAAAACATCCAGGAAATTTCCGATTTTATATGCAAACCAATGACGATCGAAAAAGTAAATCAAATTTTCGGGGTAACAGAATATATATCCTAAATGACGCGTTCCTAAGTTTTTGATTCTGATTTTAAAAGAACCTGCAGAAAAGGCCCCTCATTATTTCTACGACGTTGATCTCTACAGTTTTCTAATCGATAAATAAAAACTGTCTTAATCTCTTTTGTCTTCTTTTCCCTGATAGCCATGTGCTTTAAAATCCCAAAATGAACCCCATTTTTCTATAAATCGGAAAAACATGCGAAAAAATGATTAACCGCTACGTAAAAAATAATTGGTATGGCATTTGCATAAGGTATTTCGGTTTTTCATAGGATATTGGATTTTAAAACAGGGCTGGATTTCTATTCAGGCCCTTTTTTATTTTAATTACTTTCTTTCCACCCTTCTACAATAAATTAATCAGCTAACAGAAAAAGAGTGTGTCATTAGAAGTGTAAATGTTGAAGTGAGACCTTAAATTTATTTTTTATCTGAAAACAATGCGCGCTCTTCTACTCCATAATTAAACTCTTCCCCGGCTCAGCAAGCTTACTCTTTTTATATCCGTATGAAAAATAAAATATCAAACCGAGCACTAGCCAGGAACCAAACCAGGCCCAGTTTTCACCCGTCATGCCCGTAAGCAAGTACAAGCATGTTGTAAGACCAAGCAACGGAATGAGTGAAAAACTCTTTAGAAAACTTACAATGGAAAGAAGAATGACAACGATCCAAAAAATAATGGTTGAAATATTCAGCGATGCATTCTCTTCTGTGATGTTGAATAAACTTGCAAAATAATTTTTGTTGAAAAACTGAATAATGATGATTGCCGTAATCACCAGTAATGGGAAAATATATTTGCCGTTAATGTATGGCATGTGGAACTTGCCCTCAACCTTTTCTTTTCGCGGAATGAGCAATACACCACCACAAACCAATACAAATGCAAAGAGTGTTGCAATGCTTGTAAAATCGAGTACAAATGTTTTATCGGTGAAGAGGATAGGAACGCCAACGATCAAACCTGTAATAATGGTTGAGAAAGACGGCGTTTGAAATTTTGGATGTATACGCTGAAAGGCACGTGGCAGTAAACCGTCGCGACTCATACTCATCCAGATTCGCGGTTGTCCCATTTGAAACACAAGCAACACACTTGTCATGGCAATAACTGCCGCAACCGATACAAATAATTGCATCCATCCTATATTTTTCACTTCGAAAATTTTCGCAAGAGGATCACCAACTCCCTGGAATAAATGATAATCCAATACTCCTGTAAGCACAAATGCAAGCATGATATATATTACTGTACAAATGATCAACGACAGGATCATACTTCGGGGAAGATCGCGTTGCGGATTTTTACTTTCTTCAGCCATTACGCTTACACAATCAAATCCAATATAGGCAAAGAATACACCGCTTACTGCGCTCATCACGCCGCTAAATCCGTTCGGCATAAAAGAATGTACACCTGCATCATTTGCAGGAGTCCAGTTTGCAGGATTTACATAATAAGCCCCTACAGCTATCACCAATGTTACAATGCAAAGTTTAAGTACGACCATTATGTTACTGAAGTTTCGTGATTCTTTCACACCAATAAAGACAAGTATCGTAATAAATAAATTAATGACAAGTGCAGGCAGGTCAAAAATTATTTTCAAACCTCCAAGCACAGGTGCAGTATTCCATGCATTAATAAGTTCTGCATTAACTGAATTATTTAACACAGCTTCTTTAGCCTCCACATAACTGCATGTGAGATAGTCGGGAATGTTCACATTGATGCGATGAAGAAAGGAAGTAAAATAATCGCTCCAAGAAAATGCAACATAAATATTGCCGATAGAATATTCCATTATCAAAGCCCATCCAATGATCCAGGCGAACAGTTCACCAAACGACGCATACGCATAAGTGTAGGCGCTACCGGCAACCGGAATGCGGCTTGCAAATTCTGCATAACACAAGGCAGTGAATGTGCAGGCAACAGCACAAATAATAAAAAGAATTACTACACCGGGGCCAGCCTTGTACGCAGCTTCACCAAGACTGCTGAAACTACCGGCGCCAATAATCGCAGCAATGCCAAGAAAAGTAAGGTCACGTAAAGTAAGCACACGCCTAAGTCCGCCGGCACCACCATGCGCAGCTTCTTCGTTGGTAGCGGCATCTCTTAATATCTTTTCAATTTTTTTTGTGCGAAAGAGTGGGTGACCCATGCAAGACAGTTTGGCTATAAAAGTAAAATAGTGAAAGCATGTTATGTGTTAAAATTTTTTATGAACCCCACTATAGATAGTAATGGCATCGGTTGTTGCGTCGCACTCTTGTACTGTTGAATAGGGAATGGACAATAGCGAATAGTAAATAATCATTCTAACTACAAATTATAAATTACTATAACTAATGTTCCCTCTTCACTAAAAAATTCGCTAATTCTTTCAATGGTTTTTTTCTTGATGAAACCACTGCAATTTCTTCAAGATGATAAAAAGCCTTATCAAGAAATTGTTGCTTCAGATCTTTCGCCCAATCATCAACGTTACAAGCTTTAAAAATTTCCAGAACACATTTCACTTTTTGTTCGTGGTTATTTTGCATTAAATGTTGCAATTGGTTTTTCTGTTCGTCATTTGCTACTTGTAACGTGTGAATCAGCAAGAAGGTTTTTTTATTCTGGCGAATATCGCCGCCAACATTCTTTCCAAATTTTTCAGGATCACCAAATGCATCCAGATAATCATCCTGTACCTGGAATGCGATACCAAGATTTTTTCCAAACTCATGCAAATGCTGGCGATTGCCTTCACTCGCTCCGCCAAGTATTGACCCTAATTGAAGACTTGCAGCAAGCAATACGGAAGTTTTTAATTCAATCATTCGAATATATTCTTCCAGTGAAACATTTTCTTTCTTCTCAAATTCCATATCGATTTGCTGACCTTCACAAACTTCTCTTGCGGTTTTATTGAACAATGACAAAACTGGTTGGAGATAATTTGTTTTTATTTTATTCAAATAATCATAGGCAATAATCAGCATTACATCGCCGGCAAGTAATGCTGTATTGTTGTCGAATTTTGTATGCACTGTTTGCATTCCGCGCCGAAGCGGAGCCGCATCCATTATATCATCATGTATCAAGGTAAAATTGTGGAATAGTTCTATCGCTGTTGCAACATGCCACGTATCGGGATTGATTGCATCAAACAATTCATTGCCCATTAAACACATTACAGGTCTGACTCTTTTTCCACCTATTCCTAAAAAATAATCACACGAAGCGTATAACGTTTCAGGGACGGAAGGAAAATGCTTTACTTCAAATTTCTTTTTAAATTCAGCAGATAGTTCTTCAAATGAATGCATCATAGTGTTAAGTGTAATGTTGCAAAATAAAGAAGGTTGCTTTTAATGTGCAAATCTGGAAATGTGAAAATGTGAAAATGTGGTAATTTGAAAACTTGAAAATATACAAATCTCCAAATATGCAAATGTGAAAATGATAAAATACAGTAATTATTACTTTTACCTTAAACGCAATCAATGAAAAGATTGAAACAACTGCTTGTAGCCTTGTTCTTTTGCATAACAATGATGCGGCTTTCGGCACAAAATAAGATCGTTGTTTTTCAAACTGATTTTGGATTAAAGGATGGAGCAGTATCTGCTATGAAAGGCGTTGCCATGAATGTTTCATCTGATTTGAAATTGTTTGATCTTACCCATGAAATTCCTCCCTTCAATATTTGGGAAGCAGCATATCGCTTGCAACAAACAGCGCAATACTGGCCGGCAGGAACGGTGTTTGTTTCTGTTGTTGATCCCGGCGTTGGTACTTCAAGGAAATCTGTTGTACTCAAAACAAAAACAGGTTATTTCTTCGTAACGCCCGATAATGGCACGCTCACACTGGTTGCACAAAGCATGGGTATTGATGCGCTGCGAGAAATAGATGAAACAAAGAACAGAAGGCCGGGCTCAGGGGAGTCTTATACTTTTCATGGCCGCGATGTTTATGCTTATACCGGTGCAAGGCTTGCCGCAGGTGTAATAAAATTTGAAGAAGTAGGACCTGAATTACCAAATAAAGTTGTAACGATAGATTATCAGCAACCTGTTTTTGAAAATGGAATTATCAAAGGCAATATTCCGATTCTTGATATTCAATTCGGCAATGTGTGGACGAATATTGATAAAACAACTTTTATAAGATTGGATTTGAATTATGGAGATAGTTTGCATGTAATCATTTTTCATAACAAGGAAAAAGTTTACGATGGAGTAATGCCTTATGCAACTACTTTTTCAGCAGTTGCAGCAGGGAAGCCTTTGTGTTATTTAAATAGTTTGCTGAATGTTTCTTTCGCGTTGAATGAACAAAATTTTTCAGAAAAATATAATGTGCACAGCGGACCTGAATGGAGCGTGAAGATTGAGAAATATAAACGGTAGTAATGTTGCTTTGATAGTTCTAATAATTTTATAACTACAAAAAATAAAATCATGTCAAAATGTAATTTCTCCATACCATTTTCGGGAAGCGTTGAACAACTTGTTGCAAAAGCAAAATCAGCAATTATAAATGCAGGCGGACAATTTTCGGGTGATGTTGCCGGAGGCGAATTCTCTCTCTCAACATTTGTGGGAGCAATCGCAGGCAGCTACGATGTAAGTCAATCAAATTTGAATATTAATATTTCTGACAAGCCGATGTTTGTAAGTTGTTCTATGATTGAACAGGAACTGAAAAAATATTTGCAGGAGTAATCTGCTTTGCGATTTCAAATCTGATCGCTAAAGCATCATAGCATTTCTGCAGATGAAAGTAATGCGACGCAACGAAGATGCCATGAAAATCTAAAGCCGGTATCATAAAAAATATCCCGATTCAAGTTCACAATCCCGTAACATTATTGGTTAAGGTTTAACTCAAAAAATTTCTTACTATTTATAACTTTATAAAAAAATTTTTATGAAAGAAGATGTAAGAGAAACTTTGCCTGTGAAAGCAAGTTTTTTTGACATGATAAAATCTCTGCATCAGAAGCAGGAAACCGTTCATGTTTTATATGATGAAAATGGCATCACGAGGACAAATGGTATGGTAACACAATTGTGTGAAGAAGATGACCATTCTTATTTTGTGCTTGACAATGGAACGCAGGTATATATTAATACACTGGTGGCTGTGAATGGGATTTTTGCCGCTGATTACTCGGAATGCTAAAAGAAACAGCTATGAGTTTTAAGAAAAATAAAGAACTGGTTTTTCAATTTTATGAAGAGGTTTGGGGGGAAGGAAATCTCGAATTTGCGAGGGAAGTTTTTCATGAAGATTATATAAGGCATGACCTGCGACCAGGTGATGCTGTTGCTGGCGCAGCAGGCCAGATGCAGATTGCAGGAGACTTCAGAAGGGCATTTCCTGACCTGGAAATTAAAATTGATCTTGTATTTGGCGACGATGAATATATTGCTGTGAGATGGACAATGGAAGGCACCCATGCTGCGGCATGGGGAAATATTCAACCAACAAATAAGAAAGCAACGTTTTCAGGAGTGAATCTTTTTCGTTTTGAAAAAGGAAAAGTAATGGAGATATGGAATCATCGTGATGATCTTGGATTGTATCAGCAATTGGGTGTGTCCATGTATGCAGAGGAAACAAAATGATTTTATCTGCGATTTGCCAACTAAAAAAATTGCTTATGAATACATCAATCAGAAAGCGAAATTTTTTTGACACGGCTAACAGCCGATACGTTCTCAGCTGAACACAAACCTTTAGAAAGAGATGTCGCGAGAAGCGAAACCGTGAAAAATGTTGCGGAGAAGAAGAGAATTTATTTCGCAGCCGGCATGCTGGTACTTCCAATGTCACGATACAGTTTCCATTCGCCATTTCGATTTTGCCAAACAACAACATATTTACCTTTGTCTAAAAGAGAGTTTTTAGAATCTTTCATTTCATAGTTTCCTGTTTCAATTATGAACAATGAATCTCCCGTAACATCAGTCGTAACAAATGAAATTTCTTTAATCCCTGCCCGAATTGCTGATCCCCATGCGTTAAGTATGTCATTACCCTTAACAGGTTCGCTATTGTCAAGTAATAATTCTGCATCAGACCAATAGTGAGATGCTAAGGCTACTGAATCGCCTGCAGCAAATTGTTCTGAAAATTTCGTGTTAATACTGTCGATAAAGGATTTTGCTCTTTGCATGTCAAAGGTTGAACTTTCAGCTTTTGCAGTATTCTCCGCCGAGGTGTTTGAATTGCATGAAAGTAAATAGAGACTGCTTAAAGTTGCAGCTATTGCAGTTAGTGTACGGATCATAAAAAAGGTTTAGGTTGTAATATAAATAAAGTTGGCGGAAGTAATTTAAAATTCGGAAGGTGAAATTTTTCGTGGTTGAAAGACTGATTTTTTTCATAAATATAATTTTCAATTTTTGACGATTTGAAAAAAACAACCTTACAACTTTGAAAAATTTTTTACAAGAGGTTTTATCAACGAGATAATTTTTTAGTAATAGAAGTGCTCCGTTTTTAACAGGCGCTTTTCATTGAATAGTTATTCCGAAGGTTCGTAGTGATGAGACAGGTCAACTAATTGCTTTTTTTAAAAAATAATAGTTATATCCATCAGGAAAACTGCTTAGTATATGTTCAATCCTGTATCCATATCTTTCGTAAAAATGCGGAGCTTGAAAGCTGAAACTTCTAACCAAAATAGTAAAACATCCTTTGCTTTTTGCTTCTCTTTCTGCTGCTTCCAATAATTTTTTTCCTATTCCATTTTTCCTCACATTTTCATCAACCCAAAGCTCGGTAATTTCACATATACCAGCCCACGTCCATCCCGCAATACCAGCCACTAAAGTTCCGTGTTCATCATTAACAGTCTTCGCAAACAATGAGCCATCATACTTCATAATTTTTTTTGAATTAAACTCATATATTCTATCTTCCAGGAGATTGACTATTTGCAGCGGATCTTTTCCATCCTCTATCTGAAATTCTTTCATCTGTTTCTTTTTTAAGCTGTACAAATAAATTGGTTTTGCTATTATTCGTCGTTTCTATTCTATGTTTTTGTAACGGTGCATTTAGATATCCAACATTAATACGTAGCTTTTTTTTATTGCTTACAACGGTTATAAATTTTAAACATCAATAAAAGGATTTGCGATCCGGATCGCGACTACACTATGATATTTTGTTATACTCCGGCAGCAACACTTGAATTACGGCAGCCAACGAAGCAAAAATTGAATGATTAAGTATAATTGAACGAACTAATCTCTTTGTAAAAAATTCCTGATGTGTAGTACAACTCAAATAAAAATTCTATTCTTTTTGTCTCGCTTGGAAATGATTGAGGAAGATAACAAATGACCGCTCTGTGTTTTTTCCACTCCGCTTCATAAAATTGAATGAAGCCATAATTATAATTTAGCACTATAATTGTCACTTAATTTTTGTAATGTCATCCAAGGATTATTATCAATTGCTCGACGTAAAATCTAATGCTTCCACTGAAGAAATAAAAAAATCTTACAGAAGACTTGCATTAAAATATCATCCTGATAAGAACCCCGGCGATCTTTTAGCTGAAGCTGTATTCAAAGAAATCGCGGAAGCTTACGATGTTTTATCCGATGCAAAAAAGAGAGAAGATTATCATTACAAACGTTTTTATACTTATAACTACAAATATGCAGCGGCTCAAACTGCTACGCCGCAATCAATTTTAAATGATGCAATAAAACTTCAAAAACTTATAGAAAAAGCTGATCCGTTCAGAATTAATCGCGATGCTCTGTTGTTTCAACTGCAGCAAATTTTATCAGCAGATAATTTATCGTTATTGCTTGAGAAAAAACAGGCAGGCATAAATAAAGCAATTGTTGAAACGATATTGATCGTATGCAAACCACTTCAATATACTTATAGTGAAATAATAGCTGAACAACTTTGCATTCTTGCTGTCGGCAATGATAACCTGGAAAAAAAGATCTCAGAATTTTTAAATAACCAAAGAAAAAAAGATACATGGCGGCGCTATAAAGTAGTAGCGGCGCTTCTTGTAGCAATTATATTGTGCCTTATCATTTTTCTTATAAGCAAATGGTAGCAAAACGCAGACTTTTAAAAAAAGGATAAAAAAATCAAGAGACATTATTACGTTTTTAAAAAGAATAAGAGTTACCATTTTTTCAAAACTTTAATAGCATCATCGCATCATGTTTAAGTTTACTTTTCATATTTGTGAACTCTATTTATGAAAGCACTTTTTTAAAATAACTACATGAAAAAATTCTCCGGTAAAATATTCGCGTTATTGGCATTAATTATTTTATTTACAAATTGCAACAGGCATAAAGATTCAAAAGGAAATGTTATTGAACCATTAGAAGAAACAAAAACTGTAAAGCTTCCGGTTCCTGATCATATAGTTATTGTAGTTGAAGAAAATCATTCTTACTCTCAAATTGTAGAATCCGCCAATGCTCCTTATATTTCCTCTCTTTCAAAAGATCCTTATTCTGCCAGCTTTATAAATGCTTTTGCAACTACACATCCAAGTCAACCCAATTACCTCAATTTATTTTCGGGTTCTACCCAGGGTGTAAACAATAATTATCATTCTCCGCATGCTCCTTTTACTACACCCAATTTAGGCAGTGAGCTAATCGGCGCAGGAAAATCTTTTGCAACTTATGCTGAAGGCTTGCCAATTGCGGGTTATAACGGAGATATAAGGGGTGAGTATGTCCGCAAACATAATCCCGCTACGAATTGGATAGGAACCGGCAACAACCAAATACCTGCAACTACCCTTCAGCCATTAAGTGCATTCCCCGCAGATTTTTCAAAGTTGCCTACAGTAAGCATAATCATTCCCAATGATAATAATAACATGCATGATGGATCAATTCGCACTGCCGACGAATGGCTAAAAAATAATTTGAACAATTATATACAATGGGCAAAAACTCATAACAGTCTGTTCATATTAACTTTTGATGAAGATGATATGAGGCACGGCAATCACATTGTTACAATATTCACAGGCGCAATGATTAAGAGTGGACATTATTCACAAAAAATAAATCATTTTAACTTGTTGCGTACAATAGAAGATATGTATAACCTTCCGCACGCAGGATATGCAGCCTCTGTAAAACCAATTCATAATTGCTGGAAATATTGAGATAAGAAGGAACAACCATTAAACTGAAGAACAAGTGGGGATATCTTGTCTGCAGTAATCAACGGCAGAATCAAATGCTTAACTATATTGCTGTTGTTTTTAAATTCTAAAAAATGTTTTATGAAAACCGGTAAGCAGTTCTTATTCATCCTTGCAATTGGAATAATATTTCTTTGGGGTTGCGTAGCGAAAAAGAAATATCTTGATTCGCAAATTCAATTGCGTTATCTGAAGAATGATAGCGCTCAGCTTGCTTATAAAGTTTCAACGCTTAATGATTCAATTGCAAAGCTGCGGCAACAGATCAACGATCTGAATAATAACTATGCGCAGTTAAGCACTTCTGCAAATGCCACACAATCACAATTAAGCGAAAGCAGAAAATCTTTGCAGGAACAACAACAAAAACTACAGCAACTGCAAAACCTGCTCGATCAGCAAAAACAAAAAGCGGAAGAATTGCGAAAGAAAATGACAGATGCATTGGTTGGTTTTAATGCAAGTGATTTGAGTATATCACAGAAAAATGGTAAAGTGTATGTAAGTCTGAGTGAGAATTTATTATTTCCTTCTGGCAGTGCTGTTGTAAATCCGCAAGGTAAAGAAGCGCTAAGCAGACTGGCGGATGTATTAAACGTAAATCCTGATATTTCGGTAGATATTGAAGGTCATACTGATTCAATTCCTATCCGAAAAAAATATGAAGACAACTGGGCTTTGAGTACTGCACGTGCAACATCTATCGTTCGTATTCTTGTAAATGATTATAAAGTTGATCCTGTGAGAGTGATTGCATCGGGGCATAGTTTGTATGATCCTGTAGATTCTAATTCAACCGAAGAAGGACGTGCAAGAAACAGGAGAACTGAAATTATTCTTTCGCCGAAATTGGATGAGTTGTATAAATTACTGGAGCAGTAAGAAGTTAAAAGTTGCAAGTTATAAGTTGTAAGTAAAGTTTAAGTTATTGCTCAATAAAGAACAGAAAGTATAAGAGTGCTACGCAACAGGTGATCCTATGAAAAACGATAGCCGGGCTCTTAAAAAATTGTCTGTAACATCCAAAACATTTTTTGCTTCGTAAATTTCCTGCATGAGTGAAAAATATTCTTTTGTAACGCGCTGGCAGATAAGAGCTCCGATCGAAAAAGTTTGGGATGCGATCTACGAATCAACTGAATGGCCGCATTGGTGGAAAGGAGTACTAAATGTAAAAGTGATTAAAGAAAATGATGCACATGGAGTGAACGGTGTGCGTGAATACACATGGAAAAGTGTGTTGCCTTATTTGCTGAAATTTAAAATGCGTTTGACTGAACGTGAGGAACCAAAATATATGCGTGGAGAGGCGTTTGGAGAACTTGAAGGTGTGGGCATCTGGATGCTTGAAGAGAAAAATGGAATTACTTATGTTCAATACAATTGGGATGTTTTTACGAATAAGCGATGGATGAATTATTTTTCTTTTTTGTTAAAGCCGCTTTTTAAATACAATCATGATGTTGTGATGCGATGGGGTGCGGAAGGATTGGCGAAGAAGTTGGATGCGAAGTTGGTGAGTTATTAAAATCGGCTAATAATTGGAAGAGTCTTTTGATTTCATATTTAAAATTCTGATAACGATAATTTCATTTTCTGTCACTTTGTAAACAATTTTATTTTTATCGTTAGGAATTAAAACTCGTAAGCTTTTATCCTTTTTAGCAACCCTTCCAATCATGGGATATTTCTTTAATTTTTCAAGTGCATCAAAAAGTTTCCCGCGGAATTTCTGTGCATATATCTCACCAAAATTTTCAACAATATATTCGTAA
>Ga0207706_10001389_pt1 | contig 24171 bp, 19 predicted proteins | sample KBSC53metaG_FD_184318 | JGI IMG/M metagenome (GOLD analysis project Ga0207706, IMG submission 184318) | Corn rhizosphere microbial communities from Kellogg Biological Station, Michigan, USA - KBS C5-3 metaG (SPAdes) (version 2) | ecosystem: Host-associated > Plants > Roots > Rhizosphere > Soil ... | reverse complement strand
GTGTCCTGCGGGGGTGGTGGTAGGTGTCTGCGTGCCGCGGAAACGCCTGCCCTCACAGTGCATCGGCCGGGGCCGCACGGTCAAGAAACACGTGAGGACGGCGGGGATGCCGGGAGGAACGTCCGCCACGGTGTGGCCGGGGACGCAGGTGATCACACGGGGGACGATGCCACTGAAGTGGCGGCTACAACGGCGCGCAGTCCGCCTCCGCGGACTTCAACCGCACCCCCGCACCTCCGCACCCCCGCACCTTCCTCAAACCACGTCCCTCAAGATCTCCTGCAGTGCCTCGCGGGCCCGCATCACCCGCATCTTCAGCGCGCTCACGCCGGTCTCCAGGCGCTCGGCCATCTCTTCGTAGCTCAGGCCGTCCACGTGCTTGAGCAGGAACGCCTCGCGCTGGGCGGCGGGAAGGCGCATCATCGCGTGCTGTACGACCTTGCCGAGCTCGGTGCGCTCCAGCGTGCGCACGGGGTCGTCGCTCTCGGGGGCGGCGTGGTCGTCGGCCTCCAGCGTGGTGGTGTGCTGGCGGCGGTTCTTCAGCCAGTCCTTGCAGCGGTTGCGCACGATGCGGAACACCCACGCGCCGAAGCGGTCGGGCTCGCAGGTGTGCAGCCGGGTGAACGCCTTCACCAGGCTCTCCTGCACCAGGTCGGCGGCGGCGTCGCGGTCGCCCACCATGGACAGCGCGTGGCGGTAGAGCGTGTCCTGGTAGCGCCGGATCAGCTCGGCGTACAGCTCGCGCTCGCCCGCCAGGATGCGCCCCACCAGCTCCGCGTCGGCCCGTTGCGGCTCCACTCCCAATGCGCGTCAGGAAGGCGTGAAAAAGGGAGCGCTGCCGCCGCTCCCGGCGGTGCTCCCACCCATGCAAGAGGCGGCCCGCCGCGCCCCAACCGGCAGGGGAATCGGCGCTTGCATCACCCATGGCCGCCCGCTATGTTCCCGCGCCGCCGCTGGCCCGGATGGTGCAGCCGCGCCCGAGCCTCGCAACACCGCGGGGAGTGTCGGGGCGGCCGGCCGGTGGGCGTTCCCGAATCTACTGCACGCACGCGCGTTCGAGGAAGTCAGAACATGGCTGGCAAGGGGCTGGAAGGCGTCGTCGTCGGTCAAAGCAAACTGAGCGACATCAACGGTGAGGTCGGCGAGCTCATCTACGGGGGCTACGACATCGACGACCTCGCGCGCAACACCACCTTCGAGGAGGTTTGCTACCTCCTGTGGAACGGCGAGCTCCCCAACCGCGAGCAGCTGAACGGCCTCAAGGCCGAGCTCTTCGCCCACGCTCGCCTGACGGACGAGGTGCTGGCCGTCGTGCGCACGCTTCCCGGCGACGCCGACCCGATGGCCGCGCTGCGCACCGCCGTCTCGGCGCTGGGCACGTTCGACAGGGACGCCGACGACATCAGCGACGCGTCGGTGCGCCGCAAGGCCGTCTACCTCACCGGCGTGACGCCCACGCTGGTGGCGGCGTACGACCGCCTGCGCAACGGGAAGGAGCCGCTGCAGCCCAGGGAAGGGAAGAGCATCGCCTCCAACTTCCTGTACATGCTGAACGGCGAAGAGCCGAACGACACCCGCTGCCGCACCATGGACGTGGCGCTGGTGCTGCACGCCGAGCACGCGATGAACGCCAGCACCTTCGCAGCGCGCGTCACGGCGGGCACGCTCTCGGACGTCTACAGCTGCATCACCTCCGCCATCGGCACGCTGAAGGGGCCCAGCCACGGCGGCGCCAACGTGGAGGTGATGAACATGCTGCGCGAGATCGACCAGAGCGGGCAGGACCCCGAGGCCTGGGTGCACGGCGCGCTGGAGAGCGGGAAGAAGGTGATGGGCTTCGGCCACCGCGTCTACCGCGCCACCGACCCGCGCGCCACGGTGCTGCGCGAGCTGGCCGACAAGATCATGGCCGAGGCGGGGGAAACGCGCTGGCTGGACCTGTCGGACAAGATCCGCGCGGCGATGGCCAGCGAGATGGAGAAGCGGGGGAAGAAGATCTACCCCAACGTCGACTTCTTCAGCGCCTCGGTCTACACCACGCTGGGGATCCCGATGGACCTGTTCACGGCGGTGTTCGCCATCGCGCGCACGCCGGGGTGGACGGCGCACCTGCTGGAGCAGTACGCCGACAACCGGCTGATCCGCCCGAGCAGCGAGTACATCGGCCCGCGCGGCAAGAAGGTGGTGCCGATCGAGCAGCGGTAGCGGCCGGCGGGGCGTGGCGCACGCCCTCCGCGGGGGCGCGGCGGGGGCACTCCGCCGCGCCTTTTCTTTTTCGGCTGCGGTGCGGGGAGCGGTTTGCGATGCGCGTTTCCGGGCGATGTGCCGGCGCGCGCACCGCGACGAGTGCGGAGGTGCGAGGGTGCGTTTGACCCTCCGCGCGGGGGCTGGTGTCGGCGCGCAGTAAAGCGCACCTCCGCACCCCCGCACCCCCGCACCTGTTCAAGACCGTCCGCGCGACGAACGACGGCAGACAACATCCCGATCCTCGACACGAGAGCGAAGATATGAGCGACTGGACCCCCACCGTGCCGCAGGGCGGCGAGCGCGTCACCATCGCGAACGGCAAGCTGCAGGTGCCCGATCAGCCGGTCCTCCCCTTCATCGAGGGCGACGGCACGGGGCCGGACATCTGGAACGCCTCGCAGCCCGTGTTCGACGCCGCGGTGGAGAAGGCGTACGGCGGGAAGCGGAAGGTCCACTGGATGGAGGTGCTGGCCGGCGAAAAGAGCTTCCAGCAGACCGGCAACTGGCTCCCCGACCCCACCCTGGACGCCTTCCGCGAGTACCTGGTGGGGATCAAGGGCCCGCTCACCACGCCGGTGGGCGGCGGCATCCGCTCGCTGAACGTGGCGCTGCGCCAGATCCTGGACCTGTACGCCTGCGTGCGTCCGGTCCGCTGGTTCGAGGGGGTTCCCTCGCCGGTGAAGAAGCCGGGCGACGTGGACATGGTGATCTTCCGCGAGAACACCGAGGACATCTACGCCGGGATCGAGTTCGAGGAGGGAACGGAAGACGCGAAGACGTTCCGCGAGGCGTTCCGGCAGGCGTTCCCCGACCGCTTCAAGAAGGTGCGCTTCCCCGAGACCAGCGGCTTCGGCATCAAGCCCGTGTCGCGCGAGGGGACGGAGCGCCTGGTGCGCTCGGCCATCGAGTACGCGCTGGCCCACGGGCGCCGCTCGGTGACGCTGGTGCACAAGGGGAACATCATGAAGTTCACCGAGGGCGCCTTCAAGAACTGGGGGTACGAGCTGGCCCGGCGCGACTACGGCGCGGTGGACTTCGAGGGCGGCCCCTGGCAGGTGATCGACCGCGGCGGGCAGCGGGTGATCGTGAACGACGTGATCGCCGACGCCTTCCTGCAGCAGATCCTGACGCGGCCGAAGGAGTACGACGTGATCGCCACCCTCAACCTGAACGGCGACTACATCTCCGACGCGCTGGCCGCGCAGGTGGGCGGGATCGGGATCGCGCCGGGCGCCAACATCAACTACGTGACCGGCCACGCCATCTTCGAGGCCACGCACGGCACCGCGCCCAAGTACGCCGGCAGGGACATGGTGAACCCCGGCTCCGTCATCCTCAGTGGCGAGATGATGCTGCGCTACCTGGGGTGGACCGAGGCCGCCGACCTGATCGTCAAGGGGCTGGAGGGCGCCATCGCCGCGAAGACCGTCACCTACGACTTCGAGCGGCTGATGGAGGGCGCCACCAAGGTCAGCTGCTCGGAGTTCGGGCGGCGGATCATCCAGCACATGTAAAATGGTGCGGAGGTGCGGAGGTGCGGGGGTGCGGTGGGTGTGGATCTCCGCGTTTCCGTGAGGATGGGATGAGAAGTCGCGGACGGTTCGTCCGTCCGCGGAACCACGTTGGAGCAAGGCGGGTGACAGGGGCTGCGCCGCCCGGCAACGGGTGGCGGGGCCGCGCCGCTGGAGGCCCGCGCGAACCTGCAGATCCGATTACCTGATGAATGTCACTCTGTTGCGCGGCGACCTGGCCTCGCTCGAAACGCCGCTGCTGGTGGTCCCCGTGTTCGAGGGCGGCGCCGCGGATTCCGCCGTGGCCGCGCTCGACCGGGCGCTGGGCGGGATGATCAGTGCCGTGGGCGAGCGCGGCGACCTGCGCGGCAAGGAGGGCGAGTCCGTGACGCTCTACCCCGCCGGCGGCGCGGCCGCGGCGATCCGCGTGCTGCTGGTGGGCGTCGGCAAGCCCGACGCGGTCACGCCCGAAAAGCTGCGCCGCGCCGGCGGCACCGCGGCCAAGCAGGCCGCCAAGGCCCGCGCCTCGGCCGTGACCTTCGCCCTCCCGCGGACCTCGCTCGAGGTCCAGGCCGCGGCGCGGGCCGTGGCCGAGGGGGTGGTGCTGGGCGCCTACACCTTCACCGAGCTCAAGTCGCGGGCCGACGACGCGCCGCCGCCCGCCGAGCTGACGGAGCTGGAGCTGGTCGTCGCGCAGGCGGCGGACGAGGCGCCGGCCGCGGAGGGCGCGCGCGTCGGCGCCACGGTCGCCTCGGCCGAGAACTTCGCGCGCAACCTGGGGAACCTCCCCGGCAACGTGGTCACGCCCACCCGTCTCGCCGAGGTGGCGAAGGACATCTCCCAGCGCTTCGCGATGAAGCTCACCGTGCTGGGGCCGAAGGAAATGGAGGCCGAGGGGATGGGCGCGCTCCTCGCCGTCGCCCGCGGGTCCGACGAGGAGCCGAGGCTGATCGTGCTCGAGCACCGCGGCGGGGCAGCGGACGAGCGTCCCCTCGTGCTGGTCGGCAAGGGCCTCACCTTCGACGCGGGCGGGATCTCCATCAAGCCCGCGCAGGGGATGGAGGACATGAAGTTCGACATGTGCGGCGGCGCGGCGGTCCTGGGCGCCATGCACGCCATCGGCGAGCTGGAGGTGCGGGCGAACGTGGTGGGGATCGTCCCCAGCAGCGAGAACCTGCTGGGCGGCAGGGCGATGAAGCCGGGCGACATCTTCCGCGCGGCCAGCGGGAAGACCATCGAGGTGGTGAACACCGACGCCGAGGGGCGCCTGATCCTGGCCGACGCGCTGCACTACGCGAAGCGCTTCGACCCCGTGGCCATGCTCGACGCGGCCACCCTCACCGGCGCCTGCGTGATCGCCCTGGGCCACCAGGCCAGCGGGATCATGGGGAACGACGAGGGGCTGCTCGAGGAGGTGCGCGCCGCGGGCGAGCGCAGCGGCGAGCGCTGCTGGCCGCTGCCGATGTACGACGAGTACCGCGACCAGATCAAGAGCGACTACGCCGACATCAAGAACAGCGGCGGGCGCCCGGCCGGCACCATCACCGCCGGCTGGTTCCTGCGCGAGTTCGTGGCCGACGTCCCGTGGGTGCACCTGGACGTGGCCGGCACCGCCTACGGCGACGGCAAGCTCTCCTACCTGACCAAGGGCTCCACCGGCGCGCCCACGCGCCTGTTCGTGGAGTGGGTCCTTTCGCGCGCTGGATGAACCGCACGCTCCGCTCCGTCTTCCTGCTTCTCGCCGCGCTGGCCCTGACCGGGGTGGGCGCGGCGCCGGCGCGTCTGCGGGCGCAGGATACCACCACGGTCCGCCGCCCGCCGCCGGCCCCGCAGGACACGCCACCGCCGCTTCCCCGCCCCCGCCCCGCGCAGGGCGACACGGCGCACCTCGACAGCGCGCGGGTGGGGATCCCGGGCGAGGCGATCCGCGGCGACACCATCCCCAACGCGAAGCAGGACACGGCGCCGCCCGATTCGACCATCGCGGCGCCCACCTTTCCCGGGCATCCGCTGCCGCCGACCTACGGGTTCAGCGACGGGAGCTGGACCTTCGGGCCGGCGCAGCTGCAATACTTCCAGGGCCTGTCGCTGGCCGACCTGCTGGACCTGATCCCGGGGCTGGTGACCACCCGCAGCGGCGCCTTCGGCCGGCCGATGGGCGTCTCTCCGTTCGCGTCGGGGGGCGGGCGCTTCCGCATCTTCCTGGACGGCTACGAGCTGCGGCCGATGGGCTCGGCCACCCCCGACCTGCAGCGCATCCCCATCGTCAACCTGGCCTCGGTCCGCATCCAGCGCGGGATGGAAGAGATCCGGGTGGACCTGACCACCGCGCGCCTGTCCGACGTGCGCCCCTTCGCGCAGATCGAGGGGATGGACGGCGACCTGGGGACGCGCGCGCTGCGGGCCATCTTCACCCGCCCGCTGGGGAAGCGGATGGTGGGCGAGGTGGCGCTGGACCTGGACCAGACCGACGGCGTGCAGCGCGCGCAGGACTTCAGCGTCACGCACAGCATCACGCGGCTGAGCTACGCGTTCAGCCCCAACTGGGGCGTGCAGGCCGAGTTCCGCACCACCAAGCTGAACAGCCAGAGCGACCTGGCGAGCAACCCGGGCGAGGAAGACCTGGACCGCACCGAGGCGATCCTCCGCGCGCGGGGGCTGCTGCTGGGCCGCATCGCTCTGGAGGCGATCGTGGGCCGCAGCCTCCAGCGCCCGGCGGGGGAGGATACCTCCACCGTGCGCACCCGCGGCATCCAGGGCGACTTCCGGGCTACGCTCCCCACGCGCATCGGCCAGCTTTCCGCCGGCGCGCGCATCCATCGCGGCGACGAGGACGGCTGGGCGCCGAACCAGAGCGAGCTGTGGGGGCGGCTGGACTTCGACCCCGCGCCCTGGGTGGCGGCCACCGTGGAAGGGCGCCAGCTCACCATCGGCGGGGTGAGCGGGGTGGAGGCCATGGGAAGCCTGCGCGCGGGGCCGTGGGGCGGGTTCTCGGTCTTCGGCCAGGTGGCGACGGGGACCCGGGGGGTCCGGTACCTGGCGCTGGACACGCTGGTGCTGAAGACGATCGGCGGGATCGGCGGGGGCGGGCTGCCCACCATCGACAGCCTGGAGGTGTTCGCGCTGAAGACCCTGGACAGCTCGGTGCACGGCCTGCGCGCCGGCGCCGAGTTCAACCGCGGGCTCTTCCGCCTGGGCGCCGCGGTGGTGCGGCACGACCTGGACACCGCCGTTCCCTACGGCTTTGCCTACGACCGCGCGCAGCCGCTGCAGCCGGGGCTGGCCATCACCGGCGTGGAGGCCTATGCGTCGCTGCCGCTGCTCTGGCGTGAACTGACGCTGCAGGGGTGGTACCAGCGCTGGCCAGACGCGCCCGACCGGCCGTACCTGCCCACGCAGCTGGGGCGCGCGGCGGTGCAGTTCAACGGCGTGTACAAGCAGGGGAACCTGGAGCCCACGCTGCGCTTCGAGGTGGTGGGGCGCGACCAGACGCTGGCGTTCGACCCCGTCGGCGGGGACAACGTGCTGATCCCCCGCTACGGGCTGTGGAACTTTTTCATGCAGATCCGGATCATCGACATCCGGCTGTTCTACCGCTACGACAACGTGTTCAACACCCGCGGGCGCGACTACGACGTGCCGGGAAGCCGGATCCCGACCGGGCGGGCGTTGTACGGGGTGCGATGGTTTTTCCGGAATTGAACAGGTGCGGAGGTGCGGAGGTGCGGAGGTGCGTGCAGGGAGGTTGAAGCGCACTCCGGCGGCTCCGCGCCCCCTCCGCTCGCTCAGGCTCGCACCTCCCCCGTATCGGGAGAGGTTGCGGGAGCGGTATCCCGGCGCGCCGGAAGCGTCGGCGTGGCCGAAGGTTGCAGGGTGCACGCGGGGTCCGGGCCGCCACGTCTGCCGCGTCCGCTCCCCTCGCCCGGTACGGGACAGGCGCTCTCAGGGGCCAGGGAGAAGGGCCGTGGCGTGGACGGAGCGCGCGATGGACGGTGCGCGTCCTCGGCGGGTGTCTTTGCGGTTGACTGAAGGGTGTTCGCTGCGTTACCGTTTTGGGTTCCCGACCGGACAGGGGCACTGGCTTGATCCGAAGCATGACGGGGTACGGCGAGGCGCGCAGGGAAACGCCGGCCGGAACCCTCCTGGTTGAAGTACGCACCGTCAACCACCGCCACTTCAGCGCCAACCTCCGCCTTCCCCAGGCGCTTTCGCGCTGGGAAGGCGAGATCCGCGAGTGGCTGCGCGCCCAGCTGCCGCGCGGGCACGCCAACGTGTCGGTGCGGCTCGAGGCGCCCGACGGCACCCCGCGCGGCTTAAGGCTCGACGACGAGCGCGTGCAGGCCTACCTCACGCTCTTCAACCAGCTGCGCGAGCGCTTCGGCGTGCAGGGCGAGCCGGACCTGCGCACGCTGGCCCGCTTCTCCGACATCTTCGTCCGCGACGACGGCGACGCGGCGACGATCGAGGTGGGCGCGGACGACGTTCGCGCGGCGGTGGACGAGGCGGCGCGGGCCAACGTGCGCATGCGCGAGGGCGAGGGGCGGCGCCTGCACGACGACCTGGAGGGCCGCGTCGCCGCCATGGAGGCGCACCTGGACGAGATCGCCCGGCTGGCGCCCGAGCGGCTGGTGTCGGAACGCGACCGGCTGCGCAACGCCATCCAGGAGCTGGCCGGCGGCGTGGGGGTGGACGAGCAGCGGCTGGCGCAGGAGCTGGTGTACATCGCCGAGCGGCTCGACATCAACGAGGAACTGGTGCGCTTCCGCGCCCACAACGCCGCCTTCCGCGAGCTGCTGGACGCCGACAGCGCCGAGCCGGTGGGGAAGCGGCTGGGCTTTCTCGTCCAGGAGATGCACCGCGAGGCCAACACCATCGGCTCCAAGGCCAACCACGCGGGGATCGCCCACCGCGTGGTGGCCATCAAGGAAGAGGTGGAGCGCCTGCGCGAGCAGGTGGAGAACGTGGAGTGACCGAAGGCCCGGCACCCTTCCCGCTGGTCCTCTCCGCGCCCAGCGGGGCGGGGAAGAGCACCCTGGTGCGCGAGCTGCGCCGGCGGAACCGCGACGTGGCCTTCTCGGTATCGGCAACCACGCGCGCCCCGCGGCCGGACGAGGTAGACGGCGAAGCGTACTACTTCGTGGGCGAGCCGCAGTTCAGGGAGATGATCGACGACGGCGAGCTGCTGGAGTGGGCGCGGGTGCACGGCCACTTCTACGGCACGCCGGTGAGCGAGCTGCGCAAGGTGCAGGCACGTGGGCACCACCTGCTGCTCGACATCGACGTGCAGGGCGCGCGGCAGGTGCGCCGGCGCGTCCCCGAGGCGGTGCTGGTCTTCATCCTCCCCCCCAGCGGAACGGCGCTGGTGCACCGGCTGGCGGGGCGGGGCACCGAGAGCGCCGACGCGCTGGAAAAGCGGTTGCGCAACGCCGAGGACGAGATCCACGCGGCGCGCGAGTTCGACTACGTGGTGGTGAACGACCGGCTGGACGCCGCGGTGGAAGAGCTCGAGGCGGTGCTCCGCGGGCGCGCGGGGCCGCCGCGGCGGCTGGAAGGGCTGGACGGCACGGTGGCGCGCCTCTGCGCCGAGATCGATCGTGAACTGGGCCCGGACGGGCCCGTTGAACGCCTCAGACAGGAGGAACGGAGATGAGGGTTGTGACCCCGGGCCAGGCGGCCCGACACACCGGCAGCAAGTACCTGGGCGTGCTGGTGGCGGCCAAGCTGGCCCGCCACCTGAACGAGCTGCGCCGCGGCGAGCTGATGGAAGACCCCACGGTCACCGGCGCAGAGCCGCGCGAGAAGCTCACCACCACCGCGCTGGAAGAAGTGCGCGGCGGCACCACGCCCTTCCACCTCACCAAGCGCCGGCGTCCCGAGGCGCTCTGACCCACATGGCCGGTCCGCGCGAGCCGCGGCGCCCCTTCGCGGGGCGCCGCGTGCTGCTGGGCGTTACGGGCGGGATCGCCGCCTACAAGGCCGTCCAGCTCGCGCGCGACCTGGCGCTGGCCGGCGCCGCGGTGGACGTGGTCCTCACCGCCGGCGCGCGGAGGTTCGTGCGCCCGATGACCTTCGAGGCGCTCACCGGCCGCCCCGTCCATACGTCGCTCTATCCCGGCGGCGACCCCAACCTGCACATCCGCCTGGCGCGGGAGTCCGACGTGGTGGCCGTCGCGCCGGCCACGGCCAACTTCCTGGCGCGCGCCGCCCACGGGATGGCCGACGACCTGCTCACCGCCGTCCTCCTCGCGACACCGGCTCCCGTGGTGCTCGCGCCGGCGATGAACGACCGCATGTACGCCCACCCCGCCACGCAGGACAACCTGGTGCGCCTGCGCGGCTACGGGTACGTGCTGGCCGGTCCGGCGACGGGGCCGCTGGCGTGGGGCGAGGGCGAGGGGCCCGGGCGGATGCTGGAGCCCGGCGAGATCCTCGCCCACGCCGGCCGCGCGCTGGAAGGGGCCACGCCGCTCGGCGGACTTCGTGTCGTCGTCAGCGCCGGCCCCACGCGCGAGCCGATCGACCCCGTGCGCTACATCGGCAACCGCTCGAGTGGGCGGATGGGGTACGAGGTCGCCGCGGCGGCGTGGCGGCGCGGTGCGGACGTGGTGCTGGTCACCGGCCCCTCGCACCTGACTCCCCCCGTCGGCGTCGAGGTGCGGCGGGTCGATACGGCGGCGGAGATGCGCGAAGCCGTGGCCGCCGAGCTGGAGCGTGCGGACGCGCTGGTGATGGCCGCCGCCGTCGCCGACTTCCGCCCCGCCGATCCGGCGGACGAGAAGCTGAAGAAGGAGGCGGGCGGCGTGCCGACCATCCACCTGGAGAAGACGGCGGACGTGCTGGCCTCCACCCGCGAGCTGCGGCGGCCGGACGCGGTGATCGTGGGCTTCGCGCTGGAGACGCGGGAGGTGGTGGAGAACGGCCGCCGCAAGCTGGAGGCGAAGGGGCTGGACCTGCTCGTGGTGAACGACGCCCGCGAGCCCGGCGCCGGCTTCGAGGTCGCCACCAACCGCGTCACCTTCCTGTCGAAGGATCGAGAGGACGAGGTGCTGCCGCTGCTGAGCAAGGCCGAGGTGGCCGACCGCATCCTCGACCGCGTCGAATCGCTGCTGCAGGCGAAGCGCGGCTCGTGAGCGACCCTCGCGACCTCCTCCGCAGCTACCTGCGCCAGCGCGCCGAGCTGGGCGACGCCGAACTGGTGCTGGACCGCCACACCGCCGGCGAGGTCCGCAGCCTCCTCTCGCCCGCGCCCGCCCGTCCGTCCATACGGCCGGCGGACGCGCCCACGGAGTCCCGCCCCACGGCGCGTCCCGCCGCTCCCGCGCAGGCGCGTCCATCCGCGGGCCCCCCCGAATCACCCGCACCGGCGCGCCCGTCCGCCGACGCGGCACCGCGCCGCGAACCCGCGCCCGCGGACGCACCTCGGCAGGAGACGCACGTCCGCGCCGGCGCCGCGCCGCCGGGCGCCACGCCGATGCGTCCAGCGCCCGATGCACCGGCGCGCGGGATCAGCGCCGAGGAGATCCGCGCGCTGCCGGTGCTGGACGCGGTGCGCGAGATCTCCCTCGGCTGCCCGCGCTGCGGGCTGGCCCGGACGCGTACCCGGGTGGTGTTCGGCGAGGGGAGCCCGGACGCGGAGCTGATGGTCGTCGGCGAGGCGCCGGGGGAGAACGAGGACCGGCAGGGGCGGCCGTTCGTGGGAAAGGCGGGGAAGCTGCTGGACCTGCTGCTGATGACGGTCGGCTTTCCGCGCGAGAGCGTCTACATCTGCAACGTGCTCAAGTGCCGGCCGCCCGGGAACCGCAACCCGCAGCCCGACGAGGTGGAGGCGTGCAGCCCCTACCTGCTCAAGCAGGTGGAACTGGTCAAGCCGCGCATCATCGTGGCGTTCGGCACCTTCGCCGCGCAGACGCTGCTGGGCACCGACATCTCCATCGGGCGGCTGCGCGGCAAGCTGCACCAGTACCAGGGGATCCCCCTGATCCCCACCTACCACCCCGCCGCCCTGCTGCGCAACCAGGGATGGGTGCGCGCCGTGTGGGACGACCTCCAGCGCGCGCGCGCCATCCTTGATCGGCCCGCGTAATCGGGTATCTTTGGTTCCGTCTCCGCCCCGACATCTCCCGACAGGTGCGTGAGTGCGTAAGTGCACTGGTGCGTTTGGGTTAGCGAAGCTGTGCACTTCGCGGCCCCACGTGCTCGGGCACCTGTTGCCGTCGCCCGGCGCTCGCGCCTGAGTGATCGTTTTCGCAGCCGTCCAGCTGGACTCGCCAGGACCAACATGGCCACCCCCGCGCTCCACATCGCCCCCTCTCCACCCGCGCCGGCCCAGCCCAGCGCGTTCACCGACCGCACGCCTCCGTACAGCGGCGAGGCGGAGATGGCGGTGCTGGGCGGGATGCTGATCGACCAGGACGCGGTGGTGAAGGCCGTGGAGCTGGTGGACGACAGCATGTTCCACCGCGAGGCGCACCGGCGGCTCTTCCGCTCGCTCGTGCGCATCTGGCAGAAGGGCGACGTGATCGACGAGATCACCGTCACCGACGACCTGCGCAAGGCGGGGGACTACGAGGCGGTGGGCGGGGTGGCGTTCCTGGCCTCCCTGCTCGACGCGGTGCCCACCGCGGCGAACATCGAGTACCACTGCAAGATCGTCCGCGAGAAGGCGATCCTGCGGCGGCTGATCGAGGCCAGCACCTCCATCATCCAGGAGACGTACGCCTGGCAGGGCGAGGTCGAGAACCTGATGGACCTGGCCGAGAGCCGGATCTTCCAGCTGGCGCAGAGCAGCGACCGGCGCGGGTTCGTGTGGATCAAGGAGATCCTCTGGCCCACCTTCGAGAAGATCGAGCAGCTGCAGGCCAACCAGAGCTCCGTCACCGGCGTTCCCACCGGCTTCGGCGACCTGGACGAGCTCACCGCCGGCTTCCAGTCCAGCGACCTGATCATCGTCGCCGCCAGGCCGTCGATGGGAAAGTGCCTGGCCCACGACTCCGAGATCGTGCTGGAAGACGGCTCCGTCGCCACCATCGAGGAGCTGTACCACCGCCGCTCCGCCCGCCTGCTGACACTGACGGACGGGTGGAAGCTGGAGGTCGCGGAGCCCAGCGCCTACGTGGACGATGGGCTCAAGCCCGTATTCCGCGTCACCACGCGCCTGGGCCGGCAGATCGAAACCACGCTGACCCACCCGTTCCTGACCATCGGCGGGTGGAAGCGGCTGGAGGAGATCGGGGTGGGCGAGCACCTCGCCATCCCCCGCCGCATCGGCGTGTTCGGCGGCCGCGAGATGCGCGACTGCGAGGTGAAGCTCCTCGCCTACCTCATCGGCGACGGCGGGCTCACGAACGCGACTCCACGCTTCACCAACGGCAACGAGCGCATCCGCGACGATTTCACCGCGGCCGTGGAAGATTTCGGCGGTCTTGCGGTGACACTCAGCGATTCACGGGGAAAGCGCACGCCCTCTCTGTCCGTACGCAGCGATCTGGATGTAGTGCGCCAGAACCGTCCGGCATTCGCGGAATCGCTGGGCGGACGGCTCTCCGCACGCGGGGCCCGGCGTCAGCTTGCCGCGGCAGTCGGCGTGTCTCCGGGTACGGTGACGAACTGGGTGTCTGGCCACACCTCACCAGCCGCGGCGGTGATCGACCGCATCGCCGGTGTGCTGACGGTCTCTCCGCACGAAATCGCGCCTGACCGGATTTGCACGCGTGAGACGAATCCGCTCACCGGCTGGCTGGCGGAACTGGGGCTCCAGGGCGGTGGGGCTGGCGAGAAGTTCGTCCCCGCGCCGGTGTTCACGCTCCCGCGAAACCAGCTTGCACTCTTTCTCAACCGTCTGTTCGCGACGGATGGGTGGGCGACGGTGCTCGCGTCCGGCCAGGCGCAGATCGGCTACGCTACCACCAGCGAGCGGCTCGCACGTCAGGTTCAGCACCTGCTTCTGCGCTTTGGCATCCTCGCCAGCCTGCGCCGCCGCGAGGTGAAGTATCGCGACGGCCGGCGCACCGCGTGGCAGATCGACATCACCGACGCCCGGTCGATTGGCGCCTTTGGCGGGGAGATCGGGATCTTTGGCAAGGAAGCGGCGGTCGAGCGTTGCGCCGCGATCGTCGAGACGAAGCGGTACCAGACGAACCGTGACCTGATCCCCTGCCGGGTCTGGGATTGGATCGCGCAGGAGAAGGGGGAGGAATCGTGGGCCTCCCTCGGCCGCCGCGCCGCGATCGCCGGGTGGGGGAACATGCACGTCGGCCAGCGCGCGCTCAGCCGCGACCGTCTTCGCACGTTCGCGCTCGTGCTCGACAGCCGCCGGCTGCTGGAACTGGCGGACAGCGACGTCTACTGGGACGAGGTGGTGTCGATCGAGCCGGCGGGGGTGAAGCAGGTGTACGACCTGACCATCCCCGGCACGCACAACTTCGTGGCGAACGACGTGTGCGTGCACAACACCGCGTTCACGCTCAACATCGCGCAGCACGCGGCGATCCAGCACCAGAAGCCGGTCGCGTTCTTCTCGCTGGAAATGAGCAAGGAGTCGCTGGTGCAGCGCGTCCTCTGCGCCGAGGCGCGCGTGGACGCCAGCCGCCTGCGCCGCGGCCGGCTGACGGACGACGACTACGCGCGCCTGGCCATCGCCGCCGGCCGCCTGAACACCGCGCCGATCTACATCGACGACACGCCGGGGATCTCGGTGCTGGAGATGCGCGCCAAGGCCCGCCGCCTCAAGAGCGACCGCGACGACCTGGCGATGATCATCGTGGACTACCTGCAGCTGATGGTGAGCAACGGCAAGACCGAGAGCCGCCAGCAGGAAGTGTCCGAGATCTCGCGCGGGCTCAAGGCGCTGGCCAAGGAGCTCGACATCCCCGTGGTGGCCCTGTCGCAGCTCTCCCGCGCCGTCGAAAGCCGCCCCGACAAGCGCCCGATGATGTCGGACCTGCGCGAGTGCGTCACCGGCGACACGCTGGTGGTGCTCAGCGACGGCCGGCGCGTCCCGATCCGGGACCTGGCCGGCACTACGCCAGAAGTCGTTGCCGTTTCGCCCGAGGGCAGTCTCGTCAATGCGCAGTCGGAGCTCGTCTGGTCCGTTGGCGTGAAATCAGTGGTCCGCATCCGCCTGGCGAGTGGACGTACAATCCGGTGCACGCCGAAGCATCGGTTATGGGGAGCGCGCGGCTGGGCGGAGGCGAAGGACTTTGCGCGCGGCGATCGCCTCGCTCTCGCTCGATACCTCCCGGAACCGGTCTCGCCCGAGGAATGGAACGAGGATCGGCTCGTGCTCCTCGGGCACCTCATTGGGGATGGGAGCTATCTGAAGGGTCAACCGCTCCGGTACACCACTGCCTCGGAAGAGAACAGCCGGGCCGTTACAGAGGCGGCGACGCGCGAGTTCGGCGTCACGGTCAATCGCCACCCAGGCCGTGGCAATTGGCATCGACTCGTCATCAGCGGCAATGGCAATCGGTGGCACCCCGCCGGGGTAAACCGGTGGTTGCGCGAGCTCGGGATCTTTGGGCAGCGGTCCCACGACAAGCGGCTTCCCAGCGAGGTCTTCCGTCTCTCTAACCAACAGATTGCGGTGCTACTGCGGCATCTGTGGGCGACGGATGGAGCGATCTTCACCCGCGGCCCGGAATCCCGCGGCTCGTCTTCGATCTATTTCTCCACGAACAGCGTCGGACTGGCGGGAGACGTGGCGGCGTTGCTGCTCCGCCTCGGCATCGTTGCGCGACTCCGCCGCGTGGCACAGGGCAACGATCGTCCGGCGTACACCGTCTCCGTTTCCGGCGCGGTGGACCAAATGCGCTTCCTGGAATTGGTCGGCGGCTTTGGCCCACGCGGGGAGCAGGCGGATAGGCTTGCCGTCCTCCTGGCGAGCACGGATTCAAACACCAATGTCGACACCCTGCCGCGTGAGGCGTTCGAGCGTGTCCGCGCGGTGGTGCGTGAGCGCCGCGTCTCGCAACGCGCGATGGCCGCCGCCCGTGGGACCAGCTATGGCGGCACTTCGCATTTCAAGTTCTCGCCGTCTCGCGCGGTGATGGAGAGCTACGCCGAGATTCTTCAGGACCGGGAGCTTCGGCAGCAGGTGGAGAACGATCTCTTCTGGGATCGGATCGTCGAGATCGTGCCGGATGGCGAGGAGGAGGTGTTCGACCTGACGGTGCCGGGGCCGGCGTCGTGGCTGGCGGACGGGATCGTGAGCCACAACTCGGGCGCCATCGAGCAGGACGCGGACGTGATCATGTTCCTCTATCGCCCCGAGTACTACTTCGGGCCGGTGGACAAGGAGGGGAACAGCATCGAGGGGAAGGCGGAGCTGATCATCGGCAAGCAGCGCAACGGGGCCACGGGGATGGTGCCGCTCTTCTTCCGCAAGGAGTTCACGCTCTTCGAGAGCATGACGCACCGCTCCGGCGACGACTTCGGCGGCTGATGGCGAAGACGCGCACCGCCTTCTTCTGCCGCGAGTGCGGCAACGAAACGCCGCGCTGGCAGGGCCAGTGCCCCGCCTGCCGCGCCTGGAACACCCTGGTGGAAGAGCCCGCCGCGGCGAGGCGGAAGGCGGCGTCCGCCGCGGCCGCCGGCGTGCCGCGCATCGCCAGTGGCGCCGTGCCCGTACGCCTGCGCGAGGTGGAGGGGACCGAGCGTCGCCGCTGGGCCACCGGCGTGGGCGAGCTCGACTTCGTCCTGGGCGGCGGCATCGTCCCCGGCTCGGTCGTGCTGGTGGGCGGCGAGCCGGGGATCGGCAAGTCCACCATCCTGCTGCAGGTGGCCGCGCGCCTCGAGGGCTCCGGCCTGCGCACCCTCTACGTCAGCGGCGAGGAATCGGCCCACCAGGTCAAGCTGCGCGCCGAACGGCTGGGCGGGCACGCGGTGGACGTCACCCTGCTGGCCGAGACGGAGCTCGATTCCGTCCTGCTGCGCGCGGCCGAGATCGGGCCCGAGGTGCTGCTGGTCGATTCCATCCAGACCGTCTACACCCCCGAGCTGGAAGGCGCCCCCGGCAACGTGGGCCAGGTGCGCGAGTGCGCCGCCCGCCTGCAGCGCTTCGCCAAGCAGACCGGCACCGCCGTGTTCCTGGTGGGCCACGTCACCAAGGGCGGGGGGATCGCCGGGCCCAAGACGCTGGAGCACATCGTGGACACCGTGCTCTACTTCGAGGGCGAGGGCGGGGTGGACCACCGCGTGCTGCGGGCGACCAAGAACCGCTTCGGCGGGGTGGACGAGATCGGCGTCTTCCGCATGACGGCCGAGGGGCTGGTCCCCGTCGCCAACCCGTCGGAGCTCTTCCTGGGCGACCGCGGCTCGCGCCCGTCCGGCTCCTCCGTGGTCTCCACCATGGAGGGGACGCGGCCGCTGCTGGCCGAGGTGCAGGCGCTGGCGACCAGGGCCAGCTACGGCGCCCCGCAGCGGGTGAGCGCGGGGCTCGACCCCAAGCGCCTGGCGCTCCTGCTCGCGGTGCTCGAGAAGCGCGCCGGGATCCCGTTCGGCCAGCTGGACGTGTTCCTGAACGTGGTGGGCGGGCTGCGGCTGGCCGAGACGGCGGGCGACCTGGCCGTGGCCGCGGCGCTGGTGAGCAGCGTGTACGACCGCCCTCTCCCGCCGGACGCCGTCTTCATCGGCGAGCTGGGGTTGGGCGGCGAGGTGCGGCCCGTGGGCCAGGTGGAGCGCCGCCTGTCCGAGGCCGCGCGGATGGGCTTCACCGCCGCGTACCTGGCCCCCCGCGCGGTGCCGCGCAAGGCGCCGGACGGCATCCGCGCCATCGGCGTGGAGGACGTGAAGAGCCTGGTCGGCCACCTCTTCTCCTGAGTCATCCACCGCGCCGCGCGCGACCAAAGAGGGGACGTATGGTGATTCTTCGCGCGGACGACGCGGTCCAATCGAAAAGCCTCGCGCGGTTCGCGAGGCTTCCCGTAGTGGTTGCCGCGGCTTCAGCCGCCGGTGTGCGGGGCGGGCGTTGAGCGATTCCATCCAGCCGCGCGCCGCCGCGGTGATCGTGGCGGGCGGGGAGGGCCGGCGCATCGGCGGGCCCGTGCGCAAGCAGTATCTCCAGGTCGCGGGCCAGCCCGTCCTCCTACGCGCCATCCTCCCCTTCCTCCAGCATCCCCGCATCCACCAGACCGTCGTCGTCCTCCCGCCCGAGGACGCGTCCGCGCCGCCGCCGTGGGTCGCATCGCTGGGCGTCCGCACCGTCCCCGGCGGGGCGGAGCGCGGCGACAGCGTGTGGAACGGACTCCAGGCGGTGGGGGATGAGGTCGATCTGGTCCTGGTCCACGACGGCGCGCGGCCCTTCGTGACCGGCGGCATCATCGATCGCGTGCTCGATGCGTGTACCAGCGGTGGCGCGATCGCCGCGGTGCCGGTGACGGACACCATCAAGGAGGTGGGGGACGATCACACCATCGCCGGCACGCCCGACCGTTCCCGGCTCTGGCAGGCGCAGACGCCGCAGGGGTTTCCGCGCGCGGCGCTGATCCGTGCGTACGCGCAGGCGCGCGGGGAGGGCGTGGCCGCCACGGACGACGCGGCGCTGTACGAGCGGTACGCCGGCCCCGTGCGCGTGGTGATGGGATCGTACCGCAACCTGAAGGTCACCCGGCCCGAAGATCTGCCCGCGGCCGAGGCGCTGGCCCTTGCCGCACCGGCCGCGGCGGGTGAATGATTCGGGGCACACGCGAACCGTAACCGGGGAGTGCCGTGGCCAGGAAAGACCAGCGCAAGCCCGCCGGGGCGCGGCAGGCGGACGAGCAGAACGCCGCCGCCCCGCCGCCCCGCACCACCACCTTCAACATCCTCTTCGTCTGCACGGGGAACACCTGCCGCTCCCCGCTGGCCGAGGGGATCGCGCGCGCCGAGCTCGAGCGGCGCGGGTGGAAGAACGTGGAGGTGGCGTCCGCGGGTCTCTCCGCCGCGGCCGGGAGCCCCGCCAGCGCCGAGGCGGTGACGGTGGCCGGCCGCGCGGGGATCGACCTGGAGCGCCACCGCTCGCGCCAGCTCAGCCCGCAGCTGGTGAGCTGGGCCGACCTGATCCTGGGGATGGGCGCCAGCCACGTGATGGCGCTGGACCGCATGGGCGCCGGCGAGCGCGCCACCACGCTGGGCGACTTCGCCGCCGGACCCGACCAGGAGGGCCGCTCGGTGGCCGACCCCTACGGCCAGAGCGAGGCCGTCTACGAAGAGACCTTCCAGGAACTGCGCGGCCTGATCGGTGCCGCGCTCGACCGGCTGGCCCCGATCCTGGCCCCGTGACCCGCCCCGTCACCGCCCACACCCGGCTGATCGCGCTGCTGGGCGACCCCGTCTCGCACTCCCTCTCCCCCCTCATCCAGAACGCGGCCATGCGCGCCGCCCGGCTGAACGGCGTGTACGTCGCCCTGCGCGCGTCGGCCGAAGACCTGCCGGGGCTGCTGCGCGGGCTGGCGCACGCCGGCGGGGCGGGGAACGTGACCGTGCCGCACAAGGCCGCCGCGGCCCGCGCCGTCGACCGGCTGACCGACGCGGCCGAGGCCACCGGCGCGTGCAACTGCTTCTGGCTGGCGGATGGCCAGGTGTGGGGCGACAACACCGACGTGGAGGGGGTGACCGCCGCCATCCGCGCGCTGCTGGGCCGCTCGGGCGCGGGCGCGCGGGTGCTGGTGGCCGGCGCGGGCGGCGGCGCGCGGGCCGTGGTCCACGCGCTGGTGCGCCAGGGCGCCGCCGAGGTGGTGGTGGTGAACCGGACGTACGAACGCGCGCAGGAGCTGGCGGGCCGGCTGGGCACCGCCCACACGCCGGTGCGCGTCGTCACGGAGTTCGAGTCCGCCGGCGGCGAATCGTTCGACCTGGTGGTGAACGCCACCTCGCTGGGTCTGCGCGACGACGATCCGCTGCCGATCGACCCCGGGCGTCTCCCGCCGATCGACGCGGCGCTGGACCTGGTCTACGCGCGCGGCGGCGAAACACGGTGGGTGCGGGCGATGCGCCAGCGCCGGGTGGCCGCCGCCGACGGCGCCGAGATGCTGCTGATGCAGGGCGCCGCCGCCTTCCGCCGCTGGTGGGGCGTAGACCCCCCCGTGCAGGTGATGCGCGACGCGCTCGCCGCCGCGGCCTGATCCCCAAAAACGACAGGCCCCACGCCGGTCCAACGGAGGCGGCAGAGGGAGAAACCCTGCCGACCCCGATGGCTCTGCGTGAGACCTGCCGTCTCCGTGCCCGCGCCCGCCCACCAGCCTCCCGCGATGGATTCGGCAAACGGTCGCGAACGCGGAATCAGCCCGCGGCGGCCACGGCCGGGCCGTGCGTGTCGAGCGGAAGCTCCTCGATGAACACCAGGTGGTCGGCGTTCACCACCACGTAGGGAAAGCGCTCTCCCGACCGGGGATCGAGCGCGTCGGTGACCGAGATGTATCCCTTCAGCGTGCCCAGGTGGTCGGCCAGGCGCGTGCTGGGCCCGCGGTGCAGGTTGCCCTCCAGCACGCGGCCGCCGGTCAGGTGCAGCCGGTGCGGCTGCGGGCGCTTGTTGCCCACCAGCGCCGGGGTGGACGGCGGCGCCGGGCGCGCGGCGGGAACGGCTCTGGCGATCATGGGGACGCGGTTGCGAAGAAGAGTGCGGAGAGTCGACGAGACGGATCACCCGGAAGGCAAGCCGCGGTCCCCGTTGAATTCGATCGTAAGTCTCCTTCCTGCAACGACTTGTTCGAAGATGAACGGAGAGGCGGAGCGTCCATCGGTTGGACGCTCCGCCTCCTCTCTATTCCCGATCGCGTGCCGCCGCGGCGCTTTTTCGGCCACCCGTACGGGTTTACGACGCCGTCCGGGTGCTGGTCACCCCCGGGTCACCGGCGCCCCTGATCGCGAAAGACGTCGGCGAAGCGGCGTCCCTCGGCGGGGCGGCGGGCGTTGGGCGCGTCGTGCCGGGCGATCACCCGGTTCGCGACGGTGGCCGACACGTGCTCGTCCATCGGCAGCATTTCGCCGTACAACTCCAGGGCGCGGTCCACGTCGATCTCGTCGCCCAGCATGTCGAGCATGTCCAGTACGTTCGACACGTGCGTCTCGATGATCGCCTCTTCCGAGCGTGCGGCCGCGATCAGCAGCTTGCGCTTGGCTTCGGCGCTCAGGCGGCGCTTGCGCAGGAAGTCGAACACCATGGATTACGATCCGTCCGGGTGGGTATCAGCTACGGCATTCGCCTGAAATCTGCGCGACCCCCGCGCCCCTCGCAACCCCGGCGCGGCCCCTTCCCCCGCCCTTCCTCTGAAACTGGCCGGCGAGATGGCGGTCATCGGCAGGCCGGGCCGGCCGCACCCCCGCACCCCCGCACCCCCGCACCCCCGCACCCCGTACTTCGCACCCCGTACTTCGTACCCAAACCGGCCGAGGGGTGGATGGCGCATGGCACCCCGTGTATATTTGGCTGGGCCCGCCGCCTCGACCCGGACGCGGCGTTCCCGCCCAAGGCCCGCGCCCCCCGCACGGTGCTCCACCCACCCCCGTGGTTTGCTGCAATGGGAACGTCATTCCTCAGCGCGGAAGAGTTCGACGAGCAGGCACACCGGCTGTACGAGTCGGGCGAGTACGACGACGCGCTGCAGGTGCTGCGCGAGGGTCTGCGCCACCACCCCGATTCGGCGCTGCTGCACGTGGGGCTGGGCTACGTTCGCGTGGCGCGCGAGGAGTTCGCGTGGGCGCGGCAGAGCTTCGAGACCGCGCTGGACCTGGACCCCGAGTACGAGGACGCGTGGGTGGGGCTGGGAGAGACGCTGCTCAAGTTCGGCCGCGTGGACGAGGCGCTCAAGTGCTTCGCCACGGTCGACGCCATGGGTCTGTCGGACGACCTGGAACTGGGCTTGACCATGGGGCGGGCGCTCTACCGCGAGGGGCTGTTCGCCGACGCGCGCGGCCGCTTCAACGCCCTGGCCGCGCACCACGCCGACAGCGCCGAGGTGGCCGCCGCCCGCGGCTACACCCTGCACGCGCTGGGCGACGACGTGGGCGCCCGCCGCGAGCTGCGCCGCGCCCTCAGGCTCGACGCCGCGCTGCACGAGGCCCGCATCTACCTGTCGCACCTGCTGCACGACCGCGGCGACGCCCCCGGCGCGCTGCGCGAGCTGGAGAAGGTGCCCCCGGCCGAGCACTGGGACACCCTTTCGCTCTGGCGCTACGTGGAGCTGAAGACCTCGGTGGACCGGGTGCAGCAGGACGACGAGGTGCTGGAGCCCTGGCGCGCCCGCATCGCCGAGCTCGAGGCCGAGCCCGACGACATCGACCACCTGCTGGCCGAGGTGGAATCCGCCTTCGAGGGCGCCGACGAGGAGGGCTCGCCGCTGGAGCTGTCGGCGCAGATCGACTTCATCATGCGGATGCTGAACCCGGCGGGCGAAGCGCGCGAAACCGAGGTCAAGTCGCACCGCATCCGCACCGCCGAGGGCACCACCTTCTCCGGCACCTGGGACGAGATCGTGGGCGGGATGAGGGACCACACCGATCCCACCCTCCCGATCAGCGTGTTCATGCGCCGGGCGGCGCGGCAGATCCGCGAGCGCACCGGGCGCTCGGTGCCCACCGACAGCGCCGAGGCGTTCGTGAAGGCGGGTGCGCGGCTGGGGCTGCTGCACATCGAGGACTGACCCGAAGCGGAGACGGATGCGGCACACTCGCCGCGGTACAACCCTGCAGGCCGTCCGGACGGCGCCACGCGGCGCCCGTGCCGGGCGGCCTGTTTCATGCTTGGAAACGGACGCATGACGCACGATCCGGAGAACACCCTCAAGCCGCTGCGCGCCGTGGAGGGCGACGTGATCGCGCTGCGCACGGGGCAGGGGGGCGCGGCCGCGGTGGTGCGCATCGCGCGCGCCGCCGAAACCGTGCTGCGCCGCATGCTGCGCGACGACCCCACCGCCCCCGTGGAGCTGCGCCTGCGCGCGCTGTCGCCCGACGACGTGAGCACCGGCGAGCTGCTGGCCGAGCTGCGCCGCCGCGACCGGCTGCCGATGGAGCTGGCCGCCACCTTCCACGAGCTCTCCGCCGCCGCCAGCCGTCTCGCCACCGAGGGCGGCGACGCCACCCCGCGCGACGTGGAGGTGGCCGTCAACGCCGCCGACGGGATGGAGCGCCACGTCCTCTCCCGCCCGTACGAGGCGCCGCTGCAGGACCCGGTGCTCACCCCGTCGGACGAGACGCTGATCCCCGCGCCGGCCGACCACCCCGAGCCGGTGCACGCCGTGCCCGCGTCGCGGCGCACGCCGCCGTGGCCGCTGGTGGGCGTGGGCGCGGCGGTGCTCGCGCTGATCCTGCTCGCCATCTTCCTTCTTCGCGGCCGCGGCCCCGATCCGCTGCGCCAGGGCGAGGCCGCCTACAGCCGCGGCGACACGGCCACGGCGTTCCGGCTGTTCATGGACGCCGCGCGGAAAGACCCGAAGGCGCCCGAGCCGCACTACTACATGGCGCAGATCTACCGGGTGAAGGGCCGCCCGCAGGAGGCCGCGCGCGAGCTGCGCGAGGGGCTGGCGCTGGCGCCCGACGACGCGCGGCTGAACACCGAGCTGGGCTACCTGATGCTGGACCAGGGCCGGGCGCCGCAGGCCGCCGAGCGCTTCCGCGCCGCCATCCTGCTCGACAGCACCTCGGCCCGCGCCTGGGCCGGGCTGGTGAGCGCGCTGCGCCGCGGCGGCCGCCCCGACCAGGCCGAGCGCGTGCTGGCCCGCGCGCCGGTGGAGGTGCGCTCGCTGATCACCTCCGTCCGCGCCGACACCGGCGTCTACGCAGCCCCCGTCGCCCCGGGCACGGTTCCGGCCGGCACGGTCGCGCCGGGAACCATGGCGCCGCCCACCGCGCCGCCCGGCGTCTACGTCCCGCCGGACACCACGGGCACCGTCGCCGTCCCCCCGCCCGCGCAGCCGTAACGCTATCGCGGTTCAACCTCCCCGGGCAGCATTGGGGGGAGGTCGGATTTTCGAGACAGCCGTATCATCTCGAAAATCCGGGTGGGGGGCCGTGGCCCATGGTTCGCGCTCCCTTGCCCTCCATGCTATCGTACAGGGTGGTTTCGCCGATTCGCACCCCCATACCTCCGTACCCCCGCACCTCCGTACCATCCGTGGATTCGCTCGACCGCCTGTACCGGCGGATCGCCGACGTCCTCCTGCGCGAGCCGGGGACGGCGGTCACCGTGGGTGACCTCTACCAGCACCTGGTGCCGTACCGCACGGTGCGCACGGAGCTGGGCTTTGGCGAGCTGGCCGAATACGAGCACGCGCTGCTGCGCCTGCTGAGCGGCGAGCGCGACTACCTGGTGGTGGAGCGCGCCGACGTACAGGAAGAGTTCCAGCGCGAGCTGCGCACGCCCAACCCGATCCTGGGCGTCTATCGCGACTACGCCGCGGTGGGTGTCTCCCTGAACCCCTCCGCGCACGAGCCAGCCGCGCCC
>Ga0207706_10001386_pt1 | contig 24177 bp, 16 predicted proteins | sample KBSC53metaG_FD_184318 | JGI IMG/M metagenome (GOLD analysis project Ga0207706, IMG submission 184318) | Corn rhizosphere microbial communities from Kellogg Biological Station, Michigan, USA - KBS C5-3 metaG (SPAdes) (version 2) | ecosystem: Host-associated > Plants > Roots > Rhizosphere > Soil ... | reverse complement strand
CGAGAGGAGAACGGACGTGAAGAAGCGATTTATGGATGAGCAAATTATTGGATTTCTGAAACAGGCCGACGGGGGCATTCCGGTGAGGGAATTGTGCCGGCAGCACGGTTTTTCCGATGCGTCGTTTTACACTTGGCATGCCAAGTTTGGGGGGATAACAGTATCGGATGCCAAGCGGTTGCGAGATCTTGAAGCAGAGAACGCTCAGCTCAAGAAGCTTTTAGCCGAGTCGCTTCTGGATGCTGAAGCCTTGAAGGTTGCCTTGGAATTCCTTGGCCATGGCGTCCCAAGCTTTTTTTGTGTTTCCGCCGATGCCATCGTCCAGGGTGAAATCGATCTTGTCCCATGCTTGTTGCGCCGTTTGCTTGATCTCATGGTTGTCGTTCACAAGCATGTCGGCATTCACCATGATTTCCGTCTCACCCCAATCAAGTCCGATGAAGGATTGGGTGCCTCCATAGTGGACTTGGAAATCGGACAAGGGAGTGAACATCATGAAGAACCAGTCGAAATTCGACGGGGTGAAGTTCCAGGACTTCAGAAGCTGGCCGTAACTTGGGCCATAAGCCATACAGGCTTCGTAGATGGTCAGGTTATGGTCAGCCGGAATGCCTTCGTTGGCTCGACTTTCAGAATATTCATACGCGTTCTGCGCTTCGACGTCGGTCTTCTTTTTGATCCACTTCAACGTCGCTTGCAATGGCGAATCATCTTTTCCGCTTCCACCGAAGAAGCGCTCGACACTCCTCCCAACATTGCGCGCCTTTTCTGCGAACGGGCTCAGTTCTTCTGCACGCTGTGCTGGGTCGGCCATGGGCGTCGACCCCGTATTGGTAAGTACGGAAGGCGCAACAGGTTCTCCGGGTTCACGCGAATTCCGGACGGCAGTCGCCTCATCCCGCTTGGCCTTGGCCTGCTCCATCTTGTTTTGGGCTTCGAGCGCCTGCGCCTCCGCTTCCAGCTTCGTTGCTTTTTCTTCCCGTTGCTGTGCTTTCCTCCGAAGCATTGCTGTCTGTTGATACGTCTGGGCAATGCCGCGCCCGTTCAGGCGTGGGGCGATGCCGTACGGTACGTCGTATGCCTCATGGTTTCCCGTGACAACGAAGACAGGGCAGTCGTGGAGATAGGAGTACTTGATCAACGAGTACGCAAGCATGTCGTCCAGCCCACGCGGATAAAGCTGAGCATCCTGTGCAACGCAATTCTTGAACTGCTTGCTCAAGTCGTATTGCAGCCATTGCTCCTTGGTTGCGCCGTGTTGAAGTCTGAGTGGATTGAAGTTCTGATTGAAGTCGAGCAGGTCGCCGGTGAGAAAGATCGCGTCGGCACCGCTGTTGCGCATGGTGTTGAACAGCTCGCGTAGTGCCACGAAGCTGTTGGTGACCTTGGGTCCGATAGGTTCGGAAACGCCTGGAATCACTGCTGCCTGGGAAGCCGCCAGCGCGAAGTGCCGGCTGCTGATGTGCACATCGGTCAGGTGGCCGATATGCAGCGCCGGCTTGTCCTTGAACATCACCGGGTGATAGGCCTTGAGCCGGCTGGCTTCCGCGTGCAGTTGCGATGAGAGCTTGTCTTGCTCGATGGCAGGAACATTGAAGGTGAACGGTTCCCAGAAATGCTGTTTCTTCTCTTTCATCATCCACAGAAAGTCGTAGATCAGCTTGTCCTGGTGCTCCCATTCGGTGACGCCCTTGAACGCCGGTCGACCGTTGCCCGTCGTCGCTTGCCGGTAGACGTTGCTGACCATCCACGCCAGCGTGTAGGCCTTGTTGGGTTGCGGAGGGACCCGGAGCCCCTGGACGCTCAGTTCGATTTCGAAAAGATGCTCGAGAGGTTGATTGCTGACATCGGCTTTCGTGGGAGCCAAGGGATGGGCCGGTGCGATCAGTCCATAGGCGGCCGTCCCTTTGACGAAGAAATCGACCGCGCTCTGACGCAGGTTGGCCACCAGCGTCCCGCGGTGATCGTAGAGCTGGCGGCTCCAGCTGCCGACCGCCCCATGGGCGCCGTCCGAATAGGTGCCTCGGTACCAGACCTTGATGCCGGCCTTTGCGGCGCCCTTGCTTCCGTAGAGCGTTGTGCCTTTCAGATCTGTGCTGGTTTTATGCGCCTCTTTGAACGGCAGCAGGCGCATGTGTTTGTTGATGAAATGCCACGCCAGCGGCGCGATTTTTCCCTGAGGCGTGTTCTTGATGTCGAACAACGACTCGCACTTCGATTCAGCGATCAGGTAGACCTTGATGGTCTTCTCGCTGACCGGTGCGATGTAGGGTGTTCCCAGCGCCGGGAACAGGATGACGGCCTGCAGTTCGGCTTCGTCCTTGCATTTGTCAAGCGGAGCGTCGCTGTTTGCTGCCGCCTGCAAGGCAGCAATGCGGGCGGATTCAACCTTGTCGAGGACGTTGCTTGCCATGGAAAGGGTCAGGTATCTTGAAGGTTTGTGACAGGCGCACGCCGCCATGAGGAGCGGGCTTCGATCGCCTGCCAGTTGTCTGGTGTGACGTCCGCAATGGCTGCGGTGAAGGTGGTTTCACCAGCAGCACAGCGCGAGACGACCGCGCGCACCGACGGATGGTCGGCAAACTGCTCGCAGACGCTCAATGCCAAGGTGCAGTACAGCTGGATATCGGCATCGAGATCGAGTCCGTCGTGCGCGGCTCGTTGCACGATACGGTCGAGTCGTTGGAAGCGCAGGTCGTGTGGCAGCGATAGCAGGCGGTCAATCAGATCGTGGGCGAGTTCCTCGGCCGAGGAATCGCTGGCCTGGTCTTCGAGCCGGGCGAGCATGCGATCGGTGCGTGTCGCGACATCGAGTTGGGCCGCCTGGGCGGAGGTGTATTGGGGGCGCCTCGGTAACAGCCTGGGCGCCTGACCGGCCGGCTGACTCCATTGATGCCAATGACCTGAACGCAGCCACAAACCCCATAGCGCGATAGGTCGCATCAGCTCCGCCTTCTGATCGAGGCTGAGCATGCTCATGAAGCCGGGCAGTACGCGAGGGTCGAAGAATCGAGCCATCACTTCGCCGAGCTCATCCCCATCGTCGTCCAGCAACTCGCCAACAAGCCAGCCTCGCAGATGGTCAGCCAGCGCGGTCAGCGATAGTCGCGAGAGAAGCCAGCTCACGCAAGGGCGTTGCAGGGTCAGGGCCAGCAACCGATCTCGCAAGCCGCCCCCATCGCCATCAGGGCGCATCGCCACGGCGACGAGCCGAGGCGAGAAGATCTGTGCTGCCGCTTCTGGCGTCCCGTCGAAGAGTGACGCCTGGGGTACGTCCAGCGCTTCGGCGAAAGCATGCAGCTCCGGATGCTGGCCGATATCGAGCAACGCGAAGAGTTGCAATGTCGGCTCCTGTACAAGAGCCTCGTCCACGCTGCCTGCGAGTGATGCGCGCTGAGCGGCCAACAAGTCGGGGCCCGTGCTCGTCGTCGGAGTCGGCATGCGTCCTCAGCTCTTTGCGGCGAATCCTTGAGCCTCGCGCGCAGCCTTGAGCAGGCATGGGACACACACTGCGCTTGGCAACGGTGTCAATCCATAGTCGGCACTGCCACCTGAGGTCATGCTCTTCGTCGCCGCCTTCACCGTGATCTTCCCCGGGCATTGCGTCGTGATCCCGCCGCCTTCGATCGTGATGCTCGCCCCGCCCGAGGTCTGCAGCGTGATCTTCTTCGCCGCGGCCCAATCGACGTGGCTGCTCGCGCTCTGCACGTTGACCAGTCCCTTGGCGGCGATCTGCATCGTGTCGCTCTGGGCCTGGACGACCACGTCGCCGTGTCCGGCGATCATCGTGAGGCCGGTGCCGGCTGCCTCGCTGCCGGGTTGCACGGCGCCGGCGAGCACGCCGATCGCCTGGCCGGTGTGCAGCCGTGCGGCGCCGCCGATGGCCCGCGTGCTGTCTTGCCCTGCAGCGAGGTGGATGCCTTCACCAGCAGTCATCAGCACATCCTGCCCCGCCACTGCCGCCAAGCCGCCCTTGGCCGCGATGCCGATCACCGGGGCTGCGGGATGCGGCAGCTTCTTCGCCGGGCTGGTGTTCCTGTGGCCGGCATCGTCCAGCGCCTCTTCGAAGCGGGCGGGGCTGACCATGCCGTCGATCGCCTGCTGCAACGCCTTCAGCGGCGCGAGCTGGTCCGACAGCCGGCTCTTGTTCGCCTCGATGCTGCCGATGTGGCTGGCGAGCTGGACGGTCTGGTGTGTGGCCGCGGCCTGGCTGAAGGTGTCGGCCAGCTGCACCATCTGCTTGGCCAGGGCCTGGCCCGGCGCGTTGTCGCCGGCCGGGTCGGCGGTGTCGGTGCCGTAGCTGCTGATCAGCAGGCCCTGCTTGGCGCGCACCGCGCCCCAGGCATCGGTGCGCAGCTCCCAGCCGGTGCCGCGGAAGCTGCCGCGGTGGTTGTCGGCTTGGTGGACGAGGTGGCCCAGGCTGAGCCAGCTGGCGTGTTGCGTGGTGCCCCACTGCACGCGCAGCTGGCCATCGGTGTCGTCGAATACCAGCGCGTTGTAGCCGCTGCCGCCGTATTCCTTGGTCTTGAAGCCGCTCAGCGCGGCGCGGTTGTTCTGCTCGTCAGCGGCGGCACCGTGCCAGGCCGGCGCGTTGCCGCCGCTGAGGTTGCCTTGGCTGCTGGGCTGGTGGTCGTTGCTGCGGGCGAACGCGCTGCGGTCGGCTTCTGCCGCCTGGCCGCCCGGGGTGGCGGCGATGCCGCCTTCGCCGCGGCCGTTGTAGGTGCTGCCACGCACCATCGGGCGATCGATGTCGCCTTCGATGAAGCCGACGAGCACCTCCTGCCCGATACGCGGCAGGAAATGGCTGCCGAAGCCGGCGCCGGCATACGCCTGCGACACCCGAAGCCAGCAGGTGTTGCGGTCATCGGGGCGCTCGCCGCGTTGCCAGTGAAAGGCCACGCGCACGCGCCCCAAGCGATCGCAGTGGATCTCGCTGGCGCCTTTGGGGGAGGTTTCGCCCTGCGGGCCGACGACGATGGCGCTCTGCACGCCCGGCGCCTGCGGCTTGGCCAGCGGGCGAGGGCGCCAGGGCGTCTGCAACGGCAGGGCCTCGAAGGCATTGCCGAAGCCGCTGGCCTGCGCCTGCTTGACGACCTCGGGGTCGAGGTCGGCGGGCAGCAGGTCGGCGCCGGCCGTGCCGCTGCTCCAGCGCCGCACGATCGCCTCGATCATGCGGGCCGGCAGGTTGTTGATGCCGGCGCTGCGCACCCGCGCGAGCACGAATTGCCGCTCCGCGCCGGGCTGTGCCTCGAGCGGGCCCTGGGTGAGCGTGAAGCGCGTGCCCGGGCGGAAGGTGCGCACGGTGCTGCGACCGAGGTAGAGGCTCGCCCGGCATTCGAGCGCTTCGCGCTTCAGGCGCGCGTGGTGCTCGGCGGCGCTGCCGTCGCCATAGGCGTAGAGGCCGGGCGCGTCGTAGTCTTCGAGGCGGGGTGCGTTGGGGCCGAGCGGCTGCGCCGGGTTGGCGGCCACGCTGGTGGCGACCGAGCGCTTGCCTTTGTAGTCCCAGCTCAGCACGGTAGTGGTCGCCGATTGCAGCACCACGCTGTTGCCGATGGCCTGGATCGCGTCGGTGTCTTCCTGACTGCTGGCGCGATGGAAGCGGATGCCGCCCTGGGCTGCGCTGGTGGGATCCTCGGGGCAGGCCTCGGCCGAGGCGCTGTCGCTGAAGAACACGGCACGGTGCAGGCCCGGCGCCTCCGGATCTTCCTCGATGCGGAAGGCGATGCCTTCGTGCGCGAGCTGCCGGCACAGAAACGCCAGCGGCGTCTCGCGGTACTGCGCGATGTAGCTGCGCTGGCCCGCCGCATGGCTGCGGCTCAGGAAGCCGGAGACCTCGGCGCTCCAGCGCCACTGGGCCCGCGGCTGCGCGGCGGCGGCCACGGTGTCGATCACATCGGTGAACGCGCGTTCCTGCCAGACGGCGCTGCCGCGCATCTGGCCGAGCAGCCACAGCCACGGTGCCAGCGTCAGCCGATGGCGGTACAAGCCGGCATCGCTGTCGGTGGTTTCGGCGCTGCAGACGATGCCGCTGCGCGTGGCGCTGCCGCCGTCGGCCAATGCGATGCGCAGACTCAGCGGCTGGCCGAGCAGGCTGCCGAGGTCGATGGGCGCAACCGACAGGCAGTCGACGGTGAGGTGGGAGACTTCATCCAGTGCCTCGTCCATGGACCAGGCCTCGACGAGCAACTGCTCGGCGGTGGCGGCCGCTGCGCCGGGAGCCTGCAGATGGAACAGGCGCTGTTCGCTGGAGAAGATGGAAGCAGGCAGGGCGATGCCAAGGGCTTCGGCCACGGCATGGAATACCGCTTCGCGGGACATCCGCAACTCCTCCTGAGGGATTGTTCGAGTGCGGTGATTCTCTCTGCGACCCTGTGATGGGCAAGCCTCCGTTCATGGGGAAACGGCGACGAAGTCGTAACCAGAGATTGCAGCCGTGACGCTTGTCTCAGACGGGAAGGCCGAACAAGGCGGCGCGCAGCAGGTTCAGCGCCCAGTGCAACGCGATGGCGGCCCAGATGCTGCCGCTGGCCCAGTACACCGCGCCGTATCCCACACCGGCCAGCGCCGCCAGCGCCATGAAGGCATGCCCCCCGCTGAAATGCGCCAGCCCGAACAGCGCTGCGCTGATCAGCAGGGCCGGCACCCCGCCTACGCGTGCGGCCAGCGGCTGCTGCAGCCAACGGCGGAAGAACCATTCCTCGGCGATCACGGTGAACAGGTTGGCCGCCGCGAACAGCGCCAGCTTGTGCGGGGCCGCCGGTGACCAGTGAACAAAGCCGATCGCCCAGGCGACCAGCGGCACGGCAATGAGCGTGACGAGCGCGATCGCCGTGCAGCGCCCGTTCCAGCGAAACGGCGAGGGCCACATCAGCGCCGCGCCGAGGCCGGCCAGGGCCTTGCCGGTGTTGACGCTCACCGGCCCGAGCGGCAGCCGCGCGAAGCCGGGGATCACCCCGAGCGCCATCACGAACACCATGGCACCTGCGGCGATGAAGCAGGCCGCGGCAGCGCCGCGTTTGGCCGCCGCAGCACCGTAGAACAGGGCGCCGAGCAGCAGCGCCGCCGCGATGGGCCAGGGGCCGTGCGCGCCGCCCAAGGCATAGGCCGCGCCGCACAACGCGGGTGTGGCCGCCGCGCGCAGCCACGGCAGCGAGGGTTGGCGCGCCGTCATGCGCTGCGGGCCGCCTGGAGCTGGCCCGACACCAGCCGCTGCACGCGGCCGCAGCGCGCGGCGAGCGATTCGTCGTGCGTGACCATCACGAAGGCGGTGCCGCTTTCGCGCGCGACCTCGAGCATCAGCTGGAACACGCCGTCGGCCGTCTTGCGGTCGAGGTTGCCGGTGGGTTCGTCGGCGAGCACGCAGGCCGGCCGCGTCACCAGCGCGCGCGCGATGGCGACGCGCTGGCGCTCGCCGCCCGAGAGCTGCGACGGCCGGTGCATCACCCGCCCCGCCAGGCCCACGCGCGCCAGCATCTGCTGGGCCGCCGCACGCGCCTCGGCCTCGGGCAGGCGGCGGATGCGCAGCGGCATCGCCACGTTGTCGAGCGCGCTGAACTCCGGCAGCAGGTGGTGGAATTGGTAGACGAAGCCCAGGTGCCGGTTGCGCCACAGGCCCTGCTCGGCCGGTGCCATCGTCGCGAAGGCGCGGCCCCTCAGCGTGACGCTGCCGACTGTGGGCGTGTCGAGCCCGCCCAGCAGGTGCAGCAGCGTGCTCTTGCCCGAACCCGAGGCGCCGACCACCGCCAGCGTCTCCTGTTGGCGCACCGCGAGGTCCACCCCCTGCAGCACGCTGACGTCGACCTCGTCGCTCTCATGGAAGCGCTTCTGCAGGCCCTGTGCCTGCAGCACGATCTCGTTGCCGGCGGTCTCACTCATAGCGCAGCGCCTCCGCCGGTTGCACGCGGCTGGCGCGCCAGCTCGGGTAGAGCGTGGCCACGAAGGCCAGCAGCAGCGAGATCAGCACGATCGGCACGATGTCGGAACGTTGCGGGTCGCTGGGCATGGTGCTGATCACGTAGATGCTGCTGGGCAGGAAGCGCGTGTTCAGCAGGTTCTCGATGAACGGCACGATGACGTCGATGTTGAAGGCCACCAGCAGCCCGAGCAGCGTGCCGCCGAGCGTGCCGATCACGCCGGCCGCGGCCCCCTGCACCACGAAGATGCCCATCACCGAGCGCGGGCTCGCGCCCAGCGTGCGCAGGATCGCGATGTCGGCCTGCTTGTCGGTCACCGTCATCACCAGCGTCGACACGAGGTTGAAGGCGGCCACCGCGACGATCAGCGTGAGGATGATGAACATCATCCGCTTCTCGACCTGCACGGCGTCGTACCAGGCCTTGTTGGTGCGCGTCCAGTCGCGCACCGTCACCTGCGGGCCGAAGCTGTCCTGCAGCTGGTAGGCCACCGCGCGGGCTTCGTGCACATCCTTCAGCCGCAGCTGCACGCCGGTGGGCCCGCCGGTGCGGAAGAGCCGGGCCGCATCGTCGAGGTGCACGAGCGCGAGCGTGCTGTCGTATTCGTAGTGGCCCGATTCGAAGATACCCGCTACCGTGAACTGCTTCAGCCTCGGCACCACGCCGGCCGGCGTGACGTTGCCGCTGGGCGCCACCAGCGTCACCTGATCACCTTCGCGCACGCCGAGCAGCCGCGCCAGCTCGGCGCCGAGCACGACGCGGAACTCCCCGGCCTGCAGCTTTGCGAGCGTGGTTGTCTTGGCGGCCAGCGCGGTGACGTTGGCCTCCTCGGCCGGCGAGATGCCGCGCACGATGGCGCCACGCATCTCGTCGCCGCGCGCGATCAGCGCCTGCACCGCGACGAACGGCGAGGCCGCCGCCACCTGCGGGTTCCTGCCCGCCTGCGCGGCGACGGCGTGCCAGTCGGCAAAGGCATTGCCCTGCGGCTCGAACAGCTCGACGTGCGCGATCACCGAGAGCATGCGGTCGCGCACTTCTTTCTGGAAGCCGTTCATCACGCTGAGCACGATGATCAGTGCGGCCACGCCCAGCGCGATGCCCAGCATCGAAACGCCCGAGATGAAGGAGATGAAGCGGTTGCGCCGGCCCGCCCGCCCGGCGCGCGTGTAGCGCCAGCCGACGATCAGCTCGTAGGGAAGGTTCATGGGGCTGCGATGCTACCGGAGCTGCCGATAATCGCCCCCCATGCACCTGATCGTCCCTTTTGCCGCGCCGCTGTCCGACGCCGGCCGCCAGGCCCTGCAGACCTTGCGCCTGCCGCAGCTCGAGGCGCTGTTGTCGCGCCTGAGCCTGACGTTGCGCGATGACGGCGACGCGCTCTCGCTGAGCCCGCCGCACGAGCGCGCGCTGGCGCGGGCGCTCGGGTTCGCGGGCGGCGATGGCGAGCTGCCCTGGGGGGCCTGGCTGGCGGCGCAGGATGGTGTCGACACCGGCGACCTCGCCTGGGGCCTGCTGACGCCGGTGCACTGGGAAGTGGGCAGCGACCACGTGCGGCTGACCGATCCCGCCGCGCTGGCGCTCGACGAGGCCACCTCGCGCGAGCTGCTGGCCGCCGTGCACGAGCTGTTCGAGAGCGAGGGGCTGCTGCTGGTCTACGGCAGCGCCGAGCGCTGGTACGTGGCGCACGAATCGCTGCAGCAATTGCCCACCGCGTCGCTCGACCGTGTGATCGGCCGCCATCTCGATGCCTGGCTGCCCGCGGGGCAGCAGGCGCGCCTGATGCGCCGGCTGCAGAACGAGGTGCAGATGCTGCTCTACACTCACCCGGTCAATGCCGGCCGCGAAACGCGCGGCGAGCTGCCGGTCAATTCGTTCTGGCTCAGCGGCTGCGGCGTGGCGCAGCCGGTCCGGGCAACGGAGCCGCCGGTGATCGACGACCGGCTGCGCGAGCCGGCGCTGGCCGAGGATTGGGCGGTGTGGGCCGATGCCTGGCGCGCGCTCGATGCCGGGCCCATCTCGGCCGCGCTGCGCAGCGCGAAGCCGATCACGATCACGCTGTGCGGCGAGCGCCATGCCGTGCAGTTCGACACACGCGAGCGCTCGCTGTGGCAGCGCCTGCGAGGCACACTGCGCGGCGAGTCCGCGCTGCCGCTGCTCGAATCGCTGTAACCCTCCGATGACCGCCACCCATTCCCCGTTGATCGAAACCCGCGACATCCCGCCGCGCGTCGCCTTCGCCCTCGAACAGGCGGGCATCCACCCTCTGCTGGCGCGGCTGTTCGCCGCGCGCGGCGTGCGCTCGCCGGAGGAGCTGGACGACAACCTCGGCCACCTGCTGCCGCCCGCCAGCCTGCGCGGTGCGGCCGATGCGGCGCGGGTGCTGGCCGATGCGGTGCGCGACGGCCGGCGCATCTGCGTGGTGGCCGACTACGACTGCGACGGCGCCACCGCCTGCGCCGTCGCACTGCGCGGGCTGCGCATGCTGGGCGCGCGGCCCGACACGCTGCACTACGTGGTGCCCGACCGCGCAGTGCACGGCTATGGCCTCACGCCGGCGATCGTCGACCTGGCCTTGGCCAAGCAGCCGCAGCTGCTGCTGACGGTCGACAACGGCATCGCCAGCCATGCCGGGGTGGCCTATGCGCGCCAGCGCGGCCTCGACGTCGTGGTGACCGATCACCACCTGCCCGCGCTGATCGACGGTACGACGCCGCTGCCCGACGCCACCGTGATCGTCAACCCCAACCAGCCGGAGTGCGGTTTCGAGAGCAAGCACCTGGCCGGTGTCGGGGTGATGTTCTATGTGCTGCTGGCGCTGCGCGCCGAGCTGCGCGCGCGCGGCGTGTTCGACGCCGCCACCCAGCCCAAGCTCGACGCGCTGCTCGACCTGGTGGCGCTGGGCACCGTGGCCGACGTGGTGCGGCTGGACGCCAACAACCGCCGCCTCGTCGCGCAGGGCTTGAAGCGGGTGCGCGCCGGGCGCATGCAGCCGGGGCTGGCGGCGCTGTTCTCGGCCGCGGGTCGCGATGCGCGCCGGGCCAGCAGCTTCGACTTCGGTTTTGCGCTGGGCCCGCGCATCAACGCGGCCGGCCGGCTGTCGGACATGGCGATGGGCATCGAATGCCTGTTGTGCGACGACGCGACGCGCGCCGCCGAGTTGGCCGCGCAACTGGATGCGGTGAACCGCGAGCGGCGCGAGGTCGAGGCCGGCATGCGCGAGCAGGCCGAGATGCTGCTCGACTCGCTGATGCCCGAGGGCGATCCGCCGAGTGCGGTGGTGCTGTTCGACCCCGACTTCCACGAAGGCGTGGTCGGCATCGTCGCCGGCCGTGTGAAAGACAGGCTGCACCGCCCGACCTTCGTCTTCGCGCTCGGGCAGGATGGCCTGCTCAAGGGCTCGGGCCGCTCGATCCCCGGTTTCCACCTGCGCGATGCGCTCGACCTGGTGAGCAAGCGGCACCCTGGCGTGCTGAAGAAGTTCGGCGGCCATGCGATGGCGGCCGGCTGCACGCTGGAGGAGGAAGACTTCGACACCTTCGACGAAGCACTGCAGCGCGTGGCCGCCGAATGGCTCGATGCCGCCACCTTGCAGCGCCGCCTGCGCACCGATGGTGCCCTGCCGGCCGAATACTTCGATGCGCAAACAGTGCAGGCGCTCGAGTCGCAGGTGTGGGGCCAGGCCTTCGAGCCGCCGCTGTTCTGCGACGAGGTCGACGTGATCGCGCAGCGCCTGGTCGGCGAAAAGCATCTGAAGCTGCGCGTGCGCCACAACGGCGCGCTGCGCGACGCCATCTGGTTCGGCCGCAGCGAGCCGGTGCCTGAGCGCACCCGCCTGGCCTACCGCGTCACCGTGGATGAGTACCAGGGCCAGCAGCGTGTGCAGATGGTGGTCGAGGCGCTGGGCTGATCTCCGCCCGCCCTTGCGTGGCTCAACGGCCTGAGGGCCCGGGCCCGCCCTGTGCGTCCTCGAAGCCCTCTGTCCGCGGTTGCACAGAGGCCGCGTCGCTCGTGTGCGCGTTGCGCATCCAGCTCGGCTGGTAGCTGCCTTGCTCGCCGGCCACGGGCAACTGCGAGAAGCTGTGAACGCTGCGCATGGACTCGGTGCGCTGCAGGCTGCCGCCGCCCGGTGATCCGGGCGGCGGCGCGTCCCAGCGGGGGTGTTCATCGTAGGGCGGCGGATCGAGGTCGATGACGCCGGTTTCCTGCAGGCCCGAGCGGGTGCCGTGGGTCTGGAGCTGATCCACCACGGTCCGGGCGGCGGCCTGTTCCTCGGCGGACAGGACGTGGCTGCCGGTCAGGCGCGCCTGCGCCACATCGATCGGCCGCTGGCCGCGGGCGTTGCGGGCATGGGGGTCGATCAGCGGATGGGCCAGCAGCTCACCAGCGGTGGCCGGATTTCCGGCGCGCGCGGCGATGTGCAACGGTGTGTCGTCGCGCACCCCGCCCCTGCCATGCAGGCGCGTGGCTGGCAGGCGCACGTTCGGGTTGCCTTGCAGGCCACCGCCGGCGCCCGGGTTCATCAACTGGCGGATCTGGCTGCCGTCCATACCGGCGCCGGCTGCCACGTGCATCGCGGTCGGCCCGCGCGGCGGCACGATTCGGCCGGGCAGCACGTTCGCCAGGCTGTCGCGGGCGGGTGCGTTGGGATCGGCGCCCGCCTGCTGGAAGTGCGCGGCCGCGGCCGTGTTCCGGCCTGCGACGGCGTGCACCAGGCCACTCTGGGTGGCTTCGTCGGAATGGGTGCGACGCAGCATGCGGCTTGTCAGCCCATCGGGGCGCGGCAGCTGCGTGGTGCCGCTGCCCTGCGCAGGGGCGGGCTGGCCCGCATTGCTGGCAGGAGCGGAGCGCTGGAACGGATGGGTGATGCGCATGGCGGCCCGATGCTGTGAGAGCCCGAGCCTAGCCGGCGCGGCATGGGGCCGGTGTGCGAGCCCGAAGCAAGCAACGGCGGCCCGAAGGGCGCTATGGCGCGCAGCTGCGGAAGCCGCAGAACAGCGCATCCTCCTCCGGCGTTGCGAAGCGCCTGGCCTTCGCGTGGCGCAGCCGTTGCGCGGTGAGCCACGACGCACCACGCAGCACGCGCAACGGCCGGGTGCTGTCGCCGGGCCAGGGCAGCAGCAATTCGCGGCCGGGCGACACCGGCCCGGCGGCGTGTTCGGGATACAGCCGTGCGCTGCCCATCGTCCATTCGGCCACGTCGGCCCACACCAGGCCGCGTGTCGGGCCAAGCAGCGCGGCGATCTCCCATTCGGCCTCGGTCGGCAGGCGCCGGTCGGCCCAGCGGCACCAGGCCTCGGCCTCGTGCACGCTCAGGTGCACCGCGGCCTGTTGCCCCGGCACGCGCTGCAGGCGGCCGCAGCGGTGCAGCAGCACGCCATGGCGCAGCTGCTCCACATGGCGCGGGCAGCGTCGGCCGGTGTGTTCGACCCAGGCCCAGCCCTCGGGCGACCAATGCCGCGAGTCGTCGTAGCCGCCGTCCTCGACGAACTCGCTGAATTGCGTCCAGCTCACCGCCTGTGCATCGATCTCGAACTCGGCCACCTCGACCTCGTGCGCCCACTTCTCGGCATCGGGCACGAAACCGCCCGCCGCCCGCGGCGAGCCCAGCGGCCAGCGCTGCGCATGGAAGTGCAGCGGCGGCCGCGCGCTGCGCACCGGCAGCTCCGCCGGCCACATCGGGCGCTGCTGCGCGGCGGGCAGGCCCCAGGCCTGGGCGAGCGCGGCGAACAGCTCCTGCAACCGGTCTTCATGCCATAGCGCGAGGCGGAAGAAATGCAGCGCGTCGTCGTTGTCTTCCTTCACGCCTTCGAGCAGGTCCAGCGTGAGCTCCAGCGTCTGCGCCAGGTAGAGCCGGGCGGCATCGTCGCCGGGTGCGCCGCCGGTGCGCCAGCGCGGGGCCCGTTCGCGCACGCCGGCGAACCAGCGGTCGGCGGCCGGCTCGATCGACGGCAGGCGCGGCCGCGAGGCCTCGGCCTGCTCGCCGCGCTGGCGCTGCACGTTGCGGGCGATCCAGTATTCCTGCACCCATGCCGCCTGCGCCGCCAGCCAGGTGGGCGGGTCGAACTCGCGTCGCACCGCCTCGGCCGCCGGCGTGTCGGCGGCCTCGAAGGCCGAGAGCCAGCGCAGCGTGTGGTTGCGCGCATCCATCAGCGCGAGCGAGAGCAGCTCGCGGCCGGCATGCCGCATGCGCAGCGGGTCGTGAACGGGCAGGGGAGACGTCAAGGCTGTTCCCCTGGAAGCGGGTGATGTTTCAGCCGAGGCGCTGGCGGTGCCGTGCGATTTGTGCGCGCACCTGGGCCGGGGCGGTGCCGCCGAGCACGTTGCGGGCATTCAGCGAGCCGCGCAGCGTCAGCACCTGGAACACGTCGTCGGTGATCGTCGCGTTGAAGGCCTGCAGCTCCGCGAGCGAGAGCTCCGAGAGATCGATGCCGCGCTGCAGCGCGGTCTTGACCGCATGCGCGACCACCTCGTGCGCATCGCGGAAGGGCAGGCCCTTCTTCACCAGGTAGTCGGCCAGGTCGGTGGCGGTGGCGTAGCCCTTGAGGGCCGCACGCTCCATCGCCTCGGGCTTGACGACGATGCCGCCGACCATCTCGGCCATGATGCGCAAGGTGTCGCGCAGCGTGTCGACGGTGTCGAACAGCGGCTCCTTGTCTTCCTGGTTGTCCTTGTTGTAGGTGAGGGGCTGGCCCTTCATCAGCGTGATCAGGCCCATCAGGTGGCCGACCACGCGGCCGCTCTTGCCGCGCGCCAGCTCGGCGACATCGGGGTTGCGCTTCTGCGGCATGATCGACGAGCCGGTGCAGTAGCGGTCGGCCAGGTCGATGAAGCCGAAGTTCTGGCTCATCCACAGCACCAGCTCCTCGGCCAGGCGCGACACATGCACCATGGTGATGGAGGCGAAGCCGGCGAACTCGAGCGCGAAGTCGCGGTCGCTCACCGCATCGAGGCTGTTCTGGCAGACGCCGTCGAAGCCCAGCGTCTTCGCGACACGCTCACGGTCGAGCGGATAGCTGGTACCCGCCAGCGCCGCTGCACCGAGCGGCAGGCGGTTGACGCGCTTGCGCACATCGGCCAAGCGCTCGGCGTCTCGCGCGAACATCTCCACATAGGCGAGCAGGTGGTGCGCGAAGCTCACCGGCTGCGCAACCTGCATGTGCGTGAAGCCGGGCATCACCGTCTCGGTGTGCGACTCGGCCACGCCGAGCAGCGAGCGCTGCATCTCGGCCAGCAGCGAGGCCAGGCCGTCGATCTCTTCGCGCAGCCACAGCCGCACATCGGTGGCCACCTGGTCGTTGCGCGAGCGGCCGGTGTGCAGGCGTTTGCCGGCATCGCCCACCAGCTGGGTGAGACGGGCCTCGATGTTGAGGTGCACGTCCTCGAGGTCGAGCTTCCATTCGAAGCGGCCGGACTCGATCTCCTCGGTGATCTGCGCCATACCGCGCTGGATCGCCGCCAAGTCCTCCGCGCCGATGATCCCCTGTGCCGCCAGCATCTCGGCATGCGCCAGCGAGCCCTGGATGTCGGCGCGCCACATGCGCTGGTCGAAGAAGACGCTCGAGGTGTAGCGCTTGACCAGCTCGCTCATCGGTTCGGAGAACAGCGCGGACCAGGCTTCGGACTTCTTGTCGAGTTGATTGGCGGACGACATGGCGGGATGAGAGGCGGTGAGGGCGCGTTGTGCTTGCTCCACAATCGCGCAAGGAGGATCGCCGATTCTATCGGCCGAGTCTGTGCAGCCCACCCCACCGCCACCTTCGACCACCACCGTTCCGGCCACCAGTGGCTTCGGCGCGCTGCCGACGGGCTACCCCGCTTTCACCGACACGGTGGAGAGCGTGGCGCGGGTGCAGCCGGCCAGCCGCGGCTCGGTCTTCGACGTCTGCCACCCCGGCCTGGTGCTGCGGGCGGTGCTGTACGTGCAGGCGGTGCTGTGCACCGGGGTGCTGATGTGGTCGGGCCACTGGGTGCAGGCGCTCTCGCTGGCCGGGCCGGCCGTCTTCGCCGGGCTGTTCGGCACCTTGGCGTGGCTGCTGCTGGTGTGCGCGATCAAGCAACTGCTCGGCCGCGCCGGCCGGGTGCTCCGGCCGATGCTGGTGCTGGGCCTCGGCGCCGGCTGCGCACTGCTGGGCTATGCCACCCTGCTGCCGTTCGACTTTGTTTCCATGGCGGCGCCGCGCCTGCTCTCGGTGGCGCTCGGCGGCATGCTGCTGGCCGGCACGCTGTGGACCTGGCTGGTGCTGCGCGTGCGCTCGCTGCTGCCCGCCGAGGCCGCGGCGCGGCTGGCCGAACTGCAGGCGCGCATCCGCCCGCACTTCCTGTTCAATGCGCTCAACACCGCGGTCGCGCTGGTGCGGGTGGACCCGGCCCGCGCCGAGCAGGTGCTGGAAGACCTGGCGCAGCTGTTCCGCGTGGCGCTCGAAGACCACGGCCAGGCCGTGACGCTCGACGAAGAGGTCGACCTGGCGCGGCGCTACCTGGCGATCGAGCAGCTGCGCTTCGGCGACCGGCTGCGCGTGATGTGGCAGATCGACCCCGCCGCGGGCGGCGCGCAGGTGCCGCCGCTGCTGCTGCAGCCGCTGGTCGAGAACGCGGTGCGCCATGGCGTGGAGCCTTCGCCCGGGGGCGGCAAGATCGTCGTCAAGACCCGGGTGCGCCACGGGCAGGCGGTGATCAGCATCGTCAACACGCTGTCGAGGCATCCCTCGCGGCCGGGCCACGGCATCGCGCTGCAGAACGTGCGCGAGCGCCTGCAGCTGCTGCACGACGTGGCCGGCCAGTTCCGGGTGCGGCAGGACGCCGACCACTACTACGTTCAGATCGAGATCCCGCTATGAACGACACCTCCGCTGAAGCCGCTGCCGCGCCGATCCGCGTGCTGCTGGTCGACGACGAGCCGTTGGCGCGGCTGCGCCTGCGCACGCTGCTGAACGAATGCCGCGAGCCCGAGGTCGATGTGATCGGCGAGGCCGGCGATGCGGCCCAGGCCCAGGCCTGGCTCGATGTGCACGAGTGCGACCTGATCCTGCTCGACGTGCACATGCCCGGCCTCGACGGCACCGAGTTCGCCGCCGAGCTGCGCCGCCGCCCCCGCCCGCCGGCGGTGGTGTTCGTCACGGCGTATGCCGAGCATGCGCTCACCGCCTTCGAGCTCGACGCGGTCGATTACCTGACCAAGCCGGTGCGGCGCGAGCGCCTGCAGGCCGCACTGCAGCGCGTGGCCCAGCGCCTGCAGGCCCGGCCGCCGGCCCCGCCGCTGGACGACAAGGATGTGCTGGTGATCAGCGACCGCGGCCGCGTGCTGCGCCTGCCGCTGCACGAGGTGCTGTACCTGCGCGCGGAGCTGAAGTACGTGACCTTGCGCACCATCAACCACAGCTACGTGCTCGACGAGCCGCTGAGCGAGCTGGAGCAGCGGCTCGGCGACCGCTTCCTGCGAGTGCACCGCAACGCGCTGGTCGCCAAGAGCGCGGTGCGCAGCCTGGAGCGCCGCGCCGTGTCGGGCAACGACGACGAGAGCGGCGAGATCGGCTGGGCCGTGCAGGTGGCGCCGGTGGGCGAGTGGCTGGCGGTATCGCGCCGCCAGGCCAGCGCGGTGCGCGAGGCGCTGGCGGCGGGCAAGGCCTGAGGCTGCAGCCTACTTGCGCAGCAGCAGCCGGCGGCCGTTGACGACGATCCAGTCCTTCTCGTCGCTGGTGAACACGAACTGCCGGCGCTCGACGCGCCCGTCGTCGAAGCGCAGCTCGAGCAGCGTGCCCGAGAGGCGGTAGCTGCCCTGGCTGGCCTGCCGGCTCGTCGCGGTGACGCTGCCGGTGCCGCCGCTGTAGTCGCTGCTGCCGCCGCTCGCGGTCTCGAAGCGGCCGTCGGGGCGGAACGTGATGCCGCCCCAAGCCGACGAGAAGGTGCCGTTGCCCGGCGCGCCGGTGCTCGCCGTGCCCACCTGATAGAAGAAACCGCGCAGGCGTTCATCGGGCCGGGCGGGGACGCTGAAGCTCAGTTTCAGCGTCTCGCGCTCACCCTTGTTCCACGTGACCTCGTAGACGCCCTCGGCCCCGGATCGGCCGCGCGCGGTGTAGCGTCCCCATTGTTCGGGTTCGGCGCGCCGGGAGGCCTCGGCGTCGAAGTCTTCCAGCGGCAACGCCTCCGGCCAGCCCTTGCGGATGCTGCCGTCGGCCAGCAGCAGGTAATCCTCGACCGAATGGCCGCCGGTCCACATGCGCGACATCGGGTCGTAGGTCATGCCGCGGTATTCGATCTGCTGCGCGAGGCCGACGATCTGCTGCGGCTTCAGGCCGCGGCCCGGCGCGGCCGCGTAGCGCGGCGGGGGCGGCGGAGCCTCGGCGGCCTGTGCTGCCGGCGCCGAAGCCCGATGCAGTGACGAGACCACCGCGCGCGCCGTGTCGGCGTCGCCGCAGCGCACCAGCATCGAGGCGGACTTCGGGTTCTTCAGCAGGAAGGCCGCGCGCCCGCCTTCGTCGAGCCCGTAGATTCCGGAGAGCGCCGCGCTGCGCTCGTCGCGCTCCAGCAGCGCGATGCCGCCGCCCGCCTGCCTGTCCAAGGGCTGTGTCTGGTAGCGGCCACTGTGGCTGGACTTGCCGTCGAGCATGAATCGATAGCTGTTGTCCGCGTCGAGCTGCAGCGTGGCAAAGGGCACGGCCTTCGGGTCGGCCCAGTCCTTCTCGCTCAGGTAGCAGCGGTAGGTGGCCGCGGGTGGCGGCCGGAAGGCCGGCGCGGCCGCGCCGCAGGTTGCCGCGGCGATGGCGAGCGCGATCGCGAGCGGGGTCTGCTTCATCACCGCGTCAGCATCGAGCCGTCGAACCAGATCGACTTGCGCGAGCCATCGATGAAGAACGGCTGCCGCTCGACCATGCCGTTGTCGTAGCGCAGCGTGATGGCGTAGCCGTCGATCTCGTAGCGGCCGCTCTTGTTGCCCTGGTTCGAGTTCTTGCGCTGCACGCCGATCGCCACGCCGGGCGCGCTGGTCGAGGTGACGGCGCCGTCGTTGTCATAGGTCGTCGAGGTCACCACTTCGGTGCCGGGGGCGCCGGCCGCATACATGCCGCCGGCCTGCGACTTCTCGAAGCGGCCGTCGGACTGCAGCTTGACGCCCCAGCGGCTCCAGGTGCTGGTGCCCATCGGTACGCTGGACGACGACGAGGCCGTCCATTCGCCCTGCAGCGTCATGCCGCGCTGGCCGGGCTGCATCGCGCCGCCTTGCACCTTCTTCCACTCCTGCGGCTTGTCGGGCCAGGCGAATGCGTAGCCATTGCCCTCCTTGCGCCAGCGGCCCCACTTCTCGGGCTCGCGGCGGCGCGAGAGGCTGAGGTCCATATCCTGCGGTGGCACCGGCACCCCGTCGTGCGCGGTGCCGTCCTTCAGCAGCAGGTAGGCCTCGTAGTCCATGCGGCTGCCCGCTCCCTCGTAGACGAGGCGCCAGCTGTAGACGATGGTCTCGATCTCCTGCGCGGGGATGCCGCGGCCCGGCTCGGTGACGTACTTGTAGCGCTTGGCCTCATCCTGCGCCGCCTTCTCGGCGGCGGCGGCCTGCGTGGGCGGCAACTGGCCGACGTCGCCCACGCGGCGCAGCATCACGCTGTGGGTGCCGACGCCGTACTCGTCTTGGGCATAGATCACCGGTGCCCCCTGGGCATCGCGGCCGTAGACGCAGAAGTCGCCTTCGTCGTAGCGGCTGTTGTAGAGGATGTCGGTGACGTTCAGCTTGCCGGTGGCGGGCTCGTAGAGGTAGCGGCCCTTCTTTTCATCCAGCTTGTATTTCGCCGGAATGAGGTACTCGCCATTCGCGAACAGCAGCACCTCGATCTTGCGCAGCACCTCGCCCTTGGACGTCAGCAGGTTGCCGACGTAGCGGCCGGCGGCGAACGGGCCGCCGGGCTTCACGCCATCCACCTTGGGCGGGCCGGCCTCGACGGCGATGCCGCGGCGCTCGGCTTTGGCGGAGCTCATCTCGGTGGCGGCCAGCTGCGCCATCAGCGCGCTGGCCGCGGCCTTGTGGCGCGATGCGAGCTCTTCGGAGCTGGCATGCCAACGCCCCATGCGACCGTAGACCTTGTCGACGGTGAGCGCCATGTAGAGCACGAAGCCGGCCGAGCCGGAGCTGTCGCGATACGAGCGCGAGGCTGTGGCGGTGTTGGCGGTCTGCGCGCTGACCTTCAATGCGCCCGTCCAGGCGCCGCCGGGCGGCGGCGCGTCGCGGCCCGCGGCATCGGCCAGCCAGCGATCGATCGGCTGATCGTCGAGCGTCGTGCGCGGATAGAAGTTCACCGCCAGGTGTTCGTTGGCCGACAGCTGCGCGGGGGCGAACGAGCTGGTGCCCGGTGCGGGATCGGGCAGGTGCACCCAGCCGGCGGGAACCTGCTGGGCGGAGACGCCGGCGCAGAGCAGCGCGGCGAAGAGGCCGGCGGCTGCCGGCAGGCATCGGGGAAAGGGAAGGCGCATGCGTGTCGTTCCAGCGGATGAGCACCGAGACCGGCGCGATCGCGCGCAGTCTCGGGACCCTCGACACACGCCGCAATCCCAAGAATTGGGGCGGCGTTACGCGCTGTTGCTCAGCCGGTGTTGCGCAGGCCGGCGGCCACGCCGTTGATCGAGATGTGGATGCCGCGCTGCACGCGCTCGATGCCCGGGTCGCCCTCGCGCCGGTTGCGGTAGCGCCGCATCAGCTCGACCTGCAGGTGGTTCAGCGGGTCGAGGTAGGGGAAGCGGTGCTCGATCGAACGCGCGAGCGATGGGTTCGAGGCCAGGCGCTGCGGCTCGCCGGTGATCAGCGATACGGCCTCCGAGGTGGCTTCCCACTCGGCCTGGATCGCTGCGAAGATCTTCTTGCCGAGCTTCTTGTCTTCGACCAGCTCGACATAGCGCGCAGCCACGCGCAGGTCGCTCTTGGCCAGCACCATGTCCATGTTGGACAGCAGCGTGCGGAAGAAGGGCCACTGCTTGTGCATGCGCTGCAGCAGCGCGAGGCGCTCCTTCTTGTTGACGCCCCTGGCCTCGAGGAAGCTCTTCACCGCCGAGCCGAAGCCGAACCAGCCCGGCAGCGCCACGCGGCACTGGCCCCAGCTGAAGCCCCAGGGAATCGCGCGCAGGTCTTCGATCGCGCGGGTCGACTTGCGCGAGGCGGGCCGCGAGCCGATGTTCAACTCGGCGATCTCGCGGATCGGCGTCGCGGAGAAGAAGTAGTCGGTGAAGCCGCTGGTCTCGTAGACCAGCCGGCGGTACGAGGCCATGCTGGCCTTCGAGAGCTCGTCGGCCGCATCGAGAAACGCCTTCGGCGCGCTCTTGGTCGGGTGCAGCAGCGTGGCCTCCAGCGTGGCGGCCACCAGCGTCTCGAGGTTGCGGCGGCCGATCTCCGGGTTGGCGTATTTCGACGCGATGACCTCGCCCTGCTCGGTGAGGCGGATCTGGCCGTTCACGGTGCCCGGCGGCTGCGCGAGGATGGCCTGGTAGCTCGGGCCGCCGCCGCGCCCCACGGTGCCGCCGCGGCCATGGAACAGGCGCAGCGTGATGTCGTGCGGGTCGCGCAGGCTGTCGAACAGCTCCACCAGCGCGATCTCGGCGCGGTAAAGCTCCCAGTTGCTCGTGAAGAAGCCGCCGTCCTTGTTGCTGTCGCTGTAGCCCAGCATGATGTCCTGCTCGCCGCCCGAGCGCTTGACCAGCTCGAGGATGCCGGGCAGCTCGTAGAACTGCCGCATGATCGGCGCGGCGTTGCGCAGGTCGCCGATGGTCTCGAACAGCGGCACGACGATCAGGTCGGCGGTGGCGTGGTCGTCGAGCGTGCCGCGCAGCAGGCCGACTTCCTTCTGCAGCAGCAGCACCTCGAGCAGGTCGCTCACGTCCTCGGTGTGCGAGATGATGTAGTGGCGCAGCGCGTCGCGGCCGTAGCGGGCGCGCATGCGCACCGCGGCCTCGAAGATCGCGAGCTCGCTCTGCGCCAGCTCCGAGTACGCGAAGCCGTGCACGCGCAGCGGCCGTGCGTCGTCCAGCAGGCGCAGCAGCAGCGTGCGGCGACCGCTCTCGTCGAGCGCCGAGTAGTCGTCTTCGACACGCGCCGCCTTCAGCAGCTCGGCCACCACCGCCTCGTGCTTGTCGGAGCTCTGACGCAGGTCGACGGTGGCGAGATGGAAGCCGAACACCTGCACCGCGCGCATCAGCGGCGCGAGGCGCGGTGCGATCAGCGCCTGCGCATGGTGCGATTTCAGCGAGGCCTCGATCACGCGCAGGTCGGCGAGGAACTCGTCGGCGCTGGCATATGGGTCCTGCGGCGCCACGGCGTGGCGCAGCGCCTCGGTGCCGGTCAGCTCGTGCAGCGTGGCGGCCAGCCGGGCATACATGCCGATCAGCGCGCGCCGGTAGGGCTCGTCGTCGCGGTGCACGTTGTGGTCGGGCGAGCGGTCGGCCAGCGCCTGCATCTCCGGCGGCACCGGCGCCAGCATCGCCGACACCGACAGCTCGGCGCCCAGCTCGTGCACCTCGGTCAGGTAGAAGCGCAGCACCGTCTCGCTCTGGCGCGACAGCGCGCGCTTGAGCGTCTCGGCGCTGACGTTCGGGTTGCCGTCGCGGTCGCCGCCGATCCAGTTGCCCATGCGGAAGAACGACGACACCGCGTGGCCGGGCAGCGCCTGCTCCAGCTCGCGGTACATGCGCGGGATCTGGCGCAGAAAGGTGGAGTGGTAGTAGCTCAGGGCGGTCTCGATCTCGTCGCTGACCGTGAGCTTGGCGTAGCGCAGCATGCGGGTCTGCCAGAGCTGCGTGACGCGGGCGCGGATCAGCGCCTCGTTCTCCTGCAGGTCGGCCTCCGTGTGCAGGCGGTCGCGCTGCTCGACCAGCTCGGCGATCGCGCGCTCCGCATCGAGGATGCTCTTGCGCTGCACCTCGGTCGGGTGGGCAGTGAGCACCGGCGAGATGTAAGCGCGTTCCAGGATTTGGGCCACGTCGGAGGCGCGAACGTCGGCCTGCGCCAGGCGCTCGAAGGTCAGCGCCAGCGAGCCTTCTTGCAGGTGACCCTGGGCGCTGTGGTGCTCGCGCCGGCGCACGTGGTGGCGGTCTTCGGCGATGTTGGCCAGGTGCGAGAAATAGCTGAACGCGCGGATCACGCTGACGGTCTGGTCGCCAGACAGGTTCTTCAGCATGCGGTCGAGCACGCGGCCGGCCGAGGCGTCCTTCTTGAGGCGGTACGCCACGGAGAGCTGGCGCACGCGCTCGATCAGCTCGAACGCCTCCTTGCCCTCCTGCTCGCGGATCACGTCGCCGAGGATGCGCCCGAGCAGGCGGATGTCGTCCATCAGCGGCCGGTTCTTTTCGGCGGCATCGTCGGCCGCGCGGCGGGCGGCCTCGGGGGACGGGCGGGAAGGCTTGGCAGTCTTGGCGACGGCGGTGGCGCGCGGCATGGGAGTCCTCGGCGATGTGTAACCTGGTTACCAATTTCAATGGTACCAGGGCCCACCCCCCGGTTGCCAGCCGCGCGGCGTTTCAGCTCACCGGATTCAAGGCCTCGAAATAGAACAGCTGGACCATTCGGCCGTTCTCGCGCGAATCGCCGAACAACTCGCTGATCGAGTGGAAAAAATCGCTGCGATAGACCACCAGCCGGTTGAAACGCATCGGCACCTCGAACAGCCATTCCCAGTCGCGCTCGCGCTGCGCCGCGAATTCATCGAAAGGGCGGCTGCGGTCCACCGGCGTCCAGCGGCGCTGGAAGGCCGCAAAGTCCTTGTAGCCCGCCGCTTTCAGCTGAGCCTGCGTCGGCAGGCGGTCGAAGCCGGTCTCGCGGTGGCGCCAGAAGCTGGTGCCGCCGCGGCAGTGCTCGGGCGGGCTCAGATAGAGCAGGGCAGCGAAGATGTTCTGCTGGGTCTGGCTGTCGACATGGATGTCGCAGCGCGCGCTGTCGGCCGCGATGCTGATGCGCACCGCGCCGTTGTCGGGCGAGATCCACTTGATGTCGCGCCGCACCGCGCGGGCGATGCGGTCCATCAGCGGCTGGCAGCGCTGGCCCGGTGTCTGCGCGCCAGGAAAGTTGCCGTCGGCCGGCTGGCCGAGGCCGCCCTGGTAGGTCAGGGCCATGGCCTGTGCGCGGTAGGCCTGCGGGTCGTCGAGGAAGCCGTCGACCACGACGAGGTCGCGCTCGGCACATGCGGCCTGCAGGCAGGCCGGGCCGTCGGCGCCGCTGAAGGCATCGGCCGCGCGCAGCTTGGTCCAGGCCGGTTCGCCGTCGGGTGCGGGGGCTCCGTCGTCCTGTGCATAGCCGACC
>Ga0207706_10001383_pt1 | contig 24223 bp, 19 predicted proteins | sample KBSC53metaG_FD_184318 | JGI IMG/M metagenome (GOLD analysis project Ga0207706, IMG submission 184318) | Corn rhizosphere microbial communities from Kellogg Biological Station, Michigan, USA - KBS C5-3 metaG (SPAdes) (version 2) | ecosystem: Host-associated > Plants > Roots > Rhizosphere > Soil ... | reverse complement strand
GTAACGCGCAAGGAGTGACAAGTGTCGCGTAGGGGCCACGTTAGGCGCCAGGTCGAGCTGGCCGTCTCGCTTTCGCTTTTGGTCACAGCCGCCGTGGGCGTACAGTCTCGCGCAAAGGCAAGTAGTTAACTTCGCCGAACTCAGCTGAGGGGAATGATGGCGGGTTGCTGTCTCTCTTCTTGTTCGGGACGAAGATCCCGCCTCGTTGCGCTCCAAGTCAGCCTCTCCGGAATCGATCCGGCTGATCCGTGGCATCCCGCCGCATCCGAACACCCCTTTGTCGTAGATGCGAGCCATGAGAGGGCCGGTCCCACAGACGAAGGAGTGTTCGGATGCAGCGGATCACTCGGATGCTTCGGATCGCTCCTCGGATGTGACATCTCCTCTTTCACGAGCCGGAAGTGAGACTGAAAACTTGGGACGCAGGCCTGCGAGCGTTAACCGAATTCGGTGACGCTCATTGAAAGGCAGGAGCTACTCCGTCACGCCTTCCCGACTTCACTCGCGGCAGTATTTTCGAGCCCAGCGCACCCGCGCGCGGTCGCCGGACCGGACCGCCGTCCCCGTTCGAACAAACAGTGCGTCCTCGGATCACGGAACGCACGTCAGCACGTATTTGTCCCCTTTGGAGATCGTCCATGAAGCAGCTCCGTCTCCTCGTCGCGACAGGACTCTGTCTCGCCTCGGCACTCACAGCACCGGCCTCGGCCCAAACCACCTCGCAGAACGACAGCGCCGTAAAAGCGGCGGGCCGCACAAACGGGCTTCCGCTCATCACCACGCGGCCCCTCAAGTTCACGACCGACGAAGCGTCCTGGATCTCGCTCGACGTCTCGCCTAACGGCCAGACGATCGTCTTCGACATCCTCGGCGACCTGTACACGATCCCGATCGCGGGCGGCAAAGCCACGCGCATCACGAGCGGCATGGGGTGGGACCAGCAGCCGCGCTACTCGCCCGACGGATCCCAGATCGTCTTCGTGAGCGACCGCAACGGCTCGAAGAACGTCTGGATTGCCAACGCCGACGGCACCAAGGCCCACATCATCACCAAGGGCGAGCGGATCAACTTCTCGTCCCCCATCTGGTCGGCCGACGGGCAATACCTGATCGCGGCGCGAGCCGGTCAGCTCTGGATGTACCACAAGGACGGCGGGAGCGGCGTCCAGCTCACCGGCCTCCGGCCCGACGGCGCTCCCGCCACCGGCGGCGCACCGGTTCCAACACACCTCGGACCCGCGCTCGCGACGAACGACTCACGGTACATCTGGGTCAACGTCAGTGGCAACGTGCCGAGCACGTTCCTCGCGAGCACATGGCCGGCCGAGACCGAGCAGGAGAGCTACGAGGAGCAGCATCATCGCGAGCTGCTCGGGCGAAGCAATCCGCGACGGCTCGGCCAATATCAGATCGGCCAGTTCGATCGCGAGAGTGGAAAAACGTTCGTGCGCTCGGGCGAGGCCGACGGCGCATTTCGCCCGGTGCCGAGTCCCGATGGACGCTGGCTGGTCTACGCCGTTCGCTATGACGGACGCGAAGGGTTGAAGGTCCGCGACCTCACGACGAACGAGGATCGCTGGCTGCTCATGGACGTGCAGCGCGATAACACGCAGGGCGGCGGCGCCCAGGATCGCGACGTCTATCCCGGGTCGGCGTTCACGCCCGATTCGAAAGCGCTGATCACGAGCTTCCAGGGGAAGATCTGGCGTGTCGCCGTGCCCTCGGGCGAAGTCACCGCGATTCCGTTCACGGCCGACGTCGACCAGCAAATGGGCCCGCTCGCGAAGTTCGAGTATCCCATCAACGACTCGACGCTCACCGTTGCGCAGATTCGCGGCGCGCGTCCGTCGCCGGATGGAAAGCACCTCGCATTCATCGCGCTCGACAATCTCTACGTCGGCGACCTGACGCTCGCGCGCGGCGGTGTCGGTGCGCAGAAGCTGACGATCGGCAATCCGCGTCGCCTAACGCCGGGCGGCATGGTCGAGCATCAGCCCGTCTGGTCGCCCGATGGCCGCTACATCGCCTACGTGACGTGGACGGATACAGCTGGCGGGAACGTCTATCGGGTGCGCGCCGACGGCGGCGGCCAGCCGGAGCGTCTGACGAAAACGGCGGCGTACTACGACAAGATCGGATACACGCGCGATGGGTCGCGCATCATGGCCGTGCGTGGCTCGCGTCAGGTGCGCATGCGGACCTTCGAGGATTTCGGCGGCCTTGGTGGCGGCGCGGAGATCGAGTACGTGACGATCCCCGCGGCCGGCGGTGAGGTGGCGCGCGTGACCTGGATGGGCGCCGGTGCCTCGCAGGAAGGACGCAACGTTCCACACATCGGACCGGACTCCTCTCGCATATACGTCTGGGCGGGCCAGGAGGGGCTCGTGTCGATGCGGTTCGATGGCACCGACCGCAAAGTGGTCGTGCGCGTTGCGGCGCCGCCGCCGCCGGCAGTCCCGCTTCCTCCCGGCGTCACGCCACCACCGCCGGTTCCCGAGGAAGTGCTGCTCTCGCCGGACGGCCGGCGCGCACTCGTCGAGGCAGGGAACAACGTGTACCTCATCGCCGTCCCGCCAGTCGTCGGCCAGGCGCCCGCGGTGTCGGTGACGTCGAGCTCGGTCGTGCCGACGGCTCGCCTAACGAAAGTCGGCGGGGACTTCATCGGCTGGACGAACGACAGTCGCACCGCGTTCTACTCGATCGGCAAGAGCTTCTTCAGCTACGACCTCGCGATGGCGGATTCACTCGTTCGGGACTCGGTCGCTCGCGCTGACTCCGCGGCCGGTGCCGGCGGCGGGACGGGCGCCGGAGCGGCCGGTGCGAGGCCTGCGGCGGATTCCGCTGCGAAGTCGGATTCCGCCACGAGGTCGGACACGACCAGGAAACCAACGATCGTGTACGAGGCGCAGCGCTACGACGTCGTCATCACAGCGCAGAAGGACAAGCCGCGCGGCACGGTCGCGTTGCGCGGAGCCCGGATCATCACGATGAAGGGCGATGAGGTCATCCAAAAGGGCGACATCGTGATCACCGACAATCGGATCGTCGCCGTGGGGGCCAGTGGCTCGGTGACGATTCCGAAGGGTGCAAAGGTCATCGACGTCGCTGGAAAGACGATCATGCCCGGTTATGTCGACATCCACGCGCACAACTGGTTCGGATGGGGCGTGCATCGCGATCAGGTCACGCAGCTGCTGGCGGGCCTCGCGTACGGTGTCACGACGCAGCGTGATCCACAGACGTCGTCGACCGACATTCTCACGTACTCCGATCTGATGGAGACCGGGGCGCTGATCGGCCCCCGGCTCTACTCCACGGGCCCCGGCATCTTCTCGGCGGACAACATCAAATCGCTCGACGAGGCGCGAGACGTCGTCCGCCGCTATGCCGATCATTACAACACGCAGACGATCAAGCAGTACATGGTCGGCGATCGCAAGGTGCGGCAGTGGGTGATCATGGCGGCGAAGGAGCTGGGCCTAACGACCACGACCGAGGGCGGATCGAACCTCACGATGAATCTCACGCTCATGCACGACGGCTACCCCGGCCTCGAGCATGCGATGCCCATCTTCCCGCTGTACAACGACGTCGTCCAGCTGGAGAAGGCGAGCGGCATCACGTACACGCCGACGTTGATCGTCGGGTACGGTGGTCCGATTGGCCTCACCTACTGGCTCACGCACTACAACATCGACGAGGACAAGAAGCTTCGGCATTTCACGCCGCACGAGGAGCTCGACGCGTGGAAGACGACGGCGTTCTACCGCGACGATCAGTACATCTACAAGAGTCACGCCGAGCAGCTGGCGAAGATCGTGAACGCGGGCGGGCGTGTCGGGCTTGGGTCACACGGCGAGCTGCAAGGGCTCGGGGTGCACTGGGAGCTGTGGATGATGGCGTCGGGAGGAATGAAGCCGCACGACGTGCTGCGAGCGGCGACGTATTTCGGTGCCGACGCGATTGGTCACGCGAAGGATTTCGGTACCCTCGAGGTCGGGAAGCTCGCGGACCTGCAGGTGCTCGACCGGAATCCGCTCGAGGACATCAGGAACACAAATAGCATCCGGTACGTGATGAAGAACGGCCGACTGTACGACGGCAACACGCTCGATGAGATGTGGCCGCGCGTTAGGCCCCTGCCGACACAGTGGTGGTGGCGTGAGGATCCGCCGGCGCCAAATGCGCCGCGCGCCAATTGAGAGCGAATCCAGCATCCAGAACCCAGGGGTCGACCTCATGCGGTCGACCCCTGGGTTCTGGATGCCTGCCCGTCCACATTGAGCGTGACGAGTACTCCGCCCGCGTCGCGACGGTTGATCCTGCTCGTCGCCGGCGCCAATGTTGCGCAGGAGTGATACATGCGAAAGATCATTGTCGGCGCCCAGGTCTCCATGGATGGAGTCATGCAGGCGCCCGGCAGCCCTTGGGAGGATCCCACCAGGGGCTTTCAGTTGGGCGGCTGGGTTATGCCCTACTTCGACGAGGTGTTCGGCGAAGAGATCGACCGCGTCTTGACGGAGAACTGCGATCTCCTCCTCGGGCGAAAGACCTACGAGATCTTCGCCGGATACTGGCCCTACTACGACGAAACCGGCTCCGCCGGCCGCATCGCCAGGCTGTTCAAGCGCATCAAGAAGTACCTCGTTTCGCGCTCGGGCGACGTCGATACGAGTTGGCAGGGCTCGGTGCTGCTGCGAGACATCGCCGACGTGGAGCGTTTGCGGGCAGCAGACGGCCCGAATCTCGTCACCCAGGGCAGCACTGAGCTCGTTCACGCGCTGTTCACCAATGACCTCGTTGACGCAATCAGCATCTTCACCATCCCGGTCGTCCTCGGCGGTGGCAAGAAGCTGTTCGCCGACGGCTCCGTGCCGCACGGCTACAAGCTGACCAGATCACGCGTCTCGAGCACCGGCCTCTTGATCGGTCATTACGAGCGCGCGGGCGACATCGAGATCGGCGACACCGCGCTCGATTCACCGAGCGACGCTGAACGCGCGCGGCGCGAGCGCATGAAGCGCGAGGACTAGCCACACTCCTGACTTACCCGTCCATGACAATCCAAGCCGCGCTCAAAAGCCAGTATCACGGGGGCATGGCAATGCTGAGAGCAGCCCTCGACTCGTGTCCCGAGGGGCTCTGGGCCGACGACTCGTACAGGAACCAGTCCTGGCAGGTCATCTATCACACGCTCTTTTACACCGACTTCTACCTGAGCGCGTCCGAACAGGCGTTCGTTCCCTGGTCTCAGCACCGCAAGGGCTACTGGGAGCTCGGGCCCGCTCCCGACGGAACTCTACGTATTCCTTACTCGAGGGAGGAGCTGACGGCCTATTGGAAGGACCTCGAGTCGCGGATCGACCTGGCCGTCGACTCGCTTGACCTCAACGCGCCGGAGTGCGGTTTCCCCTGGTATCAGATGGGAAAGCTCGAGCATCAGTTGGTGAACATTCGTCATCTCCAACACCACACCGGACAGCTGACGGAGCGCCTACGCCAATCCGCCCAGATCGGGCTCAAGTGGCACGGCAAGGGCCAGTCGAGTTGACCTGAACCGAATGCGCGCCGCATTGACCACTGAGCCGCGATCTGAAACGGCAGCGTTAGGCGCCGGAGGTTAGAGTCGTGACCATTTCCGGAGTGGAGATCGGCAGGGCGGCTGAACGCGATCTGGATGGCATTCTGGAGTTGCAAGCGGCAAACCAGCCCGAACGCGGCGGGTTGCTGTCTGCCGAGCTGCCTCGCTCACGCGTCGCAGCAATGATGCGGGCGATGCCGTTGATCGTTGCACGCCGAAATGGCCGCATCGTCGCTTTCCTCATGAATAGTCCACGCGAGATGAATGACGATGTTCCCATCATTCGCGCGATGCTCGACGCATACCCGGGCTCGCCTGACGCGTATGTCTATGGCCCCATCTGCGTGAGCGAAGAAGAACGTGGCAAAGGACTGGCGCAGGAGATGGTTGCAGAATTGCGACAACTGGAGCCGGGACGCGAAGGCGTTCTGTTCATCCGGCGCGACAATCCGGCATCGTTGCGTGCGCACGCGAAAATGGGCATGCGCGAGGTGGCTGACTTTGTATTCGATGGGACGGATTACGTGGTTCTCTCATACGTCGGGTAATACGGCAGCTCGCTACGGGGCACGCGTGCCCCACATCATCCGGCTGATGCGCCAGGAGCCGTCCGGCTGTCGCCGCCACACCGCCAGCGTCATGGAGCGACTGGCGAGCTGGCTGTGTGTCTGACCCTTGTCGTACGTGAACGTGAGCGTGTCCGTCCCACGAACCCACGCGAGACTCGGGTCGCCCGCGATCTCGTCGATGACGCGATGGAACGTCAGGATTTTCGTCCGCGACCCGTCGGCGGGCCACCAGAAGGCCCGGATATCGTTAGGCGTCGCGAGCGGACGCTGCCCGGCCGGCATCAGCACGGCGTCGGGCGCCAGCGTCTGGAGGACCGCAGCCGTATCGTCGCGCAGCCAGGCGGCGACGTACAGTGAATCGACCTGGCGAATCGCCCGCTCGTCGGCCGAGCTGAATGCTTTCGGCTCGGCCGGGGCGCAGGCGAGCATCGCCAGCGCAATGGCGGGAAGAGTGTACGAGGGTCGCCGCACGGATGCCTCGCTCGAGGAGACTGTTCGACACGCGTGTCATCTCGATGTTGACCGACGCGCGCCGGCCCGCCACTCCTCGGCGGTCAGCAAACTGCAAGCAGGGACGAACCGCGATCGTCAGAGCCGACAGCTGACCTGCGGCTTACGTAGCAAGCCGGCGCTCAGGCCCAACCCAACGTCTGCATGCGGCTCATCAACCCGGTGGGCGCACCGGCGCGGCCGCCCTTCGGCGCCACGCGTGCCCTCGCGATCAACTTGATCTCGTCACGCCCTTTCTTGATCCCCTTCTCCACGAGATCGAAGTGCTTGCCGCGGACGGTCCACGTCTTCTTCTCTTTGTCACTGAGCTTGGCGAACTCCATCAGGTGATCGTTGACGGCCCGCAGGCAGCGCTTGGCCAGGTCACGCATGCGTTTGTCGCTCTTGAGGATCAACCCGGGCCATTGCTTCATTTCTTCCGTGACCTGGCGCCCGCCCTGCCGCGACACCGCCTGCGTAACCGTCAGGATGTCCTGATCCAGCTTGGCCCACCCGGAATTGGGATCCATCGGATCGATCCCGACAACTTTGAACGACTTGTCCGACTGTTTCTGAAAGAACACGTTGCCAAGGTTCTTGATCGGGTCCTGCGCCGTCGAGTCGTCGACGATGAAACGGTCGGAATTCCCGAGGAAACAGTCCATCGCCAGGATCTTTCCGAGAGCGACCAGATTGTCCTTTTGGTGCAGCCCGAACAGCATGAGAAGCGAGAGAAACTGCTTGCCCTCGCCCTTCCCCATCACGTCCTCGAGGTTCTTGAGGCCGGAAGCGGCTTCCATGAGGAGCCAACTGGTCTGCGCATTGTATCTCGGATCCAGCGAGACGTCCCAGCCAAACGCGGGATCGGGAAAGGCCGCCTGCAACCTGGCAAGTCGCTTGACCTCGACCTGGTCCATCACGCGCGAGTTACCAGCGCTCGCCACTTTCTGCGCAATCTGGAACCCGAAGTCCATCTTTTTCCGCTCGGCGATGCGATCTGTGATCTGGAATTGCTGCGACTCGGCCTTGATGACCAGCTCCGACCCGTCTCCCATCGTCAGGAGATAGACTTTTCCGTACTTGAGAAGCTTGACGTCCGAGACACCGCTCGGATCGAAGATGGTGGGCAGGGGCATAGGGCTCGTCGTTGGAGAATTGCCGAACAGCGAGAGCGGCGCGAACGGACTCGCGTCGAGAGAATGCGTTGTCCACCCCAAGTTATCCGAGCTTCCTAGAGCCGCAATTACCTCTCTGTAACACGCCCGTTATCCGAGGCGCCGTTCGCAATGTCGTGAGGAAGCGCTGTCTACTCTGCTCGCATTGCGACAGTCGGATCGACGCGCAACGCCCGCCGCGCCGGCAAGTAGGCGGACAACACCGCGATCACCAGCAAAACCCCGGCGCTCGCAGCAAACGTGAAGGCGTCGAGCGGATCGGTGTTGAACAGCAGCGCACGGATCACCCGCGTGAGCGCAAACGCGCCCGCCAGTCCGATCGCAACACCGATGGCCGCGAGACCCACCGCCTGGCCGACGATGAGCCGGATCATGTCCGACGACGTCGCGCCGATGGCGAGGCGGATTCCCATCTCACGTCTGCGCTGAATCACCGAATACTGAAGCACGCCGTACACACCGGTAGCCGCGAGCGCTAACGCCAGCGCCGCGAACAGACCCAGCAGCGCGGCGTTGAACTTCCGCGACGCGATTGTGCTGCCGACGATCGTGCCCATCGGCAGGACGTTCAAGACAACGAGCTTCGGGTCCACACCTCGCACCGCTGTCCTGAGCGACGCGGCGACGGTCGCCGGCGCCAATCTCGTCCGCACCACATACGACAGCCCGCGATACATACCCACCGACATCTGCGTCGTGTCCTGCTGCAGGACGGGATGATACACCGCGGGAGATGGTTCCTCGTCGAGCGTACGGGTCTTCACGTCGGCGACGACGCCCACGATCTCACTCAATGGACCCGGCGAATCGCGCGATCCCCACTTGAACTGTCGACCGATTGGATTCGCGTTTCCATAGTATTTGCGCGCCATCGTCTCGTTGATGACCACCACGCGTGGCGTGCCTTTCGTGTCGTTCTCATTGAGCAGCCGGCCGGCACGGAGCGGAATGCGCATGGCTTCGAAGAAGCCAGGTAGAACGAGTGCGTTGGTGGCGACCGGCAACTGCGACGGCGTTGGACCTTCGGGCGAGAAGACGATCAGCCAGTCACCCTGCATCGGCAGAGTCGACGTCGCACTTGCCGACATCAGGCCGGGAATCTCGCGCAGGCGCCGCAGGATCTCGAGCTCGGTCAGCTTGATCCGGTCGGCGTCAGGATACGCGTCCGGGGGGAGACTTACACGGAAGCTCACGACGTTCTCCGGATCGAAGCCGGGATTCACCGCACGTACGCGGGCGAAGCTCCGCAGCATGAGTCCCGCGCCAATGGTCAGCACGAGCGCGAACGCGACCTCGCTCACGATGAGCACGCGCCGACCGTGTTGGCTCACGCGATTCGCTGTAGACGACCGTTCCTCCGTGCGCAACGACTGTTCGGCGTCGGACTGCGGGCCGCGCAAGCCCGGGAGAATCGAGAACACCAACGCGGTGAGCATCGTGAGTCCGCCAGTCACCGCGAGCACTCGCGCGTCGATGGAGGCATCGAACGACGAATAGAAGTCGCCTGGCGCGAGAGCGACCAACACCCGCGTCCCCCACCGTGCCGCGAGGAGACCTAACGCCGACCCCGCGGCGAGCAGCAGTAACGCCTCCGCGAGGAATTGCCGCGTTAGGCGGCCGCGCGTGGCACCGAGCGCTTTCCGAATCGCGATCTCGCGCCTGCGGGCCGAGGCGCGGGCGACGAACAGGCTCGCCACGTTGATGCAGGCGATGAGCAGCACGAAACCAACGGCCCCCAGCAGCACGAGCAGCGGGCGACGTGACTCTCCAACCGCCGCGGCGCGCAGGCCTTTCACGTGGATGAGCGGAGTACCACCGTTGACCTGAGCTTTCCCCCAGCTGTCGGGATATCGCTGTGGCAACTGCCGCACGATCTCGGTCAGCGACGCCTCGGCGCGGGCCATGGATACCCCGTTCCGGAGGCGCCCGAAGGCAAGCGTGCCGAAATTGTCGGCGCGCTGACGGATCACGGTCGGCGAGAACCAGAACGGGAAGAAGACGTCGGCGACCGGCATGCCAAGGCCCGGCAGCGGGAAGGCGAATCCGCGGGGCATGATGCCAACGACCTCGGCGGTCTGGCCGCTCGAGAAGGTGATCTGCTTGCCGACCATAGACCGATCGGCACCAAACCGGCGACGCCAGAGCGCGTCACTGATGACGACGACCGGCGGCGCGCTTGTGGCCGTATCGTCATCGACGAGCGCGCGTCCGACCGCGGGAGCCACACGAAGCACCCTGAACGCCGACGGCGTGATCGCTGCGCCAGGCACCATGTCGGCCTCGCCGTCCACCATGACGGTGACGCCTCGCTGTTGTGCGAGGGCGAGCGACTCGAACACGCGGCCTTCCGCTTCCTTGTAGTCGAGGAGATCGGCCGCCGAGATGGAGCCGATGTCGGCGGCGAGCTTCGGGATCCCCTCGCTCACCATCACGAGCTCGTCGGCATCCGGGAAGGGCAGCGGCCGGAAGAGCACCGCGTTGACGACGGAAAAGATGGACGTGTTGGCGCCGACGCCGAGTGCGAAGCAGAGAAGCGCGGCAATGGTGAGCGGCAGGTTGCGGCGGAGCTGGCGCGCAGCAAAGCGGATGTCGCCGATGACGGAGTGCGTGATGTCGGACATGGTCCCGTCTCCTCCGGTACATTATCCCGCTACCTATGTAGCACTGGCTTGTACGAGTTCGACGGGTGGAGTGGCCGAAAGGTTTAGCGGCCTTGCGCCCTCCCCGGACGGGGTGAATCGTCGCGTCATGCGGACCGTTCGCCTGGGTTGCCTCGCGGACCTGACCGACCCGGCATCGCTCGGTGCCGTGAGCGTGCGGGAGGAGCCCCTGTCGACCGTCGGGTTCTCGGGAGCCACGCACCGACGACTCGTTGCGGTGCTTCCTTCCGGCGAGACGAGACGCTTCGTCCTCAAGCTCTGCGATCCCGCGCGCGAGTGGACCGCGATTCGGTCCGGCGACCGTGTCGGGCGCGAGTGGTCGCTGCTCGCCGAGCGTTCGCTCGACGCCGTGTGGGATGCGTTCGTGTCGCCCTACGTCGCGTACGCGGTCGAGGGTGGCCAATCGGGCTTGCTGATGGACGACCTCGCCGCGCACGTGTTCCCTGACGTGCGCGAGCCCATCGCGCGCCCGCACGAAGACGAGTTGCTGGCGGCATTGGCCCGACTCCACGCGCGATTCTGGCATTCACCTGCGCTCTCGATCGGCTGGCTCGGACGTGCGTCAGCGACGTCGGACATCGTGCTCCCGAACGTGCTCGAGGATGCCGCGGCGCTTGCGCTCATGCCGCCCGCGCTTCGCGACCGATTGCGGCTCGGGTGGGGCGCGGCACTCGCGCGACTGTCGGTCCGTGCGGCGGACGTGCTTCGCTGTCCGGCGCCGATCGTTCATGAGGCGTGGGCCGACCTTCCGCAGACGTTGGTCCATGGCGACGTCAAGGTGGCGAACTTCGCTCCCATGCCGGAGGGCGGCGTCGCTGCGTTCGATTGGGCGCTGATCGGGGCGGGGCCATCGACCACCGATCTTGGCTGGTACCTTGCCGTGAACGCCAGCCGGCTGTCACGGAGCAAGGAGGCGGTGATCGCCCGCTACCGCGAGTTGCTCGAGCGCGAGCTCGAACAAAAGCTCGATGACACGCTCTGGGCTCGGCTCGAGGATGTCGCCGTTATGTATGGCGCGCGCACGATGCTCTGGGCGAAGGGCGCGCAGGTCGCGGTCGCGAGCGAAGCGGCGCACGCCGAATGGGCGTGGTGGGCTCGGCGTCTCGACGAGGTGGCGGAGCGCTGGTGAATTGAAGTGGGCCTCGTCATGAACTTCGGCAGCTCGGTCCAGTTCAAGCGCGTCGTCGCGTCGCGGCATCTGGTAAGCAGGCAACCAGGGACGAGCGAAGAACGACGACGACAAAAGTACAGCAACACCTAACGCGGATGAAACACGATCACAACGATGACGCGGATTCGAGACTTTGTACACCTAGTTAGCGCCAAATCGACGCCGATGACGTCGCGGCCATCTCGTACCACCGTTTCTCATCGACGCCGCGCACCAGCAGCCACCCGATGGTCACCGCGCAACCGATCAACGCGAAGAGTACGATCGGCAGAAAGAGCGTGTTGCCGAGCGGTGGATAGATGAACGCAAGCCACGCTGCTCCGCCGATCAGGGACAGAACACCTAACACGCGCGGAAGGAACGTCGCTCGAAAGATGAGGTACCCGGTCAGCAGTGTGCTGACGCCGAAGAAGACCAGAGCGATCTGTGTTCCCTGGGCGTTGATGCGAATCAGGAGATAGGCCAGCGCCTCGAGCTGTCTGGCGTCGAATGCCGAGAGATACGACGCGCCGCCTAACACGAAGAGCGGTGCATAGAAGAAGAGGCGCGCCATCGCCTTGATGCCGCACCCGACATAACCGAATACCGCCGCTGTTCTCGCCAGGCTGCGATCAACGGGCATCAGCAGGTCATACATGACGGCGGTCATCGCCGTCTGGCACGCCATCTCGATCATGAAGATGGCGTAGGCCACGCGAATGAGCATCGGATTCGCAAGAATGTTGCGAGCGGTGGCGGCCGCATCTCCGGTCACGACGAGCCGGTCGCCGATGAAAGCCTGCGCGACAATCCCGCCGACGATCGTGGCGAGGTACAGGGCGCCACTCAGTCTCGCCTTTGCTTTCGGTGACATTAGGCGGCGTTAGGCTCGCGCCCGGTGTCGGTACGGTCGCGATCGCTGGCCTCACCCGGGCGAAATTCCAGAATGTCCCCCGGTTGGCACTGCAGCACGTCGCAGATGGCGTCGAGCGTGGAGAAGCGGATTGCGCGAGCCTTGCCGGTTTTGAGGACCGACAGGTTGGCGAGCGTGATACCAACCCGCTCCGAGAGCTCCGTCAGCGACATGCGGCGCGTATACAGCATGTCGTCGAGCTTGACGTTGATCGCCATGGCTAGACCGTCCCGGCGAGATCCTCGCGCATGCGAGCGCCGTGGTCGAAGACGCGCGCCAGCACGAACAACAGGAGCACCGCCAGCCAGGGCGTGACGGAGAGATTCAAGTCGATATGGATTGGACGGGCAGCTGTGGAAACGCTGTTCGCGATGCCTACGATGAGGAAACGGGCGAGCTCCAACGCCAGCACCGACCAGGCGATCGTCTGCAACCGCGCAGCATTCTCGGTCACGAATGGGTCGCCGGCGCGGACCGTCTCCACGATCCAGAGTAGTCGGGAAAAAATCGCGTTCGCGATGGGAGTACAAGCGACGCCGACCACCATGATGAGGCGCATGCCAAGAAGCGCGCGCGGACTGTCATCCGTGCCCAGTGCGCGCGCGACGAATTCCGCGGCGGCGAACGTCCAAACGAGGAGGACGAGAATCGCGGCGCCGAAGAGCCAGTTCAACGTGATCAGGAGCCGGAGAACCTTGTGCGAGACCGATAACGCGTCGGCGTTCGGCTGGATCATCAAATTCGAGCCTCATGGCTGGGACTGTATGATTTCTCGATAAACGATAAACCGTTTATCGAGATTCAGCAAGCCATGAGTCGATAGTCGATAAACTCGCCCACCATCACGTGTTCAGCTCACTGACTCCGCAACGCCTCCGTTGGCTCGATCCGACTCGCCCGCAGCGCGGGCAGGAGGCTGCCTAACGTCCCGATCGCGAGCAGCACGGCCACCGTTCCGCCGATCGCAATTGGATCCGCCGGCGAAACGCCGTGCAGCAGCGACCGCATGACCCGCGCGGCGATATTTGCTCCGCCGAGTCCGACGATCAGTCCCGTCACGACCAACCGCGCGCCCTGTCCCAGAATCATCCGCACGACCGCCGAGCGATCGGCGCCGAGCGCGGAACGCACGCCGATCTCGAACGTACGCATCGTGACCGAATAGGAGATGACACCATATAGCCCGAGCGCGGCGAGCAGCATCGCGATCGCGCCGAACACCGCGAGCACCGACGCGAGAATGCGGCCGAGCAGCACATCGCTTGTCCGATCGATCAGGCTCGTCATGGTGTGCACCTCGAACAGCGGCAGCGACGGGGCGATGGAGTTGACGACGCGTCGGAGCGCAGGCACCAGCGTCTCCGGATCCGTTCGACTCCGTACCACGAGCCCGATCTCGTCCATGGTGAACGGAAGCTGTGCGATCGGCACCGCGAGCTCCATGCGCTGCGGATTCTTGTTCGTATCGAGCCCTCCATGACGCACGTCCCCGTACTGTCCGACGATCGTGCGCCACGTGGGATTCTTCCCGCCTTCCCACGTGAGCAGCAGACGCTTTCCAACGGGATTCTGGCCGGGGAACAACTTGTCGGCGAACGTGCGGTTGACGACCACGATCGCGGGCGCCGCCCGAACATCGTTAGGCCCGATGTCTCGACCCGACAGCAGTGGAATCCCCATTGCCTCGAGGTAGCGGGGGCCTGCCATGATCGTCCCGACGTTCACCGGCTTCGCGGGATCGCCACCCTCGATGGTGAGGTCGTTGAAGTTGTTCGTGCCGCTGAGCGGTGCGAAGTCGACGAAGCTCGCAGCCTCCACGGCCGGCGTCGAGCGAATCTCCGCGAGCAGACGCTCGGCGAAGAGCCTCGCCTGTGTCGAGTCGCGGTACGGTCCGTCGAGCGGAATGCGTGCGGTGAGCAGGTGCTCGGGACGGAAGCCCGGGTTCGTCTGGAGCAGGCGGCCCAGTCCCGCGATGGCCAACCCAGTCGACACGAGCAGAATGACGGCGAGCGCGACCTCGAGAATCACGAGTGCGCTGCGGCGATCCCGCTGTCTGCGCCCGCCGCGCGCGGCGCGTACGCCCATGAGCGCCGTGAGGTCGGTCGCTGTCGCCTTGAGTGCGGGCAGCACGCTGAACGCAATCCCGGTCAGCATCGTGACCGCGAGACCGAACACGACCACGCGCCAGTCGAGCGCGAAACCGCGCGGCAGCTCGACGTCGGGGGGAATCATCGCCGGGAAGAGGCGCACCGACAGGGCCGCGATCCCCACGCCACCGGCGCCACCCAGGAACGCGAGCACGAGCCCCTCGGTGAGCAACTGGCGCACCACGCGCGTTCGCCCGGCGCCTAACGCGGCTCGGACCGCGATCTCGCGCTCGCGCTCGGTGGCGCGCGCGAGGAGCAGGTTCGCGACGTTCACGCAGGCGATCAGCAGCACGAGCATGACCGCGCCGGCCAGGAAGTACAGAGCCTTCGTGAGATCCGGCCCGACGAGCGCGTTTCGGAACGGCCGCACCTTGGCCGAGAGGTCCTTGTTGTCGCCGGGGTATTCTGCCTCGAGCTGGCGCGAGACGTCCCCCAGGTCGCGCTGCGCCGCCGCGACGTCGACACCGGGCCGCATCCGCGCGATCACACTCAGGCCGCCGTTCGAGCGCGCCCACGTGCTCGGGGTGGCGCGAAGCGCCATGTACGCGCCGATGTCGCTCGACGGGAAGGCGAACTCGGGGCGCATGACGCCGATGACCGTTGCCGGCCGGCCATTCATCTGAATGGTCTTGCCGACCACGGATTTGTCGCCGGCGAATCGCGTCTGCCAGAGACCATGGCTCAGGACCACGACGCGTTCGCCGTCGGGGAGCGCGTTCTCGTCCGCGATGAGCCGGCCGATCAGCGGGGTGACGTCGAGGACGCGAAAGAGATTCGGTGTCGTCGTGATGACGTGGATGCGATCCGGCGAGCCAGCCTCGTTGAGCGTCATGCTGGCGCGCTGATACCACGCGAGGCCTGAGAACGAGTGGCTTCGGCTCGCCCAGTCGGCCGCATTCGGGAGCGAGACCGACCAGTCGTCGCCGCGATTCCGGTAGGCGCCATTGAGCGTGACGAGCTGGTGCTCGTTGGCGTAGATCGGCCGAAGTAGCATGGTATCGACGGCCGAGAAGATGGCGGCGGTCGCGCCAATGCCGACGGCGAGCGTAGCGACAATGAAGAGCGACACCATTGGCGTGCGGCGGACCTGGCGAATGCCGAAGCGCACGTCCTGCGAGATCGTGTCCATGAGAGCAGCTCCGTAACGCGTTGACCGTGTCGACGGCGTTCGTTAGACGGAGTGACGATCGGAAGGGTTTGCACCACGCGACAGGCGCACTGGTATGGCCACCCGACCGATCGAACCAATCCACCACTCGACTCGTTAGGTCCGTCCCAGCCAACAGACGGATGAGCCGACTGGAACACTCGACACACGGACGGGAAACAACCACGAACGCTGAATACGCAGACGGCGCTTCGCGCCGGGCGCTGAGCACGCTGTACTGCTTCCGGAGCCCGGTTGCTCTCCCCAGCGGCCGGATTCTGTGTCAACGGCCGTGGGACGTTCAAGGCCGCTCGCCAAACTCCATCACAAGAACCCGATGCTCTGCTAGGCACGGATCGTTTTCATCGCTGCGCGGGCCGCATGGTATCCGCTCATGCCATGCACGCCCACGCCCGGCGGCGTCGAGGACGAGCAGAGAAAGACGTTAGGGATCGAGGTTCGGTATGGATTGACGCTGGCAACCGGGCGCGTGTAGATCTGCGCGAGGTCCGCCGCGCCGCCCCCGAGGTCGCCGCCGACGAGATTGGCATTGCTCCGCTCCAGATCCGCGGGCGACATCACGTGGGTCTCCTCGATGCAGTCACGAAACCCGGGCGCGTAACGCTCGATCTGTCGCTCGATGGCGGCGCGCACATCGACGGTTGAACCGTTCGGCACGTGGCAGTACGCCCAGAGCGTGTGCTTTCCGGGCGGCGCACGGGTGGGATCGAACAGGCTCGGCTGCGTGACGAGCACGTACGGCCGGTCGCACTTACGGCCGTCCCACGCCGCGCGCTCCGACACGGCGATCTCGGCGAACGAGCCGCCAAGGTGCAACGTGCCGGCGCGACGACAATCCGATGCGCGCCACGGCACCGGCGCCTTGAGCGCCCAATCCATCTTGAACACGCCGGGGCCATGCCGGTAACGCGTTAGGCGCCATCGATAGAGTCGTGACAGCTGGTCGCCGGCGATTCGGACGAGCTCGCGCGGGGTGACGTCGAGGAGCACCACGCGCGACGGCGGCAGCCCGGCCAGAGAGTCGACCCGAGCGTCTGTGACGACCTCGCCGCCTAGCGATCGGAGATACGCCACGAGAGCGTTGGCGAGCTGCTGCGCGCCTCCGCGCGATACGGGCCAGCCAACCGCGTGCGCGGCGATGATGAGCCCGAGGGCGTATCCCGACGTCGCGATCTTGTCGAGCGGCACCATGCTGTGCGCCGCGACACCGGCGAACATCGCCCGCGTCCGCTCGCTCTCGAACAATTGCTTCGCGAGTCCTTCGGCCGATCGGATCGCGTGACGTCCGAACCTCGTCATTGCGATCGGGTGCCGGACGCTGAACGGCCCGAGCAGTGCCTCCATCAACGTATCGGACCGCTCGACCAGCGGTCTCACGAGCCTCGCGTACGCACGCCCGTCGCGGAGCCCGAGGGCGCTGACGGTGGCGTCGATCGAGCGCTCCACGACCACCGCCGTGCCATCGTCGAGTGGATGCGCGAAGGGTGCGTCGGGATGCGCGAACTCCAACCCGAACTGCGCGAGCGGGAGTGACTTGAGAAATGGCGACAGTAGCGCAAGCGCGTGCACCGTCGACGCCAGGTCGTGCACGAAGCCCGGCCGCGTCAGCTCCGCCGACCGAGCGCCGCCGCCAACGGTGGATTGTGCCTCGTACACGCGAACGGAGTGGCCCTCGCGCGCGAGCGCGATGGCCGCCGCGAGCCCGTTCGGGCCGGAGCCGACGACGATCGCGTCGAGCGACGGTCGAGCGCTCACCGCGTCAGGTCAGCGATTGACCGGGTACTCCTGAACCCAATGGAATCCGCGCGAGATGAGCATGAACTTGTTCAGGTCGTGCTGCGTCATCGCGATGCGCACGTGCTTGCCGCCACCCAGGTCACCCTCGAGCGCGAGCTTGGTCGGTGCGGGCCGCTCGTAAGCCAGCACGGGCTTCGACGTGGTGTCGGTGAAGTTCTGCAACGTCAGCGTTCGCTTCACGGTGTCGATCGTACTGCCGAAGCGATCGAACTTCTGATCCATCTTCTGGAACGAGATGGGGCCGTTCAGCGACTGGAAGACCACGTGACTGTAGCGGAGTGAGTCGGTCGTCAGCGGAGGTTTGAGCTCGCCGTTGATCGACATCGAGTCCACGTCCCAGATGCCGTAGAGGGGTGACTTCGGGGCGCCACCGCCGTACTCCTTCCAGCCCTGGGCCGAGTTGTAGACCTCGAGGCCGAGCGCCCACGCCGTGAACACGAGCTGCGCGCAGATCCACACGCGATGCGACCGCGCGCTGGAGCCATAACGCGGCGCCGAATCCGGCACGACCGGGCGATTCAGCACGAACCAGTTGATGAGACGGCGCGCATCCGGGGCGATGAGGAATATCGACATCAACACCAGGTGAAACGCGAACAGCTTCACCGGGACGTCGTACGTCATGTTGACCATCCACACGCCGAACGTCACGCCTAACGTTACCAGCGCGCCGATCAGCGAGGTCCACGGCAGCAACAACAGCAGCCCACCGAGCACTTCGGCGGAGCCGAGGAAGCGCTCGTAGCCGGGTGCCGCCCCGATCGAGTACCAGATGACCCCCATGGGCGAGAAGTCGCCGTACGGCTCGAGCAACCGGCTCAGGAACACCGTGGGCATCTGGAGCGGAAATACCTTCGCGAAGCCGTACGAGAACATCGTGGTGCCCAGCGCGACCCGCAGGAACAGTCGGAACCATTTGTAGAGGCGCGGATAGCTCGTCGTTTGCCGAGCCGCAAGCGACCACGCCACGGTGCCGAGCGTCGCGAGCACGAGCAGGGTGAAGGCGGCCGTCCAGTCGAACAGCGTGTCGCCGCTGCCCGTGGGATGCACGGTGGGCTTCACGCTGAGGATATGGTTCCCGACCCAGATCACGAGTTGTTGCATCGGAGGCTTCTGGGCGAGCACCGGCACGCGGAACTTCGGGTTGGGCAGCATGCCAGCCAGCATCTGCGTCGTGAGGATGTAGAGCCCGAAGTAGAGGAAGCAGAAGCGGAACGCGAGGCGGGTCGTGGGGGCCCACGACGCTTCAGTCAGTGGTTGCGGTGCCACGCTCGTCGGCGAGCGCTCGGTCACATAGTCGGCAATGGCTGACATGCGCGTTGATCGGTCGTGGAGGTTCGGATCTAGCCTCGGTATGATGTACTCATGAATGCCTTCTATCGACAGGCGATCGCACAAAGCGTGTTCGGGTTCGGGTTCTTCATTGCCCTCATCTTTCTGACGGCGGGCACGTGGGACTACTGGCAGGGCTGGCTTTTCCTGGCGGTATTCGTCGCCTCGACCGCGGGCTTTACGCTCTATCTCGCGATCTTCGACAAGCCGCTGCTCGAACGGCGGCTCAGGGCCGGTCCGTGGCATGAACAGAGGCGGTCGCAGCAAGTGATCGTGTCACTCGTCTACGTCGCGTTCTTCGCGTTCCTGATTCTCCCGATACTCGACTACCGCTACGGCCGGTCGCGAGTGCCGGCGTGGGGCTCCGTCGTCGGCGACGCCATCATCGTGCTCTCGTTCCTCGCGATCTTCCGGGTAGTGAGAGTGAACAGCTGGGCGGCGTCGAACGTCCGCGTCGAAGCAGGTCAACAAGTCATCGACACCGGTCCGTACGCGCACGTACGCCACCCGATGTATGCCTCGGCCATCTGGCTGTTCGTCGGGATCCCGCTCGCACTCGGCTCGTGGCGGACCCTCGCGCTGCTCGTTCCGTTGATTCCAGTTCTGATGTGGCGTTTGCTGGACGAGGAGAAGCTGCTGGCGCGAGAGCTTGCCGGGTATTCGGAGTACATGAGGCGAGTGAGATACCGCCTCATTCCTAACGTGTGGTGACGATGACGGAGGCCTCAGGGGCTGAGTGCAGCGGGAGCGGCGCAAAGATGATCGCTGACACCGGATTGCTTGCTGGAGTGACCGTCGTGTCGTCCGCGGCGTAGCCTGGCGCGGTCGCGCGAAGCGTCATGGGCACGCCGGCGGTCAGATTGTGATATTCGACGCCACCTGAATAAGCCCAAGCATCGCACGGCTCCTGCGTGATGGGCTCGCCGACATGCTGGCCGGCCACGACTTGAATCGTCGCGCGGGGAATACACGCGCCGCCCTGATCGACGACCATGAGCCAAATCCACACGTCCGAGCTTCCGGTCGGCGGGTTCTCGGGCGGGGACGGAGCCGTCGGCTCCGGCTGGGCGCATCCCCACAGCGCCAGGGCGGCCAGAAACGTACGTGCGGATTTCATATGGGCACTGAGTGATACTCCTGACCCTGCGTTACCTAACGTGAAAAACGATCGGATGGTGCCATCGCATGCATGACGGCGTGGCGCATCACGCAGACATGACCGAACGGGCGGATCACTCCAGCGAGCCCCCCAGCGCGAGTGCCGCTGCCTGACGCCCGATCGCTTCGCCCGCCTCGACGTCGAACCGGTAGTGAAGTCCCGCGTACATCCGGGAGAGGCCCGCCGTCGAGATGTACGCCTCCAGGCGAGGCCGTTCACTCGGGAACGCGTCCACCAGCACGGACATGATCGCGGCCGTGATGCACATGTGGGCGGACGGATACGACGGGTGGTTGGGGAGCGTGAGGCCGGGCGCGATCGTGATTCCCTTGTCGGCTTGGGACGGCCGGATGAACCAATACGTGAACTTCGCGTCCCAGCACGCGATCTGCGCGTCGAACGCGGCGGCGTTCGCGTAGGCGAGGATCCGCGCGGCCTCGCGCTCCGTGCGATGGTGTTGGACGATGAGCTGATCCGCCTCGATGTTCTCGGACCCCGCGGTGAACGGCGGCTTTGCCGTTGCATAGCTCACGGCGATCGCGACCTGTTCAGGCGTCCGCGTATCGGAGATCGTGCGAATCTCCGCGAGCGCCGCGAGGAACTCCGGGGATCCGAATGCCGGTGGCGGTGGCGGGCGTAGCTGGTCGGGGCTCGTTAGGAAGAACGGCCGCACGCCGAAGAGTGAACGCACGATCGGCGTCGGGGCGGGGATCCAATAGCCGTCGCCGACGGGCGGCACACCAGGCGACTCGACGTAGTAGTTGTCGGTCGCCTTCTGGGCGAGCACTTGCGCCGCCACCGCGCGGCCGATCGCCGCGCCGGCCACGGGGTCCTCGTTCTTCGCGCCGGGCCAGCCCGGTGCGCCGAGGTCATCGTCGAACTGCGCCTCGAGTGCAGCGGCGGCCAAGGGGAAGAAGTCGCTCAGGACCGCTACCGAGGCGGCGGCCACGGCGGTCGGCACAGATGGGTGCGTCGAGTGGTCCTTGCCCGTCTCGGCGGCGAGCACGGCACGGTACTGTGCGAGCGAGAGGTAAGTGAGCATACGGCTTGTGGCCGCCTGTGCCTGCCCGTTGGCGGTAGGTGGGTACTGCTGCAGCAGCGCGGCGGCCCGCTCGTTCCAACGCGTGGTGGCGAGCGCCTCCCAGAACTTCACGGCGTCCGCGCTCGGTGCGGTTGGCTGTACGATGCGCGACGGCGCGTCGGTGCAGGCCGACACGCAGATTGCGGCAATGATAGTGCGCGCCGAAAAATGGATGCTCGTTCGCGACATATGACGTCCTATGTTCGAGATGAGAGAGGCTCGGCGATCGGACCGTCCATGCGGTACCCTGGACCTTGCATTGCCTAACGTGAACACGACAGCGCGTGGCACTGCGCTCCGCGGGTCACGGCCGCCACGCCGGACGAGTGCCGGATGCCAGGCCGATGACGTCGGTGCCGTCCACCCGTCCAACGCGGACCTGTCCTGGCACGCATTGGTCGTAGTCCCAGCTGCAGTCGAAGGCGGTATACGCGATTTTGCGCCCGTCCGGCGACCAGCTCGGACGATCGGCGACTTCGGAGGCGAGCGGGACGTCGCGGCCGCTGCCTGACCGGACGTAGATGGAAGGCTGGCAGTAATAGTCGGCGCAGGGTGCCACGTACGCGAGTCTCCCATCCCGTGACCAGGCGGGCTGCGTGCCACCGTTCGTCGTCAGGCGCATCGGGTTCGACCCGTCGGCGTTCACGACATAGAGATCCATGTTCCCGGCCGACCCCGCGTTTCGGTCGCTCGCGAACGCGATGCGGCCGTCGGGGGCCCATGCCGGGTCCGCTTCGATTGCGGAGTCGCTCGTTAGGCGTGCGAGGCCCGTGCCGTCAACGTGCAGCGTGTAGATCGTGGGCTTGCCGTCACGCTCGCTCACGAACGCGATCCGTTCGCCGTCCGGCGACCACGCGGGCGAATAGTCCGCGCCAGCGTCGTCCGTGAGCCGCCGCAGATTGGATCCGTCGGCGTCGATCACGTAGATCTCCCGGTTGCCATCGCGATCGCTCGTGAACGCGATGGTTTTCCCGTCAGGTGACCACGCCGGGTCTCCATCCGAAGAGGCATCGTTCGTCAGGCGGCGCGGGCCGACTCCGTTGGCGCCGACGATGAGGATGTGCTGGACGCCGTCAGTCGAATCCACGTACGCGACCGAATCGGTGTTTGGCCTGCATGCGACCGCGAACGTCAATGCCGCCGTATCCCCCGGGCTGTTCTGAACTGTACGGCTGACCGAGTCGGCTGGATCGCAGTTGATCGCCAGCTTATACAGCGTTAGGTGCATGGTGCCGACTGCGCGCACTCGCGAAAGCGTTACTGTCTCGTTGGCGTTGATGGGCCAGATCTCGAGGACCGAGGCTCTGGTCGCGGAATAGCCGTCGATGCGGATGCGGTAGCCATTCGGGTCGAGATCGACTCCCGTCGTCACGGTCGTCACGCGCAGGGTGCCCGTTGCCACGACACACGCCACGGGGACTACGATGGCGGCGGTCTCGCCCGCAATCACTGTGACGGAGACTGGATTCCCGCCGTTGACGGTGCAGTTCAGCGCCACACCCAACACCAGGCTGTAGTCGCCTGGTGGCAGACTGTCGACGATCACCGATCCGGACACCGATCCGGCCATCGCTCGAACCGCGGATTGGCCAGCCACCGTAGCAGTAAAGGTCGCTGGGACGTCTTCGCCCGTCATCGAAACGGAGATGCGAAGGGCGCCCGCGCGAAGGCGCGTGACGGGTTCGGCAGGCTCCGGCGCGCCGCGGCACGAGCCGCCGAGGATCAGGCAGGCAACCGCTGACGGAGCCCAGCGGCGCATCGGCCAACGGGCAGGGCAATACATTCGTGTCTCGCCTGGTTCGGCTTCCTGGCATTACACCGTTTCTCGCGAAACCAGGACATCGGCTGCCGACCCCGGGCAGGCTCGTGGACCTACGCGATTCTTGAGCAGGCGTGCGCTCAGCTGTAGTATGGGCCGAGAAGGCGTCGGCAGGTCGCATGAGCGAGGCATCGCCACTCACCACTGACTCCGGATTGCTGGAAGCGGTCGAGCGCGGAGACGCCGCGGCATTGACCGCGCTCTTTTCGCTCGTCTACCGAGAGCTCAGGATCCTCGCCCGCCAGCAACGGCGGCGGTGGCACGGCGACATCACGCTCGACACCACCGCGCTGGTGCACGAGGTGTATCTCAAGCTGGCGGGACGGCGCCAGCCGGCGTCGCGGAGTCGCGCCCATTTCTTCGCGGTCGCCGCCAAAGCCATGCGCCACATCCTGTGCAACTACGCGCGCGACCGAAGCCGGAAGAAGCGCGGCGGCCTCGTGCCACACGTTCGACTCGACCCCGGCGAGGAGGTCGTCGGACACCTGCAGCTAACGGACGATCAGACCGAACGGCTCACGGCGCTCGATGAGGCACTGCGCGCCTTTGCCCGCATTGCAGAACGGCAGGCCCAGGTCGTGGAATGCCGGTTCTTCGGCGGCATGAGCATCGAGGATACCGCGACAGCGCTCGGCGTCTCGGCGCGCACGGTCCAGCGCGATTGGATCTTCGCTCGCGCATGGCTTAGGCGTGAAATGCAGTTGAGGCTCGACGAGCTCGATTGAGGATGACCCGTGAACGAGCCTCGCGTGGAACAATTGAGTGCTCTCTTCGAGGAGGCGCTGTCCGTCCCACCTGAAAAGCGCGCGGAGTTCGTGCGACAGGTATGCGGCGACAATACCGTACTCCGGCGTGAGCTCGGGTCGCTTCTCGACGCGGAACGGTCCGCGGCCAAATACTTCGACGATCTGGCGGATGTGGTAGTGTCGCCGGCGTACGCCGCGCTGGCGGACGCTGCGACTGCGGGGCCGCGGTGGGAGGGTCGGCGCGTCGGCACCTACCGACTCGTTAGGGAAGTCGGCCGAGGCGGCATGTCGCGTGTCTTCCTCGCCGAGCGTGCGGACGGCGAGTTCGAGCAGCAGGTGGCGCTCAAGCTCCTGCGCCCCGGCTTCGATACCGACATCGACGTGATGCGCTTTCGTGCGGAGCGCCAAATCCTGGCGTCTCTCAGCCATCCGAATAT
>Ga0207706_10001381_pt1 | contig 24255 bp, 23 predicted proteins | sample KBSC53metaG_FD_184318 | JGI IMG/M metagenome (GOLD analysis project Ga0207706, IMG submission 184318) | Corn rhizosphere microbial communities from Kellogg Biological Station, Michigan, USA - KBS C5-3 metaG (SPAdes) (version 2) | ecosystem: Host-associated > Plants > Roots > Rhizosphere > Soil ... | reverse complement strand
CATCGCGACATTGATAGCTGTTGAGATTGCTTCGGCCCCTGCGGGACCTCGCAATGACACCAACGGCCGCCGAAGCAACCTCACCCGCCTTCCTTAGCAGCAGCCTCGTTCTCTATAGGCCCCTCGCGACATGGATAGCGGTTGGGATTGCTTCGGCCCCTTCGGGACCTCGCAATGACACAGAACGGCCGACGAAGCAACCCCACCCACCTTCCTTAGCAAGCAGCCTCGTTCTCTATAGGCCCCTCGCGACATGGATAGCTGTTGAGATTGCTTCGGCCCCTGCGGGGCCTCGCAATGACACAACGGCCGACGAAGCAACGTCACCCGGGACAGGCTCTCGCAATGACCGAACGCAAACTGCCCCTTCAAAGAACTAAACGGTGAAAAAATCGTCGAGAAATACGACGTCCCACCAGTTATTAGGGAAACTTGCCTAAGCAAATCAACAAGTTGCGGGGTGTTCAATGACAAGACATCCAGCCGTGTAACGGCCCACCCCTTGCCCGCAGGTGAGCGGTCGGATGTGCCAGGAGTCTGGCGCATGGGCGGACGTGACACTCTCATCGCTGGAGGACTCGAATGTTGTCTCGCGGAAGTTCTACCCGAGTGAAGCTGCTGGCTTCGGCACTCGCGCTGGCCGCTCTCTGCACTAGCGCCACGACGGCGCGGGCCCAGGACAACGAAGCGCCCCGGGTGCACCAGGGCTTCTGGATCGGCGGCGGTCTCGGCTACGGCTCGGTAAGCTCGAGCTGCGATGGCTGCGGCAGCTCGGACTCAGAGGGTGGTTTCAGCGGCCTCCTCCGCTTGGGTGGCACCCTGAGTGAACAGGTGCTACTTGGCGTCGAGTCGGACGGCTGGTACAAGGACATCAACGGGACGACCAATAGCGTGGGGAATCTCTCAGCCGCGGTCTACGTCTATCCCAGCAAGACGATGGGGATGTTCCTGAAGGGTGGCGCTGGCGTCGCGGGATACCAGGCCAAGAACGGAAGCGACAAGCTCGACGGCTACGGCGTCGGCCTGATCGGCGGCCTGGGATATGACATTCCGATCGGTGGCCACACCGCGTTCACCCCAATGGCGACCCTCACCTGGGGCAACCTCGGCGACTTGAGCTTCAATGGGCAGAGCAGCGCCTCCGGCGCCAAGCAGACGCTGCTGCAGGTTGTGTTTACGTTTTCGGCGTATTGATATAAGTACCTAGTTCCGAGTACCGAGTACTCAAATACCTAGTGCCTAGACGAATTCCTCTGGGTACTAGGTATTTAGGTTTTGTACTCAGTGAACATTCGCCAAGGCGACGCGATCCGGCCGAAGGCCGCACCTCTTTGAAAGGCCGCCGTCATTGCGAGGCCCCCTGAGCGAGCGATGCGAGCGAAGGGGCCGTGGCAATCTCACCCGCTGTCCTTACCGAGACCCGTCCCGCCATCGCGCAACGAACTCGTAAACCGGGTGAGATTGCTTCGCCAGCTGTGCTGGCTCGCAATGACACGATTCTTTGCCTGCCTTCCCCCTCTCCCGATCCGACTCCCTTTCCCCTTTCCCTTTTCCCCCTACTATTGGAACTGAGTCGTTTCTCCTTCAAGCGGACCCGTGTGCCCGACCTGAGCACGCTGCTGCAGGACGGCCTCGCCGGCAGGTACACGATCGAGCGTGAGCTCGGACGCGGAGGGATGGCCACGGTCTTCCTCGCCCACGACCTCAAGCACAATCGCACCGTCGCCCTGAAGGTCCTCCGGTCCGAACTCGCGGCCCTCATTGGACCCGAACGATTTCTCCGCGAGATTGCCCTCACCGCCCAGCTGCAACACCCACACATCCTGCCATTGTTCGACTCCGGCGAGAGCGCCGGCTTGCTGTTCTATACCATGCCCTATGTCGAGGGCGAGTCCCTGCGCCAGCGGCTGGCCCGAGAGCAACAGCTGCCGGTTGACGAGGCGCTCCTGATCGCAAGCGAGGTGGCTGATGCGCTCAGCTACGCGCATGCCCACGGTGTGATCCACCGGGACATCAAGCCGGAGAATATCCTGCTGGAAGCCGGTCACGCGGTAGTGGCGGACTTCGGGATAGCGAAGGCCATCAGCGAGGCGGGCGGTGCCAACATTACCTCGGAAGGACTGGCCGTTGGCACTCCCCTGTACATGAGTCCGGAACAGGCAACTGGAACCCAGCAGATCGACGGGCGCGCCGACGTGTACAGTCTGGGGTGTGTCGTGTATGAGATGCTGGCGGGAGCCCCGCCCTTCACCGGGCGAACGGGGCAGTCCATCGCGGCCCGGCACGCGGTGGATCCGGTACCGTCACTGCGGACCGTGCGGAGCACGGTGACTCAGCCGATGGAGCAGGCGATCACCAAGGCCCTGGCCAAGGTCCCGGCGGACCGTTTCCCCAGCGCGAGGGAGTTTGGTCGGGCCCTGGAAGCGGCGTCCCCCCGCACCTCACCCCTCGCCAGCCGCTGGTGGCGCAGCGCCTCGCTCGCCCTCGTGGTCCTGCTCGTCGTTCTTGGGTTTGTGGCTCTGCGGGAGTGGCGACAGGTTCCCGATAAGCGGGATGGCGGGCGACCATTGCACCTGGTCGACAATAAAGAACCCCCGCGGATCGCGGTGTTGTACTTCGATGACAAGACCCCCGACAATTCCCTCCGGCTGTTCGCCGACGGTCTCACGGAGGAGCTGATCCACGAGCTGAACGGCGTCAACGCCTTCCGGGTGATCTCGCGCAACGGCGTACGGCCCTTTCGTGACCGACAGGTATCGTTCGACAGCATGGTCGCAGCGCTGGGTGTGACGACGGTAATCGACGGCAGCGTGCGGCGCCTCGGTGATTCGGTTCAGGTCGAGGCCGACCTGATCGACGCCGCGTCGGGTACCAATGTGGAGAGCATATCGGTGAACTGGTTGTTCACCGACGTAGCCTCGCTGGAGCGCGTGGTGGCCCTGCAGATCGCCGCCGCGCTCCGGCGGAGGATGGGCCGCGAGGTGCGGCTGCGCGACCAGACCGCCGGCACCGTCAGCATCCGGGCCCGTGACCTGGTGCTGCGGGCGAGCCGTTCCCGGGACGATGCCGAGGCGCTGCTGACGCAGCCTCACCCCGAGGAGTTGCCGGCCGCACTCACCGCGTTGCGGCGGGCCGACTCCCTGTTGACTCTCGCGGGACGGGCCGATTCGCGATGGCTTCGACCGCTGATTGACCGGGGGTGGGTGGCCCATGAACGGGCCCGGGTGCTGACCGGCCACGAACGAGTTTCCACGCTCGAGGGCGGATTGGCATTTGCGGAGGAAGCGGTGCGGCGGGCCCCTGAGAGTGCGGAGGCACTCGAGCTGCGCGGAACCTTGCGCTGGGACCTCGTGGAGCAACAGGAGACGGCCCCCTCAGACAGCACCCGGTTGAAGAAGGCGGAGACCGACCTGCGCGCTGCGCTCGACCGCGACAGCACCCTCGCGGGCGCGTGGGCCACCCTCAGTTACCTACTCTGGCTCAAAGGCGAATTAACCGAGTCCGTGATCGCCGCCCAACGTGCCCTGCGGGAAGATTCCTATCTTGCCGACGCCCGCCAGGTCTATCTCCAGCTGTTCTTCAGCAACCTGGTGCTGAATGATCTTACGGAAGCGGGTGAGTGGTGTCGGCGCGGCCGATTGAGCTCTCCTGATGACTGGCGCTTCGTGGAATGCCAGCTCACCCTGTTGCGCCACGACCTGCATGCCCGGCCAGACCCGGACAGCGCATGGGCACTGGTGAGAGTACTCGAACGCCTCGATCCGGTGGAAAAGGCAACCGCAGCGGGGCGCCCCTACCACCCCATCTACCGCCGCATAGTGGCGGCTACCATCTCGGCGCGCGCCGGGCAACGCGACACCGCCCGGGCAGAACTGGCCCGGGCGCTACGCGCGACGGCAGGAGATAGCGGGCTTCGCCTCGATCTCGCCTACGATGAAGCCTATCTGCTCCTGGTGCTCGGCGAGCGGGAGCGGGCCCGTGAGCTCCTGCGAGCACTTATTGCGGCACGGCCGGTCCTCGCTTCTCCGCTGGCGAGAGATCCACTATTCACGGAGCTGCGACCGGCGCCGGAGGGAGGAAAGCCGGCCAATTAGGCTCGCCGGGGCAAGACCCGGCTCCCTCTGCTCCGACAGTTCTCCAGGCTGGTCAGCGAACCGCCGGCTACGCCCCATCGACCCGCAACGGAAAGTCCACCCCCGTGTCGACCGGCAACTCGAAGACGCTCCCATCTTGACGCAGCAGCAACGGGCGCGAAGGTGGGAGGTGAGCGATGCCGATGTACTCGGCGTTGCTGTAGAACAGGTCCTTCAGCTGTTGCAATTTGTGGGGTGGGAGCAGGCGCTGAGCTTCATAGTACGGGAAGAGGAACTTTTCCACCGCCGATTCGGTCAGAAAGAGCGAATCCCACTCCACTGGAATCTCGAAGTGGGTTTGGGTACGGTGCTGATGCTTTCGCGATGCCGTAAAGACCTTGAGAATCGCCTTGTCCTGATTCTCGTCGTTCTCGGGTGCTAACGTCAACCGGTTCCCATTCCTGAACAGAACAAGCTCTATGTCTCGATTCCCATCAGCCATCTCTGCGGCCCAGGCAAGACCTCGCGCATCAACCTTGGGCAGCGTCCCGGTTACCGGCATTTGATCCTCCAGTGGGTGAGGGTGACGAGTCGTTGCGGATCCGTCAGCCTAAATAAGACGAACGCCGGGCAGCACGCTTGCAGCCCGGCGATTACTCGATGTTTCGTGAGGCTGCGGTGCGTCTCAAGGGAGACGAGGGGTTCCGCAGTCTTGCGACCGGCTTCAGCCGGTTGCCCCGTCAGGAGGGACGCGTGGTTGTAATACGGTCCGGTACGGGCCGTGTCAAGATTGGCATTCTGGCCCCGGCTCCCCTCTGAATCGATATTCCACCACCCATGTCCTACGTTGAGTGCCCCAAGTGCGGCCACCGAGCCCTGAGCGTCGCGACCCAATGCCCCCATTGCGGTCTCGACTTCCTCACCGAGCCTCCCAACCGCCCCGTCCCCGTCCCGGAGCCGGAAGTCCCCCGGCTGCGGCGGCTTCTCCTGGCCGGCGGGGTCCTGTTGGCAACGGTCCTGGTGCTCGTGATAGTCGCGGTGGTTGCCGTGGTCCGTCACTACACCCGCTCGAGTGACGGTATGGTCCCACCAGTCGCGGCACCGGTCGACTCGGCGCTGTCGAAACCATCTCAGCCGGCCGTCGAAAAGTCCACCAAGCCTGTGGACAGCGCTCGCCAGGTGGCACCTGCTCCACGCACCGACACCACTCACCCTCCCCCGCCAGCTCCACCGGCCGCAAAACAGCCGGTCGCCGAACCATCCGCCTCACGGGTCGACACCAGTCGCCCTGCCCCGTCGGCTCCAGCGCCCGCCCCGCCTCCGGGCAACGAATTGTTGCAGCGCTACGCCAGGATGTGGGTCAACGTGCGAAACCGTCGCCGCCCCGACGCCACGATCGTTCGGGTCCTGAAGCCCGGCGAACCGGTGCTGGTCGACTCCCTGAGACAGCAGTGGTACCGGGTCCTGATCGATGGCCGGCCGGTGGGGTATGTGTATCGGGGGTATCTGAGCGCGACGGCGCCGTGAGACGGGACGGACGGGACGGACGGGACGGACGGGGCGGACAAGGCGGACGGGTTCTGTCATTGCGAGGGAGCAAAGCGACCGAAGCAATCTCAACCGCCCCACCGGACAGGGAGCGGTCGTGGTAGGGACACCGGGTGAGATTGCTTCGGCCCCCTCGCTCCGCTCGGGTGCCTCGCAATGACAGGGGTGGCGTTCCCCTCTCCCGCTGCGCGGGAGAGGGGACAGGGGTGAGGGCTAGAGGGGGACAGGGGGTGACGTCGTCGGAGAGCCGAGAGGGTGAAGCGACGAGGGATCTAGTATCCTGCCGTAACGTGTTGGCTAGGAGACTAGATCCTCGCTACCGCTTCGCTCCGCTCGGCGCCTCGCCTCGGGATCGAGGAGGAGTTCCCCCTCTCCCGCGAGGGAGAGGGGGACAGGGGGTGAGGTCAGATCCTTACTTCGACCGCCCTGCCCCATTCAGCTTCTTCAGCGAGACCTGGCGGCTCGCATCAGCGAGCGTCTTGGACGGCCGGGTGACCGTCTCTACGCGAGCCTTGATCTGAATCTTCTTCGGCTCGGGCAGTGCCATCCTGGGGATGCGCACCTGGAGAACGCCCTCCATGACGTCGGCCTCGATCTTGTCGGCGTCCACGCCCTGGGGGAGTTGGAATCGGCGCAGGAACGAGCCGTAGCTGCGTTCGACCAGGTGATAGCGCTCCTGCCCGTCCTCGCTCCGCACGGCATTCCTCACACCGTGAATCGTCAGGATCCCTTCTACTGCGGTCACCTCGACATCTTCCGGCCGGAGGCCCGGAAGCTCCACCGAGAAGGTCAGCTCCCCTGCCGTCTCGCGGATGTCCACCGCGGGAATCCAGTCACCCTGCCCGGTTTGGCCGTGGCCGAGGGACTCCTCCAACAGGCGATCGATCTGCCGCCGTAGCGCAAATGCGGGGGCGGTCAGGGTCGTTGTGTATACCATATGTACCTCTCCTTCAATGGACCTTGATGAAGAGGCGGACTAGGTCCGCCCCCTCGTCCGAACCAACCGGTCGGGCTTAGCTCTGAGCCGAGATCTTATGGAAGGTCGAGTTCAGAACTTCGTAGCCGTGCACCTCTGGCGTGCCCTCAACGACCTTCGCCAGACCCTTGAGTACCTGGGGATAGGTGTCGCGGCCGTATTGATCCGCGCTCTCCTTGCGATCCCACAAGCTGATGGCGAGCGCATCCTTGCCGCTCGGCCCGACGAACGTGATCTCATCCTTGAAGCCATTCTGCTTCCGCAGCATGGGCAGGATGTCCTTCTCGAACGTCTGGGTGAACTCGGGGGCGGTGTTGGGCTTGAGATTGATGGACACATTCCGTGCGTACATAGTTGAACTCCTTGAGGCACTTCGAGATGCGATTGGTATGACTGGTCTGATTAACCACATCGAACGTACCTGACTGTACTGTCTTTGTCAAGTCAATATGATGACAATTGATTAAGATTAACCTCGATCAGTTAACCACGTTTCTGCCCCCAGGAGGCACGCCCGTGGACGTCTCGTTGGTGATTCGGCAGCGGCTGGAGGCCTTCGGCCTGGAGCAGCGGGAGCTCGCTCGCGCCGCCCGGGTGACCGAGTCCTACATCTCTCAGTTGCTCACCCGGAAGAAGGCGCCTCCCGCGCCGGGCCGTACCGACATCTATGCCAAGATGGACAAGTTCTTGAAACTGCCGCGTGGAGAGCTGGCCCGGTTGGTGGAGATTCAGCGTAGGGAGGAATTGAAACAGGTATTCGGCGATGAGCGGGCGCCCCTGTTCCGGGAAGTCCGCGAGTTGATCCTTCGCAAGGTCCACGCCGACAAGGAACCCCATGTCCGCGCCATCTTCGAACAGCAGCCCTTCGGCGAGCTGGAGCGGCTGGTGACTCAGCGACTCCTCGACGTGCTCGCCACGGTGGCCAAGGAAGAATTGGCCAACGACTCCTGGCTCCGGCAGGTGGCGGAGCTGAGTGGCCGAAGCTTCGAGGAAATCCGGGTCATCGTCCTCGACTTCCTCGATACCGACATCTTCCACTTGTCTCGAGACCAATGCGACTCGTTCCTGGATCCCCTGATCGAATCCTGGGACATCGACCTCACGACGTTTGCGCTGGACATCGTCCTCAATTCCAGGGTAGTCCCGCAGCATGTGAGGCGATTCGAGTTTGTGGAGCGAACGGCCGACGAGCTTTCTGCCGGGCAACCGGGGTTGGACGAGTTCCTGGAGAACCCTGCCATGAGCAGTACGGCGACTGAGGAGGAAATCGAGTTTCTCAAGCAGCTCCGGTTCAAGAGCAGACAACCCACGGCCCTCTACTACTATCGGGAGTTACAGAATCTGAGAGATGGGCTGCATTTTGTGACGCCGTAGGGAGACGGGGCGGACGAAAAGCGGCGGACCGGCGGACGAAAGGCGGCGGACGGGCGGACGAGGCGGACGGAGCGGCCGAGGCGCGCAAGGCGGACTTCTCGCTGGGTTCCCCCTCTCCCGCGAGGGAGAGGGGGACAGGGGGTGAGGTGAAAACGTCCCAAGATACAACCTCGAAACAAACCCAACTTGACCCCCGCCGACCCCGATCTACTCTCCAGACTCTTACGCAGGTCCTGCACCCGCTGGCGTTTCAACTGACCGACCTGTTCACCGTACTGACAAGAAGGTAAAGCCATGGACAATCGCAACATTCAATTCTTGGATGCAGCGACAAGCGTGCTGCTCATCGTTGATCATCAGGCGAACCTGTACAACGGCATCGTCTCGCACAAGCCTTCCTACGTCAAAAACAATATGGTGGCGCTGGCGACAGGGGCGTCGCTCCTGGACGTTCCGGTGGTGCTGACCGCCATCAGTCCGCAAACCAACGGCCCGACGATTCGCGAGATCACGGAACTGTTTCCCCAAGCCAATGTCATCAACCGCGCTTTCCCTTCCTTCGATGCGTTTGATGAGAAGGCTGTACTCGATGCATTGAAATCATCCGGAAGACAACAGCTGGTCGTAACCGGGCTGTGGACCAGCATGTGCATGTCGTTCACAGCACAACGCGGCTTGGAGGAAGGCTTTGAAGTGTTTGGTGTGATGGATACTTCAGGATCAGAGTCGCTGGACGCTTACAACATGGCAGTGCAACGAATGATTCATGCGGGTGTCATTCCATGTACCTGGATGCAAACCGTTTCGGAGTGGATGGACAACTGGCTGCATCCGAAAGCGGGAGAGTTGTACGAAAAGGTCTACTGCGCGTACAGCAAAGGGAATCCGTTCTTCGAGCAGAGGCAACCGGAAGCAGTTTCTTGATATGCCGCTGATCGTCCTGTGCTCGCTCGGCGTGGCGCTGGTTCAAGGCCAGGGAACGCCGCCCGAACGGGGCGGGGGAGGCGGACGAAAAGCGGCGGACCGGCCAGATCCCTCGCTACGCTCGGAATGACAGCCGCTCGTTAACCGTCACCGGCGGACGGACGGACGGGTTCCTCGCTGGCGTTCCCCCTCTCCCCCTCCCCCCACACCTCCGCAAAGAAACCCGGCAGCTCAATCTCAAGCGGTTTGAGCCCAGAGGCGGGCATCCACTCGAGCATCTCGGTGAGAATCTCAGGCCGCGTGTCGTCGGGTTTCCAGCGCTCGACCAGCCGTGCGTCGAGATCCACAATCCAGTACTCCGGCACCGGAGCGCGCTGGTAGCGGCGTCGCTTGACGAGGCGGTCGAACCGTGCCGTTCCCGGCGAGAGGACTTCAATGACCAGGAGAAGGGCCCTGACCTCTTGCCAGCTCCGCGGGTTGAGGGCGGCCGGGATCACGAAGAGATCGGGTTGCAGCACTTCGTCTTCGCCGAGCGAGAGGTCGGCCGGCGCGAACCGGACCCAGCCGAGCGCGTTCGACCCGACATATTCGTCGAGTCGGCGAAACAGGGCGGCGACCGCACTCTGGTGGGTCCAGCCGGGTGACGGAGTCACCAGCAGCTCGCCGTCCACCAACTCGTAGCGAAGCCCGTCGTCCGGCAGCGCTCGCACTCGCTCTCCGGTCCATGTGGTACTGGCCTGTGCCATACCCATAAGCTGGTCTCCTCGGCGCCGAGTGGGCAAGATCGCATGCCCAAGCATGGCGCCTGGCCAGTGGGTGGCGGACATCATGGTGCCGCATGTCTCCGCACAGGAAACGCGGGCGGACGAGGCGGACAGGGCGGACGAGGCGGACCGCTAACGGATCACGGAGCGCCAGATCCCGGGACGCCGTCCCCCCTTCCCAATAGGCGACGAAGTCGTCGAGCCTGGCCCGAGCGTAGCGAGGGGAGCGAAGCGAGGGGGCCGGGGGACAGGGGGTTAGGTAGAAGGCGCTGACGGAAGAGGGAAACCTGGGAACGGCGGACGGTGAAGATCGAGATTCCTCGCTACGCTCGGAATGACAGCTCTTTCGGTCCCCGTCCGCCGGTCCGCTCTGTCTGTCCGCCGGTCCGCGGATGCCGAGTTGCATCCCCTCGCTCCGGAGTCCCACATTATGGGCATGCCACAGCCCTCCGCTTCCTGGACCGCCGAACAGGTTCGCTTGCTTCCTGAGGATGGCAGGCGCTACGAGGTTGTTGCCGGAGAGCTGCTGGTGACTCCGGCGCCCGCGGCTCGGCACCAGCGAGCGCTCCGCGAGGTGTTTCGGCTACTCGACGCCCACCTCACGACGGAGAGATTCGGCGAGGTACTCTGGTCTCCCGCCGACATCGAGTTCGACGAGAGAACCCTCGTTCAGCCCGATCTCTTCGTCCTCCCGTTGGCTGAAGGCAAGGTGTTGCCCAACTGGGAGGACGTCACCACCCTGCTCCTCGCGGTCGAGGTGCTGTCGCCGTCCACGGCACGCTACGACCGGCTCACCAAACGGCGCCTGTACCAGCAACAGGGCATCGAGTATTGGATCGTCGATCTCGACGGCCGCGTCGTGGAACGGTGGCTCCCGGGCAGTGAGAGGCCAGACATCCTTGCCGACCGCCTGGAATGGCAGCCGGATCCCAGCCGACCCCCGCTGACTCTCGATTTGGAGCGGGTGTTTGAGCGGACGTGGGGGGAGGGTTGAGGGAGACGGGAGACGGGAGACCGGCGGACCGATGAAGTGTGAGGCAAGGCGCCCGGCCGAAGGCCGCAGCAATTACTAAAGGCCGCCGTCATTGCGAGAGCCTGTCCCGAGCGCAGCGAGGGAAGCCCGAAGGGCGACGAAGCAATCTCCATAGGTGCTTGCGGAAGGGGATTGCTTCGGTCGCTTCGCTCCCTCGCAATGACAGCGGACTCTTTGGACGCCGTCCGGGGACAGGGAGTTAGGTGGAACGCGGGGGACAGGGAATGGGGGCTTAGGCCAGATTCATCTTCCTTAAAAGGGCCTTAAACCTCGGCTCCTCCCTCAATGACGCAAACAAGAACGACCCCTTCACCCCAAAAATCCCACCCGACCTCGCCTCGTACGCCTGCTCCAGGCAATCCATCGCCCGATCGTACTCGCCGAGTCCGGTATAGACATAGGCCAGGTGATAGGGCGAGACGAATTGCTTGGCCGACAGCGCCTCGAGATTGCGCAGGATCTCCCTGGCTTCGTCAGTCTCTCCGGTTCGCGCCAGGGCCTGGCCGAGCTGCGCCCGGTAGAGCGTGCTATCAGGGGAGAGGAGCACCGCATAGCGCAGTGAAGCGATTCCCTGCTCCGGCTTCCCCGTGAGCAGATAGACCCACCCCTGTGTGGCGTGCGCCAGGGCGAGATGGGGATCAAGCTCGAGGCACGCCGTGATGGCGCGGGTTGCTTCGTCGAACCGGCCAGCTCTCATGTACGTGGTCGCGATGTCCATGCGGTGCGTCACCGGGTCGAGCTCGTGCGCCCGCTCCTGAGCCGCGATGGCCTCGTCGTAGCGTTCCAGAGAAGACAGCATGAGGCCGTAGGAGTCGTACGCGACGCCGCTGTTCGGGTTCAACTCGATCGCCCGTTGGTATTCCGCCTCGGCGCCGACCCAATCGTAGTCGCAGGACATCATGAGATGGGCCTGCACCGCATGCGCGTCGGGAAGCTCGGGGTCGAGCTCCAGTGCCTTGGCCACCGCGGCCTTCGCCTTTCGAAACGCCTCCTCCGGCGGGAGTGACCCCGCCACTCCAATCCCGATCTCGGTGTAGAGATACCCCAGGTCGGCGTATGCCAGCGCGTAGTGCGTGTCTCTGGCGATCGCCTGCTCGTAGTGCTTGATGGCCTGGACAAATCCTTCGTTGGTCCATCGGGCCAGGCAATGCCTCCCCATCAGATAGAACTGGTAGGCCTGCACATCGTCGGTGGGCTGTTTCTTGATCCTGGTCTTCTCTTCAGGAGAGAGTTCCGCCTCGAGCGCTCCCGCGATCCGCAGCGCGACGTCGCTCTGAATCGCGAAGATGTCGGTCAGGTCCCGATCATAGGTCTCGGCCCAGAGGTGGCGGTCGGTTTCCGCGTCGATCAGCTGGGCGACGATCCGCACTCGATTCCCTGCCCGCCTGATACTCCCCTCGAGCAGGGTCCCCGCATCCAGCCTCGCCCCGATCTCCTTGAGGCTCAGCTCCCGTTTCTTGAACGGCATCACCGAGGTGTGGGAGATCACCTTGAGCGAGCGGATCTTCGCCAGCTGGGCGATCACGTCCTCGGTAATCCCGTCGGCGAAGAACTCGTTCTCCGGATCGGCGCTGAAGTTGAGGAACGGGAGAACCGCAACCGAGGGAGACTTGATAGTGACCGGCGCAGTGAGTGCGGCGACCATGGCGGCACCGCTCGGAAAACGATCGGCGGGGACGTTGGCGAGGGCCTTCCTGATTGTCGCGTCCACCGACGCCGACACCGCTGGTCTCAAGCGGCGAATCGAGGGGGCGGGATCGGTGAATCGCTTGGCGATCACCGCCTGCGCTGTGGGCCCGGTGAAGGGCGCCTCGCCCGCCAGCATTTCATAGAGCATGACGCCCAGGCCGTAAATGTCGCTGCGACCGTCGAGCATCCTCTCGCCGGCGGCCTGTTCCGGACTCATGTAGGACGGCGTCCCGACCATGACGCCCGACCTGGTCAGCCGCTTTTCCGGCAGCGCGGCGGCGTCGAGAGCGATGCCGAAGTCGGTGACCATCGCCTGGCCTTCGTTAAGCAGGATGTTCTCCGGCTTGATATCGCGGTGGATCAGGCCCAGGGCATGGGCATGATCCAGCGCCGAGGCGACCTGGCGAATGATCCCCATCGCGTCGTCCACCGTGAGCTGCTTCTCCCGGAGCAGCTTATGCCGCAGCGATTCGCCCCGGACGTAGGGCATGACATAGAAAAGGAGCCTCTGAGCTCCCACGCTCTCGCTTTCCTCGGCATGCTCCAGGAGCACATCACCCGAATCGTAGAGCGGCAGAATGTGGGGATGGGTCAGTCCCGCCACCACCTCGATCTCGCGGGCAAACCGCTCAGCACCGAGCAGCATGCCCAGCTCCGGCCGCAGCACTTTGATCGCCACCTTGCGGCGGTGCTTGAGGTCGTCGGCGAGGTAGACCGTGGCCATCCCTCCCTGGCCGATTTCGCGCTCGATTGCGTAGCGGCCAGAGAGGGCGGTGGCGAGACGGGAGAGCTGGGAGTCAGTTGTCAGGGGACGGGGTCAGGTCTCAGGTGTGCGGTGTCAGGGCAGAGGGAGGAGAATACAGCGGAAAGGGGGAACGGGGAACAGGACCTAACCGGCTGTCCCCCTTTGTACCTAACCCCCTGTCCCCCTTCCCTATTGGGAAGGGGGGACGCGTCGTGAGCAATCTGCCAGGAGAGTGAATTCCAGCGCCAACGGTGAAAGGCAGGCATCGGGATTCCCCTCGCTGTGCTCGGGGCAGGCTCTCGCTGCCGCTCGGAATGACAGCTATCACCGATCACTGACCTCGAAACCCAACGCTGCCGTCCCCCCTCCCTACGGGGGCCGGGAACAGGGGGTTAGGTAGGATTGGGGACAGGGGGTGAGGTCAGGGCTGGACTAACCCCAGCCAACGCATAAGGATCAGGGTGGGGCTCCGGGAGGAATCCGCGGGCTCGGTCGTAGCGTTATTAGGTGCTACCACACAGGAGAACCGACAGTGAACGAGCAGAATAGAACGGCCCCTTCCGCCGCCGTGGCAGGGCAGACCGAGGTCGCCGTGTTAGCAGGGGGGTGTTTCTGGGGCGTCGAGGACATCCTGCGAGACGTCCCCGGCGTGATCGACACCGACGTCGGCTATACCGGCGGCTGGTTGGAGAATCCGACCTACGACGACACCCACGACAGCAAGTCGGGGCACGCCGAGGCGATTCGGGTGACGTTCGATCCTTCAGTGCTGAGCTATGAGGAGCTGCTGGAGAAGTGGTTCTTCCGGCTGCACGACCCGACCACGCTCAATCGCCAGGGCAACGACGTGGGAACCCAATACCGCTCCGCAATCTTTCCGCAGAATGCCGAGCAGAGAGAAATCGCGGAGCGGGTGAAGGCGAGCGTCGCGGCGTCGGGCAAGTGGAAGAAGCCGGTCACGACGAGTATCGAGGCAGCCTCCACCTGGTACAGCGCGGAACAGTACCATCAGGATTACCTGCGCAAGCACCCGGGCGGGTACAGCTGCCATTTCATGAGGGACTGAAAGCGGGAGACGGGAGAGGGGAGAAGGGAGACGGGAAAAACGTAGAATTGGGTTGTCATTCCGAGCGAAGCGAGGAATCCAGATGCCCGCCCGTCATGGCGTTCCAGGCATTTGGATTCCTCGGTCGCGTTGCTCCCTCGGAATGACAACTCCACTCCCAGCCTCACCTCTCTCGCCGTCTTCCGTCTTCCGTCTTCCGTCTCCCGTCTCCCGTCTCCCGTCTCCCTCCGTCTACGGTTTCACGGCGCGCAACACGATCGCATGCGCCCCAAACGACTCCGCGACCTTCCGCGTCTCGGCACTGGAACTACCGGCGAAGTAATCGCTGCGACTCAAGACCTCGAGATTCCGCAGCCCCGTCTCATGCATGCCAGCGAGGTAGGTCTCCTCGCTGGTCGCTCCTACGATGCACTCGGCCCAAAGCTCCGGATTCGCGCGACACGCTTCCGATGGCAGCGACTTCACCACGATATCGGCCATCTGGAGGCGGCCACCCGGTCGCAGCACCCGGGCAATCTCCCGAATGGCGCGAGTCTTGTCGGGCACCAGGTTGATGACGCCGTTCGTCGTCACCACGTCTACTGACGCATCGGGCAGCGGAATCGACTCGGCATTCCCCGCGAGGATCTCCAGGTTGTCCGCCTTCGCAATTCCGGCGTTCACCTTCAGCTTGTCCCGCATCGCCTCGGTCAGGTCGAGGCCGATCACTCGCCCACTGGGCCCCACCAGACGCGCCGCGATGAGCGTGTCAGTGCCCGAGCCGGATCCCACATCGAGCACTACGTCGCCGGGCCGGATCACCTGCGCCGCGAATGGATAGCCTACGCCGGCGAAGGACTCGACCGCAGTCTTCGGCAACGTCTCCAGTTGCATCGCCGGGTATCCGACGAACTCGCACGCCTTGCGTCCGGTCGGAAAGTGAAATTCCCGGTTGCACTCGATCGCCACCTCGGTGTACATCCGGCGTACCGCGTCCAGAATTGCCGATCTCTGGTTCGACAGAATCGCGACCATCGATTCCTCCTCAACCGTCAGTGATGCTTCGGCACAGTGTCAGCCGAAAGTGTGAAAGATTGGAGCAAGCGGCGAACCCGCTGCTCTAACCCGACGGGGACCTCATCCTTGCCAAGCTTTCTGAGCTCGGACTTGAGCCGGCGCTCGAACTCGGCCCGGGAATAGCAGCTGCGACAGAACTCCAGGTGTCGCTCGACGTTCTGCTGCACGTCGCCGGCCAGCTCATCGTCCAGGTACGCGGCGAGAGAGCGAATCGCTTTCTCGCAGGTCATCATATTCAGGTTATCCATGCGAACTCGGCCTCCTCTCCGGAGATTCGCTGCGAAGACCAGCGTCGCAGGCGTGTTCCCATAGCGCTCGCTGTAACAGGCCCCGACCACGCGCGAGCCGCGACCGGACCGTCCCGATCGGGACACAGAGGGACTCCGCGATCTCGCCGTACGACTGCCCTTCGACATCGGCCATCAGTACAACCAATCGGAACGGCTCCGGGAGAACTCCAATTGCGCGAACGAGATCCTCTCGCAGCAGCCGGTCCAGGAATTCCTGCTCCGGTGTGCTCCACCATAGCAGGAACGGTTGGTGGAGCCGCTCGTACAGCGAAAAATCTTCGTCCACCTCGAGCGCCTCGTGAGGATGATCTCCCTCGGAACGGCGCTGGCTTAGAAACAGATTGGTGAGAATGCGAATGACCCAACCAGTGAAGCGCTCGCGCTCCTTGAGCGTCGCTCGATTGACCCACGCCCGGGTAATCGCCTCGGCGACCAAATCTTCGGCATCCTCCCGGTTCCTGGTGAGCCGCCGGGCGGTGCCCACCAGCTCCGGCAGCACGTTCAGCACCGCCTGCTCGAACCACGCACACTCGGCCGACCGTTCGTTCATCCTAGGGTGACCGCTTCCGTGGATCGTTTGTCGGATTGGTGAGTAACCATCGCATGGGAAGCTCCTACTGTACCGACTCGGAAGCCCGTGAATAGTTCCCGGAACCCTGAAAAGCGGGAGACGGGAGACGGGAGAAGGGAGACGGGAGAAGGGAGAGGGGAGACGGGACAGAGGTGAGGTTGGCAGCGGAGCTGTCATTCCGAGGGAGCAACGCGACCGAGGAATCCCAATGCCTGGAACGCCATGACGGGCTGGCATCTGGATTCCTCGCTTCGCTCGGAATGACAACCCCGTCTCCCGTCTCCCGTCTCCCGTCAGACCCTACAGCCCGGCAAACCAGGGATATCCCTGATCCTCCCAGTAACCCCCGGGCCGATCCCGGGTGAAGGTCATCGCGGTGAGATACTTAGTCAGCTTGTAGCCCAGCTTGATCGGTGAGTAGAGCCGGAGGGGCGCGCCGTGGTTTATCATGAGGGGCTGGTCGTTCCAGGCGTAAGCCAGGATCGTCTGCGGATGCATCGCGCTCGCCAGATCCCACCCGTTGTAGTAACCGCTGTCGTAGGTGTCGAAGCGGATGTACCGGGCCTCCGGCGTGGGTTCCACCATCGCGGCGATCGACGAGAGTGGAACGCCGGTCCAGGTGCCGATCGCGGTCCAGCCTTCGACGCAATGGTGTTTGACTGTGTATGTCAGTCGCGGCAGCATCTGGATCATTGGAAGGGTCAGCCGGGTTGGCTTCCGGACCAGACCCTTTACTTCGAGCGCCCAGGCGTCGGGCCGCTCGAGGCCCGGGTAACCGCCGGTCTTGTTGAAAGTGATCGAATACGCCGGGAAGCGTTCCACGGCCGTGCGAGCGCTGATGGGGTATTCGCGCGCCAGCCGGTCTCCGGAGAGCCACACTTTCTCCCCCACCCAGTCGTTGACTCGGCTGAACGACCGCAGCTTGGACGAGAGCACCGGCCCCCCGTCCCAGCCGCACGCCGCAACGAGCCCTGCCGGACCAGCCACCAGTCCCAATCGCAGGAAGTCGCGCCGGTTGATCCCCTCGCGTGGCTCAGTCATGGCTCGGAAACCTTCCCCGGTACCAGCCGGTGATCATCGCCCGAAGTGACGGCGGATCGACCGCGAATACCAGGATCACATGGACCAGGGTGAATGCGACGAATACCCAGACCGTCACGAAGTGCCAATAGCGGGCAAGCTCATAGCCGCCGAATAGCGCGGTGAGCCAGGCGAGCTGCACCGGCTTGTAGATGGCGAACCCGCTCAGGGTGGCGACGACCCCGAGCAGCACGATACTCGTGTAGGCCAGCTTCTGGAGTGCGTTGTGCTTCCCCTGCGGGGGGTGCTCCCTCCGTAGGCGCAGGTAGTAGAGCTGCATCTGCCACGCGGATCGCAGGTCCCGGGGTCGGAACAGGAGAGACCGCCACTCGCCGGAGAGCGCGAGAAAGACCAGATAGACCAGGCCGGTGATCACGAACGGCCAGGCCAGGGCGAAGTGCCAATTGAGCCCGCCGGCAAGCCAGCCGCCGAGCCGAGCCCATTTGGGAAACCCGTGGCCGTCCCACGGATTGGCAAGCGGGTAGGGATCTCCTCGGGGCCCGAAATGGCTGTACGCCCCATAGATCTGGAGACCGCTCCCGATCATGCCGAGAAGGAGCGCGGCATTCAGCCAGTGGGTCAGCCGGACCAGGCCGTGGTGCCGCTTGGTTCCAGAGCTCGAAGCCGATGCGTCCGCCATGGCTAACAATATTGCTTTTCCCATCTCCCGTCTCCCTTCTCCTTTCTCCCTTCTCCCGTCTCCCGTCTCCTGAAGAGATCCTAACGCCACTTTCACATCCCCTTCTCCCCCTCCCCCACATCCTGGAGAGGCCGACTTCGTACCTGAATGCTCAGCCGGAGGATAGTACCATGCTCGCCGATTCCCTTACCGCCCAGCGCCCCGCCCGGACGTCCAATCCATCACTGCACAAGGGCTACGGCTTCTCCCCCGTCCGCCTCGCGCGAATGCACGACACGCTCGCCAGACATGTAGAACACGGGCACACGTCTGGTCTTGTAGCGCTGGTCAACCAGCGCGGGCGCGAGCACGTGGAGACGATTGGCACCATGGCGTTCGATAGCAACGTACCGATGCGGCGAGACACGATCTTCCGGCTCGCCTCCACGACGAAGCCTATCACCGCGGTCGGCGCCATGATCCTGGTCGAGGAATGCAGGCTCAGGCTCGACGATCCGGTTGACGAATGGCTGCCGGAACTGGCGGGTCGCCGGGTCCTCCGGACGATCGAGAGTCCGCTCGAGGACACCGTGCCGGCAAAGCGCCCGATCACGCTGCGCGACCTCCTCACGTTTCGGTCCGGCTACGGCGAGGTAGTCTTCCTCTCGCCCGGTTCTCCGCTTCAGCGGGCACTGGTTGAGGCACGCCTTCCCCTGAGCGAATGGCCCTTCAGCGGCACCTCCGATGAGTTCATGAGACGCTTGGGCAGCCTTCCGCTGGCGCACCAACCGGGCGAGCAGTGGCTGTACCACATGAGCGCCGAGATCCTGGGCGTGCTCATTGCCCGGGTTTCGGGGAAGTCGCTGGGGACTTTTCTGCAGGAGCGCATCTTCGCTCCACTCGGGATGACCGACACCGGGTTCCAAGTCCCGGAATCGAAACTCGATCGGCTCCCTACCTGCTATGGCAGGGACATGACCACCGGCGAGCTCATCGTCCTGGACGAACCCCGTGCCGGCTACGCCGCGCGGCCGCCGGTCTTCGAATCCGGTGCCGGAGGGCTCGTTTCCACGGTGGATGATCTGCTCGCCTTCGGCCGGATGATGCTGCTGCACGGCGGCGGTGAGCGCATTCTTTCCCGGCCGGCGATCCAGTTGATGACCATGGATCACCTCACACCGGAACAGAAGGGGATCTCTCCCTTCTTCGAACACTTCTGGGACACTCGCGGCTGGGGACTCGGCATGGGTGTGATCACCGCTCGCAGCGACATTGGCGACGCACCGGGACGCTTCGGTTGGGATGGCGCCTTCGGTACCTCCTGGCATGTGGATCCGAAGGAGGGGCTGGTCGGTGTCCTCATGACCCAGCGCCGTCCAGACCGGCTCGCGATTTCTCCTGTCGCCCTCGACTTCTGGACCTCTGCGTACCAGTTGATCGAGTCCTGGTGAAGGAGGCTACCGTAAACCTACGTATCACAACCCGGTACTTCTCCCAATAGCGGCCTAGGCGGGGCGATCCCTACGTTCGGTTCAAGGAGGAGTGGACCGAATGCCGCTGGCCTGCGTCGGCCTCAGTCATCATACCGCACCGCTTGCCGTGCGCGAGCGACTCGCTTTTGGGAGGGAAGAGGTTCTTCTCGCCCTGGAGAAGGCGCGCGACAAAGAACTGCGGGCGGCCGGGGTCGCCGAGTTGACTCTGGTCTCGACCTGTAACCGAACCGAGCTTTATGCAGCGGCGCACAATCCCGCCGTCCGGTTCTCCGATGTTCCGGCCCTGCTTACCGATGTGCTGATCCGATTTGGTCAACTCCCGGCCGAAGACATCCGTCCTTCCTTATACACCCACGCGAGCACCCAGGCGTTGCGGCATCTCTGCGCCGTCGCCACGGGACTCGACTCGATGATCCTCGGCGAGTCCGAAGTACTGGGCCAGGTGGCGACCGCCCATGAGTGGGCGATGCAGGCCAACGCCTCGGGACCGATTCTGGAGGCAGCATTCCGGACCGCGGTGCGAGCGGGCCGGCGAGCCAGGGCCGAGACGGGGATCTGCCGCAATCCGATGAGCATCGCCTCGGAGGCGGTCCGGCTGGTACGTGAAATCGCGTCGGCGGCTTCCGCGGTATTGATCGTGGGAACCGGGGAACAGGCCCGGCTGCTGGGCACTCTTCTGCAAAGCAATGGTTTTACCAATCTCAGCGTCATCGGGCGCAACCCCGATCGCGCGAAGAGCCTGGTGCCGGCGATTGGTGCCCGTGCCCTGCCCTGGCAGGAGCTGGGCGAGGCGCTTCGCGCGACTGACATCGTTCTCACTTCGACCGCAGCACCACACGCGGTGATTGGTCGAGAGATGGTGGAATCGGCGCTCGAAGGCGGTCGGCGAAGTGATCTGACTTTTGTTGATCTGGCCTTGCCGCGCGATGTGGATCCCAAAGTCGGCGAACTCTCCGGAGTACGGCTGTACGACCTCGATACTCTGCAGCAGAGACTGAACGGAAATCTCGCCGACCGGCGCCGGGAGGTTCCACTGGTCGAAGCAATCATCGAAGAAGAAGTGACGCTGTTCGAAGCATGGCGACACGGAGCACAACTCAGGCCTGTCCTCACCGCCATGCACACCCTGGGCGAGGAGATTCGGCTTCAGGAGACTGAACGGGTTCTCCGCCGGCTCGATGCGAAGGACCCTGAGGTGCGCGAGGAGATCGAGGCGCTGTCCAAGGCGCTCGTAACCAAGCTGCTCCATGCTCCATCAACTCGGCTCCGCAACGAGATCGACCCCATCCGTTCCCGCTTGTACGTCGACACTCTTCGAGAACTCTTTGGCCTTCGCCTCTCCTCTCCGTCAGCCGACGCGGAAGCCTGACCCGGCATGACTTCGGTTGTCGGCGCCATCCGCTTGGGAACCCGTGCCTCCCGCCTGGCGCGGGTCCAGACCGATCTGGTCCGGAAGGCGCTCGCTCGACTGGATCCGACCGTCGAGTTCCGGAGTATCGAGATCACCACCGAAGGTGATCGCGACCTCCGCACCCCGCTGCCGGAAATTGGCGGAAAGGGCGTGTTCACCCAGGAGCTGGAGCAGGCACTCAAGGACGGCACGATCGACTTAGCGGTTCACTCGCTCAAGGATGTCCCGGTCGAACCGTCCCCCGGATTGACGCTCGCCGCGATCGGGATGCGGGAAGATCCCCGCGAAGTGTTGATCGCAGCGCAAGGCCGGACCCTCGCGACGCTTCCCGCCGGTGCCAGGGTCGCCACCTGCAGCACTCGGCGAGCCGCTCAACTCCTGGTCCACCGCCCTGATCTCCAACTCGCCCCGTTGCGCGGCAACGTGGACACTCGAGTCGCGAAGGCGCAGGCGGGAGAATTCGATGCGATCGTGATCGCCGCGGCCGGAGTCCACCGGTTGGGTCTCACCTCCGCCGTCACCGAATACCTGCCGCTCGAGATCATGCTGCCCGCCCCCGGGCAGGGTGCGCTGGCGGTTCAGTGCCGCGACGATGATTCCGCCATGCTCGAGTTGTTGCGCGGGTTGGAGGACACGGCAGCGCGCTGTGCCACCGATGCGGAGCGGGCATTCCTTGAAGGACTCGGTGGAGGCTGTGCCGCACCGATCGCGGCTTTCGGGGAGGTCGTCGGGGGTCGGTTACACCTGCGGGGCATGGTTCTCTCGCTGGATGGCAGACGGCAAATCCGGCTCGCGGGCGAGGTCCGCTTGGCGGACGGACGCCAGCTCGGATTGACCCTCGCAGCCGAAGCGCTCGCCAAGGGCGCCGAGGAACTCCTCGCATGAGTGGTCTGGAAGGACGATCGGTGGTGATCACTCGATCCCGTGCGCAGGCGGAGCCTTTCGCCCAGGCGCTGTCGGCTCGAGGAGCGATTCCGATCCTCTTCCCGACGATCGAGATCCGGCCCGTGAACGATTGCTCCGCACTCGACGACGCGCTGACCCACCTGGACCAGTACGACTGGATCGTCTTCACCAGCGCCAACACGGTGAGCGCAGTCTGGAACCGGCTCAGAGCGCTCGGCCGAACGAATCTCGCCGGTGCCAGACGGATTGCCGCCGTCGGGCCTGCTACCGGAGCGGAACTGGTCGAGCGCGGTGCTGCGATCGATGCGGTACCGACGACTTTTCGCGGGGCCGCGATCGCGGACGCCTTGGGTCGCCTGGACGACCAGCGGGTCCTGCTCCCGCGAGCCGACATCGGTCGCGAAGAAACCGCCGAGGCACTTCGTGACGCGGGTGCCGTGGTGGATGAAGTCGTCGCCTACCAGACCGTGATGCCAGTGTCTGATCGCTTCGGCCTGACCGCGCTGCGCGCCGGGGTAGACGCGATCACGTTCACCTCTCCATCCACCGTGCACAACTTCGTTTCTCTCGTGGGACCCGATTCGCCCAAACTGCTGGCTCGAAGCGTCGTGGCCTGCATCGGACCGGTCACTGCGGCGGCCGTGACCGATCTGGGCCTGGCCCATCCGCTTCAAGCCCATCACTCCACATCCGAAGGGCTGATCGAGATTCTCGAGGCTCACTTCGCTCGACGCGCGGGGCGGTCATGATCACCCGGCCCCGCCGCTGGCGACTGACGCCGGCCCTTCGGACACTGGTCCGGGAAACGGCACTCCTCGCCGACGATCTCGTGGCTCCGCTCTTCGTGAGCGAGCGGATTGCTGCTCCGCAGCCGATCGCCTCCATGCCCGGCGTCCACCAGTGGCCGATCAACCGAATTGCCGAAGAGGCCCGTTCGCTTGCGGCACTTGGCATCCGCTCGGTGCTGCTCTTCGGAATCCCGGCGCACAAGGATGCGGAAGGAAGCGGAGCCTATCCACCCGACGGCGTCGTCCAGAAAGCAGTGCGAGAAATCAAGAACGCGCTGCCGGAACTCGTCGTGATGACCGATGTGTGTCTCTGCGAGTACACCGATCACGGCCATTGCGGTCTGATCAACGGCCTGGCGGGACCGAAAGACCCGCGACTGCCCGAAGGGTACGTGCTCAATGACAGGACGCTCGAGATTCTCGGTCGCACCGCGGTCTCCCAGGCGGAAGCGGGAGCCGACGTAGTCGCACCCTCGGGAATGCTGGATGGAATGGTGGCCGCGATCCGCCGAGACCTGGACGCGGGCGGCTTCCACTCACTCCCGATTCTTTCCTATTCGGTGAAATACGCATCGGGCTTCTACGGCCCCTTCCGCGACGCCGCCGAAGGTGCACCCCGCTTCGGAGACCGCAGCACCCACCAGATGGATCCTTCCAACGTGCGGGAGGCGATGCGGGAACACGCCCTGGACGTTGCGGAAGGAGCGGACGGCCTGATGGTGAAGCCGGCGCTCGCCTACCTCGACGTGATCCGGGCGACGCGCGATCGCTTTCCCGATCTGCCGCTCGCGGCCTACAACGTCAGCGGCGAGTACTCCATGGTGAAGGCGGCCGCGGCAAATGGCTGGGTCGACGAGCGGCGGGTAGCGCTCGAAATCCTCACCGGCATCCGGCGCGCCGGCGCCGATCTCATCATTACCTATCACGCCCGCGACGCCGCCACCTGGCTCGCGGACTGACCCATCGGAGCATCGGAATGGCCGAGCAGACGCCCGAAACCCTGAACCACTTCGCCAGCCTGTCGTTCACCGAGGATTACTGGAAGCTCCCCCAGGAGTCGCGTTGCGAGGTCCGCGAGGGTTTCCTGTCCCGTCTCAGAAAATCGGTGGACGCGGTGCATCTCTACCAGCTTGCGGCGCTGGAGAGCCGGGGAGATCTGCTCACCTGGACCGCCTCCGCCTCGGCCTCACCCGAGTCGAGTCGTGGTTTCTTCGCCGGGTGGGCTTCCGCGCTCGCCCCCGCCCGCCGGTACCTGCGCAGCAGCGACGTGCTGTGGGGCTACACCCGGCCCTCACAGTACACCAAGAGCCGTTCGACTCAGGAGCTCGACCCGTTCGCACCGAATCGGGAGCCGTACTTGATCGTCTATCCCTTCGTGAAGACCCCGGAGTGGTACCTGCTCGATCGGGAGAAGCGCGGAGAGCTGATGGCGGGTCACATCAAGACCGGAACTCAGTACAAGGACATCACTCAGCTGCTGGTCTACTGCTTCGGGCTGCAGGACCAGGAGTTCATCGTCGCCTACGAGACGGAGGACATGCGCCGCTTCCTGGCCCTGGTCCAGGAGCTGAGGTCCACCGAGGTGCGGGTCTACACCGCGCGCGACTGGCCGCTGCACGCAGGAGTCTACCAGCCGGATGCGGAGGCTCTCGCCGCATGGCTGTGACCTCGACCGACACCGAAGCCCCGTTGCTGGCCGCCGCCGCGTGTCGCCCGACCGCGGTGACTCCCGTCTGGTTCATGCGCCAGGCTGGTCGGTACATGGCGGAGTATCGCGCGATCCGGGCTCATCATTCGATACTCGAGATCTGCGCCCAGCCGGAGTTGGCGGCGGAGCTCACCCTGCAAC
>Ga0207706_10001380_pt1 | contig 24276 bp, 19 predicted proteins | sample KBSC53metaG_FD_184318 | JGI IMG/M metagenome (GOLD analysis project Ga0207706, IMG submission 184318) | Corn rhizosphere microbial communities from Kellogg Biological Station, Michigan, USA - KBS C5-3 metaG (SPAdes) (version 2) | ecosystem: Host-associated > Plants > Roots > Rhizosphere > Soil ... | reverse complement strand
GATAGAAGTCCCTACCGCGGAGATTACTGAAAGATAACGAGCCACTTCCCGCCTTTTGTAACCCAGACACTGGCGACGTTGTATGTGCCCGATGTATCCTGTCCTCCGGAGCTGCTTTGCAGCGTAGCCTTATACGTCGTAACAGCGACGTTGGGGCTCGGAAATACGACTTTCATATCGGTCAAAGAGTAGTCGCGCAGTTCGGTCTTTTCCATGTCCGCGACCTCCTTATCCATATTCTTAAGCCCATCCCCGTAAAGGCCACAGTAATCTGTGGCGAGATACTTTCTAAACACATCAGCCTGCTTATTCTTGTACGCCTCCCAGGCCGCTTTTTCCGAATCAGTTATCGCTGCCTCTTTGGTAGGGAATTTGTCTGACTTCGATGGGCTAGCTTGACCAAAGCAGATAGGAGCAGCTGTGATCAACGCCATGCAAAAAAGAATGAATCGTTTTTTCATAAGTAATTCATATGACAGAATTGCTAGCCCCCGTCGAGCCTTTTTGGGCTCTGATCTCCGACACGTGGCCTCCGATTCAGTCGCCTCCTAAACGCATGACCGCTGAGCCGTATAGCTTCCAGAAGTAATAAGCTGCAACTGCAAAACCGATCGCTATGACGATCGAGCGGACAACGACGCGATTCGCGCGGTGTGACACCACACCGCCGATATAGCCGCCAACCAAACCGCCGAGCGTCATGGGCACGCCGTACCGCCAGTCCACATTACCTTCGATTACCAGGACAATTACTGCCATCCCGCGCAGGCAACCCGTCAAAAGATTTTTCAGCGCAACCACGTGCTGGATATCGCCGGGCGAAATAAAGCTCAAAGCGCCGATCATCAGGATGCCGATGCCTGCGCCGAAATACCCGCCATAGAGTGCGACCACGAAAATGATCACCATCACCACAGGCCACCACGCTGCCGCGAAGTCGGGTTGCCTGCTTTCGTCCTCTCTCCGTCGAACCAGAATGGGCCGCAAGAGAATGAAGAGAGTCGCCAGCAAAACTAACCACGGCACGAACTGGACGAAGTTACGATTGCCCGTGCGATTCAGCAGCAGCGCGCCCAACAAGCCGCCGAGTAGACTCGGAATCAGAAGCAACCACAGCCATCCGCGATCCAGAACGTCGGCTAACTGGCCGCGGGTCCGCCAAACGGCCATTGGATATGCAGAGAGGAGGGCGACCGCGCTTGTGGCGTCGGCGGTCACCGGCGCTGCGACCAGCATCAGCAGCGGGAATGTGATCAGGCCACCGCCACCGGCCAGCGCGTTGATCGCTCCTGCCACGATGCTGGCCACAAAAAACAAGAGATAAGTTTCCACGATTCAATCTCGCTTCCCTGCAGCCGGCACGGGTGGCGCTACAGGTTCCAGGGCAACGCGTCGAGATCAACATTGCCACCGGTGAGAATGATGCCGACACGTTTGCCTGTGGTGTCGATTTTGCCTTCCACAATCGCGGCATACGGAACGGCTGCGGACGGCTCGACGATGATCTTCATCGTCTCCCAAATGGTACGCATCGCCGAGACAATCGCTTGTTCGCTGACGGTCACGATACCGTCCACGTAGCGCTCGATGATCGCAAAGTTTGGCGCGCCGACATTTGTTCGCAGTCCGTCGGCGATCGTGAATTTCTTTTCCGTTTGAATCAATCGTCCGGCGCGAAACGACTGGGCTGCATCATCAGCGTTCTCCGGTTCAGCGGCGATAACCTTGATCGTCGGTCGCATCGATTTCGCAGCGACCGCCGTGCCGCTGAGCAAACCCCCGCCACCGATAGGGCACATCACAAGATCGAGATCGGCAATATCTTCGAGCAATTCCGATGCCGCTGTCCCCTGCCCTGCGATAACGTCTTCGTTCTCGAACGAGTGAATCAGCGTCGCACCGGTCTTCTTGATCACTTCTGCACAAGTAGCTTCGCGCGCCTCCTCTGTCGGCTCGCAAAAGACAATCTGCGCACCATAGCTCTCGATCGCGCGCACTTTCACTTTCGCCGAGTTCGACGGCATGACGATGTGCGCCGCGATGCCGCGCAATTTCGCCGCGCGCGCCACTGCAGCCCCGTGATTGCCAGACGAATGCGTCGCCACCCCGTGTCGTGCGATCGGGTCGTCGAGCAAAAAAACCGCGTTGGTCGCGCCGCGCGCCTTGAATGCACCGATCTTCTGAAAATTCTCGCACTTGAAAAAGAACGACGCTCCGCTCGCTTCATCCAACCGAGAGCTCGTCAGCACTGGCGTGCGCGTGATGTAGGCACGAATTCGCTCATGCGCAGCGCGAATGCAATTGAGGTCTACCGACATGGTTCGTTCTATCGTTGGCGGGCGAAAACTCGAACTGGCCCGATTCTAAAGGAGCATACGCAGAAACGATACTTGCTTCTTATCCGGCGCTTGGGCTGCGGAAGTGCTCGGGGCGCGGGCCGAGACCAATGAAACGGGCGGGGAGTTGCCGGAGAACAGGAAACCATTTCAGCAAACGAACGACCAACGGCAACGACTTTTTGTCGCAGGACGCTCGACCGGTGACGACGCGCCGATGAATAAAAACCTGCATTCCCTGGATCAGCCGGGTCGGCCATTCGCGACGTGCTTGAACCTTTCGTAAATCGTCCACCGAGACCGGTCCGCTCCGCAATTTTTCCGCGAGCAAGTTCGCGGTCGCAACCGCGTCCTGAATGGCGAGATTAATCCCAACCCCACCCGCTGGCGACATGGCGTGCGCAGAATCACCAATGCAAAGCAATCCTTCGCGACACCAATCGCGCAGACGATTGATCTGGACGGTGAGTAGTTTGATTTTCGACCAGTCGTCCAGCTCGGCTACGCGATCGCGCAGAAATCCGGCAAAGGTGACGATGTCCTTTTGAAATTGCTCCAGCCCGCGCGCTTTGACCTCGTCGATGCCGCCTTTGGGGATGACAAAACCGCATTGCCAGTAATCTCCGCGGTCGAGTAACACAAGCAGCTTACCCTGCTGGAAAAAACCAAATGATTGTTCTGGATCATCCTGTTTCTTGGAGATGCGCATCCAGAGCGCATCGATTGGAACGCCAAACTCGCGGCGCTTAAAACCAGCTCGCGCCTGAACGATCGAATCCCGTCCGTCCGCTCCGATGACGAGATCAGCGCGCACTTCTAATTCGCCGCGCGGGGTTCTTGCGCGCACGCCGGCCACGCGCTCATTTTCGATAAGCAAAGCGACCACCTCGGTTTCCATATGCAATTGGAACGTTGGGAAACGTTTGGCATGATCCGAGAGAAAATTAAGAAAATCCCACTGCGGCATGAACGCGATGAATTTGCATCGCGTCGGGAGTCTGGTGAAGTCTGCGATCGGTACGACCTGCCCGTTGATCACCCCCCGCAACTCCCACACTTCTTGATGTGGCTGTTTCAGGAATTCCTCAAGCAAGCCGAGTTCGTGCATCAATTCGAGCGTGGACGGATGAATCGTGTCGCCACGGAAATCGCGGATGAAATCAACATGCTTTTCTAGCACCGCCACCTGCACGCCGGCGCGCGCAAGCAAATAACCAGCCATCATTCCGGCCGGGCCGCCGCCTGCAATCAGGCAGCGAGTTTGCATTTTCTCCGGCTCATTCATCCCCACCGCTTAAGGAACCACGTATTACACGAATAGCATAGATAGGAACTCAGGCAGAATAATCAGAACTGTTGTTTTTCATCCGTGTTATCGGTGCAATCCGTGGTTAAATCGAACGCGATACATTCAAGATCCGAAATCGAATGACACTAAAGCTACCAGACGAGGCACAACGTCGCGCTGCTTTCACGTACAATGCGGCAGCCGATTTCTACGACCGATCTCCGCTCAGCTTCTGGAACTATTTCGGCGAGCAAACAATTGCACTGCTTTCGCTACCGCCTGGATCGAGCGTGCTCGACGTTTGTTGCGGGACCGGAGCTTCCGCGCTTCCAGCTGCGAAACGGGCGGGATCACGAGGAAAGGTCATAGGCGTTGACCTAGCTAAAGAGCTTCTGGAATTGGCACGAGGCAAGGCAGCTCAACAACATTTCGGTAATATCCAATTTGAACTCGGTGACATGATCTCTCTCAGATTTCCAAGCGGAAGTTTCGATGCGGTGGTGTGCGTGTTCGGAATTTTCTTTGTTCCCGATATGGCTGCGGCGGTGCGGGAACTATGGCGTTTGGTTCGACGTGGCGGCCAGCTTGCCGTGACGACGTGGGGACCAAATCTATTCGAGCCGGCCAACACCGCATTTTGGCGTTCTATTAAGAATGTGCGGGCTGAGTTGTACAAAGGTTTTCATCCGTGGGATCGAATCAGCGATCCGGCAAATCTGGAGAAGATTTTGAGCGAAGGCGGCGTCGAATTACCAAGAATCACCGCTGAAAATCGCTTTCACCTGATCAACTCCGCAGAGGACTGGTGGACAATCATTTTAGGGTCGGGTTACCGCGGGACGATCGAACAGTTAGACGCGTCGGAACGAGACAGAGTAAAAGACGCCAATCTGGCGTTCATTCGCGAGGCGAAGATTTCCGCTATTGAAACCAACGCTCTCTACGTACTCGCCACCAAGTCTGGCGCCCCACGTCCAGCGGCCAACGTCCAATGAAGACGGGTCAAGCGCTCTTTCTCGACGAGGAACAGGTGCGGCAGTATTTGCGAATGGAGGACTTGATCCCGGCGATGGAGAAGGCGCTGATCGATTTCTCATCCGCCAAAGTGACTCAGCCGGTGCGCTCGGTCATTACGGTCGATCCTCCCGGCGGATTCTTTGGAATGATGCCGGCGCTCACTTCTGAGGGACTGGGCATAAAGATTGTCACCTTCTACGCAACGAATGCGGAGCGCGGAATGCCGACGCACATGGCGACCATCTTTCTCGTCGATCCGGAAACGGGCACGCCGCTTGCAGTGATGGACGGAAGATCAATCACGGAAATGAGAACGGCAGCAGTCTCGGCGGCGGCGACGAAGCTTCTCGCGCCGCCCGACGCAAAGGTTCTCGCTATTCTTGGCAGTGGTGTGCAGGCGCGGAGTCACGCGGAAGCCCTCCGGATTGTTCGGAATTTCGAAGAGATTCACACCTGGAGCCCTACGCGCGAACACGCGGAGCGATTCGCGAGGGAAATCGGCGCGAAAGCGATGTCTGCGGAAGAGGCAGTTCGCAACGCGGACGTCGTTGTCACAGCGACGAACTCGAAGGCAGCGGTCTTAAAAGGTTCATGGCTTAAACCTGGTTGTCATATCAACGCGATCGGAGCGTGCCGCCCCGCCTGGCGCGAGCTTGACGATGGAGCGATGCAAAATGTCGTATTCGTCGATTCGCGCGAAGCCGCGATGAAAGAATCCGGCGACGTGATTCTTTCGGGCGCGAAGATTTATGCCGAGCTCGGCGAAGCGCTCGCGGGCAAGCTTCCGTCGCGTGCAAGCGAAACGACGATCTTTAAATCGCTTGGTATGGCTGTGGAAGATATTGCCGCGGCCTTGCTCGTGTATCGAGCGGTCAAGGAAAAATGAAGGCGATGAATGCCAGTGCAGTTCGGCAACGAAGGTTCGAGGACTCACTTCCTGTTACTACTTCTTAGGTCCGATCTGCTCCGGACCTGACAAGAGCTGCTGAAAGTCCGGACGGTTACGGATCGGATCCCACACTGGGTCGATCTTTAGGCGGGCAATAGAGATGACGGACGGAATCGAGAGTAAGTGTCGGAGCCGGTTCGTCGCGTCCTCGGGTTGGCCCGCCCAGGCCTCGGTTTCGGCTAGCCCAATCTGAGCCGTCGCACCCAGAATCGCGTCCATTTCAATCGGTAACAAGTCGGCCACCTCTCGAGAAAGACGAAGAGCATCGGCCTTGCGACCAAGTGCAAGATAAACCCAAGCCAATTCCGTGCGGCCAAACAAATCATCCGGCCGTTCACTCAATTGCTTTTCAAGCAGAACACGAGCTTCTTCCGCTTCGGCTTTCGCGTCCTGTCCCGCGAGAACCTGAATGGCCACGCGCGCGGATAGCCGGCGGGAATGAGGGGCGGATTTGATTTCGGGAGCCGTATCCCAAAACGTAAGCGCGTCGGCGAACCGCCGCGCGATCACGTACAGATAGACCGGAAAACCACCGATCACGACGGAAACATTTGCGCTACCTGCCGCCCCAGCGGTCCCAACACCGCCAGCGCCAAGCACCGGCAACGGGATGCGAGTTGTATGGAGAGCCTGCCAGGCTCCTTCGATGTCACCACTGTTCAGCCGTGCATTTATTTGAGCGGCAATGGCGAGGAAATTATTAGGATCAATGGCCAGAGCCCGTGAAGCATAACGCTCCGCCTCGTTCCACTCTCGAAGGGTCACGTATCCGAGCGCGTTGTTCGCTGGAATTTGTCCATCACGCGGATCGAGTTCCTGGGCCAGCTTCGCTTCAGTAAGAGATTGTTCCCATTTGCCTTGTCGGCGATGAATCCAGGATCGATACTGCTGTGCCTTCGCGTTATTTGGTTGCAGATTGAGAACGCGATCGAGTTCGGCCAGCGCCGCGTCGTACTGACGGTAGCCCCAGTAATGAAAGATGGCCAGGCTCAAATGCGCTTCGGGCGAATCCGGAGCGAGTTCTAACGCGCGGTCAACAAGGGACTTTACTTCGTCGAGTTGTGCCGGCGTCCTTCGACTCAGAAACCAGTGGCTTGACAACGAACAGTAGGCGAGGGCCGCGTAAGCCTGAGCAAATTTCGGATCGCGCATGATCGCCTGCCGATATAATGCTTCGGCGCGAGCGTAGGTTTCGGCGAGCGGCGCCGACTCGGCTGCGCGTAATTGGAACTCACCTTGCAAGAAAAGGTCATACGCCTGGGGATCCTGGGTCGGAACGGAGGCGAGCGCATGCGATTCGCTCGAAGAAAGCTTCGCTTGCAGGGTTTCCGTAATTTCCTGCGCCACTTCACTCTCCACCGCAAAGACATCTTTGAAATCCCGATCGTAAGTCTTCGCCCAGAGGTGGGAATCGGTGCGAGCGTCAATAAGCTGGACGTTGACTCGCACTTTATCGCCAGCTCTCTGAACTGCTCCCTCGAGGACGGTCGAAACGCCGAGTTCTTTCGCGACCGTCTTCAAGTTGTCCGGCTTGCTTTGATATTTTGCGGTGGACGTGCGCGAAATCACCTTGAGATCACGGACCACAGCCAACTTGGTGAGAATCTCATCCTGAATACCCTCGGCGAAGTAGGCATTGGCTTTTTCCTCGCTCAGGTTTTCGAACGGGAGAATCGCGATGGATTTGTTTGTGATCTCTGCCTGGCCAGATTGTTGATTTCGCAACGCAGACCGGCCGATAAGAAATAAACCGACCGAAAGCGCTGCCGCCATCATAACGACATAAATCCACGCTTTGCTGCGAGATGGTTTTGTCGGCTCGCGATCAGCGGCTTCCGTTCGCTTCAAACCTTCCGGTGTCAGCTCAAACGCCCACGCGATTACGATTGCAATAGGAAAACCGATGACGATCGCGAGCACGATAAATCGCACTGCCCAATTGGGGATTTCGAAGAACGGAAAGACTTGAGTCGCGACCTGAGTCAACAACCAGCCTACGACCGCGTAGGCGATCGCAACCTTGTAAACGTTGCGCCGCCTTAATTCACCGAAGAATGTCTTCGGACTCACGCCTCGATTTTGTGCCATACGGCACCAAGTCATTCAAGACAAACGCTTGCAAAGCAGGAGCATGCCGGAAGAGTTGGCAGCAATGTCAGCTGACGTTGAAGAGCTAAATTCGAAAATCGAGCGCGCGGTTACTGATGGGCAATTAATGGAATCGGCGGCAAAGAACATTCGCACGCTGCTGGCTGGAGCGCCGTCGGATCTTTATTTACGCGCGGTCGAGGAGCTTGTCGACTCCAGCGAATGGTCGGAATTAAACGATCGCTTCTATCAGACGCTCGCCTTTGGGACGGGCGGCATTCGCGGACGCACGATTGGGAAAATTGTGACGAAAGCGGAGCGCGGCGATTCGCCCGAAGATCAACGGCCCGAATTCCCCTGCGTTGGCACCAATGCAATGAATTTCTTCAACATCAGTCGGGCAACGCGCGGCCTGGTTGCTTACCTGCACGATTGGAACCGGCGTGAAAAGATTTCAGCCAAACCGAAAATCGTGATCGCGTATGACCCGCGTTTTTTCTCAAAGGCATTCGCTGGTCTCGCTGCGAAAGTTGCATCGGAGAATGGTTGCGACGCCTGTATATTCGATGGGCCCCGTTCGGTGCCGGAACTTTCGTTTGCTGTTCGCTATTTGAAAGCAAGCGCTGGCGTCGTCATCACTGCCAGTCACAATCCGCCGCACGACAACGGCTATAAGGCTTACTTCAGTGACGGCGCGCAGGTCATCGAGCCGCATGCGAGCGGGATCATAGGAAAAGTAGACTCGATCACGAGCGAAACCTTCACGCCGCTACCAAGCGACCAGCAAGGCAAAGTGACGACCATCGGGAAAAGGATTGATGGGGCGTACATGCAACGGCTCGACAGTTTGATTCTCGATCCACAGATCGTTCACGAGGCGAAATCGCTACGTATCATTTACACTCCGCTCCATGGAACTGGTGCCGTAATCATAAAACCCATGCTGAAACGGCTCGGGTTCAATTTCCAAGTCGTGGCCGAGCAGGACCGCTTCGATGGGCGATTTTCAACGGTTAAATCGCCGAACCCGGAAAATGCCGAGGCGTTAACGATGGCGATCGAGCTCGCGCAAAAAGAACGTGCCGATCTTGTCGTCGCCACCGATCCAGACTGCGACCGTATGGGCGCAGCCGTTCGTGCAAAAGACGGCAGTATGAAATTGCTGACCGGGAACCAAATCGGTTCGATGCTAGCCTGGTACCGGACGAAGACGCTGTTCGAAAAAGGAGTGTTGACTAAAGAAAATGCGTCCCGTGCAGTGATCATTAAGACGTTCGTCACAACCGATCTGCAAAAGGCGATTGCGGAACATTACGGTTTGCGCTGCGTCGAAACATTGACCGGCTTCAAATACATCGGCGCAAAGTTGGGCAAATACCAACATGCAATTCCCGAAGGGCTGCGACAAAATTATGTCGATCTTACGGAAGAAGAGACACGGCGACTTCGTCTCGAACATTCTTCATTTTACGTTTTCGGCGGCGAAGAAAGCTACGGTTACAGCGGCGCCGATTTCGTCCGCGACAAGGACGGCAATGGCGCGGTGATCATGTTTTGCGAAGTGGCCGCTTACGCGAAGTCGCGCGGCCAAACAGTCGATCAGTTGCTCGACGACATTTATGCAATGTTCGGGTACTTCGCGGAGAAAAACGGTTCGCTAGTCTTCGAAGGAGCGGAAGGCGCGGGCAAAATTGCGTGCCTGGTCAAATCATACGTGACCCAACCTTTTTCAGAAGTGCTTGGGTCGAAAGTAGAAAGCATCACAAATTTCGAAATCGACGAGATTAAAGACGTCGAAGGCGGCAGCGTTCCGAAGGAAAAGATGTCGATTTTCAAATTGGAAGACGGAACGCGGATTGCGGTGCGTCCGTCGGGAACAGAGCCAAAGATTAAATACTATCTCTTTGCGCAGCGCCGCCCGCAAAACGGGAGATTCGATTCCGCCGAACTCGAGCAAATCAAAACGGAAGTCGGAGAAAAACTCAATCGTCTTTGGGAGTGGTTACAAAAAGATGCTCAGTCGCGTCTGAGCGAATAAGACGGGTGAGCTGGTTCTACAAAGCGCTCCGGTTCTGGCCCTGGTTGGCAGCAATCTCAAGCGGACTTCTTTGCACGGCCTGTTTTCCGCCGTTTAAACAAAGCTGGCTCTGCTGGATTGCACTGACACCACTTATCGCGGCTGTTTGGTTTTCTGGACGAAATTCAAGGCGACGATGGTTGCGCAATTTGCTGCTCGGGTACGTCGCTGGAGTTGTCTTTTTCACAGCAACGTTCAGTTGGTTGGGTTCGCTGGGAGTGTTATATCAGAATTTCTGGCTTCGCGGATTATCGCTGCTGCTCTCGATTTATCTCGGGCTTAACTTCGCGTTTTGGAGTTGGTTCATTGGCCTGATAGCGCCGCGTGATTTCGTAAGTTCATGGCGAAATTTGCAAACCGCGTTTCTGGCTGCGGTTGCGTGGGTCGCACACGAATGGGTTCGCGGATGGTTGTTCAGCGGTTTCGGCTGGAATGGGCTTGGCGCAGCGCTCCATGGCAACTGGCCTCTCATTCAAATCACAGAGTTCAGCGGTGTGACCGGGTTGTCGTTCGTTATTGCGTTTGGGAACGTTATCGCGCTGGCCACGCCGCTCCGATTATTTCGGGAAGCGCAAACACGCCAGGTGCACCCGCATTTCGATTTCACGCTTACGTTGGCCGGGATTGTGGGGCTTTTAGCATTTGGATTCTACAGCGTCCAGAATCGCCCGCCTGCGAAAGTTCTCCGCGTCGCGGCGGTGCAGGCAAACATTCCGCAACACGAAAAATTCGAGCCTCGGTTCAGCGCTCAGATTTTCGAGCGGTTTGCCCGGTTGAGCGAGATCGCGCTGCGATCCAGTCCCCCACCCGAATTGCTTGTCTGGCCGGAGACCTCTCTGCCCGATCCGGTTCGCGATCCGAACACGGAGAGTGGGGACTTCGTTACAACGTTTGCCGCGTCTGCAAAAACGGATCTGCTGCTTGGAACGCTTGATATGGAAGACCGACGTGATTATAACGCGGCGGTTTTGCTTTCGGGCGCCACGCAACAGATGCAAATCTATCGTAAAGTGCATCTCGTGCCGTTTGGCGAATATATCCCGCTCCGGCACTCGTTTCCGCTGTTCGCGGCTGTAGCGAGCAAATGGGTGCCCGGCGATTTCGATGCCGGGGCGGATTACACTGTATTCCGGGTAACAAATAGCGACGTCCGTGTCGCGCCGCTGATTTGTTTTGAAGACACGGTTGGCGATTTGGCGCGCCAATTTGTGCTTAAAGGCGCGAACCTGCTCGTGGACGTGACGAACGACGCATGGTTTCTTCGCTCGGCTGGTTCGCATCAGCATTTGGCAAATGCGATTTTCCGCTGCATCGAAACACGCCGGCCAATGGTCCGCGCAGCCAATACGGGAGTTACTTGTTTTGTAAACGAGTTTGGACGCGTTACGCAAATGTTACAGGATGAAACCGGCAGCACGTTTACCGAAGGCGTTCTCACAGGCGAAATCAAAGTGCCGACCGACGGCCAGCTAACCTTTTACGCGCGCCATGGCGAACTGTTCGCGAAGCTGTGCGCGGGGATCACGCTGATCGCAATTAGCGTGATGATTTTGGTCCGGTGGCGCAGATTGTAGAGGCGCTCGCCGCGGTCTATTTTAGATTCGGCGTTTGACACAAACGCCGCTACAAGTCCTTCGCGCCTATGCCCGTTGAATTGCCACTCGATCGTCTGCAAGAACTTTGGCCGAAAAAATCTCGCGGTGGGCGTATCGGCGCGCTGCTTCATCCGGCATCGGTCTCGACAAAGCTTGAGCACGCGTCGCGAATTCTGGAGCGATACAACGGCGATCTATTCCGGCTCGCGGTGTTTTTTGGCCCGCAACACGGATTTGTCAGTCAGACTCAGGACAACATGGTGGAATGGAAAAGTTACGAGCATCCGCGTTTGCGCATTCCAGTTTACAGCCTTTACGGCGAACATCGCGAGCCGACGGCGGAAATGCTGCAGGGAATCGATATTTTGCTTATCGATCTTCAGGATATTGGCGCTCGCTATTACACTTTCATCTGGACGCTGTATCTCTGCATGCGCGCCTGCGAAAAAGCTGGCGTCGCAGTCGTTGTGCTCGACCGGCCCAACCCAATTACTGGCGTAATCACAGAAGGGCCGATTCTCAACCCAGATTACAAATCATTTGTCGGTCTGCATCCGATTCAAGTCCGCCACGGAAAAACGATTGGCGAGCTGGCGCAGCAATTTCGAGGTGAAGCATTCCCTGATTGTCAGTTGTCGGTCCTGCCGATGAAAAATTGGGGGCGTGAGATGTGGTTCGACCAAACTGGTTTGTCCTGGGTGATGCCCTCGCCGAACATGCCATCTCTCGACACCGCAACCGTATATCCTGGAATGTGTTTACTAGAAGGGACGAACATCTCCGAAGGTCGCGGCACGACACGCCCATTCGAAACCTTTGGCGCGCCGTTCATCGACGCGGAAGCGTTGTGCCGCGACCTCAACAATTTAAAGCTTTCGGGCGTCTTCTTCCGCGAGACTTATTTCCAGCCGACTTTTCACAAGTTCGCCGGAGAGCTTTGCGGCGGGGCCCAACTGCACATAGTCGACCGCGAAAAGTTTCGGCCATATTTGACGGGAATAGAAATTATCAAATGCATTCGCAAAAATTACCCTGCCCAATTTCAATGGAAGCAACCTCCTTATGAATACGAATGGAAAAAACTTCCTATCGAGATTCTAATCGGCGGACCAATCGAATCCGCTTTTGCCGATTAACCGCGAAGATTGCAGGACTTGGCATTCTCGTCGCGACTTGCTCGGATCTTCGCGCTGACATCCCGTGGCCGGAAGTCAACCAGCGGCTGGCGTACGAAAATGAGAAACTGGCGCGGCGGCCCCAAGGGCACAACGGTGAATACTTCATCGTTTGCACTCTTTACTACACGCCGGTTGAATCAGGGTTCACCTTCGAGCGCGGTTTTGACGCCACGCCGGTAACGAAGCCTGGATTGCGCGGGCGAAAGTATCCGCGCGATTTTCTTCGCTCGGTCAAGAAGGAAGGGTTTGGCCGGGTAACGACGCCGGTCAACGGGGGGCATTATCTTTGCTACGTCGGCGATAATTCGTATGCCTTTGCTTCCAAGCCGACTGGGAGTGGTGGCACTCTGGTCGCGCGTTTTTCAGCCGCCGCAAAGCTGGGCCAGAGCGGATTGCAACGTGGTGTGATCATTGAGACATCGTCTTTTACCGTGCGGGAAGTCTTTGGCAGCACGCGTTGGAAAATTGTCGATACCGGTGGCGGGCTCCGCCGATGGCAGGTGGATTGTTACTACGGAGAAGATGAGCCGCTCGGGCCGGGGCGATTCATGGGTCGGCCTCGTGGGACAACATTCGAGTATGCGTACGCCAACGCAAAAATTATCGAGTGATGTGAACGCGTTCACAGTGCGGCTGAAATTTCACGATGATTTGACGTTTTTCCTCAAATCGAAGACCACCGACGGCATCATCGAGCGCCATCTGGGCGAAAAGACATCGGTGAAAGATGTGATCGAATCGTGCGGCGTCCCGCATCCCGAAGTCGATCTGATTCTTGTGAACTGTAAGCCAGTCGATTTCTCTCACTCGATCGTGAAAGATGCAGATATCGATCTTTACCCGGTGCGGTCGCGATGTCTGCTGTTTCAGGAAAGGCGACTACAAGTCCGCTCCCTTATGCGATTTGTGGCAGACGGCCATCTCGGCACGCTCGCGCGGAACCTGCGCTTGCTCGGGTTCGATGTCGCTTACGACCGGCAAGCGCAGGATCGACAACTACTGCGCGTGATGGAACGCGAAGATCGCGCTTTGCTCACCCGCGATCGCCATTTGCTCATGCACGCGATTGTCCGTCACGGCTATTGCCCGCGTTCGCAAAATGCGCACGACCAAACAATCGAAGTGATTCGTCGTTTTGATCTTTCCCATTCCATCACTCCGTTCACACGTTGCCTCCGTTGCAATGCGCCTCTCCAAAAAGTCGCTAAATCCAAGGTGATTGAGAAGCTCGAGCCGCTTACAAAAGTCTACTACAAGGAATTTCGCCGTTGTACGGGCTGCGGACAAATTTACTGGGCTGGATCACATTTTTCGAAACTTCAACGGCGCCTGGAAAAAATCCGCGAATGTTGTTCGTGAAATCCGGAACCGATCGACAACTGGGATTTTTCTAGGCAGGCAATTATTCGATCGTATTGTCGCCAATTCTGAAAATGAAATCCGGCTCACTTCTCGCTTTGTTGCTGGGCATTTCAATTACGCTGGGACTTACCGCGCAGGCGCAAGCGTATGCCCCGCTTGGTCACGAGATTGTCGGCGCGATTGCGGATGACCGGTTGGCCAACACGCCCACGGCCGCGAAGATCCGCGCCTTGATCGGCGGCCTTTCCCTGGAGAAAGCCGGCCTGCTTGCCGACACGATCAAGGGTTGGGACAAGATGGGAGTGGACGGTCCGAAGTCTTTCCGCGTCGCGTCGCCGAAAATAGATCGGCAGTTGCGCGATTTTTGGCGGGCAAATCAACCGGCTTACGACATCCATTCAGCAGCGCCGTCACATCATTGGTTTCATTACACTGATGTTCCAGTCACACCGTCACAGAATTACGGCGACGGTCGTGCTGGCCGAAGCAAATGGGACATTGTGCATATGATCCCGTACTGCGTGGAAGTCCTGCGAGGACGGCGCCCGGAACAAAATGAACGCAAGATCACCAAGCCCGTTGCGCTCATTCTTCTCGTCCATTACGTCGCCGACATTCACCAACCCCTGCATGTGGGCGCGCAATATTTCGACGCGGAGGGTCGAATCGCCGATCCAGACAAGGACCAGTCAGCCCTGGCCGACGAAGGCGGAAACACCTTTACACTGGAACTGAGGGATGAGCCGCCGCGCACGCGCGGAATGCGTAAGAAAAAGCTACACGCTTTTTGGGACTATGACGCCGTAAACGCGCTCTTTCCACAGCTCCCGATAAGGGTTCGGAAACGTGAACTCGAGGCGCAGATCAAGCCGCTCAAGGAACAACTGGTTCATGAGTTGGCCACCCATGAACCAACGAACTGGGGGATGCTCGCGAACATGGATGTCACGAATTATGCCGAGGCGTGGGCGAACGAAATTTTACCGATAGCGCGCGAGGCGCACGAACGATTGCAATTCATCCATGTGCATCCGCAACCGGAGAAGGATCGTGTCATCGCAGCAGGGGAAGCGAACGAAAAATCTCAGCCGGACCAGATTAGTTATCGTGCGTGGGCGGCAAATATCGTCCGGGAAGAATTGCACAAAGCCGGCTGGCGCCTTGCTGATTTGTTGCAAAAAATCTTGTAAACAATCAGCTACGAAGAAGCGCAATTTCACAGTTGCGTTGTGCAAGGTAACACAGCTGTTACTAGATTGTGCTTGCAAAGAGGTTATTCGGGGTCAAAGCCTCTTCTACCAACTTTTATCTACCATTCATTTGTCCTCATATGCCTACCACGATGGCGTTCATGTTTGGCAGGATATTTCGAAAAGATGCGCGAATGACATCAGCGAATCTGATAGGACGGTCACTTGCGGTCAGCCTTGGCGCGGTGGGTTTATTCATCTCGACCGTCTCCGAGGTGGGCGGAGCGACTGCTTGTCGACCGGCTTGGAGCGAAATGCCCACGCCCCCAGGAGCAAACTCCCTTTATGGTGTGGCGGCCATTACGCAGAGCGACGTTTGGGCCGTTGGGTCCCACTACGATGGTGTCGATGATCGACCGCTGGCCGAACACTTTGACGGCATCCAGTGGGTCATAATAAACGTTCCAACTCCCGGGCCCGGCAGCGCTTACTTGCGCGGAGTCGCCGCAGTGTCGGGAACGGATGTCTGGGCAGTCGGCTACTGGATAACTACTTCAGGTCTGAGCAAGACGTTGATCGAGCATTACGACGGCACCTCCTGGGCGATTGTGCCGAGTCCGAACCCCCAATCGTTGGTCAGCTACCTCGGCACGGTCGTCGCCGTTGCAACGAATGACGTTTGGGTTGCTGGTCACTATCTCGATAACAGCGGTGTCTATCGGACGCTGGTTGAACACTGGGACGGGACGTCGTGGGCGATCGTTTCGTCCCCCAACTCGGGTAATGGCGACAATGCCTTGAACGGGATCGCTGCTGCAAACTCAAGCGACATCTGGGCAGTCGGCTACCAATCGAGTGCCCCGGGAGCTGCAAGTTCGACCTTGGTTTTACACTTCGACGAAACAAGTTGGACAATTGTTCCGAGCCCGAACCCTGGCGGCCTAACGAGTTCTCTCGCCGGAGTTGTCGCGATGGCGGACGGACGGATCTGGGCTGCCGGCTTCTATTACGATGGAACGCAGGGACGGACGCTGCTGCTGCATGGTGACAGCTCGGGCTTCGAGACAGTGCCCGGCGAAGACTTTCCCGGCGAAGGCAATGTGCTCAACGGGATCGCTGCGTCTGGATCGGGCGACATCTTCGTCGCGGGCTATCACTATCCGAACGGCACCAGTGACTATCAGGGTCTGATCGAACACTACGATGGCACACAGTGGAGGCGCGTTTCGAGTGCGCAGGGAGGTTCCTACACTTATCTTTCGGGAATTACAGCGCAGCCAGCCGGCGCTGCCTGGGCGGTTGGCAACACCCTGACCGCAACGATCGCTGAGTCGGTCTGCGAGATCCAAGTCAGTGAAGCGGGCTTCGTTCCCAAGGCGGCTTCCGCGACTTTAGGCGATACTGTTGGCTGGACTATCACCGGCAGCAGCTCACACCGGCTGGTTGATGCCTCCAGAATGCAATTATTCGACTCGGGATTACGAGCTCCCGGTTCGTCGTTTCAGTTCACGTTCAATTCGGCTGGCACTTATCCCATCACCGATCGCACGACGCACGCGACCTCAGCCGTTGCGGTCCCAGTCGACTTACCCGAAACGGGAACAACTGGCGTGCCGTTGGCGGTTACATGGAGCGTGGCGCCGCCATCCGAGGGCTTCTTATTTGACGTCCAGATCCGAACGCCGTCGGATCCAGGGTTTCGCGACTGGCGAGTCGGGCAAACCGATAGTTCCGCGACCTTCGTCCCCCCAGCAGAAGGCGCGTACGCATTCAGAGCCCGTTTGCGAGACTCAGCGACTGGGAAGTTCTCGAAGTGGTCGTCGTCGGCTGTCGTGACCGTAGAGAACCCCTAGGTGTGGGCTCGGAAGCCTAGCCTTATTCTGACCCCGAAGCGACAGTCAATAACTGTGGACGCGGGACGCGGTAGAATCATTACGCTGACTCGGACAACCTGATCATCCGCCAGAAGACGCGCGGTAATTCAAATCTAGCGTTGGTCATCAGTGAAATGCTCGCTGACAAGCAAGAATCGTTTTTAGGCAAACGCGCGATTCCGGTCGTTGATTCGATATGACAGTCCCTCGCGTCCGTGCTCCGGATTCGTCAGAATAAAAATCGCGCCGGAATTTCTTCGGCGCGATCTCGTTTAAGAATTGTTAGACGGGCACCTGCGGCCAGATCAGGCTTGGATTTTCTTCGCGTTCGCAGACTTTTTGCACGCTGCTTTTAGCTGAGCGAACTGCTCGGCGGAAAGAATTCCTTTGGCCTGTCTCAGGAATGTTTGCCGGCTTTCCTTCGTGCATCCTGCCTTCATACATTCGGCCTGCCAGGCTTCGATTTTAGCCTTTTGATCGGGTGTGAGAATCAACGTGGCCAAATCAGCGCATGCAGTTTTGCCGGTGTGTGATACGCCGCCGGCGCAACAGGCCTTATCTCCTGCGAAGGCGTTGAACGCGATCAGCATCGCAGCTGCAACTAAAGCGGTGGTAGTAATTTTAATCCTGGACTGCTCAGACAGACTTAGCTTCGAACCCGTTCAATCTCTGCTGGAAATGCCGACGAGGTGAAATCAAAAAGCTGTCCGTGACTGCCGGATTGCGGCTGTCACGACCGCCTTTACAGTAAAGGCCCATGCTCAAAACACTGGAACCCGTCCGGCCGATAGAACTCTCCGAAATACGCGCAGCACGTGAACGAATAGCAAAGACAATTGTTCGCACGCCACTGATCCGCCTCGAACCAGGGCCCGGCCAGCCCGACATTCGTCTCAAACTGGAGAATCTGCAGCCGATTAATGCTTACAAACTGCGCGGCGCTGCCAACGCCGTGGCACTGCTCTCCGATTCCGAGCGCAAGCGTGGCGTCTGGACGATCAGCGCAGGGAACGCAGGCCAGGGCGTAGCCCACGCCGCGAGAGACGCCGGCGTGCCCTGCGCGGTCGTGGTGGTTGAAACGGCGCCGCAATCAAAGCTGGAGCGGATGAAAGCACTCGGCGCCAAACTCATTCCTGTCCCGTACGATGTCGCGTGGAAAGCGCTCGATGAACGCGTGTTTCCCGGAGCTGAAGGAACATTTATTCATCCGTTCGACGACCATAATTTCATCGCGGGTCACGCCACGATGGGCTTGGAAATTCTCGAAGACGCGCCTGACACCAAGGCTGTCATCGCCAGCATCGGAGGCGGCGGACTGATCACAGGCGTAGCCAGCGCAATCAAAGCGCTCAACCCGGAGGTCAAAGTCTTCGGCGTTGAGCCAGAAACGGCCGCCCCCGCGGCGCTTTCATTCGAGAAAGGTTCGCCGCAAGTGTTCGCAAACTGGAAAGCTTCGTTCGTGGATGGGGCCGGCGGTCAAAGCATGTTCCCTCGCATGTGGGAAAGGATGAAACCCGTCGTGGACGGCTACATCGTAGTTAGCTTGGAGGCAACAAAGAGCGCGATGCGCTTGATGGCTGAAAAAGCGCGAGTCATCTCGGAAGGCGCGGGCGCACTGCCGCTCGCTGCCGCGCTCGGTGGAAGAGCCGGCAAAGGCCCGATTGTCGCAATCGTTTCAGGTGGCAACATCGATCTCAATAAATTCTGCGAACTCATCGCACAGTAAAAAATGCCGACATCGACACGCGAGTGTTGACTTTGGCTTCGGAATTTGAAATAAGCATCCGGAACAAATTAAAGGAGGAAAACATATGAAGATTGGTGACACAGCACCGGATTTTGAAGCAGAAACTACCGAGGGCCGGATTCGGTTTCATGATTGGATCGGGGACTCTTGGGCCATTCTGTTTTCACATCCGAAGGACTTCACGCCGGTCTGCACAACCGAGCTCGGTTACATGGCGAAAATCAAGCCACAGTTCGAGCGTAGAAACGTGAAGATTATGGGGTTGTCCGTCGATTCGACCGGCGATCACGAGGGGTGGACGAAGGACATCGAGGAGACGCAGGGGCACGCGCCCAATTACCCAATTATCGGTGACGCTGACTTCAACGTTTCAAAGCTGTACGGAATGCTCCCGGCCGATACCGCAGGCGATGCCAAAACGCGCAAGCCGGCCGATAACGCAACGGTGCGCAATGTTTACGTCATTGGCCCAGACAAGAAGATCAAGCTGATCCTAGTCTATCCGATGACGACGGGGCGTAACTTCGATGAAGTGCTACGGGTGATCGACTCGCTGCAACTGACCGCAAAGCATCAGGTCGCGACGCCGGTGAACTGGAAGCCCGGCGACGATGTGATCATTGCCGGCTCGGTATCCGACGAGGAGGCCAAGCGGCGCTATCCGCAAGGCTGGAAGGCGCCAAAGCCGTATATCCGGATCGTGCCGCAGCCACAGTGATTGCAGGGCGTTTGACTCGTTGGCTTCCGCTCTCTTGCCCGTATCGGAGATTCAAGACCCTCGACAGATACGCCCGCTGTTCCTACTGATCCCTCCGCTCAGCGGAGAATCCCACCGGGTCCTGCTGAAAATAATTTCGTAGTTCTGCGTAGAGCTTTGGGTGGCGCGCGCGCAGCGCAAACGGCCGCTCGAAGAAAGCCTCGACGGACACAGCGAAAAACTCGGCCGGATTACTCGCTCCGTAGGTATCGAGCAGGGTCGGAATTCCAGTCTCGTCGGCAGTGCGCAACGACGCAAACTCGGTTCTCATAACTTCGCTCCAGGCCAATTGCTCCTCGCGCGTCGCCAATCCCGGCACCCCGTCGGCTGCATGATTTTCGAAGTCGAGTTGGTGAGCAAATTCATGAAGGACAACGTTCTTACCATCGGAGGGATCAGCTGCGCCATGTTTGACGGCGCCCCAGGCGAGGACCAACGAACCCATCCTACGGCCGGTCTCGCCAAGACGACTCACAGTCCCCTCTTCCCAAACATGCTCACCGACCTGCCGCTTCTCTTCCACCATGTATGTCAATGGATAAACAAGAATCGTGAGCAGACCGGGGAAATAGTCCGTCCTGCGATGTAACAATAGAAGACAGGCTTGCGCCGCGATAGTCACGCGGACCTCATCCGTGATCGCGAAACCGCCACATCCCTCGAAGCGTTTTTCGGCAAGAAATACTTGAATGTGACCAAGTAATTCCGTGCGATCGCTCGCAGACAGTTTCGGAAAAAACACAACATGACGCTGAATCAACGTCAGCCATTCTTTCGGAAACGGCCTCGCTCGCAGGCGGCGCCGTCGGCGTTGCCTTAGTAACGCAAGGATCATTATTCAGTGTAAACGCCACACACAAAACAAGGAAGAGCGGTTTTCAATCCGCCCTTTTGGGGAACGGCGGACTGGAGACCGCCGCTCCTTGGGAGTTATTGTTGCAATTCCATCTCGCATCACACGCCAGATCGTCCTATGAATGATGTACATGAACAGGATCTCAATTTCCCGGCGTAGATTTGCGCAATTGCTCGGTGCCAGCGCGGCAGTCGCTGTTGTCCGGCCCCCGCTTTCGTTCGCAGACTCCCCCGAGCATGCTGCATCAGAAGTTGTTCGCTTGAGCGCCAATGAAAATCCGTACGGACCTTCGCCGAAGGCAATCAAAGCAATGAGCGACGCCTTCGGCCTGGCATCTCGTTATCCCGATGAGCACAACAATGTGTTGATCGATAAGCTGGCCGAAATCAATGGCGTCAATCACGATCAAATCCTGCTGGGCGACGGGTCCAACGAGATTTTGAAACTTTGCGCCGAAACATTCACCGGCAAAGAACGCGGAAACCTTGTCGCAGCAGATCCGACTTTTGAAGCAATTTTAGAGCAGGCGCGCGTCAATGGCGCGGAAGTGGTGAAAGTTCCCCTCACCCGTGATTTCAGTCACGATCTTCCGAAAATGCTTGCCGCAGCGAAAGAGGGCCTAGTTTACATCTGCAACCCGAATAATCCCACCGCCAGCATCACGCCTGAGAATGAGCTAGGCGAGTTCATCGCGAAGAGTCCGCGCGAGACAATGATTTTAGTGGACGAAGCTTATTTTCACTACGCTGACAGTCCCGACTACCAGAGCATGATCCTACTGGTAAAGGACCATCCGAACCTCATCGTTGCACGCACGTTTTCGAAGATTTACGGAATGGCGGGGTTGCGCTGCGGTTATTGCGTTGCGCAAAAGGACACGATTGACCGTATGCGTCCTCATCAAATGTGGGACAGCGTCAACTGCATGGCGCTAGCCGCAGCGAGCGCGAGCCTCGACGACACCGATCAGGTCGCAAACGGCCAGCGTCTCAATAGCGAAGCAAAATCATTCGTCACGTCCGAACTCAACAAGATGGGCTACAAATCAATTCCGTCCCAAGCCAACTTTATCATGTTCGATTGCAAACGTCCCATCGTGCCGCTCATCCAGGCGTTAAAATTGCGCAAGGTGCGAGTCGGTCGCCTGTTTCCAGCGCTCCCGAATCACATGCGTCTCACCATCGGCAAGAAATCCGAGATGGAAACTTTTCTCCTGGCGTTTCGGGAAGTCGCAGCCTGATAACACGCTTTATCAACGTCTTTTCCGGGACGAGCGTCATGTGCTTGGCCCCTGGCTGATAGTTAACTAGCTACGCGGCAGCAAAACCCCGGTCGCGAGAAAAATAATCGAGATCGCTGACAGCAGCACCAGTAAAGGCCAGATGAAACGGAGCCACCGGTCGAAGCGCACATTTACCATCGCTAGTGAGGGCAAAATCAAACCGGTCGGCGCGATGAAAGCCATTAGTCCTTGTCCGTAACAATATGCGTTTACGATTTCCTCACGTGATACACCGGACACGCCCGCCAGGGCGCTCATAATCGGCATCGTCAAGGCGGCCATTCCACTCGAGGATTGGATAAAGATCGATAGCACGTTATAAACAAAGAAAAGCGCGATGATGAAGGCTGCACCCGGCACGTGCTCCACGCGGCCGGAGAGATAATGCAGAATTGTGCCGCTGATTTCTCCCTTATCCAAAATGAGCGTCGCGCCGCGCGCAATGCCAATAATCAATCCAACGCCGAGAAGATTTTGTGTCCCGGCGATAAACGTCTCGGTGAAAACCTTTTCGCCTCGCCAGTCGATCACTCCGATCACCAGTGCCGCCGCAAAAAACAGGGTTGTCATTTCCGGAAACCACCAGTCGAGGCGTGAAACGCCAAAGATCATGACGCCGAACGTCAACGCAAACACGAGGAGCAAGAGCCACATTTTCAGAGTCAGCTCGTGTTTTGATTTGAGCGCGTCGGGCTCTTCCGCAGGCGCATGGCGGTGTCCTAGCGCAAGCGACTGTTTTGGGTCGAGCCGTACCTTTCGCGCGTAACGCAGAATGTATGCAATGCTGACCCCGGTCGCCAGCGTCCACATGATCGAGCGACCGGGAAGTCCGCTCGTCCATGAAATACCCGCCGCATTTGAGGCGATGATGATCGCAAACGGATTAACCGTGGACGCCATCGTCCCAACACTGGTCCCGATAAAAATGACCGCGACCGCCACCATTGCGTCGTATCCGGCAGCAATAAAAACCGGCACGAGCAGTGGGTAAAACGCCAGCGTTTCCTCCGCCATTCCGAAGGTCGTTCCGCCGAGCGAGATCAAGGTGGTGACAATGATAATCAACCAGCCTTCGCGCCCACGGAGGCGAAGCACAAGCGCGTTCAGCCCGGCATCGAATGCTCCTGTTTTCTGAAAGACCCCGATGAATCCCCCAATTACAAGGACGAACAAGATTACGTCGATCGCTTCATAAGTGCCGAGCACAGGCGCCTTCAGAATTGCGATCAGGCCCTGCTGGTTTGCCGTAACAGTGTGATACGTGCCAGGAATTGAGACCGGTTTTCGAATGTTGCCTTTTTCAAAGTGCTCGATCCGAATCTGGATTCCCAACCGGTCAAGCGTCGTCTGCTCACCGGGCAAGGTTTCTTCGCCGGTCGCGCGTTCCGCCACAAAAACGCGATGCGCTTGATCGTAACGCAGCAGATCGTAGCGCCCGGCCGGCAGCATCCAGGTCAGGGCCGCTCCGAGCACGATCACCAGCATCAGGATCGCGTAGGCCGAAGGCAAGCTGATGCTACGTGCAAACGATCTCATCTAAATAGGGCGTCAGGGTCTTGTGGCAGTAGCCCTTTTTCACAAAAGCCGCCCACTGTTTGCCAGATCGTTTCTAGCCCAGCTTGCGTTCTACAATCTGGTTAATTTCTTTAAATCGTGCGTCGGAATTGACGGTAATCTGTTGAACCTTTTTTAGGAGAGCGGACTTAAACTTCTCATCCTTCAACTGACCCAGATTAATTCGGACATTCATTGCGGCGCCACCAATTGAGGCGCGCACCGCCAGTATTCCAACGCCGACATCTGAAACCGAAGCGGGATTTCCTTTGTCCGCCATCTCCGACAGCAGTTCATAAGATTTGGCCGCTGTCTCCATCACTTTCAACGGAACCTCGGCCGCATGCTTTGTCGCCTCCTCAACGGCCGCCGTGCGCGCTGCTTTTTCTTCCGGTGAATTTTTAGGTAGTCCAAATGCCTCCATCACCTTGTTGAACGCAGCCGTGTCTTCGTCGACAAGCGATAACAATTCGTCTTTGACTTGCTGCGCCTTAACTGCCCAATCGCTGAAATATTCGCGCTTATCGTCCCAACCGCGTTTGCCCGCGGAAAGATTCGCGACCATTCCGCCTAACGACGCGCCCAGCGCTCCCATCAGCGCCGCGACAGAACCGCCGCCCGGTGCGGGCGAATCGCTCAACGTCTCATTGCAGAACTCCCGTACGTTCAGTTTTACCAGGGAAGGGTTGGACTCAGCGGATTCGATTTTCAATTCAATCACCTTCTCTTTCGGGATAAAAGGCTTCAGTTCACCCAAGCCCATTGAGCGAGTTGCAATGTCCATTAGTTCCTCTTCTGAAACGCCCTCAGACCATTGTTGTTTGCGGAGAAAATAGCGGGCAGCATCCAGGAGAGATTTCTTCGGAACCATGCCGACGATCTCCGAACCCGTTACGCGCAAGCCACGTTTCGCAGCCGACTCAACGCACGCATCGAATGCTGCGTGTAAAGGCGTTTCCTCAATGTTTGTGAGATTCATCGAGACCTGCGCGATGCCATATTCCTTCACGAACCAGCCTATTCCTTTCACATGTTTCAACATCCCGGGGATGCGAACCGGTTCGCCATTCCCGTCCAAGACTGGTTTGCCCGATGGCGTCCCGTCCTCCGTCTTTACTCTCCCCTG